>Ga0136633_1001201_pt1 | contig 19274 bp, 23 predicted proteins | sample AntDrymeUQ832206_2_FD_105494 | JGI IMG/M metagenome (GOLD analysis project Ga0136633, IMG submission 105494) | Polar desert sand microbial communities from Dry Valleys, Antarctica - metaG UQ83 (22.06) | ecosystem: Environmental > Terrestrial > Soil > Desert | place: Antarctica: Dry Valley...
ACATAATCCATGCCGTCGGCGAGCGTGAAGGCGAGCTCCTGCACCGCCGTCGCCCCGGCCTCGTGCATGTGATAGCCGCTGATCGAGATGGAATTGAACTTCGGCATGTGGGCCGAGCAATATTGAATGATGTCGGCGACGATCCGCATCGAGGGCGCGGGCGGATAGATATAGGTGTTGCGGACCGCGAACTCCTTGAGGATGTCGTTCTGGATCGTGCCTGTCAGCTTGTCCTGGCCGACCCCCTGCTCCTCCGCCGCGACGATGTAGAAAGCGAGCACCGGCAGCACCGCGCCGTTCATCGTCATCGACACGCTCATCTGATCGAGCGGGATGCCGTCGAAGAGGATCTTCATGTCCGCGAGCGTGTCGATCGCCACGCCCGCCTTGCCGACATCGCCGACGACGCGGGGATGGTCGGAATCATAACCGCGATGGGTGGCGAGATCGAAGGCCACCGAAAGCCCCTTCTGCCCCGCGGCGAGGTTGCGGCGGTAGAAGGCGTTGGACTCCTCGGCGGTCGAGAAGCCGGCATATTGCCGGATCGTCCAGGGCCGCCCGGTGTACATCGAGGCATAAGGCCCGCGCGTGAATGGCGCGAAGCCGGGCAGGCCCGGATCGAGACCGGCCGCATCGTCCGCCGTGTAGAGCGGGCGCACGTCGATCCCCTCGGGGGTGCGCCAGGTCAGGTCCTTGCCGCGCACTTCATTGGCGGCGGCGGCGTCCCAATCGGATTTGGTGGGTTTCTTGTCGCTCATCTACTCGTTCCCCGGCGAAGGCCGGGGCCCAGTCCCATAGAAAGAACGGCGCGGGAGCGCCGCCTGGGCCCCGGCCTTCGCCGGGGAACAGGGAAAGTCAATGCCCCGCCTTCGGCGTCTCCATGATCTCGGTCAGCACCCCGCCCATGTCCTTCGGATGCACGAAGAAGATCAGGGTGCCATGCGCCCCGATGCGCGGCTCACCGAGCACCCGCGCCCCCTTGCCCTCGAACCAGGCCTTGGCTTCGTGGATGTCCGGGACTTCGTAGCAAAGGTGATGCTGCCCCCCGGCCGGATTCTTCGCGAGAAAGCCATGGATCGGGGAAGCCTCGCCCAATGGCTCAATCAATTCGATCTGGCTGTTCGGCGTGTCGACGAAGCAGACTCTCACCCCCTGCGCGGGAAGGTCGAAGGGCTCATGGATTTTCGCCGCGCCCATCACGTCACGATAGAAGGCGATCGATTGTTCGATCGAGGGCGTCGCAACCCCGACATGGTTCAGACGGCCGATTTTCATCGTGTCTCCGATCCGTTCTCAGATATCGTTTCATGGGAATTTGAAGGTTTTATCCGGTTGAACTGGACGTCTGCGTCGATGCTCAGATTGCCCATCTCCGAGATCCCCGAGGAGTTAATCGCATCGTTGATCGCGCGGCCCTGCTCTTGCCATTCCTTTTCGCGGCTCCGCGCTCTTTGCTCCTCACTTCGCTCCGAGCGGGTCTTTAAGATGTCGCGCGGATCGCAACTCGCTACCAGCGGAGCGAGGGCGGCCATGATCAAGACAGCAGCCACGCCATGATTGCAGCGGCCACGTTTCATCGCGCATTCCGCAGGTCGAGATTGAACAGGAGGTCCACCGCGACCAGCGCGATCAGCAGGAAAGCAAGCGCGTTCAGCCCGAGCATGACGTTGAACCTGGCGGGCGAATCCGCGCGCTCCTGATAGGCGCGATAGATCGGCATCCGCCCCTCCCGCATCCCGCGCCAGATGCGCAGCCCGATCAGCGGGAGGAGCGCCAGGGCGATGAGGCCAACGAGCAGGTTCTCGCTGCCGGCCATCACCTGTCCCGCTTCTTCGTGCCGCGCCAGATAAGGTAGATGAATCCGCCGGCTGCGACGGCCCAGATGTAGAGCATGGCCGTTCGGGCCTGCTCGTACCGGTGACCTTCGTCCGGCTCGACGAAAAATCGCCCGCCCTTCCATTCGATTTCGAACGAACGTTGCTCGGTGCGCATCTCGAACGACTGACGATCCGTCGCCACGCTCCGCTGGACGCCCCACATGATCGACCAGCAATAAGCGTAGCCCCCGGTCCCGCACGCAATGGCGAGCCAGGCGATCCAGATCCGCCAATCACCACCTCTCGTCTTAGAGCGGGATGTTGTCATGCTTCTTCCACGGGTTCTCAAGCTGCTTGTCGCGCAGCTTCCTGAGGCCCAGCGCGATCCGCCGCCGCGTCGAATGGGGCATGATCACCTCGTCGATGAAGCCCTTGCTGGCCGCCACGAACGGGTTGGCGAAGCGCCCCTCATATTCCCGCGTATGCTCGGCGATCTCTTCCGGCGTCTTCCCCCGGAAGATGATCTCGACCGCGCCCTTCGCGCCCATCACGGCGATCTCGGCGGTCGGCCAGGCATAGTTCAAATCGCCGCGCAGATGTTTTGAGGCCATCACGTCATAGGCGCCGCCATAGGCTTTCCGCGTGATCACGGTGATCTTGGGCACGGTCGCCTCGGCATAAGCGAAGAGCAATTTCGCGCCGTGCTTGATGATGCCTCCATGCTCCTGCGCGGTGCCGGGGAGGAAGCCGGGGACATCGACGAAGGTAAGAATGGGAATATCGAAGGCGTCGCAGAAGCGCACGAAGCGGGCGGCCTTCTTCGCCGAATTGATGTCGAGCACGCCCGCCAGCACCGTCGGCTGATTGGCGACCACGCCCACCGTCCGCCCCTCGATGCGGCCGAAGCCGGTGAGGATGTTGCCGGCATGTTTGGGCTGGATCTCGAAGAAATCGCCCTCGTCGAGAATCTTCTGGATCAGCTCGTGCATGTCATAGGGTTTGTTGGCGCTGTCCGGGATCAGCGAGTCGAGGCTGTCCTCGCTGCGGTCCCAGGGATCGTGGCAGGGCCGCTCCGGCAGATCGTGGCGGTTCGATCGCGGCAGGAAATCGAAGAAGTCCCGCGTCGCGAGCAAAGCGTCGATATCATTCTCGAACGCCACGTCGGCGACGCCGGACTTGGTGGTGTGAGTGACGGCGCCGCCCAGTTCCTCCTGCGTCACCACCTCGTTGGTGACGGTCTTCACCACCTCCGGGCCGGTGACGAACATGTAGCTCGAATCCTTCACCATGAAGATGAAGTCGGTCATCGCCGGCGAATAGACCGCGCCGCCGGCACAGGGCCCCATGATCAGGCTGATCTGCGGGATGACACCCGACGCCAGCACGTTGCGCTGGAAGACCTCGGCATAGCCGCCGAGGCTCGCGACGCCCTCCTGGATGCGCGCGCCGCCCGAATCGTTGAGGCCGATCACGGGCGCGCCGACCTTCATCGCCATGTCCATGATCTTGCAGATTTTCTGCGCGTGGCGCTCGCTTAGGCTCCCACCGAAGACGGTGAAATCCTGCGCGAAGACGAAGACGAGGCGGCCGTTGATCGTGCCCGATCCGGTGACGACGCCGTCGCCCGGAATCTTCTGCGTCTCCATGCCGAAGTCGACGCAATTATGTTCGACATACATGTCATATTCTTCGAGGCTGCCGGGATCGAGCAGCACGCTCAACCGCTCGCGCGCGGTCAGCCGGCCCTTGGCGTGTTGCGCCGCGATCCTCTTTTCGCCGCCGCCCAGCCGCGCCTGTTCACGGCGCAGCTCCAGTTCCTCGATCGTCGTTCCCATGGAACGGGTCTTATGCGCGCCGTCCGGGCGAGGCAATTCCGCTGGTTAGCGCCCGAGCCGCCGCCATTCGCCGGGCGACATCGCGAAGGCGCGGCGGAAGAGATGGTTGAAGTGGGAAATGTCGTTGAAGCCGGCGTCGAGCGCGACCTCGGTGATCGGCGCCGCGCTCGCCTGCAGCGCTTCCGCGCAGGCGCGCAAACGGAGCCCGATCAGGAAGCGGTTCGGGCTGGTCCCGGTGAGGTCGCGGAACAGGCGCAGGAAGTGAAAGCGGCTGAGGCCGGCGCGCGCGGCGAGATCGGGCAGACTATGGGGGTCGGCGAAACATTCCTCGAGGAAGCGCACCACATCGAGCACCGCGCGGCTGTCGCGCGAGGAGGGCGGGGGCGCGGCGCAATCCGCGTCCAGCCCGAAGGCGGCCGCGACCAGTGCCAAGACGAGATCCTCCTGCACCCGCTCGCTGCGCACCAGCCGCAGGATGCCGGCATGGAGCGGCGCGCTGCGCGGGCCGGGCGAAATGGCGGCGAGCCGGAAGGCCGCGCTTGATTGACCGGCCGCGTCCGCCGCTTCCTCGACGAGCGCCGGATCGAGCGCGACGACCGAGCGGTGATTGTGCGCACGATCGAATTGACGGCAGATGAAATGCTCGCCGGCATTGCCGAACAGGATTGTGCCCGGGACCGCCATCGCCTCGCCGGTCTCGGTCCGGTAGCTGAACGGGGCGCTATGGACGACGCCGATCGCCGGGCCCTGATAGCGCCGTTCGATGATGCCGTCGGGGCCGCGGCACAGCGATTCGCCAGCGCCGTAAAGCCCGCCGCGCGCCGGCAGCGCCGGGCCGGTCGCGTCCAGCCGGAACTCATGCCGCTCGGAAATGCTGGCGTGGCCGTTCATCATCGTCACTTTCTCGGGCCCACGGTCGCAGCTTACAGCAATTTCGCCCAAGCGCGACCCCGGCAAGGCGCGCTATCCCCTTTTGGTGCACAGGACGGCGATCAGATTGAAGACATCGGCCTATGGCGTGGCCGCGGCGGCGATCGGCCTCGAGAGCCTCGCCGCGGGCGACGCCACGCCCTTCCTGCCGTTCGGGAGCAGCGCCTCGCTCGTCGCGGCCGGTTTGATCCTGATCCTGTGGCGCGATCTTTCGCCCGTCGCAGCGAGGCTTTCCGCCTTGGTGTTCGGCGCCTGGGCGATCCTCCTGAAGGCGCCACTGGTGATCGCGGCGCCGGCGGACGGGTGGGCGTGGGTGACCTGTCTGGGGCTGCTCGCCCTCGCCGCCATCGGGTTGAGGCTGGCGGGCGAACTCGAAAGCGGACAAGCGGCCCGCGCGGAGGCGGCGGACCCGGTCGCATGGCTCTACCCCTCCACCGCGCGCCTTCACGGCTATCAGGTTTCTAGAGGATAAGGATGCGAACCGACGCCATTCCATTCGCCGTCGGCACGCTCGGCTGCGGTCTTGTCTGCCTCGCCTTCGGCGATTTCGGGCTGCAATGGCAGCCGGTCCCGGACTGGGTGCCGGGCCGGGTGCCGCTCGCTTATGCCAATGGCGCGCTGCTCGCGAGCGGCGGGGCGCTGCTGCTTTGGCCCCGATCATCCTTGTGGGCGGCACGTTTCCTCGCCGGCTATATTCTCCTTTGGGTGCTGCTCCTCAAAGTGCCGGGCGTCGTCGCCACACCGACGTCGATGCTGCCCTGGCTGGGCTTCGGCGAAATCTTCTCCCTCGCCGTCGGGGCCGCGACGCTGGCCCTGCTTCTGGACCGGGAGCCAAGGGAGAAGGGAATAGGCATCGCGCGCTACGCCTACGGAATCTGCCCGATCATCTTTGGGCTCAGCCATTTCGTCTATGTGGATTTCACCGCCGCGATGGTGCCCGGCTGGATTCCGGCGCCGCTCTTCTGGGCCTGGGCGACCGGGGCAGGCCATTTCGCCGCGGGCCTCGCGATTCTGAGTGGAATTCTCGCCCGGCTCGCCGCGATGCTGCTCGCCGCGATGATGGGCAGCTTCGTGCTGCTGCTCTGCATCCCCGCTATGGTCGCCGACCCGGCGAGCCATATCGCATGGACGATGTTGTTCATCTCCGCGACGCTTGCGGGCGCCGCCTGGGCCATCCACGCAGGACTCGCGCGGCGCGAGGCAGCGATCGCCACGGACTGATCGCCACGGACTGATCGGCTCAGGCAATCACCAATAGGCAAATAATCGGTTTTTTGATCGCTCTCTGCTGCGTTATGCAGCCCCGGATATTGGGAGAGTGAACATGGACGCGAAGACCGGTGACCCGATGGGCTGCCCGATGAAGGATCCTTCCGCGCTGCGCGCCCTGCTCGGCCGCACCAACCGCGATTGGTGGCCCGATGCGCTGGCGGTCGACATCCTCTCGCCCAATGGTTCCGCCAATCCGATGGGCGACGATTTCGATTATGCGGCGGCGTTCAAGGCGCTCGACTACAATGCGCTGAAGGCCGACCTGACCGCTTTGATGACCGACAGCCAGCCCTGGTGGCCGGCGGATTACGGTCATTATGGCCCCTTCTTCATCCGCATGGCGTGGCACGCGGCGGGCACTTACCGCACCGGCGACGGGCGCGGCGGCGCGAGCAGCGGGCAGCAGCGTTTCGCGCCGCTCAACAGCTGGCCGGACAACGGCAATCTCGACAAGGCGCGCCGCCTGCTGTGGCCGATCAAGCAGAAATATGGCTCGAAGATCAGCTGGGCCGACCTCTTCATCCTGGCCGGCAATGTCGCCATCGAATCGATGGGCGGGCCGGTGTTCGGCTTTGGCGGCGGCCGCGCCGACGTGTTCGAGCCGGAGAAGGACATTTACTGGGGCGACGAGGACAAGTGGGTCAATGAAGGCGTCCAGACCCGCATCGATCCTGACCGCGGGCTCGAGGATCTCGATGGGCCGCTCGCCGCGATCCAGATGGGGCTGATCTACGTCAATCCTGAAGGCCCGGGCGGTAATCCCGATCCGCTCCTCTCCGCGCGCGACATGAAGGCGACCTTCGAGCGCATGGCGATGAACCCGGAGGAGACCGTTGCGCTCACCGCCGGCGGACACACCTTCGGCAAAGCCCACGGCAATGGCGACGCCTCCTTGCTCGGCGCGGCGCCGGCCGGCGGCGATCTGGCTGCGCAAGGTTTCGGCTGGGTCAGCGGCCATGAGAGCGGCGGCATCGGCAAGCACACCGTCACCAGCGGCATCGAAGGATCATGGGTCAACACCCCGACCGAGTGGAGCGAGAATTATTTCCGCCTGCTGCTCGACTATGATTACGAGCTGGTTCACTCGCCCGCCGGCGCGCAGCAGTGGCAGCCGGTGAACCAGCGCGAAGAGGACATGGCGCCTGCCGCCTGGGACCCGAGCGTCAGGGTTCCGACCATGATGACGACGGCCGACATGGCGCTCAAGATGGACCCCGAGTTCCGCGCGGTCAGCGAGAAGTTCCGCACCGACCACGAAGCGTTCAAGGACGCCTTCGCCCGCGCCTGGTTCAAGCTGACCCATCGCGACATGGGGCCCAAGGCCCGTTACCTCGGCCCTGAGGTTCCGGCCGAGGATCTGATCTGGCAGGATCCCGTGCCCGCCGGTTCCGCACCATCGGATGCCGAAGTGCAAGCGGTGAAGGACAAGATCGCCGGGAGCGGGCTGACCGTCAGCCAGCTGATCAAGACCGCCTGGGCTTCGGCCAGCACCTATCGCAAGTCCGATCATCGGGGCGGCGCCAATGGCGCGCGCATCCGGCTTGCCCCGCAGAAGGACTGGGACGTCAACGAGCCCGACATGCTCGCCAAGGTACTCGGCACGCTGGAGTCTCTGCGCAACAATTTGTCGATGGCCGACGCGATCGTGCTGGGCGGCGTGGTCGGGCTTGAGAAAGCGATCAAGGACGCCGGGTTCAGCCTGGCCGTGCCCTTCACGGGCGGCCGCGGCGACGCGACGCAGGAGCAGACCGATGCCGACAGCTTCGCGCCGCTTGAGCCGCAGGCCGATGCCTTCCGCAACTATATGCCCAAGCGGCTTCGCGTGAAGACCGAGGAAATGCTGCTCGATCGCGCCTCTTTGCTCGGGCTTTCATCGCCCGAGATGGTCGTGCTGGTCGGTGGCCTTCGTGTTCTCGGCGCCAATCATGGCGAGCGCGGCCACGGCCACCTGACCAATAGGTCAGGCCAGCTCACCAACGACTTCTTCGTCAACCTGCTCGACATGACCAATGCGTGGAAGGCGGTCGATGGCAGCAATGACGAGGAATATGTCGCCACCAACCGCGCCGGGGGCCACGAGACATGGCGCGCGACGCGGGCGGATCTGGTGATCGGCTCCAATTCGGAGCTGCGCGCGGTGGCCGAAGCCTATGCCGAAAAGGGCCATGAGGAGAAGTTCGTGAAGGACTTCGTCAAGGCGTGGACCAAGGTGATGAACGCCGACCGTTTCGATCTGGCGCAATAGGGGAAGCTACCGCCCGGAAAATTCGGGCGGCTTCTTCTGCAGGAAGGCGAGCACCGCGCCCTGGAAATCCGAGGTGCGGCCCGCGTCACGCTGGGCGTTGCGCTCCGCATTCAACGCTTCGCTGAGCGTGCTCTGCTCGGCGTCGCGGGCAAGGCGGCGGAGCAGGCCGTAAGCGAGGGTCGGGCCGGCGGCGAGGCGGGCGGCCAATTCGCCGGCCTCGTCCATCAGCTTGTCGTCATCGACGGCGCGGCTGATCACGCCCCATTTCGCCGCTTTCTTGGCCGAAAGCCGCTCGCCGAGCATCATCATCTCCATCGCCCGGGCGCGGCCGGCGAGGCGGGGCAGCAGCCAGGTCGCGCCGGCGTCGGGGATGAGGCCGATATTGATGAAAGCCTGCAGGAAATAAGCGGACTCGCCCGCGATGACGATATCGGCGGCCAGCGCGAGGCTGCAACCGGCGCCCGCGCACGGCCCGTTGACCGCCGCGACGACCGGCAACGGGCAGGCGAAGATCGCCTCGATCAAGGGATTGAAATGCGCCTCGAGCGCTGCGCCGACATCGTCCGGCAGCCCGCCGCCCGAGGCAAGGTCCGCGCCGCTCGAAAAGCCGCGGCCCGCCCCGGTGATGAGCAGGCAGCGCGCGTCCTGGCCGGGGAGTGTTTCGACCGCCTCGCGCAGCTCGTCGAGCATCGCGGCCTTGAGCGCGTTGAGGGTGTCGGGGCGATTGAGCGTGATCGTCGCGACGGCATTGTCGCCCAAAGCGACGTCGATATGTTCGAAGGCCATGCAGCGGTCGTAACGCGGCCGGAAGGGAAAGCCTAGCGCGCCGCGCTAACCCGCCAGATCGTATTGCCGACATCGTCGGCGACGAGCAAAGCGCCGTCGCGGGCAATCTGGACTCCGACCGGGCGGCCCATCGCATTGCCCTCGGCGCTCAGGAAACCGGTGAGAACCGGAATGGGTTGGCCGGTCGGCCGGCCATTGGCAAACGGGACGAAGACAACCTGATAGCCGCTGCGCGGCCGCCGGTTCCACGAGCCGTGCAGGCCGACAAAAGCGCCCGAGGCGAAGACGGGGCCCAGTCGCGCGCTTTGGCTGAAGACGAGGCCGAGCGGCGCGACATGATTGCCGAGCGCGTAATCGGGCCGAACCGCGCGCGCGACCATCGCCGGATTGGCCGGCTCGACCCGCATGTCGATATGGCTGCCCCAATAGCTCCACGGCCAGCCGTAAAAGGCGCCGGGCTGCACCCGCGTCAGATAATCGGGGACGAGATCGCTGCCCAGTTCGTCGCGCTCGTTGACCACCGCGTAAAGGTCCGCCGACCCGGGCCGGAAGGCGATGCCGACCGGGTTCCTGAGGCCCGAGGCGAAGACGCGGTGCGCGCCGCTCGCCGGGTCGATTTCCCAGATCGCCGCGCGGCCTTCTTCCTCAACCATACCATGCTCGGCGACGTTGGAGTTGGAGCCGACACCGACATAAAGGCGGCTGCCGTCCGGGCTAGCGGCTAGCGTCTTGGTCCAGTGATGATTGCGCTGGGAGGGCAGAGCCGCGATTACACGCGGCGCGGCGGTGATGTTCGTGGCGGCGGGATCGTAGGGGAAAGCGACAAGCGCGTCGGCATTGGCGACGTAGAGCGTGCTCCCGGCCAAGGCCATGCCGATCGGCGAATTGAGGCCCGTGATATAGGGCGTCCGTACCTCCGCGACGCCGTCGCCATCGGCATCGCGCAGCAGGGTGATGCGGTTGGCGCTCGGCGTTTGGGAGCCCGCCGCCGACATGAACAGGCCCATGAAGAAGTCGCGAATGCCGCCGCCGCTTGTCCCTTCCGGCTTGGGCGGGGCGGCGGATTCGGCGACCAGCACGTCGCCATTGGGCAAGGTGTAGAGCCAGCGCGGATGATCGAGGCCGCGGGCGAAGGTGTTGACGCTGAGGCCCTGAGCCGCGACCGGCGCCGCGCCCTCCGGCCAGCCGACGGCGTCGGCGATATGGACGGTGGGGAAAAGCGTGCGCGTCGGCTGGGGAAGCTGCGGATTGGGGCCGACGCCCTGCTCGAGCGCGAGATTGGCGGTGTCGCCGCAACCGCCGAGCAGGGCGGCGAGGGCGACGGCGAGGAGCGTGCGCGCCTTCATGGCGCGAGAATGTTCCGGGCGCGACGAAGGTTCCCTATTCTTCGGCGTCCGCATCCTGCGGCGCGTGCAGGCGCAGGCGCGTGACCCGGCGGCTATCGCCTTCGGTGATCTCCAGCCGCCAGCCGCTCGGATGATCGAGCATGTCGCCCGGCTGGGGAATGCGGCCGGCGAGGATGAAGGCGAGGCCGCCCAAGGTATCGACATCCTCCTCGACCAGGCCGAGCCGCTCATCGACCGCCTTGGCGACGTCCTCCAATTCGGCGCGCGCATCGGCCTCCCAACAGCCCGCGGCGACCTCGACGAGCAGCCCGGCCTGTTCCTCGTCATGCTCGTCCTCGATCTCGCCGACGATCTCCTCGACGACGTCCTCGATCGTCAGCATTCCCTCGGTGCCGCCAAATTCATCGACGACGATGGCGAGATGGACCCGGCCGGCCCGCATCCGCGCGAGCAGATCGAGCATACCCATCGATTCGGGCACGTAGAGCGGCGCGCGCATCAGGGTCGTAATGTCCGTCGGCGGCGTTCCGCCGGAAACCTGGTGGGCGAAGATGTCCTTGATGTGGATCATCCCGATCACCCGGTCGAGGCTGCCTTCATAGACCGGCAGGCGGCTATGCTCCGCCTCCTTCAGGGCAGCGACGAGCGCCTCGAAGCCGATCGTGCTCGGCACGGCGATGATGTCGCCGCGCGGCACCGCCACGTCGCCGGCATTCTTCTCGCCGAAATGCAGGATATTCTTGAGCATCTGGCGCTCGGCGGCGCTGAGATCGCCGACCTGCGGCGCCTCGCCCTCGCGGCTTTCGAGCGCCTCCTCGATCTCGTCGCGAAGCGAGCCGTCGCCGTCGTCGCCGAGCAGGAAGGCGCGCAGGCCGCCCCAGAAAGTGCGGCCCTGTTCCCGTTCGCCGGGACTGTCCTCGTCCATGGTTTTTAGGATTCCACCTCGCTCAAATACGGGTCGGCGACGCCGATGGCCGCGAGCGCGCGGCGCTCGACCGCTTCCATCGCCTCGGCCTCGTCCTCGCCCCGTTCATGATCATAGCCTAGCAGATGAAGCGCGCCGTGCACCACCAGATGCGCGGCATGGGCTTCGATCGTCACGGCTTTCGCCGTCGCCTCCGCCGCGCAGATGCCGTGCGCGAGGACTATGTCGCCGAGCAGCTGAGCGCTGGCGAGTTCGCCTTCGTCGGCCATCGGGAAGGAAAGGACATTGGTCGCCTTATCCTTGCCGCGCCACCGCGCGTTGAGCGCGCGAACCTCGTCGTCCGAGGTGAATTTGACCGAGACTTCGCTGTCGCAAAGGCCGGCATGACGGCTCGCCGCGATACCGGCATGGACGGCGCTGCGCGCCAATGCGGCCCAGTCGATGCGACTGTCCCAGTCCTCCGAGACATCGGTTTCGACGCCGATCATGACGCAGGCCCTTCATAGGCCTCGACGATTTTCCCCACCAGCGGGTGCCGGACGACGTCGCCGGCGCCGAAGCGGATCGTGGCGAGGCGCTCGATCCCCTCAAGCTTAGCGACCGCGTCGTTGAGACCGGAAGTGACGCCGTTCGGCAGATCGGTCTGGTTCGGATCGCCGCAGATCACCATGCGGCTTCGCATGCCGAAGCGGGTCAGGAACATTTTCATCTGCTGCGGCGTGGTGTTCTGCGCCTCGTCGAGGATGATGAAGGCGTCGCCGAGCGTGCGGCCGCGCATGAAGGCGATCGGGGCGATCTCGATCTCGCCCGACGCGATGCGGCGCTCGACCTGCTCGGTCGGCAGCATGTCGTAGAGCGCGTCGTAGAGCGGGCGGAGATAGGGATCGACCTTCTCCTTCATGTCGCCGGGCAGGAAGCCGAGCCGCTCGCCCGCCTCGACTGCGGGGCGCGAGAGGATAAGCCGGTCGACGCTGCCGCCGATCAGCTGCTGCACCGCCTGGGCGACGGCGAGATAGGTCTTGCCGGTGCCCGCCGGCCCGAGCGCGAAGATCATGTCGTCGCGGGCCAGCGCCTCCATATAGACGGCCTGCGCCTTGGAACGCGGCACGATCGTCTTCTTGCGGGTGCGGATCATCACCTTGGGCGGCTCGATCACCGCATTGTCGTCGATGATCCCGTCGAGCGTCGGCTGGCCCGACATGCCGATGATCGCATTGACCAGTTCGGCATCGATATCATGGCCTTCGTCGAGCCGGTTGTAGAGGCCGAGCAAAACCTCGCGCGCCCGGCCCGCATTGTCCGCCTCGCCTTCGATCTGCACCTTGGCGCCGCGCGCCGCGATATAGACGCCGAGTCGATCCTCGATCGCGACGAGGTTGCGATCGAACTCGCCGAACAAGGGGCCGAGCAGATGCGGCTGCTCGAACTCGAGCTCGAGCCTGGCGCGCGGGCCGGCGGCCTCGGCGGTTTTCTTGTTCTGGGGCATCAGGCGGCCTTATCCGTCACCCCGGCGAAGGCCGGGGTCTCATGGAAACCTGCGGAGCCTTCTTGTCCCGAGATCCTGGCCTTCGCCGGGATGACGGCTTTGCCGGCCAAGCTGTTCGGGCCCGCCGAGAGCAGTTCGACTTCGACCAGATCACCGATTGCCGCCTTGGTCTCGAGATGCACCGACTGGAGCCAGGGCGTCTTGCCGATCAGTTGGCCCGGCTTGCGACCGGGCCGTTCGAGCAGCGCTTCGGTGCGGCGGCCGACGCTGGCCTGATTGAAGGCGAGTTGCTGGGCGGTGAGCAAGGCTTGCAGCCGTTGCAAGCGCTCATCCATCACATCGGGTGCGATCTGATCCTCCTTCTCGGCTGCGGGCGTGCCGGGCCGCGGCGAATATTTGAACGAGAAGGCATGGGCATAGCCGGCGGCCGCGACGATGTTCAGCGTCTCGGCGAATTCCGCCTCGGTTTCGCCGGGGAAGCCGACAATGAAATCCCCCGAAATCGCCATGTCCGGCCGCGCGGCGCGGACGCGATCGAGAATGCGCAGATAGGATTCGGACGTGTGGCTGCGGTTCATCGCCTTCAGAACGCGGTCGCTGCCCGATTGCACCGGCAAATGCAGATAAGGCATCAAAGTCTCGACCTCGGCATGGGCGCGGATCAGGCCTTCGGTCATGTCATTGGGATGGCTGGTCATATAGCGGATGCGCTTGAGGCCCGGCAGACCATCCAGGGCGCGGATCAGATGATCGAGACCGCGCCCGTCATCGTCGCGCCAGGCGTTCACATTCTGGCCGAGCAAAGTGATCTCTTTCGCCCCGGCATCGATCAGCGCCTTCGCCTCCTCGACGATCGCCGCGAACGGGCGGCTGATCTCGGCGCCGCGCGTATAGGGGACGACGCAATAGGTGCAGAATTTGTCGCAACCCTCCTGCACGGTGAGGAAGGCGGAGGCGGCGACCTTGCGCCGCGCCGGCATCGCTCCGAATTTCGAGAGCAGGGGCATATCGGTGTCGAGCGCCGCCTCGCCCCGTGCGGCGCGGGCGACCAGATCGGGCAGATTGTGATAGGCCTGCGGACCGACGACGATGTCGACCTTGGCGCGGCGGGCGATCTCCGCGCCTTCCGCCTGGGCGACACAGCCCGCGACCGCGATCATCGGCCGCCGCCCGCCGCGCTTCAGGCGGCCGATTTCCGAATAGACCTTCTCGGTCGCTTTCTCGCGGATGTGGCAGGTGTTGAGCACGACCAGATCAGCCTCGCTCGCGTCGGCAAGGGCCAGCCCGTCGGCGGCAAGCGTCTCGGCCATACGCTCGCCGTCATAGACATTCATCTGGCAGCCATAGGATTTGACCGCGAAGGTGGCGGGGCGATTCATCGCTGCGGCTATAAGGGAAGGGCTGGCGCTGCGGAAGCGAGCGCCGCCACGATTTCTTCACGCGCCGCCGCCGCCAGCACCTTGCGGTCACCCGATGCGGCGGGATCGATCGGTGCGAGGAAGGTCAAATTGACCGGTATCACGCCCGCCCGCGACAGGATGCGGCGGGCGTTGGCGGCGGTGCTTTCGCCATCGAGCCAGGCAATGACGGGCAGCGCCGCGCCATAATCGATCGCGACCGGCTGCACGATGACGCCGCCGATCGGCGGAAAAAGCGAGGCGAACAGGCTGGCGCGGAAGGGCAGGACGTCGCGCGTCGCATCGACCGTGCCTTCGGGAAAAAGCGCGACCCGTCGCCCGTTCGCCAGCGCGTCGCGGATCTGATCGGCCTGCTCGCGCGCCTGATGACGAGCAGCGCGAACCACGTAGAGGGTGCCATTCAAGCCTGCCAACCAGCCCACGCCTGCCCACTGACGGACCTCGTCCTTGGCGACGAACGCCGCCCCGGTCACGCCGCCGAGCGCGAGAATATCGAGCCAGCTTTCATGGTTGGCGGCGAGCAGCACGCCACCCGCCGCCGGCGCGCCCGCCACCGCGACCCGCAGGCCACAGCGGCGCGCGGCAAAGGCAAGGAAGCGGCGCGGCCAGGGCGACCGGCGACCGGACAATTTCCACAGATAATGGAGCGGAATGAAGGCGAGCAAACTGAGCGCGATCGCCGCGACCCGGCCCGCGAGGCGGATCACCTAATTGTCCCGCGACAGCGCGACGCCGTAAAGCTCCATGCGGTGATCGACGAGGCGGAAGCCGAGCCGGGCGGCGATGCGGCGCTGAAGCTCCTCCAGCTCCTCGTCCACAAATTCGATGACGTTGCCGGTCTCGACATCGATGAGATGGTCGTGATGGGTCGCGTCGGCGGCCTCGTAGCGGGCGCGGCCATCACCGAAATCGTGGCGCTCCAGGATGCCCGCCTCCTCGAACAGACGCACGGTGCGGTAGACGGTGGCGATCGAGATGCCGGGATCGACGGCGGCGGCGCGGGCGTGCAGCGCCTCGACATCGGGATGGTCCTCGGCCTCGGAGAGGACGCGGGCGATCACCTTGCGCTGCTCGGTGATCCTGAGGCCTTTTTCGGCGCAGAGCGCCTCGATATCGATGCTGCGGGTCATGCGCGCCAAGCTTTAGAACAGATGCGGCCCCACGCAAAGCGCCGCCCGGCCGAAACCGGGCGGGCTATGCAGAAAGGTCAGGCCTTGGCGCGTGCGGTCCGCTTGCGCTTGGTGCCGAGACCGATCTTCTTGGCGAGCATGCGGCGCTGCTCGGTATAATTGGGCGCCGTCATCGGATAATCCGCGCCGAGGCCCCAGCGCTGGCGATATTGATCGGGCGTCATGTCGTAGGTCGTCTTGAGATGCCGCTTGAGCATCTTCAATTTCTTCCCGTCCTCGAGGCAGACGATATAGTCCGGCTTGACCGACGAGCGGATCGAGACCTTGGGCTCGGGCCGGGCCGGCGCTTCTTCCTTGGCGCCGCCGCCCAGGCCGCTCAAGGCGCTGTGAACGTTGGCGATCAGCGTGGGCAAGTCATTGACCGCCACGCTGTTATTGCTGACATGCGCCGAAACGATGTCGGCAGTGAGGGTGATCAAGGTCTCCCCCAAGAGGTCCTGGTTGTCCATATTCCTTGTCTACTTTCGATAAGCTCAGAAGGGACCGGTCCTTGGCCAAGACCGGCACTTTCGGATTGGTCCATTCTGAACGCTTTTACAAGGCCGCGAAGATCGCCGCCGACCATTACTGCGGCGGTCGCGTCACCTCGCCAAGGTCAAGGCGTCGTAGCTCGCGCCATCCGGGCCGCTATAATAGCCGCGGCGGCGGCCAACCAAGCCGAAGCCGGCCTTTTCATACAAGACCAAAGCGGGGTTGCCGTCGCGGACCTCGAGATGCAGCCGCTCGGCGCCGCGAATCTTCGCACGACGCACGAAACGGTCGAGCAGCATCTTGCCGATACCGCGCCGCTGCGCGCCGCCGCGCACCGCGAGCAGCAGCAGCTCCGCCTCGTCGACGACGATCCGCGACAGCGCAAAGCCGACAATCCGGTCCTCGTCGCGGGCCAGCGAGAGCCAGACGCCGGGCATGGGCAGCAAAGCCGCGCATTGCGCCGCCGTCCAGGATTCGCCGAAGCGCGCGTCGAAGCTGTCATCCATCACCGCCATGACGTGCGGCAGATCGACGAGACCGCCTTCGGCCAGGGAGATCGCCACAATGCTCACGCCTTCGGCCCTTCGACGCCGCCTGCGGCGTCGCTCTGGACAGGCTTCGCATCCGGCGCGCGGCCGTAAAGCGGGCGCGGCTCCATGCTCCTGAGCGGCGGCGGAAGGCGACCGGCTTCAGCGGCGCGCGGCAAAACGTCGATCGCCCGGCCGCGACCTCGCAGCGCGACCAGCATCTCGGCGGCGGAGCCGATCACGACGTCCGCCGCGATCGCCGCGGCCGCTGCTTCAGGGCGGAGCGAGCGCAATTGGCCGAGGGGCGCAAGCGGATCACCGCCATAATCTTGCACGAATATTTCGCCGTGTCCCCCATGAAGCGCCGCCGCCACCTCGGCCTCGCCGCTCATCGCCGCGAGCAAAGCGAGTGAGGAAAAGCCCGCGATCGGCACGCTCCAGCCAATGGCGAGGCCATGCGCGGCGGCGAGGCCGACACGAATGCCGGTAAAGCTGCCCGGTCCGCAATCGACGAGAATGGAAACGGGGCGGCGGCCGTCCAGCAGCTCCTGGATCATAGGCACGAGCCGCTCCGCATGGCCGCGGCCGACCACTTCGTGGCGCGCGTCAATCACGCCCCCGTTCTCATCAAGCAAAGCGGCGGAGCAGGCGGCGGTTGCGGTCTCGATCACCAGAAGCATTGCGGACGCTTAACGCTCACGTCACTCCCGCGAAAGCGGGAGTCCCGCTTCTTCTCGTTCACGGGCGCGATAGAGCAGAAGAACAAGTGGGATTCCCGCTTCCGCGGGAATGACGGAGGGGGGCTGGTCTAAATCGCCTCGACCGCCTCTACCTCCGGCACATAATGTTTGAGCAAGCTCTCGATGCCGTTCTTCAGAGTCATCGTCGAGGAGGGGCAGCCCGAGCAAGCGCCCTGAAGCGCGAGGAAGACGGTGCCGCCGCGAAAGCCGCGATAGACGATGTCGCCGCCGTCATTGGCGACGGCGGGCCGGACGCGGGTGTCGATCAGCTCGCGGATCTGGGCGACGATATCGGCGTCGGCCGGATCGTCGTCGAACGTCTCGGGCGCGACCGCGATACCGCCGGCGCTGGCCGGCTTGAACAAGGGCGCCTCGCTCGAGAAATGGTCGAGCAGAACCTCGATCACCTGCGGCTTGAGCTGCCGCCATTCGACGCCGGGCGCAGCCGTCACCGAGACGAAATCGCGACCGAAGAAAACGCCCTCCACCTCGCCCGTCGAAAAGATCGCTTCCGCCACCGGCGAGGCCTCAGCCTCCTCCGGCGTCGCGAAATCGCGCGTGCCGGCCTCCATGACCTTGCGGCCGGGCATGAATTTCAAGGTCGCCGGATTGGGCGTGGTCTCGGTGTGGATCAGCATGGCAGGGATGTGGCCCCGACTGCCGAAACGATCAAGGGCTGAAGGCGTCCACCCTTGTGCTATATCCGGTGTCAACCGTGGAGGAGGACATGATCCGCACGTCGTTAACCCTTGTGATTGCGCTGCAAACCACCCCACCAATCTCATCACCGGCCGAGCCGCTCGAATCCCCATCGGGCTGGTTTTCGACCGACGACTATCCGAAGGACGCCTTGGACCGAGGTGCTCAAGGCGCGGTCAGATTTCGGCTGTCCGTTGGTCGCAATGGTCGCGCTGACGCCTGCGCGGTCGAGGAATCGTCAGGCGATGTCAGCCTCGATCAAACTACGTGCGCCATTGCCACCGAGCGAGGTAGATTCCGTCCCGCCAGGAATGAAGCTGGGGAATCCGTTGAAGGGACTTACTCGACACGCATTCGCTGGGCGCTGCCGACTGCGCCATATCTGATCGGGCTTGAGCCTGTCCGAGTGGTGAACATGCTGACTGCTCGTTTTGGCGATGCCGTGCGCTGCGAGACCGTTTCAGCGACAAATCCCGCGAACGCCAATTTCGGCTGCAACATGGAGTATAACCATTTCGAGGTCTGGGCTTATGCACGCAATCATCGCGGAAGGGAGGTTCGCCTCAGCGACAGCATTGCCTTCACCTCAGGCGACCTGCCATTTCCGCCAAGCCAAGAGGCCGATCTCGGCGAGCGATACGCCAGCCGTGAGGTCCGACTGACCGTAAGTTCCGGAGCCGTGGTCACGAACTGTGAGATCGTGCAAAGCGCCGGCAGGGCTCCCCGTGGTCTCACAATGACTGATATTTGTGATTACTATCGCGAGAACGGTCGTGCGATGTTCGCGCCGATCTCGACCCCCGCCGGAGAACGCACGCTACGCGTAACGCACGATTATTATTTGCAAATCAGCGACGGCCGCGTCGATCCCAAGCCTGACTAGAAATCCACCTTGTCGTAATGCGCGGGCGGCTGGATCACCTCCATCCGCTCCGTAAGCAACGCCCGGAAGCTCGGCCGGCTCTTCATCACCGCATACCAATCGGCCGTCTGCTTGTGGCCGCGCCAGTCGAGGCCGCCGAGATAATCCGCCACCGAGAGTTGCGCGGCGGCGGCGAGATCGGCGAGGGTCAGCGCCGGGCCGGCCAGCCAGCGGCGGTTGTCGAGCAGATAATCCATATAATCGAGATGGCCGTTGGCGGCGGTCATCGCCTTGCGCAGCTCGCCGGTGTCGGGCGCGGCGCGGCTCAGCAGGCGCTTGCGCATCCGCTCCTCCATCAAGGGCGCGACGACGTCGTGGTGGAGCTTGCCGTCGAACCATTGCACCAGCCGGCGGATCTCGGCGCGATTGATCGAGGTGCCGGGGATCATCGGCGCCTTGTCCAGCACCTCTTCGAAATATTCGCAGATCGCGATCGAATCGATGAGGACGATGCCCTTGCCCTCCTCGACCAGCACCGGCGTCTGGCCGGCGGGGTTCAGATCGGCGAATTCATCATCCTGAAGCCAGGGCGAGACGCGCTTCAGCTCGACTGCGACGCCCTTTTCGGCGAGCGCGAGACGGACCTTGCGCGAGAACGGGCAGAGCGGGAATTGGTGGAGGTGCCACATGGATGCGGCGAAGCTTTAGCTTAGCCGCCGCATCAG
>Ga0136633_1001202_pt1 | contig 19265 bp, 24 predicted proteins | sample AntDrymeUQ832206_2_FD_105494 | JGI IMG/M metagenome (GOLD analysis project Ga0136633, IMG submission 105494) | Polar desert sand microbial communities from Dry Valleys, Antarctica - metaG UQ83 (22.06) | ecosystem: Environmental > Terrestrial > Soil > Desert | place: Antarctica: Dry Valley...
GTAAAAACCACAGGGCGGGGAGGAAGCCGATCGGCGCCCGCTCAATCTGGCACACGAGGCGCGAATATGATCGCGGCTCGGACTTGAGAAGGATCATCGATGCTCAAAACCTGCACCCGCGGCGTCGCCGCGGCCATTGCCCTGCTCGCCGTTACCGCGCCCGCAAGCGCCGCGACCGTCAGCGGCTCGCTTCCCGTAAGCGCGACGGTCACCGCCAATTGCACGCTTTCGACCAGCGCCCTCGCCTTCGGCAGCGTCAATACGATCAGCGGCTCCAATGTTGACGGCACGGGCGGGCTCACCATCACCTGCACCAACGGCACGGCCTGGGCGGCCTCGGCCGGAATCGGCGCAGGCACGGGCGCGAGCTTTACCAGCCGCCGCATGACCGCGGGCGCCAACCTCCTGAATTATAACCTCTATACAAGCAACGCCTACAGCACTGTCTGGGGCGACGGCACCTCCTCGACCGCGACGATCGGCGGCACCGGCAGCGGCGGAGCGCAAAGCGTCACCGTTTATGGCCGCGTCGCCTCGGGGCAGACTTCGGTCCCGGCCGGCAGCTATGCCGACACTGTCGCGATCACCGTCACCTACTAGAACGACGCGGAACTCTTATGCGACTTCTCCCCCTTATCGCATATGCGAGTCTCGCGCTCGCGGCGGCGGCCGGCGTGGACCCGGCCGCCGCCGGCACGCTCACCGTCAATCCGGTTTTGATCGAGATCGGCGCAGGGCAGCGCTCCGGCTCGGTCACCGTCACCAATGTCGAGGACGTGCCGGTCACGATCCGCGCCTACGCCCTGAGCTGGCGGCAGGAAGGCGGCGAAGACCGCTATGAAGACACCGCTGCGATGATCGTGTCGCCGCCGGCTTTCACCATTCCACCTCGCGGAACTCAGCTCATCCGGGTCGGCCCGCGCAACCCGGGCCTGGATCCGCAATCCTACCGGCTGATCATCGAGGAAGTGCCCGAGGCGACGCAAGGGGCGGGCATCCGCGTCGCCTTGCGCCTCAATCTACCACTCTACGCGCGGATGGCGCCCGCCGCGCCGGCCGATCTGGCCTGGCACGCCCGCCGTGGCGCCGACGGCAATTGGTCCATCGAGGCGCGCAATCGCGGCGCCGGCTGGGTTCGCATCGACGCGACCGCGGCGCAGGCGGCGACTGGTCTCGCCTTCCCGGGCGGCTTCGCCTTCGGCACAATTCTGCCCGGAGCGATGCGCCGCTGGGCGATCGGCCCAACCCCCCGGATCGCGAACGACGCGCGCTTCCGGCAAGTGCAGGCGGGAGAGGATGGCGCCCCGACCGCGCACAGCGTTCCTTAGGCTCGCTCTGCTGCTGGCGCTGTTCGGTGGCCATGGCGCGCGCGCGGCAGAGGCGGGGGCGGGGGCGGAACAGGCGGTGGCTGCGTTGCAGCCCGCCTTGCTCGACGTCGTCGTCAACGGTCAGGCCGGCGCCGAACCCGGCGAATTCCTGCGCCATCCCGACGGCCGGGTCTTCGTCGCGGAGAGCCTGCTTCGGCAATGGCGCCTTCGTGTTCCCGCCGCCGCCGCGATGCGGCAGGACGGCCAAGGCTGGTATGCGGCGGCCGCGCTGACCGGCGTGCGGCTGGCGATCAACGAGGAAACTCAAAGCGTTGCGATCACGGCCGAGCCTGACGCGTTCGAGGCGCAGCGGGCGGAGCTGGGCGAAGAGTCGGCGATCCCGATGACGCCCTCGGGCACGGGCGCGTTCCTCAATTATGATCTGTTCGGCGAGTATGTCGGCGGGCGGCTCAGCGCCGCCGGAGCGTTTGAGGCGGGCCTTTTCACCGCGCATGGCGCGGGCGTCGCAACGTTTGTCGCGACTGCGGGCGGCGGCCGGACCCGGCTGACACGGCTGGAGACGATTTGGTCGATCGACCGGCCGGAGAGCATGACCAGCATCCGCATCGGCGATTCGGTCTCGGCGGCCGGCCCGGGCGCGGCACCGGTGCGCTTCGCCGGGCTTCAATATGCCCGCAATTTCGCCACCCGCCCGGGCTATTATACGATGCCACTGCCGATCGCGAACGGCAGCGCGGCCCTGCCCTCGGTCGTCGATGTCTATGTCAATTCGACGCTACAGGCGCAGCAGCAAGTGGCGCCGGGGCCGTTCGCGCTGAGCAATGTGCCGGTGCCGAGCGGCGGCGGCACCGTGCAACTCGTCGTGCGCGACGTGCTCGGCCGCGAAATCGTCTCCGAGCAGGCTTATTATGCCTCGACCCAGTTGCTGCGCCGCGGCCTGCACGATTTTTCCTATGAGATCGGGTTCCTGCGCGAGGATTTCGGGCGGCGAAGCAACCATTATAGCTCACTATTTGCGTCAACGGCACACCGCTATGGCATATCCGATCGCCTGACCGTGGAGGCGACCGCGCAGGCGAGCCGCGCGCTCCAGATGGTGGGAGTCGCGGTCGCGGCGGTCCCCTTCGATCTCGGCCAGCTTGGCGGCTCGGTCGCGGTCAGCCGATCGGCGCGCGGCACGGGCGTGCGCGCCGCCGCCTCGGTCGAGCGTCGCACCGGTTCTTACTCCTTCGGCGCGCTCGCGGACTATGCCAGCCGCGCCTTCGCGACGCTCGGCCAGCCCGAAGGAAAAATGCTGCCGCGCTACACGCTCCAGGCTTTTGCCGACGTCTCGCTGGGCGGCGGCAGCGTCGGTGTCAACGTCCTCCATCGCGCGCTGCGTGACGGGCCGGATGAAACGCTCGTCGGCCTGTTCACCTCCTGGCGGGTCAGCGACCGCATTCAGTTCCAGGCCTTTGCGCGCCATTCGATCATCGGGGCGCGGCGGACCAGCATCGGCGCCAATCTGGCCTTCGCACTCGGCGGCCGGCGCAGCGCCTCGGCGAGCATCGACGGCAGCCGCCGCGAGCAGGCGGCGACCCTGGCCTATCAGGACGACGCGCCGGCCGGCCCCGGCGGCGGCTATCGCCTGACCGCGCGGCTCGGCGAGGGCGGCGGCGGGGAAGCGAGCTATGTCCGCAATTTCAACAATGCGAGCCTCCTCGCCCAGGCGAGCTATGCGCGCGGCGAGGCCGGCTTGCGGCTTTCCGCCAGCGGCGGGCTGGGCTGGCTCGACGGCCGCCTGTTCGCGGCGCGCAGCCTCGGCCAGAGCTTCGCCGCGGTGCGCGTCGAAGGCTTGCCCGGCGTGCGGCTCTATGCGGACAATCAGCCGGTGGGGCGGACCGATCGCGACGGTTTCGTGGTCATTCCCGGGCTGCGCGCCTTCGAGAGCAACACGATCCGGATCGAGCAGGGCGATCTGCCGCTCGACGCGATGCTCGACAGCGAGGAGATCATGGTCCGGCCTTTCGCGCGCGCCGGAGTCTCGCTCCGCTTTCCGGTGCGACGGGAGCGCGGCGCCTTGCTCCGCGTGCGGCTCGAGGATGGCGCGGACCTGCCGGCCGGAGCGATCGTGCAGGTCGCGGGGCAGGCGGAGAGCCTGGTCGCGGTCTCGGGCGGGATGGTCTATGTGCCGGCCCTGAGCGGCACGGCGCGGCTCAGCGCGCGCTGGGGCGCTGGGCGCTGCGGCTTCGCGGTGACTGTCCCGGAGAGTGACGATCCCCAGCCGCGGATCGACGGCCTGGTTTGCGCGAGGAGCGCCACTTATGCGACGCGCTAGATCGACCGCCTTGCTCGCCGCCGCCCTGGCGCTGGGCGCTATCGGCACGGAGGCGCGCGCCTGCACCGTGAGTTCGGCCGGCGTCGCGTTCGGCGCCTATAATCCGCGCAGCACCGGCGCGCGCAACGGGACAGGGACGATCAGCATCGCCTGCGCGACGACGGTAACCGCGCCCGTCGTCGCGCTCAGCGCCGGCGCCTCCGGCAGCTATGCCGCGCGGCGCATGACGAGCGGCGGCTGGAGCTTCAACTATAATCTCTACACGAACAGCGCGCGCACCATCATCTGGGGCGACGGCAGCGGGGGCTCGGTTTCGCAGACCTTGTCCGGCGGCACGATCTCCGGCGGGCAGCGGCGCTTCACGCCGACCGTCTACGGGCGCATTCCAGCGCTTCAGAATGTCGGCGCCGGCAGCTATGGCGACACGGTCATCATGACCGTGACCTTCTAGGCCGCCGCCGCTCAGGCGGGGACGGTTTCGCCCGCGCGGGCGCGCTCGATCGTGGCGATGTCGATCTTGCCCATCGTCATCATCGCTTCCATCACCCTTTTGGCGGCGGCCCGATCGGGATCGTCCATCCCCGCGAGCAGCACGCGCGGCGTGATCTGCCACGCAAACCCCCAGCGATCCTTGCACCAGCCGCAGGCGCTCTCGGCCCCGCCATTCCGGGTGAATCGCGTTCCAGTAACGGTCGGTTTCTTCCTGGTCCTCGGTGATGACCATGAAGCTCACCGCTTCGTTCGGCTTGAAATTCGAACCGCCGTTCAGGCCGACGAAGGACTGGCCGAGGACGGTGAACTCGACGGTCAGCTCATTGCCTTCCTTGCCGCTCGGATAATCGGACGGCGCGTCATGAGCCGGCCCGACGCGGCTGTCGGGGAAGGTCGCGGCATAAAATTCCGCCGCCTCGCGGGCCTTTCCATGGTCGAACCACAGGCAGGTGGTCATCTTGTTGTTGGTCATAGTCTCTCTCCTCAATTGCTTTCGCCCGAAACCAGGCCGAACGATGCGCCCTGCGGATCGACGCCGAGCAGCACGCGCTCGCCGGTCGGCACCTCCATCGGCCCGAACAGGACCTGACCGCCGCCGGATGTGATCTTCCCGGCGGCCGCATCGACATCGGGAACGCGGGCGTAGAATTGCCATGCGGCGGGCGCTTCCGGAGACGCCTTCATCACCGCGCCGACCGTCTCGCCGCCATGGCTGATGAAGCTGTACTCGCCCATCTCCGGGCCCATATCCATGCCGCCGGCCTTCTCGTAGCCGAACTGCGCGCGATAGAAATCGAGCGCCGCCTCGCGGTCACTGGTCATCAGCTCGTTCCAGCTGACATGGCCAAGGCCGTGCCGCTGATAGGCATTGCTCTCCTGATCGCTGGCGCCGCGCATCAAATAAATCGGCACGCCCTGTGGATCCATGATCATCGCGATCCGGCCGACGCCCGGTGTATCGAATGCGGCCATCTGCACCTTCGCACCGGCCCCGACGGCCTTTTCGACCGCCGCATCGACATCATCGACGCCGAGATAGCCGAGCCAGATCGGCCGCGCGCCGCCATCCGTCATCTCCCTGGTGAGGGTCAGCACGCCGCCGGCATGACCGCCGTCCGCCGTCCCGATCATGCGATATTCGACATCGCCGGGAGCGCTCGATTCAGCATCGATCGTCCAGCCCACGACCGCGTCGTAAAAGGCCTTCGCCTCTGCCGGGTCGGTCGTCATCAGCTCATACCAGATGAAGCTGCCATGCTTGTTGGTCATGCGCATTCCTTCACGTGAACGGGGCGCTTCGTCCCATCCATTGAAACGAGGGGAGGGAGCCGGGTCTCCAGCTCCCTCCCGGTCTCGCTCAAGCCTGGGTGTCGATGATCGGGCGGAAGCCGCCCCAGAACATGCGCTTGCCGTCGAACGGCATGTCGCCGCCGGGCTGCATCTCGGGATCGGCCATCATCTGTTCCCAGCCCTTGTCGCGGGTCTCCTTGTCCGGCCATTCGACATAGGAATAGATGATCCCTTCGCCGTCCTCGGCCTTCACCGCGCGCTGATAATCGGTGACCTTGCCTTCGGGCACGTCATCGCCCCAGGCCTCGACCACGCGCACCGCGCCATAATCCTTGAACTTGCCGGCCGCCTTCTGGGCAAGGGCGCGATAATCTTCCTTCTTCCCCTCGGCGACGGGAAGGAGATAGCCATCGACATAGCCGGTCGTGCCATCCTGCCGCTCATCGACGATCGATTGGAAGCCGCCCATGATCATGCGCTTGCCGTCGAACGGCATCGACATATTTTCCATGCGCGGATCGCTCATCATCTTCTCGCTGGCGGCGTCGCGCGCCGCCTTGTCGGGATATTCGAACCAGGAAAAGACGATCGTCTCGTCATCCTTCGCCTGCACCGCGCCGTAGAAATCGGTGACCTTGCCCTTCGGCACGTCGTCACCCCAATTCTCGACGATCCGCTGGACGCCGAATTCCTTGAAGAGCGGCGCCGCCTCGGCGGCATGCTGCTCATATTCCGCTTTGTTTTCGGTTGGCACCGCAAGCACGAAACCTTCGACATAGGTCATTGTCTTTCTCCTTGGTCTTGCGGGGGTTTATCCAGGAATTCGTAGCCAGACGGCGGGCTGCCTGTGAATGCCGCCAGCTGTGCGGCGAGCGCACGCTGGAAGGCCGGACGAGCCTCGCCCCGCGCCACATAGCCCGCCAGATTGTCGTGCGCGGTCGACAGTGGCGTTCCCTTCAGCTGCCGCAGCACCGCAATCATCAACAGATCGCCGGCCGAAAAGCTGCCATCGAGCCATTCGCTTTCGCCGAGCCGACGCGCCAGTTCGTCAAGCCGTTCGGCAATGCGCGCCATGATCGACGGCAGCCGCGGCGCGGACCACGGCTCCTCCGCTTCAAAGAGAGTCGCAATGGCATAGTCCATGATCGGCGGCTCGACCGTGTTGAGCGCGGCGTACATCCATTCGATCGCCCGCGCCCGGCCCCCGGCCTCGGCAGGCATCAGGCCGTCATGGGTCTCCGCGATATGCTGCACGATCGCGCCGGATTCGAAGAGCGTGAGGCCGGCCCTTTCATAGGTCGGCACCTGGCCGAAGGGCTGCAGCGCACGATGCGGTAGCGCCTTCTGGCTGCCCTGCGGCAGGTAACGGACATCATAATCCTGCCCCACCTCCTCCAGTGCCCAGCGGACGCGCAGGTCGCGCACCAGCCCCCTGGCGAACCAGGGCACCCAATCGAATGCGGTGATGACGGGCTTGCTCATCGCGGCCAACCGGCCGGGGGCTTCCCCGTCAAGCCTGCCCGCAATGCATCGAGCGCGCGGGTGAAGGCGAGCCGCGCCTCGCCGCGAGCGACATAAAGGGTGAGGTTCGGATAAGCGTCCATGATCCCCGATCTGCTCAGGTTGCGCAGCACCTGGACCATGAGGAGGTCACCCGCGCTGAACCCGCCGTCGAGCCATTCGGCGCCTCCCAGCCGGGCGGACAACTCGTCCAGCCGCTCGCGCAGGCGTGTTTCCACGCCGGGAAGCCGCGCTTTCGCCCAATCCTTGTCGCCTTCGATCACCTTGGCCATGACCAGGTCCCAGACCACCGGTTCAACGGTGTTGAGCGCGGCGAACATCCATTCGATCGCCCTTGCCCGCCCGGCTTCGTCCTCGGGAAACAGGCCCGGGCCTTTCTCCGCGATGTGGAGCACGATCGCGCCCGATTCGAACAGGACCAGCCCGTCCTCTTCATAGGCCGGCACCTGACCGAAGGGATTGCGGGCGCGGTGTGCCGGCTCCTTCTGCTCACCCCAGTTCAGGTGCCGCACGCCATAAGGCTGGCCGACCTCCTCCAGCGCCCAGCGCACGCGCATGTCGCGCACGAGGCCGCGTCCTTCGTCCGGCGCCCAATTATAAGCGGTGATCAACGGCCTGGTCATGACGTGCCTCAGGCTGCGGCCGGTTGCGGCTCGCCGCACATGGCGTCCTTCGCCGCGACGCGCAGCTCGTTCTCGGTCATCGCCGTGTCGCGCAACGGATGGGCCATGGACCAGCTATGGCCGAACGGATCCTTCACCTGCCCGTAGCGGTCGCCCCAGAAAGCGTCGGCGGCGGGCATCGTGATGGTCGCACCCGCCGCGGCGGCGCGCTCTATCGCGGCGTCCGCGTTCGGCACGTTGAGGTGAAGCGTCACCGGCGTGCCGCCCAGCGACAAAGGGGAGAGCATGCCCCATTCCTTATTCTCGTCGACCAGCATCAGCATCGAACCGCCGATGCTGACCGCGCCGTGCATCAATTTGCCGTCCGGGCCGGCCATCCGGAACATCTCTTCCGCGCCGAAGGCCTGTTTGTAGAATTCGATGGCGTCGGCGGCGCCCGCGCACACGATGTGCGGGGTGAGGCTCGGGGTCGTGGCGGCAATCTCGGTCATCGTCTTTCTCCTTGTTTTCGTTTCAGCGGCTGAGCGGCAGCAGCGCGCGCAAGCGTACATCGCGAAGCCACAAGCCACCCCACATGAGGACGCCCAGATAGACGCCGAACAGGATGTGGCTGGCGAGCGGGCTACCGACCCGGACATGGGTCGCGACCGCGCCGCCGAGGTAGCCGGTGAGGAGCAGCGCGCCGAGAAAGGACGTGCGCGGCACGGCGTAAAGCACGGCCCCGCCCAGCGTTAGCAAGCCTAGCAGGCGCGCCATGGCTGCGTCGCCCGGCCAGCCGAGCTGGACCATCGTCGCGCCGACCACATCGAGCGGGATCAGCTTCATCGCCCCGTCCATGATGAGGAAGAGGATGACGAGGCCGCTGAGCGCCCAGCCGGCGCGAATCGCGCCACGTCCGGGAACGGCATCGGCAAAAGCGGGCGCGGTCATCATCCTGTCCTCTCCTTGGCGTGCGGTCGCGCGCCGGCGGGCTCAGCCATCGCGGTGGCAGTGGCGGCCGCCATGTCCATCCACATCGGTGCCCAGATATGGCCGTCCAGATCCTCAAAGTTGCGGCCATACATGAAGCCATAATCATCCGGGTCGCCGGCCTCCTTGCCGCCGGCCGCGATCGCTTTCTCGGTGATCGCATCGACGTCCGCGCGGCTGTCCTCCGAAATGCAGAGCATCACCTGGGCGCTTTCATGCGCATCCGGGATCGCCTTGGCCGTGAACGAACGCCATTTGTCGTGCGTCAGCAGCATTACGTGGATGACGTCCGAGAGCACCATGCAGGCGGCGGTCTCGTCGGTGAACTGCGGATTGTTGGTGAAGCCGATCGCCTCGTAAAACGCCCTCGCCGCGGCGAGATCAGCGACGGGCAGATTCAGGAAAATCATCTTGGTCATGACGCGCTCCTTGCGACTTGGGATTTGACGCTAATGCTCTATTCTGTTATTAATTACAACTATGACGTTAGGAAAAATAACTGAGCTGCGGCACGCTTCACCGCGACGCCGCTATGAGGATGCATGCGGCACGGCCCACGCCCTCGACCTGATCGGAGAGCGCTGGGCCTTGCTGGTGATGCGCGAGCTTATGCTCGGTCCGAAACGCTTCAGTGACATTCGCGCCGATCTGCCGGGGATCAGCGCCAATACGCTCACCCAGCGGCTCGAAGGGCTGGAGCAGGCCGGGATCGTGACGCGCCAGCGACTTGCGCCTCCCGCCTCGGGACAGGTCTATGCGCTGACCGAATGGGGCTATCAGTCGCGCCCGATCATGGGCGCGCTTGGCCGCTGGGCGACGCGCTCGCCGGCGCACGATCCAGCCCAGGATTTCAGCGCCGTGTCGCTGATGCTGTCCTTCCAGGCGATGAACCAGCCGGCCTTGAGCCGCGACCTGAAGACTATGATGGGCTTCCGGCTGGGCCGTGAAGACTATCTCGCCCACCTCAACGAAGGCGCGATCGATGTCGTGCGTGGCGATGCCGCCGTCGCCGCCGCCGTTTTCGCCGGAGCGCCGAGCGCGATCGCCGCCGCCGTCTATGGCGGTGTAGCGCTCGGCGCGCTGGAGGCCGAGGGCTTGCTGAAAATCACTGGCGATCGCGCGCTCGCGGCGCGGTTCGTCACCTTGTTTCCGCTGCCGCCCAAGGCTGAGGCTCCACATGCCTCGCCGCTGCCGCACCGCGACGGGCGCTGAAAACGCGATTTCGACCGAACGGCGTTTTCCGGCGGGTGGATGAGCGCTACACTGGCGCTCATGCGCTCCGGGCGACTCCTGTTTTCGGCCTCACTGCTTTCGGCCTGCCTCCTCGCCGGCTGCGTTCAGGCGCCGCGGCGCTATGCCCGGCCCGCCCCGGTGAACCCCGCCGCGCTCAATCTCGCGATGAACCTCGCCGCGACCCAGGTGCGGCGCTGCTATCGGGCGCCCCGGGTCAGCAGCGACGGCCGGCGGATCATCACGCGGCTACGCGTCCGGGTGGGGCCGGATGGCGCGCTGACCGCGCTGCCGGCGATCGTCACGCAGGATGGCGTCGATGCCTCCAACCAGGCCTATGCGGGGCGGATGGCGGAGGCGGCAATCCAGTCGGTGCTCCGCTGCGCGCCGCTGCGCCTCCCGCAGGAGGTGCATCGCGGCCTGTTTATCGACATCGAGCTGACCTTCAGCCCGAGCATGTCGGCCTGAATCAGCCGTAACTGCGGCGGCGCCGGAGGAAGCGCCACGCCCGGCCGAGACGATCGCCGAACCTGCGCCGCGCGACCGAGCGTTCCGGGACCGACAGCAGGGCCGGCGCGGCCGCCAAAGCGGCGGCGCTTTCCTCGGCATAGAGGCGCAGATTTCCGGGCCGGCTCGGCCGCAAGCGCTCGCGCCCGCGCACGATATCCTCGGCCGCCTTGAGAGCACGGACCAGATCATCCTCGCTGAACGGCTTGACCAGGCAGCCGAGCGCCAGATCGGGGATCGGGAAGCTTGGCGCATTGCCACTGGTGAAGAGGCAGGGCACGTCCATCTCGGCAAGCTTGGCCGCCACCGAAAACCCGGTCGAACCGTGCGCCAGCTGCAGATCGACCAGCGCGAGATCGGGTCGCCGCTCGGCCACCGCCGCCAGCGCGCCGATACTGTCCTCGGCGACATCGGTGACGGTGTAGAGCGGATTGAGCTCGATCAGATGGCGCAGCGTGTCCGCGAACAGCGGCTCGTCTTCCACCACCAGGATGTTCAGCATCGCCCGCCCCTCCTTGCGACAATGTGCAAGCGGTTCGATTCTTTAGGAAATCATGGCGGAGGGGAATCGAATTGAGGGAAATTTGCGACCAGGGATTCCCTGGACGCGACGAAGCGTTCAGATTCGCATCCTGCCTTTGATGACGGTGACGCATTTCCCGCCGAGAATGACGCGGTCGCCATCAAGGCGGCCGGTGAGATGCCCGCCGCGCTCGCTCGCCTGATAGAAAGTCATCGCATCCTTGCGGCCCAATCGATGTGACCAATAAGGGACCATGACGGCATGGGCCGCGCCGGTCACGGGATCCTCGTCAATGCCGGCGCCGGGGACGAAGACCCGGCTGACGACATCGCTGTGCGCTCCGGGCGCGGTGGTCGTGATGATCGTCGTGTCGCCCTCGGCGGCGGCGAGGGCCCGGAAGTTCGGCGCGAGGGCGCGGACCTCCGCCTCGCTGGCGAGGACGAGAAGCGCATAGCCGCCGGGATGCCACAGCGTCTCCATCGCAGCGCAACCCAGAGCCTCGACAATCCGGGGCAGTGGCTTCGGCGCGGGCGCGAGGGCGGGCAGGGACAAGGAATAGCCATCGCCCTTGCGCGCCACTTCGAGGACGCCGGATTTCCTGGTGCGGAAACGGACGCGCTCCGAGCCACCGAGCAAGACATGGCCGCTGGCCAGCGTGGCGTGGCCGCACAAGGCGATCTCGACGGCCGGAGTGAACCAGCGCAGCTCATAATCCGCCTCGCCGTCATCGCAGGGGATGGTGAAGGCGGTTTCGCTCAGATTATTCTCCAGCGCGATCGCCTGCAGCATGTCGTCCGGAAGCCAGGCGTCGAGCGGCATCACCGCCGCCGGATTGCCGGTGAAGGGCCGGTCGGCAAAGGCATCGACCTGGACGAAGGGCAGTTCGGTCATGTCCGCAAATTCCTCGTTTCGTCCGCTTCCACGAGCGGGTTGTCCGGCTGATCGACCTTCCCCTCGGGATCAAGATGGATCAGCACCTCGACCCCCGGAAATTCGGCGGCCAGGGCCGCCTCGATCTCCTCAACCACGTCATGCGCCCGCGCCACGCTCATCCCCGGATCGAGCCAGAGATGGAATTGCGCGAAATCATTGGCCCCGCTGGTCCGGGTGCGCAGATCGTGAATGCCTCTCCCCGCCGGGTGGCGCGCGGCGACCTCGACGAGGCGCAGGCGGCGCTCGGGCGGCCATTCCTTGTCCATCAGCTGATCGAGGGCATGGCTCGATGCGCGCCAGGCGCCGAACAGCAACCAGAGTGCGATAGCGATCCCGAATAAGGCATCGGCGCCGGCGATCCGGAGGTATTGGTCGAGCGCCAGGGCCGCGATCACCGCAAGGTTGAGGAGCAGATCGCTTTGGTAGTGAAGCCGATCGGCGCGGATCGCGACCGAGGCGGTCCGGCGAATGACGGCGCGCTGATAGGCGATCAGCGCAGCGGTCGCGGCGATCGCGATCAGCGAGACGATGATGCCCTGTTCGGCATTGGCCGTCTGCTCGCCGGTCAGCAGCCGCGTCGCGGCGCGCCAGCCGATGCCGACCGCCGAAACCGCGATGATGCCGACCTGCACGAAGGCCGCGATCGCCTCCGCCTTGCCATGGCCGAAGCGGTGATCGTGATCGGCCGGCATCGCCGCGACCCGCACCGCGAACAAGGTGATCAGCGCCGCGAGCACATCGAGCGCTGTATCGGCGAGCGACCCGAGCATCGCCACCGAGCCGGTCGAGCGCGCCGCCCAGCCCTTCAGCGCCAGCAAGCTCAGCGCCACGATGACGCTGGCGAGCGCGGCCCGCGTGGTGAGCATCGCCCGCCCGGGATCGTCGGCGTGGATCAAGGGTAGAGCAGCCCTTCGTCCCAGCCACCATCGGGGAGCCGCATGAACAGCCGCCGCTCGTGGAGGCGGAACGGCCGGTCGCTCCAGAATTCGATCCGATCGGGGACCAGCCGAAAGCCGCGCCAATAAGGCGGGCGGGCCACGTCGCGGTCCTCATGCTCTTCGATCAGCGCCCGATAGCGCGCCTCGAACGCCTCGCGGCTCGTGAGAGGCCGCGACTGATCCGACGCCCAGGCGCCGAGCCGCGCCTCGCGCGAACGGGTGGCGAAATAAGTATCGGCTTCCGCGTCGCTGGTCAGCTCGACCCGCCCCTCGACCCGGATCTGCCGGCGCAGCGACTTCCAGTGAAAAACCAGAGCGGCGTGCGGGTTGGCAGCCAATTCCCCGCCCTTGCGACTCTCGCCATTGCTGTAAAAGGCGAAGCCGCGCGCATCATGCCCCTTGAGCAGCACCATCCGCGCCGAAGGCCGGCCCCCGGCGTCGGCCGTCGCCAGCGTCATCGCCTCCGGATCGTTCGGCTCGGACGCCCGCGCCTCGGCGAGCCATGCGTCGAACAAAGCGTGCGGATCGTCGCTCATGCTGCTCGCCTCCGCCTCCACCAGCGCGATCCTCGACCCGGCGGAAGTTTCGGAAGTTTCAGCTTCCCTGGAGAAAAAAAACCTGGCTCGGCGGGCGGGAAGCAGGACCGTTTCCGGGCGAGGCGGCCGGACGCCGATGACAGCAGGACGATGGGAATTTTCACAGAAACGCCATGCCAGATTGGCGGCGTGTAGGAAAATGAACAATGCGGCCGCCTTGCGCGACGCCGGGGCCGCGCTTACCCCTCCACTGTCGCCGGCAAGGCATAGTGGACTTTTGAGGCCGGCTGGAGAACGAACGGGCCATGGCCGATCTCTACTCGACTTTGAGCGTCGCGCGAGGCGCGAACGAAGCCGACATCAAGAAGGCGTATCGCAAGCTCGCCAAGGAGCTGCACCCGGACAAGAACAAGGACAATCCCAAGGCCACGGAGCGCTTCTCCAAGGTCACGCAGGCCTATGACATCCTGACCGACAAGGACAAGCGCGCCCAATATGACCGCGGCGAGATCGACGAGGACGGCAACCCCAAGATGCCGTTCGGGTTCGGCGGCGGGCGCTCGTCGGGCGGTGGCGACTTTCGTGGTCCGAATGGCGAGCCGTTCGAATTTACCGGCGGCGGCGAGGCGGCGGACCTTTCGGACCTGTTCGCAGGCTTGTTCAGCGGCGCGCGGCGCGGCGGCGGGCCGAGCGGCTTCGGCCGGCGCAGCGCACCGCCGCAAAAGGGCCTGGACGTGGGCTATCGGCTCGACGTCGCCTTCGAGGATGCGGCCGCGCTCAAGGGGCAGCGCGTCACCCTGAGCAGCGGCAAAACGCTCGACATCAAGCTGCCGCAGGGGGTCGAGGACGGCGCTAAGATCCGCCTCGCCGGCCAGGGCCAGGCAGGTCCGGGCGGCAATGGCGACGCGATCGTCACCATTGCCATTAGATCGCACCGCTTCTTCCGCCGCGAAGGCGACAATATCCGCCTCGAGCTTCCCGTCTCGCTCGACGAAGCGGTGCTCGGCGCGAAGGTGCGGGTGCCGACGGTGGACGGACCGGTCATGGTCAGCGTTCCCAAGGGATCGACCTCGGGCAAGACGCTGCGCCTCAAGGGCAAGGGCTTCACCGGCAAAGGCGGCCAACGCGGTGATCAGCTCGTCACCCTGATGATCGAGCTGCCGTCCGACGACGCGGCCCTGGCCGGCTTCGCCGAGGGCTGGCGCGATCCGCGCAACGTCCGGGCCGGGCTAGGCGTTTAGGAGCCGATGACGGAAACCCCGCGCGATCCGCCGAAAGCCACCAAAGAGGAGGCGGTCGCCAGCGCGGTCCAGCTCGAGGTCGCCGACCATTTCGTCGCCGAGGGCCGGTCGCCCCATTCCCCCGAGGCGCGGCGCGAAGCTGCGATCAAGAGCGAGCGAGCGCTGCGCCAGCAAGGGGTCTGGAGCCGCTCTTATGCCCGCGTGGCGCCCGGCACACGGCCGTTCCAGATCGCCAAAAGGGTGCTCGTCGGGGCTTATTTCGACGGCTTCATCCACGCCGGCAACCTTGCCTACATGGCGCTGATCGCGCTCTTTCCCTTCTTCATCACCGCCACCGCCCTGATGAGCGCGCTCGGCGACACGAATGAAGGCGAGCAGGCGGTGCGCGCGATCCTGACCGTGATGCCGCCGAGCGTGGCGCGAACGCTGGACGGGCCGATCCACGAGGTGATGACGGCGCGCACCGGCTGGCTGCTCTGGCTCGGCGCGCTCGTCGGGCTGTGGACGGTCGGCAGCCTCATCGAGACGATCCGAGACATCCTTCGCCGCGCCTATGGCACGCAGTACAGCCAGGCCTTCTGGAAATACCGGCTTTACTCGATCGGCCTGATCGTCGGCGCGGTGCTGCTCCTGCTGCTCTCATTCAGCGCCCAGGTGCTGATCACCGCAATCGACCAGTTCGCCACGCGCGCCTTGCCCGAACGGCTCAATCCGGGCTTTCAGCTCGCTTTGTCGCGCGGCATTTCCGCATTCGGCCTGTTCCTGGCGCTCTACATGCTGTTCTACACGCTGACGCCCAGCCGCTATCGCTCGCGGCGCTACCCGAAATGGCCCGGCGCGCTGGTGACGACCTTGTGGTGGGTCGGCGCAACCCTCGCTTTGCCCCCACTCCTCGCCGGCCTGCTCTCCTACGATCTGACCTATGGCAGCCTCGCCGGGGTGATGGTCGCCTTGTTTTTCTTCTATCTGGTCGGCTTCGGGGTGGTTATCGGGGCGGAGCTGAACGCCGCGCTCGCGGAATCGCCGACCGAGGCGCAAAATGTGATCGGGCAGGCCGACGGGCGCGGTCGCGAGGAGGAATGATGGCGGGATTGATGGACGGCAGGCGCGGCCTGATCATGGGTCTCGCCAATGATCGGTCGCTGGCCTGGGGCATCGCCAAGGCGCTGAGCGCGCAGGGCGCGGAGCTCGCTTTCTCCTATCAGGGCGAGGCGATGGAAAAGCGCGTGCGCCCGCTCGCCGAAAGTTTGGGCGCCGCCTTCCTGATCGATTGCGACGTCTCCGACATGGCCAATCTGGACGCCGCCTTCGCGACGTTGAAGGAAAAGTGGGAGACGATCGACTTCCTCGTCCACGCCATCGGCTTTTCCGACAAGAACGAGCTGCGCGGGCTCTTTGTGGACACCAGCCTCGACAATTTCCAGATGACGATGAACATCTCGGCTTACAGTTTCGTCGCGGTGACGCAGCGGGCGCGGGCCATGATGCCGAATGGCGGCTCGGTCCTCACCCTTTCCTACTACGGCGCCGAGAAGGTGATCCCGCATTATAATGTGATGGGGGTCGCCAAGGCGGCGCTGGAAACAAGCGTCAAATATCTCGCCATGGACCTCGGCCCCGAGAATATCCGCGTCAACGCGATCTCGGCCGGGCCGATCAAGACGCTGGCGGCAAGCGGCATTGGCGACTTCCGCTACATCCTGAAGTGGAACGAATATAACGCCCCGCTCCGCCGCAATGTGACGATCGAGGATGTCGGCGGCGCCGCGCTCTATTTGCTCTCCGACCTCGCCTCGGGCGTCACCGGCGAAATCCATCATGTCGACGCCGGCTACAACGTCGTCGGCATGAAGGCCGAGGACGCACCGGACATCGCGACAACTTGAGGCAGAATTTGCGTCTGCTGGGTTCCTGCGCCGCGGATTAGAATAATCTTCCAATTCGTGCGACATCACACGGATGGACCGCACCGACCTCAAGATCCTCTCCATTCTCCAACAGGACGCCTCGCTCCCCGTCGCGGAAATCGCGGCGCGGGTGAACCTCTCGCAAACACCCTGCTGGCGGCGCATCCAGCGGCTGGAGGCGCAAGGCGTGGTCGCGCGCCGCGTCGCCTTGCTCGATCCGCAGGCGATCGGCCTTGGCATTTCCGTCTTCGTCGAGATCGAGGCGGCCGATCACAGTCCGGACTGGTTGGCCGCCTTCGCCGTGGCGGTCGAGGCCTTGCCGGAGGTGATGGAGGTCTACCGGATGGCCGGCGACGTGGATTATCTGCTGCGCGTCGCGGTCGGCGGAATGGCCGATTATGACGATTTCTACCGCCGCCTGATCGCCACCGTCCCCTGCAAGAACGTGACCTCACGCTTCGCCATGGAGCGCGTCAAATTCACCACCGCTTATCCGCTGCCCGAGGCGGCTGCCAAGAAAAAGCCCCCGGCGCGGGACGCCGGGGGCGAGGATGCCGCTTCAACCTAGGGAGACCTCAGCGGGGCATGTTCGGGGGAAGGCTAGAGGCTGTTGCCGCTCGAATTGGTGTTCGCTGCATTGCCCGGCGCGACCGCATTGGCGGGCGGCAGGCTGTTGAGCCCGCTGTCGTTGAGCAACACGTCGTTGCCGAGATCGTCCGGCACGACATAGATGTCGTTGGCGACGACGTTGCTCGCCTTGTTCGCCGTGCTGGCGCCGCCGCCGCAGGCGCTCAAGGCCACGAGGCCGATCAGCAATAATCCAGTATGAAGTCGCTTCATCGAAAGCCCCCTTTCGAGCCAAATGAACCCGGAAAATGACGGTTGGCGCGGGCGGCGGCAATCGCTGAATCCCAAGCGGGCCAACTTTGCACGAACACGCTCCGCACGGCCGCGGCACTAGATCAGGCGTTGCGCCGGGCGGCCAAAACGGAGACGAATCTGCTCAGCCGCGCTCGGCGAGCTTGCGCTCCCAGGCGAGCGCATCGGCAACGATCACGTCCAGATCGTCGCGCGCCGGTCGCCACGGCAAGGTGGCCAGGATTCGCTGATTGTCGGCGGTCAGGGCGGGCGGATCGCCGGCGCGGCGCGGCCCCAAGTGGCGTTCGATCCTGAGATTCGTCACCCGATCGACGCTGTCGAGCACTTCGAGCACCGAAAAGCCGCGGCCATAGCCGCAATTCAGAATGTGGCTCTCGGACGGGCGCGCAATCAACAATTCGAGCGCATGGACATGCGCCGCGGCAAGGTCGCTGACATGGATATAGTCGCGAACGCCGGTGCCGTCGGGCGTATCGAAATCGGTGCCGAAGACATCGACATGGCCGCGCTTGCCGATCGCGGCCTCGACCGCGACCTTGATCAGATGAGTGGCGCCTTTGGTTGACTGGCCCGAGCGGCCGGCCGGATCCGCGCCGGCGACATTGAAATAGCGCAGCGCCGCGAAGTTGAACGGGTGCGCGGCGGCGCTGTCCTTCAGCATCCGTTCAGTCATCAGCTTCGACCAGCCATATGGGTTGATCGGCTCGGTCCGCGCCTGTTCCGCCACCGGCACCGCGTCGAGAATGCCGTAGGTCGCGGCGGTCGAGGAGAAGATGAAATGGCGCACGCCGCCCTTCACCGCGCTTTCGATCAGTGAACGGCTCTTCACCGTATTGTTCTCATAATATTTGAGCGGGTTCTCGACCGATTCCGGAACCACCACCGAGCCGGCGAAATGCATGATCGCGCCGATCCGGTGCGCGGCGATGGTCCGCGCCAGCAAAGGCTGGTCGGCGATGTCGCCCTCGACGAAGGCGACATCGTCCGCGACGGCCCAGCGAAAGCCGGTGACGAGATTGTCGATCACGACGACTGGCCAGCCCGCATCGCGCAAAGCCAGCACCGCGTGGCTGCCGATATAGCCGGCGCCGCCGGTCACCAGAACGGTCGGTTTTTGGCCTTCGCTCAACGCTCCTGCTCCTTATCCGCCGCCATGCATCGAATCTGCTTCTAGGTTCGTTACAGGGGCTATACTATTCGTGCGGCTCGGGACGAGGTGGAAAGATGAGACTCAGGCTCGCACTCGCAATTACGCTCGCTGCCGCAACGGCCCTCGCCGGATGCGCGACGAATCAGGGGATGGGCGCGCGCGAAGGCGCCTCGGTCACCCGCTTCCATCTCGGCCAGCAGATCGCGCGGGCAGAGATCCGGGTCGAGCCGGGCGATGCCAATGTCGGGGGTCTCGAATTCTCCGCTCTGGCCGCCCCGGTCGAGCGCGAGCTTGTGCGGCTCGGCTGGACGGTGGCGGGCGGCAATGCGCGTTCCGAGCAGGTCGCGATCGTCCGCATCCAGCAGGGCCGCCGCGCCACGTCGAGCGGCGGCGGTCTCAGCATCGGCATTGGCGGCGGCACCGGCGGCTATCGCAGCGGCGCCGGCCTTGGCGTCGGCGGCACGATCCCGCTCGGCGGTTCCGGGCCGATCGTCGTCACCGAGCTTTCCGTCCGCATCCAGCGCCGCTCGGACGCGACCGTCGCCTGGGAGGGCCGCGCCAATCTCGAGGCGCGCGAGAACACGCCGCTCGCCGATCCGCGGGCCGCCGCGGACCTCCTCGCGGCCGCCTTGTTTCGGGACTTCCCCGGCGAGTCGGGCCGCACTATCAGGGTCCGCTAACCCAGATCAGCCACCCGAACCTTCCCAAGGATCCGATGACTCTTTCCATTACGAGCGCCTTTGACGGCGGCAATATCTGCGTGCTTTCCATCGACGGCCTTCGCGCCGATCTTGAGATCGTCGCCGACAAGGATTCCGATTTCTACCAATGGTTCTCGTTCCGGGTGACCGGCGGCGGCGGCCAGGCGCTCGAGCTTCGCA
>Ga0136633_1001204_pt1 | contig 19229 bp, 20 predicted proteins | sample AntDrymeUQ832206_2_FD_105494 | JGI IMG/M metagenome (GOLD analysis project Ga0136633, IMG submission 105494) | Polar desert sand microbial communities from Dry Valleys, Antarctica - metaG UQ83 (22.06) | ecosystem: Environmental > Terrestrial > Soil > Desert | place: Antarctica: Dry Valley...
GCCCCTGTCGGTGCAGCTGATCGCGCCGCCGGGCGGGGAGCAGCTGCTGCTACAAGTCGCCCTCCAACTGCAGGACTGGCTCGGGCGCCGGCCTCCCGTGCACTAGCGCGGGTGAGCCAGTCCTCTTTCCATGACGGTGCAGACAGCCTGGTATTCCCGCATCTGCCCGTCGGGCCCTTCGGCCTGCCAGCTGTCGGTCTCCACGCCGACGGCGCGATAACCGAGCTTCATGTACAGCGCGATCGCCGCTTCGTTGTCCACCTCCACGCCGAGCCGGGCGGTCGTGAGACCTCGAGAGACGATCTCCTGCTCCAGAGCAGCCACCAGCTCTGTGCCAAAGCCCCGTCGTTGATGCTCCGGGTCCGTGGCCAGCTGCCCCAGGGTGGGCAGACCGGACGGGTGGCAGAAGTCGACGGCGCCCTTAGCCCGGGGAACGCCGTCCTCGCAGACCACCAGGTAGGCGACCTCGCCACGGTCACAGCGCTCCAGCTCCTTGGCAACGGACCTCAGGTGGGACGGACTGCCGGACCACCAGATGCCGGGAAGGTCCTGCTGCGTGAGCGGCCGCGTGGAGATCACGCCGCGTGCCTACCACGTTGCCTGGTGAATCGCCGGTAACTTCCTCGACGTGAGCACCGCAGCAGCGACGCTGGCCACCGAGGATCTCGAGAGCCTGCTGCGGCGGCGGCTGCGGCGGTCGCTGGACGGCAGCGTGCTCGAGCACCGCACCGCCACGGTCGTGCTGGACACCGGACACAGCCAGTGGACCGTGGAGCTGCTCCGCGGCACCCCGCGGGTCCGGCGCGGCGCGGCGCTGCGACCAACCCTGGTGGTCCGCGGCAGCCAGCAGGTCCTGACCGAGGTGGTGGCTGGCCGAGCGTCGGGGGTGCACTCCTTCCTTGACGGCGAGATCACGGTGCGCGGCAACCTCGCGCTCAGCCTGCAGCTGGACGGATTGTTCTCATCGGACGGCAAGGACGCAGAGGGCTCGCCGCGCCCCGTCGAGTTCCCTCGCTCCCAATCGGTGACCGCGATGGGGATCCGCACCGCCTATCTCGAGGCCGGACCGCCCGACGCTCCGCCCGTGGTGATGCTGCACGGACTGGGCGCGACCAACGCGTCCCTTCTTCCGTGCCTGGCCGACCTCGCCCGTGACCACCGCGTGATCGCACCCGACCTCCCGGGCTTCGGCGAGTCGCAGGCCCCGGCGGCGTCGTACACCCCGGCCTGGTTCGCGGCCTGGCTGGAGGCGTTGCAGCACGAGCTCGGGGCGCGCCGGGCTGTCCTGCTGGGCAACTCACTCGGTGGCCGGATCGCCCTTGAAGCCGGTCTCACGCACCCGTCGTCGGTGCGCGGCCTGCTGCTGCTCACGCCGTCGCCTGCGTTCCGCCGGCTGCGCGAGTGGGTGCCCGCGGTGCGGCTGATGCGGCCGGAGCTCGCGAGGCTGCCGGTGCCGCTCAGCCACCCGCTGGTTGCGGCGGGCATCCGGGGGATGTTCGCCCGGCCCGAGCGGTTGTCCAAGGCGTGGTACGACGCCGCAGCAGACGAAGGGGTCCGGGTCTTCCGCTCCCGGTCGCACCGGGTGGCGTTCTTTGCCACCGCCCGGCAGATCTTCTTGGAGGACGCGCACGGTCGGCACGGGTTCTGGGACCGGCTGCCAGCTTTGACCCCGCCGGCGCTGTTCGTCTGGGGCGACCGGGATCGGTTCGTGCCGTCGTCGTTTGCGCGGCACGTCGAGAACGCGCTGCCTGAGGCGCGGTCAGTGGTCCTGGAGGACTGCGGTCACGTACCGCAGTTCGAGCAGCCCGACCGCACGATGGCGCTGGTGCGGGACGTCCTCAGCGCGCTGCCTGACTGACGACGTGCGTCTGCGCGTTGCACAGCGCCTGCGCCACGACCGGCGCGAAGGACAGCACCGCCAGCCGGTCGTTCTGGTCGAAGGCGTCCACGTCCGTGGAGTCCAGCTGTAACACCCCGATCGCACGACCCTCGCTGATCAGCGGGACGCCGTACCAGGAGCGCACCCCTCTTGAGGTGTGTGCCTTGCGATTGGCCGTCACGGTCGACGCGATGGTGATGTCAGGCAGGTAGCGGGGCTCACCGGTGACCGCGATCGTGCCCGAGACGCCCTGTCCCAGGGGGATCCGTCCGGCCAGTGCCTCTTGCGTGGGTGCGGGCAGTGCTGCGCCGATCCGCAACTGGTCGTCCTCGACCACCAGCAGCCCGGCGCCGGTGAAGCGGACGGTCGCCGACAGCGCCGCCAGGGCCTGGGTGAGGATGCCGTCCAGGTCGCGCTGGGAGGTCACCGCCTTCGCGCCCTCGACCAGCAGCCGGTGACGAGCGACCTCCTCGAGGGCCTGGGCCGAGGCAGGAAGCGACGACCGCGGAGCCGGGATCGCCACGGAGATTCTGCGACGAAGCAGCAGCTTGCCGAGCTGGTGGTTGGGGATCGGGACCGACAGCAGGAAGCCCTGGGCCGCGTCGCAGCCCAGGTCGCGCAGCAGCTGGAGCTGGAGCTCGCTCTCGACGCCCTCCGCCACCACCCGCAGGTCGAAGGTATGCGACATCGCGATGACGCCGCCGACGATGGCGGCGCTGCCAGCATCGCTGCCCAGGCCGGCGACGAAGGAGCGGTCGACCTTGACCTGGTCCACCGGGAACCGGGCGAGGTAGGTGAGCGAGGCGTGGCCGGTGCCGAAGTCGTCGATCGACAGGCGCAGGCCCTGGGCTCGCAGCGCCTTGAGGACGTCGATGATCGGTTCGACGTCGCCGGCCAGCATCGTCTCGGTCAACTCCAGGCAGATCCGCGCCGGGTCCACGCCGGACTCGGCGACCAACTCGGCGACCCGCTCGGCGAACCCGGCCGCGCCAAGCTGGCGCAGGCTGACATTGATCGAGACGGACGGCGCATAGCCGCTCTGCGTCACCGGCCAGGTGGCCGCATCTGCGAGTGCCTGGCGCAGCACCCACTCGCCCAGCTCGAGGATGAGGTCGCTCTGCTCGGCGACGGTGATGAACTCATCTGGCCCGACCACACCCCACCGGTCGTCGCGCCAGCGGACCAGTGCCTCGCAGCCGGTGATGACCCCAGTCGCGAACTCCACCATGGGTTGGTAGACCAGGCTGAGGCTCCCCGCCCGCACCGCTGCGCGCAGATCGACCTCCAGCTCGTGGTTTCGGACAAGGGCGTGGCGCAGGTCCTGGGTAAAGATGCGCGATCGACCGCCCCCGGACGCCTTCGCGGCGTACATCGCGGAGTCGGCGTCCGCCAGGAGCTGGTCCGCCACGTCTCCAGTGGACCCGAGGGCGATCCCGACGCTTGCGCCGATCACCAACTCGAGGCCGCCCGAGGTCTTCATCGGGGTGCTGAGGCTGTGCAGGACCCGCGTCGCCGCACGTTCGGCGATCGGCCCGTCGGCGTCGCGGCACAGCACGATGAACTCGTCGCCGCCGAGCCGGGCCACCAGGTCCCCGGACCGCATGACGTCACGCAGTCGCGTAGCCACCTGCACGAGAATCCGGTCGCCCTCGGCGTGGCCCATCCCGTCGTTGACCACCTTGAAGCGGTCGAGGTCGAGGAACAAGACCGCTACCTGCTCGCCCTCGCCCAGTGCCGTCTCGAGTGTCGCAAGCGCGCGGTTGCGGTTGGGCAGGTCGGTGAGCGGGTCGTGCGCGGCCTGATGCAGCAGCAACTGCTCGACCTGGCGTAACCGACCGCTGCCCCGCATGAGCACGGCCCGCACGGCAACGGCCGGCAGGGTGAAGCCGAGGCACAGCAGCACCACTTCAGCGGCAGACAGCACCTGACCCGAGGGGTTGGCCTGCGGCAGCACGATGGCGAGCAGCGCGACGGGCAGAACGGTCACGGGCAGACCGCGCAGCCCGTAGCGGAGCGGCCCGATCAGCAGGACGAACACCGCGTACATGCCCCCGGCATCCGGGTTCTCATGGAAGGCCAGGTAGTAGGCGGTCAAGATGACGAGGTCAGCCGCTGTCGACCACCTGCCGTAGCGGCGAGCGACCTCGGCATCGCGCACGGGGGCGATCAGGAGTGCGACAACGAGCGACCCTAGGCCGATGGCGATGTTGGCGACCGCCGGGGCGAGCACGTCGGTGGGCGACGGGACGGTGAGCATGGTGAGCGCGCTGATCAGGCAGAGCGAGGTGCGGAGCAGAGCCTGGACGGCCTCATAACGCGCTTCGGGCAGCGCGTCAATCAGTCGGCCCAGGGGGCCGCGCCACAGGTGGTGCACGGGTACCTCTCGAAGCGGCGAAGGGGTCTCGATGCGCCGAAGATATGTCGGCCATCGCCGGGCATCTATGGGTAACGGTGGCCCCCGCCACCTGGCCCGATAAGGCTAGGTTCGGGCCGTCAGGTCTCGCATGATCGCCTCTCCCAGTGACACCGTCTCGCGCCGGTTGAGCTCAGCGCCGGCCACCGCCCCAGCCAGGAAGGGCACCAGGGAGCTGAGGTTGCGACCGAGCCGGCGCATTACGCGCTGCCGCAGCTGCTGGCGGATCGCGGTGCTGAGCGCCGCGGCGAGGTCCGGCCGGCTGTGGCGCGGGACGGCTCGCCGGCCCGCCCAGGCCGTCAGGTAGGCCACGGCGACCTGTCCGCGGCTGCCGACCGGCGCCCGGCCGTAGACCACGTGCAGCTCGGCGACCAGTTTGAGCTCCACCGCGACCACGGCCAGCGTCGTCGCGGCAAGCAGAACCGGGGCGGTGAGCAGGGTGGGAGGCGCTGCCATCTCCACCGCCGTGACCGCGCCGGCTGCGGCGCCCAGGCCGGCCGTGGTGCGGGACGCTGTCCTCACCAGGGCCTTCGCCAGGTCATCGCCTGACAGCAGGCCGTAGTGACCGCGGAGGGTGAGCAGATCACGGACCGGAAGGTGGGGGGCGACCTGCTCGGTCAGCAGGTCGCTCAGCCAGCGCCCGGAGACGACGGCCCGACCGCCGGCCGCCTTGGCACCGCTGCCGAGCGCTCCCGCGAGGGATACCAGTAGGCGGCTGCGCTGGGCGCGGTCGAGGCCATCGCCGGCGAGCCGGCTGACCAGGTCCGCGATGTCGCGCTGTGGCATCAGCGGGTCAGGAGCACTCGCGGCAGATCAGGCGGCCGCCCTTCTCGGAGGCCAGCTGGCTGCGGTGGTGCACCAGGAAGCAGGAGGAGCAGGTGAACTCATCGCTCTGCTTCGGCAGCACCTTGACGGTCAGCTCTTCGCCGGACAGATCGGCGCCGGGCAGCTCCAGCGCCTCGGCCAGGTCGGTCTCGTCCACGTCGACGCTGCTGGACTGCGCCTCTGCCCGGCGGGCCTTGAGCTCCTCCAGGCTGTCCTCGCCCAGGTCGTCGGCTTCAGAGCGTCGGGGGGTGTCGTAATCGGTGGCCATGGTCTTGGTGCTCACTTCCTCGTGCGTCCGGCTGCTGGCACAACGCGTGATGAGAGCGATCTGTGCCCGGTCGCGGCCGGCGATCTTCATCACGCGTGAGCGGCAGAGGCTAGCTGTTCCCTGGGCCCCTGCCCTACCCCGTTCGGCAAGAACTCACAGGTGGTTCGTCACATCCCTGCTCGCTGCCCTGCCGTAAGCGCCCCAGAGCAGGTCGGTCAGCTGGGCGGTGAGCTCGGCCCGGGTGGGCGCCGAGGGGTCTTGCGCCCGGGCCTCGAGCCACCAGTCGCCCGCCGACTGCACCATGCCGACGATCCCTGCGGCCCAGATCGGGGCGCGCAGGTCCCCGCTCTCGAGGCCGAGCTCCGCGCTGATCCCCCGAGCCAGTTGCTCCTGAAGCTGCCGCAGGAAGCCCCTGACCTGGCCCCGCACCGGCGCAGCCTCTTCCGACTGCACCAGGAACCGGTAGACCTGGGGAGCCGCCTCGAGCGAGGCCAGGTAGACGTCAATGGTCCGGCGGACCCGGTCCTGCGGGGTCGCCGTCTTTTCAAGGGCAGCAGTGAGAGCGGCGAGGAGCGTCTCGCTGTGTCGCTGGGCCAGCGCGGCGTAAAGGCCGGCTTTGTCCCCGAAGTGGCGGTAAAGAATCGGCTTGGTGACGCCGGCTGCCGCCGCCATCGCGGCCATCGAGGCTCCTGCGCCCTCACGGTGGACGACCGCGTCCGCCGCGACGAGCAGGTCTTCCCGACTCATCAGGGGATCTGGTGTCCCGAGATCGCCCGGCTGATGATCAGCCGCTGGATCTCGCTGGTGCCCTCGAAGATCGTGTAGATCTTCGCGTCGCGGTGCCAGCGCTCGACGGGGTACTCCCGGGTGTATCCGTTGCCACCCAGGATCTGGATGGCCTTCTCGGTCACGTCGACGGCCGTCTCACCGGCGAAGAGCTTGCTCATCGAGCCCTCGCCGGCGGTGAAGGGGACCCCGTTGCGGCCCATCCACGAGGCCCGCCAGACCAGCAACCGAGCGGCATCGATCTTGGTCTTCATGTCGGCGAGCATGAAGGCGATGCCCTGGTTCTGGACGATCGGGCGACCGAACTGCTCGCGGGTCTTGGCGTAGTCCAACGCGTACTCGTAGGCGGCTCGGGCGATGCCCACCGCCTGTGCTCCGACCGAGGGACGGGATGCCTCGAACGTGGCCATCGCCGCTTGGCCGCCCTTCTCGCGGCTGCTCTGGATCGTCTCGCCGCGCTGGAGCGCCGCCATCCGCTCTTGGGCCTTGGCCAGGCGGGCGTCGAGCTTCTCCTTGCCGCCGAGCAGCGCGCTGCCGGGAAGGCGGAGGTCCTCGAGGATGACCTCGGAGGTGTGCGAGGCGCGGATGCCGTGCTTCTTGAACTTCTGGCCCTGCGACAGGCCCTTGCCCTTGAACTCAGGGCCGACCACGAAGGACGCCTGACCCCGGGCCTTGAGCTCGGGCACGACGGCAGCGACGACGACGTGTACGTCGGCGATCCCGCCGTTGGTGATCCAGGTCTTGACGCCGTTGAGCACCCACTCGTCCTTGGCCTCGTCATAGACGGCGCGGGTCTTCATGCTGGAGACGTCGGAGCCGGCGTTCGGCTCGGACACCGCGAGGGCGGCCAGCTTCACGTCGTCGGGGGTGCCGAAGCACTGCGGCAGCCAGTCGTTGAGCTGCTCAGGGGTGCCGTTGGACAAGATGCCGGCGACCCCGAGGGTGGTGCCGACGATCGACAGCCCGATGCCGGCGTCTCCCCAGAAGATCTCCTCCATGGTGATCGGCAGCGAGACACCGGTCTCGTCGCCCCACACGTTGGCGAAGAAGTCGATCGAGTAGATGCCCGCCTTGGCCGCCTCCTGGATGACCGGCCAGGGGGTCTCCTCGCGCTCGTCCCACTCGGCAGCGACGGGACGGATGACCGTCTCGGCGAACTCGTGCAGCCACTTCTGAAGGGTCTGCTGGTCCTCGGTCAGCTCGAGGGTGAAGCCTGCCATCAACTGCTCCTGTGGGTGATCGCGGTGTGGGTGAAGGTGGGCTTGGTGCCTGGGAAGAACGGCGATGCCGTCAGCTCGGAGGACGGCAGGAACTGGGGGAACCGCGAGTCGCGCTGCGACCGGTCCACCAGCGACTTCTCCTTGACGATCGAGTTGTACTGGTCGGCCAGCGCCTCAGGGGTGTTGGTGTTGAGGATCGCCTCGCGCCCCCACACCCGGGCCTGCCTTGCGACGCCCGGGATCTTCGAGTGCTCCGGCACCAGGCACTCCGGGGCGATCACGTTCTCGCTGACCGCCCAGATGCCGTCGCTGGTCGAGAGCACCAGCGTCTGATTGCCCAGGGTGTGGCCAGGGGTGGCGATCAGCGCGACGCCCGGGCCGAGCAGGATGTCGCCGTCGATGGCGCAGATCGCGTCTTGGCGCAGGTCGCGGAAGGTCTCCGGCTGGTACCACGGCAACTGCAGCGGGTGCAGGTCCGCCATCGCGTCCAGCTCTTCGCGCTGGACGACCAGCCTGGCGTTGGGAAAGGCCGGCTCACCCGACACGTCGCGCTGCGGGGTCGTGGTGCCGATCCACCGCCGTACATCCTGGGTGTGCAGGTGGTCGAAGGCGAGGTAGTCGACCTCGTCCGGTGCGATGCCCAGCGCCGCGAGGTTCTCGAGCACGGTGGCGTGCCGGGTGACGATCCGGTCCAGGACCAGCTGGGGGGTCTGCGCGTTGAGCCGCGCGAAGAAGGGCGTGTTCTCCCCCAGCTCGTGGTCGCTCGGCTCGAACACCAGCGTCCTGGTGACTCCGCCTTCGTCCCACCGCACGACCAGCATCCGGTTCGTGATCGAGATGTACGGCGAAGGGGTCAGCGCCGCCCGCCAGAGCCCGAACCTCGTCGGGTAGGGCAGCGTGACGAGGTCCCTGGTGTCCACGCTGGTGGGGGTGCCGGTGGCCAGCAGCTCGCGCCGGAAGGCGACTGCCGCGTCGCGCACCTGTCGCAGCTGGACGCCGTACGGCGCGCTGGTGTCCACCGCGTCGAAGGCATCGATCCTGGTGCCGATGGCGGGCGCGTCCCGCAGGTCTCCTTGACTCATGTTACCGACGGTAACACCTGGCCGTGCCCGCGGTATAGATCAGCGGCTGTTGTGCTCTTTGGCCTGCTCGAGGGTCGCGCCACCTCGCTTGCAGCCGACGCCCTGCTCGCCCCCTTGGTTGCCGCCGGCGTAGGCCTTGATGAACCGCACCAGCCTCGGGTCCGACGCATCCGGCACCCTCAGCTGGAGCCCCCAGGTCGTTGCCACGACCGGGCTGTCCTGACCGCTGTACGGCGAAACGAGCACGTACTCCGGAGCCAGGCCCGCGAGCTGCTCGAGCTGCGCGATCTGGGCCGCCGGCAGGTCCGTGGAGTAGGTCAGCCAGATCGCCCCGTGCTCGATGGAGTGCACCGCGTTCTGCTTCGGCACCTGTTCGGTGTAGATCCCGCAGGCCAGCCACACCTGGCTGTGGGCTCCCCCGACCGGCGGCGACTGGGGGTAGTCCGACGGGCCCGTGGGCACGTGCTCGTGGCTCGGGTCGCCAAACACCTGCACGCCCTGAATGGCCGGCGTTGGCGTCGGTGCTGGTGTCGGTGTGGCGTCAGGCGATCCGCCGGCACAGCCGGTGGCGAGCAAGAAGGCGATGGCAGCGAGATGTCGACGGCGCATGCCCAGACGGTAGCTAGACGTGCGACCCTGCACCCATCGTCGGCTGAAACAGGGAGTGCTCGATGGACATCATCTACACCGCAGTGGCCACCGCCCGTGGCGGGCGCGAGGGCGAGGTCGTCAGCGACGACGGGGTCATCGATCTCATGCTGGCCCACCCGAAGTCCCTCGGCGGGCCTGGTGGTGACACCACGAACCCGGAGCAGCTGTTCGCTGCCGGCTATGCCGGCTGCTTCCACTCCTCGATGATCAGGCTCGCGCACCGGGACAAGCTCGACATCACCGGTTCCAGCGTCACCGCGCACGTCGGGCTCGGCATCGACGGGAAGCTCTTTGCCCTCGCCGTAACGCTCGAGGGCTCGTTCCCGACGCTCGACGCCGAAGCCGGCCAGGCGCTGATGGAGCAGACCCACCAGGTGTGCCCCTACTCGCGGGCCACCCGCGACAACATCGAGGTCACCCTCACGGTGGGCTAGGGCGTCAGGCCACAACCTGCTCGCCCTTGCCCACCACCACGATGCCGCCGTCGGTCACGCGGAACCCGCGGTCGCGATCCTTGGCCGCGTCGATGCCGATGCTGGCGCCCGGCCACACCACCACGTTCTTGTCGAGGATCGCATTGCGCACCACCGCCCCCTGGCCGACGTCCACCCCGTGCATCAGCACGCTGGCCGCGACCTCAGCCCCTGAGTGCACCCGCACCCCGGGCGACAGGATCGAGCTGCGCACGGTCCCACCGGAGACGACGACGCCCTGGCTGACGAGGGAGTTGTAAGCCGCGCCGGTCTTGCCCGACTCCTCGAAGACGAACTTGGCAGGGGGCAAGCTCGGGGCACTGGTGAGGATCGGCCACTGCCGGTTGTAGAGGTTGAACACCGGGTGGACCGACACCAGGTCCATGTGCGCGTCGTAGTAGGAGTCGAGCGTCCCCACGTCCCGCCAGTAACCGCGGTCGCGATCGGTGGAGCCCGGCACGACGTTCTCGCTGAAGTCGTAGACCTCGGCGCCGCGCTTCTTGACCATCATCGGGATGATGTTTCCGCCCATGTCATGCACGGACCCCTCGTCGCCGGCATCGAGCTTCACCGCCTCGAGCAGCGCCTCGGTGGTGAAGACGTAGTTGCCCATCGACGCGTAGACCATGTCGGGGTCGTCGGGCAGGCCCGGCGGGTTGTCGGGCTTCTCAAGGAACCCCTTGATGCTCCGCCCATCTGGCCCGGTCTGGATCACTCCGAACTCGCTTGCCTGGCTGCGGGGAACGCGAATCCCCGCGACAGTCACGCCGGCCCCGCTCGCGATGTGCTGCTCCACCAGCTGCCGCGGGTCCATCCGGTACACGTGGTCGGCACCGAACACCACGATGTGGTCGGGCTGATCGTCGTAGACCAGGTTGAGCGACTGGTGAATGGCGTCGGCGCTTCCCTTGAACCACTGCGGGCCGAGGCGCTGCTGCGCCGGCACTGGGGTGATGTAGTCGCCGAGCAGCGTCGACATGCGCCAGGTCGTCGTGATGTGCCGGTCGAGCGAGTGCGACTTGTACTGCGTCAGCACCACGATCCGCAGGTATCCCGCGTTGACGAGGTTGGACAGCACGAAGTCGACCAAGCGGTAGATGCCGCCGAAGGGCACCGCGGGCTTGGCCCGGTCCGCTGTCAGCGGGTTGAGGCGCTTTCCCTCACCGCCGGCGAGCACGATCCCGAGGACTCGTGGCTCTGCCATGACCAGGGGCTCCCTCAGTAGGTTCATCGTTGTGCGCATTGGGATCCTGACACGCGAGTGGCCCCCTGAGGTCTATGGGGGCGCGGGTGTCCACGTCGAATACCTCGCCAGGGAGCTCGCGAGGCTGGTCGATGTCGAGGTGCACGCCTTCGGCGGCGAGGGCGCAACGGTGCACCTGCCGGACCCCTCGCTGGCTGGTGCCAATGCCGCCCTGCAGACGCTGTCGGTCGACCTGCGCATGGCTGCTGCGGTGAGCGGCTGCGACGTGCTCCACTCCCACACCTGGTACGCCGACCTGGCTGGCCACCTCGGCTCTCTGCTGCACGCGATCCCCCATGTCGTGACCACGCACTCGCTCGAGCCGCACCGGCCGTGGAAGGCCGATCAGCTCGGTGGCGGCTATGCCGTCTCCTCGTGGGCCGAGCGGACGGCGCTTGAGTCGGCTTCCGCCGTGATCGCGGTGTCACATGGGATGCGCACAGACGTCCTGGAGGTCTATCCGCAGCTCGATCCCGATCGCGTGCACGTCGTCCACAATGGGATCGACACGACCGAGTACGCACCCGTCAAGGACACCGACGTGCTCGAGCGGCTGGGCATCGACCCGTCGGTGCCCTACGCGCTGTTCGTCGGGCGGATCACGCAGCAGAAGGGCCTCGAGCACCTGCTGCGGTCCGCGTCGTCCTGGCCGGGCCAGCTGGTGCTCTGCGCCGGTGCGCCGGACACCCCAGCGATCGCGGCGTCCGTGCAGTCGCTGGTGGCCGACCTGCAGTCACGTCGCGCGGGCGTGATCTGGGTGCAGGACATGCTCCCGCGGCCGGACGTGGTGCAGCTGCTGTCGCACGCAACGGTGTTCGTGTGCCCGTCGGTCTACGAGCCGCTCGGCATCGTCAACCTCGAGGCCATGGCCTGCGGCACCGCGGTCGTCGCGTCCCGGGTCGGCGGCATCCCGGAGGTGGTGGTCGACGGTGAGACCGGCGTGCTGGTGGAACCCGGCGACGAGCCAGCTCTCGCCGAGGCGGTCGCCGCGCTGCTGGAGGACCCCGCCCGCGCGGCGCAGCTGGGGGCTGCCGGTCGGGCCAGAGCGGTCAGCGAGTTCGCCTGGGACGCCATCGCCGCTCGGACTCTTGAGATCTACCGCTCCATCCTTTAGGGGTCAGGCGTCCGCGTCGTGCTGCTCGAGCAGACCTAGCAGGGCGCGGGCGATGCCGGGCGCGGCCGCCACCACCAGGTCGGGGCCGGCCTCACGACCCCCGAGGCCGGTCACGACAGCTCCTGCCTCGTGGGCGATCAGGCCACCCGCGGACAGGTCCCACGGCGCCAGCCCCTGCTCGTAGTACCCGTCCAACCGCCCGGCCGCGACTGCGCACAGGTCGAGCGAACCGGCGCCGAGCCGACGGATGTCCCGGACGACCGGCAACAGGTGGGGAAGCAGCAAGGACTGCCGGGCACGGCGCTTCTCGTCGTACCCGAAGCCGGTCCCGATCAGGGACTGGGACAGGTCCGTCACAGCCGAGCATTGGAGTCGCCGGCCGTTCAACGACGCTCCCTGGCCACGGACGGCGGTCCAGAGCTCGTCCTTGACCGGGTCGAAGACAACGCCCACGACAGCGCCGTCGCTGTCCTCGACCCCGATCGAGACGGCCCACTGCGGGATGCCGTAGAGGTAGTTGACGGTGCCGTCGATCGGGTCGACCACCCAGCGCAGGCCGCTGGTGCCCTCGCGCGCGCCACCCTCTTCCCCGAGCAACCCGTCGTCCGGTCGCGCGGCGGTGATCGCGCTGACGAGGAGCTGCTCCACGGCCTTGTCGGCGGCGGTCACGACGTCGGTCGGCGAGGACTTCGGGGCCAGCTGCTCGACCCCGTGCCGCATCTCCAGCGCCAGCGCTCCCGCCTGGCGCGCGAGGTCGATCGCCAGGCTGAGGGTGGCGTCGTGGTGCATCCGGGCATCCAACCAGTCGGGACATGTGGCAATCTGCACACCAGTAGAACGTGATTCGGTTTCGGTCCGGAGGGCAACCAGGTGGATCTGCGGTTCAGCACAGAGGATGAGGACTTCCGGGCCGAGCTGGTCGGCTGGCTTGAGGCGAACCTGCCGCCGGAGATGCGCGAGCGCGCCTGGTGGGTGGGCAAGAGCGACGCCGAGCAGTTCGAGATCCGCCGGGAGTGGGAGGCGGGCAAGGCCGCGGCCGGCTTCGCCGGGATCCAGTGGCCCACCGAGTACGGCGGACGGGGCGGCACTCCTGGGATGAAGGCGATCTACGACGAGCAGATGGCCAAGGCCAATGCGCCGCGCACCGTCAACCCGCTCGGCCTGGCGTTCCTCGGTCCGACGGTGATGGCCATCGGCACCGAGGAGCAGAAGCGCGAGATCATCAAGCCGCTGTTGCACACCGAGGTCATCTGGTGCCAGGGCTTCTCCGAGCCCGGCGCCGGCTCCGATCTCGCCGCGCTGCAGATGAAAGCCGAGCCGCAGGGCGACCACTACGTCCTCAACGGGCAGAAGATCTGGACCACCAACGCCATGCATGGCGACAAGATCTTCGTGCTCGCCCGCACCAGCGACCCGGGTGGCGCACGGCATGCGGGGATCTCGATGCTGCTGGTCGACATGCACCAGGAAGGCGTCGAGGTTCGGCCGCTCAAGCAGATGACGGGTGAGAGCGAGTTCGGCGAGGTCTTCTTCACCGACGCGGTCTGCCCGGTCGAAGACGTCCTCGGTGGCGAGGGAAACGGCTGGCAGACCGCCATGCTGCTGCTGTCCTTCGAGCGGGGCTCCTCCGCCATTGGTCAGTACACCGAGTTCCGCCGCCAGTGGGACGCCGTAGCCACGCTGGCCAGGCAGCTCGACCGCGACGGCGCGCCTGCCTCGCAGGACCCGGTCATGCGGCAGCAGCTGGCGAGCAGCCTGATCGAGCTCGAGTGCCTGAAGTACCACTCGTGGCATGTCCTCACCCAGACCTCGCAGGGCAAGGACCTCGGCTTCGAGGCGTCGATGACCAAGATCATGTGGTCGGAGGCGTTCCGAAAGGTGAGCGACACCTACGAGTCGCTGGTCGGGACTGCCTTCCAGGTGGCCGACCCGTCACCCGGCACCTCGCTCGAGGAGCTGACCACCATGGCGCTGTGGTCGCGGTCCTGCACCATCTGGGGCGGCTCGCAGCAGGTCCAGCGCACCATCGTCGCCGAGCGCGTGCTCGGCCTTCCCCGGTAAAGGAGCGCAGCCATGAAGTTCCAGCTGACCGACGAGCAGCGCGCGCTCCAGGACGCGGTCAAGGCCTACCTCCGTGACAAGTTCGGGCCCGCCGAGGTCCGCGATTTCTACAACACCGACTCCGATGGCGTCCCCGCCGATCTGTGGCGGGCCATCGGCGAGCAGGGCTGGCTGGCCGTTCTCGTCCCGGATGCCCACGACGGCCTGGGCCTCGGCCTGCTGGATTGCGCGATCATCGCCCGCGCCTTCGGGTCGGCCACGGTGCCCGGGCCGTGGCTCGGCACCGTGCTCGTCGGTGAGGCCCTTCGGCTCGCCGGCTCGGAATCCCAGCAGAAGGCCCTGCTCCCGCAGCTCGCCGCCGGCGAGGTCAAGGGAGCGGTGGCCCTGCTGCGAGGCGGCTACCGCCCCTCCCCCGCTGGCGCCCCTGCCACGGCCGCAGGCGGAAAGCTGACGGGCAACCTCGGGCTCGTCGACTACGCCAGCGTCGCCGATGTCCTCATCGTCGCAGCGCAGGACGGTCTCTACCTGGTCGAGCCCGGCGCCGCCACCATCACCCCGCACGAGTCGCTGGACCGCACCGTCCGGCTCGCCACGGTCGAGCTCGACGGTGCTGTCGCCGAGCGACTCGAGGGCTCCTCCCCCGAGGTCGTGCAGGAGCTGCTCGACCGGGCTGCCGTCCTCGCCGCCTCCGACCTCGCGGGCACCGCGCGAAAGGCCCTCACCGACACCGTGGAGTACGACAAGACCCGGGTGCAGTTCGGCAAGCCGGTCGGGTCGTTCCAGGCCATCAAGCACCACCTGGCCGACATCCACCTCGGCGTCACCAACGCGGAGTACGCCGCCACCTACGCCGCCCACGCCTTCGACATCGAGGCCCCTGATCGGCAGCTCGCCGCGTCCATCGCCAAGGCCAAGTGCGGCGATATGGCGAGCGAGTCGACCGGCGCGATGATCCAGTACCACGGCGGCATCGGCTACACCTGGGAGCACGACAGCCACATCTACTTCAAGCGGGCTAAGCGGCTGGAATACTCCTTTGGCGACGCCTCCCAGCACCGCGAGCGGATCGCCTCACTCATGCTGGACGCCATATGAGCAAAGTCGCGCTGATCACCGGCGGGGCAAGCGGTTTCGGCCACGAGGTCGCTCGCCAACTAGTCCGCCGCGGCGACCGCGTCGTCTTGCTCGACGTCAACGACACCGACGGCCAGGCCGCCGCCGATGAACTCGGCGGGCATTACCTGCACTGCGACGTGAGCAACTACGAGCAGGTGCTGGAGACCACCGCCGCGGCCGAGCAGATCCACGGCGGGATCGACCTGTTCTTTCTCAACGCCGGCATCTCCACCGGGTTCAGCTTCGGCCCGGACTTCTCGCTCGAGGGATATCGCCGGGCCAACGGCATCAACCTCGACGGCGTCGTGTACGGCGTCCAGGCGGCCCTGCCTGTCCTCGGTCGGCGCGGCGGCGGTTCGATCGTCTGCACCGCATCGATGGCCGGGCTAACCGCCGTACCGTTTGATCCGGTCTACGGTGCCAACAAGCACGCGGTCGTAGGTCTGGTGCGTGGCCTTGGGCCGGCGCTCGCGCCGCAGAACATCACCATCAACGCGTTCTGCCCCGGGTTCGCCGAGACCAAGATCATCGTCGAGCTGCGCGAATTCCTCGACCAGTCCGGTGTGCCGATCATCCCGGTGGAGAAGGCCGGCGAGTCGGTGCTCGAGATCTTCGACTCCGCCGAGACCGGCCAGGCCTGGCTGCTGCAGGCTGGCCGCGACGTGATGCCCTACACGTTCCGCGGCATCCCGGGTCCGCTGTCCGAAACCGGCGACGCCGTCCCACCCCTCGACCCGACCGCAGTGACCATTTCCTGAGTCGCGGCCGTACCCTGGGTGCATGAACGAGCCCGTCCCCACCCCGCCCGTCCCCACCACGCCCGGCCACTCCGAGCCCCTCACCCACGTCTGCCAGACCTGCGGCCTGGTCGTCGGCGACGACAGCAAGCACAGCCACGAGACCCCGCCCGAGGACGACGACGGCCGCGCTGCGCTGGCGGACATCCTCGGCAAGCCCTGACATGGCGAAGGACAGTCCCTACAAGGTCTCCATGAAGGAGCTCGACGACGTCCACGTCCAGCCCGATGACCTCGTCGAAGGCCTCGACCCGACGCCGCCCAACCCCGATGCCAAGGGCGAAGAGGACCGTGAGAGAGAGCACCTCCTCCGCAGCGCGGGCGGTGCCTGAGGGAAGCGCAGAGTTTCAGTAGCGGCCGCCGATGAGGTCGGCCAGCACCTCACCCGTGTCGACCTCGAGCCCGCGGGCACCGAACCACCTCGCCAAGTTGGCGACGTCCCGCTCGAGCAGCGACTGCCACATCAGTGTCTGGCTGATGGTGAGCGCCTGCGGCAGGTCGATCACCCACAACCGGTCCTCCCACACCAACACGTTGTACGGCGACAGGTCGCCGTGCACGTAGCCGGCGTCGGTCATCTGTTGGAGCGCGCCGACGGCCTGCTGCCACAGGTCGGCCAGCTGGTCGACGGAGGGCCGTAGGGCCATCAGACGGGGGCCCGCTCCGTCCTGGTCACCCAGGTACTGCATGAGGATCGACTCACCGGCCATGTCGACCGGATAGGGCACGGCCACGCCGACCGACCACAGGTCACAGAGCACGAGGAACTCCCGCTGCCGCCACTCGGCCGCACGCAACTGCGTGCCTCGATGGCCGCCCGTGTTGAGCAGCCGCTGCCGGCCGCGGCCGAGGTTGCGGCCGTCGCGGTAGGTGGCGTCCTGGCGGAACGAGCGTTGGGCGACGTCGCGGTAGGTCTTGCGGGCGAGCAGCTGCGACTGCTCACCGCACCGTCGCTCGACCAGGGACACGACGGCCTCCTTGCCCGTCTTCAAGATGCCCAGCTCGGTGTCGGTCGCGTCCGGTGAGGTGATGAGCCAGTCCGGCCGCGGGTCGGGGCCGGTGCTGCTCCCGCCGACCTGACGGAGTGCGTGTGCAGCGTGTGACTCGGCGTCGAAGGTCTTGCGCTTGATGACCTCGAACGCGTCGGGGTCGATGTGGCGGTTCTTCACGGTGAGGGCTCCTTGAGAGCGCCCTCACCCGCAGATGGCCACCGGCGAGGGCATGCAGAACGGGCAGGTTGAGTCGATCGTCCTGTCAGTCATGGCACCCTCCCTCATCGAAGTCGCAGGGACGCTAACAGCCCTCGACCCTCTCCGCGAGTGGTTTCCTTAGGTGACGGTGGCCTTCACCGTGTAGCTCGCGCTGCCGCCGCTGTAGACGTAGATGCCGACGTAGGTGTAGCCAGCCGGCGCCCCGCTGATGCTGCAGGACTCGGTGGTCGCCGAGGAGGCGGCGGCGCAGTTGTACGTCGCGGTCGTCGGCTTGGAGCCGTTGCGACCGTACAGGTCGAGGTCAGCTGCGCAGGACAGCAGACCGCACGACGGGCCGGTCATGGTCAGCGCCACCGACTTGCCCGCGGCGGGCACGTTGACCTTGTAGAACTGCCAGGTGCCCTTGGCCCCGCTGGTGGCGCTCTTGGCGACCCCGCTCGTCAGGTTCGGGGTGGCCGGGTCAGGGTCAGAGGTCGTGCCGACAGTGACGGCCTTCGACGTGGACGCGGACGCGCCGCTGTTGTCAGTCACCGTCTCAATGACCGTGTAGGTGCCAGCTGCAGCGTAGGTGCGCGTCACCGGCGTGCCGGTGCCGGTCGTCCCGTCACCGAAGTTCCACGACCGTGACGCGATCGTGCCGTCGGAATCGGTCGAGGTGTCGGTGAACGTCGCCGACAGCCCACTCGTCGTGTACGTGTACGAGGCCGTCGGGGCGACGTTGGCCGGGGGCGTGCCGCCAGCGGTGATGCCGCCGGTGTAGATCAGGCGGTTCGGGGAGCCGGACCCGGCGCTCTTGACCACGCCAGCGGTGGCCTGGCTGGTGAGGAAGGAAGCGACCTGAGCGGGAGTGGCCGACGGGTTGGTCTGCAGGTAGAGAGCAGCCGAGCCAGCGACGATGGGCGAGGACATCGAGGTGCCGGACGAGGTCGACGTGGCGGTGGTGCTCGTGTACCAGTCGCTGATGACGTCGACGCCCGGGGCGAAGATGTCGACGCAGGTGCCGACGTTGGCCCAGATCGGCTTGGTGTCGGTCCGGTCGGTGGCGCTGACGGTCAGCGCGGCTGGCACGTTGGCGGGGCTGATGTCGCAAGCGTTCTGCGCGTAGAGCCCGTTGCCGACGCCGTTGCCGGCGGCGACCGCGACGGTGACGCCGCTGTTGATGAGGCCGTTGACGGCCGTGTCGATCGCGGAGTCCTTGCCGAGCTGCGAGCTGAGGCTCATGTTGGCGACGGCCGGCTTGACGGCGTTGCGCGCCACCCAGTCGACACCGGCGATGATGCCCGAGCTCGAGCCGGAGCCCTCGCAGTCGAGGACCCGGACGCCGATGAGGGTGGCCGCCTTGGCCACACCGTTGGCGGCACCAGCCATGCTGCCGGCAGTGTGCGTGCCGTGTCCGTTGCAGTCGATGCCGTTGCGGCCGTCACCGACTGCGTCGAAGCCGATCGAGGCGCGGCCGCCGAAGTCGGTGTGTGTCGGCAGGATGCCGGTGTCGAGGCCATAGACGCGGACGCCCGCACCGGTCGCGTTGTAGACGTAGCTGCCACTGAGGCCGGTGCGCTGGTCGATCCGGTCGAGGGCGTACTGCGCATTGCTCTGGGTGGTGACGATCGCCACCTTCTGGTCCTTGGTCACCGCGGTGACGAGCGGGTCGGCCGCCAGTCGAGAGGCCGACGCCGCCGGCATCGTGACGGCAAAGCCACGGAGGGCGGTGGTGTAGGTGAAGCGCACGCTGCCGCCGTACCGGCTGATGAGGGTGTCTTGGAGCGCGGTGACCGGGGCGGCCGAGGGCGCTAGCTGGACCACGTAGGTGGCTGAGTCGGTGGCGCTGGCGGGGACGGCCAGGGCCATCCCCCCGAGCAGCGCTGGAACGGCGAGGGCGGCGAACGCGGACCGGCGCACGGGCTGGACCTCCGGGTCAAGGGACAGAGCAGCGAACACCGCTCGTTACTAGTCCCAACGGACTAGTCGAGGTTGTCCCGTTCGTCGTGGAACTTGAGGTGGCGGTCCCCCGCCTGATTCCTGCCTTGCGGTAGGTGTTGGGCGTCCGCCAAGACACTCCAACGACAAGGGGACCGCCATGAAGACCGTAC
>Ga0136633_1001205_pt1 | contig 19222 bp, 13 predicted proteins | sample AntDrymeUQ832206_2_FD_105494 | JGI IMG/M metagenome (GOLD analysis project Ga0136633, IMG submission 105494) | Polar desert sand microbial communities from Dry Valleys, Antarctica - metaG UQ83 (22.06) | ecosystem: Environmental > Terrestrial > Soil > Desert | place: Antarctica: Dry Valley...
CCCAGCCTCCGCCAGAACCAGGGGCTCTTCGACCCGGCCTCACTCGGCTTTTCGTCAAACGCGGCCGGGCAGTTCGGCGGTCTCCGGTACTTCCCGCGCATCGAGCCCGGCGCCTACAGTGCACTCGGTGACTCCTACGCCGGCGGCACCGTGTCGTCGATCAGGACGTTCCAGCCGACACTCACCAAGTTCTGGGGCAACCACTCGGTGCGGGCCGGCTACGACGTCCGCCTCTACAAAGAGGTCAGCAGTCCGAGTTATCACGCCGCTGGCGTCTACCGCTTCAATCAGGGCTTCACCAACGGCGGGTCGGGCCTGCCCAACGCGCCGATTGGCCAGGACCTCGCGTCGCTGCTGCTCGGCTTGCCGGCCAGCAACAGCCAGATCGAGATCGCCCCGAGCCGCGACAACCGGAGCCTCTATCAGGGCGTGTTCATGCAGGACGACTGGAAGGTCAGCGCGAAGCTGACGGTGAACCTCGGACTGCGCTACGAACACGAGGGCGCCCCGACCGAGGCCGGCAACGCCAACGTGCGCGGCTTCGATCCCAACGCCACGCTCGACGTCACCGGCGCCGCACGGGCCCGCTACGCCCTCAGCCCGCTTGCCGAACTGCCGGCCAGTCAGTTCAATCCGGTCGGCGGCGTCGGCTTTGTCAGCGACGCCACGCCCGGGGTGTGGAATGCCGACAGGAACAACTGGCAGCCGCGCGTCGGCTTCGCCTACCAGATCAGCAGCAAGTCCGTGCTGCGCGGCGGGTTGGCCATCTACACGGTGCCGGCGCTGTTTGACTACGCCATCTTCCAACCGGGCTACGCGCAGGTGACGCCGATCGTCGTCACCAACGACAGCGGCCTGACCTACCAGGCCAACCTGTCCAACCCCTGGCCGGGCGGCGTCATCCAGCCCGCCGGCAACTCGGCGGGCGTCAACACCTTCGTCGGTCAGAACCTGAACCGCTATACCACCAACGTCGATTTCCAGAATGCGCAGGCGATGCGCTGGGCACTGAGCTATCAGCGTGAGTTGCCAGGGCAGTGGGTCGTGGAGGCTGGCTACACCGCCAATCGCGGCTACGACCTGACGGTGGAGACCGACATCAACCCCGTGCCGCGGCAGTTCCTCTCGACGAGCAACGTGCGCGATACGGCGGTGATTGCCAACCTGTCGCAACCCGTGGCCAACCCGTTTGCGGGCCTGCTGCCGGGGACGAACCTGAACACGGCCAACATCCAGCGCCAGCAGTTGCTGCGGCCGTACCCGCAGTTCACCCAGGTGCAGAGCCGCAACTACGACGGCTCGAGCAGCTACGAATCGGCGCAGTTCCGCCTCGAGAAGCGGTTCACGCAGGGCTACTCGTTCCTCACCACGTATACCCTCTCCCGCTTCGAGGAGCAGACCTTCGCCCTCAACGGCGTCGATGGCCAGGCCGGCATCTACGAGAAGCGGCGGTCCGACGTCGACGTGCCGCACCGCGTCGTCGTCAACGGCATCCTCGAGCTGCCCTTCGGCCGCGGGCGCAAGTTCGGCAGCAGCTGGAACAAGGCGCTCGACCTGATCGCCGGCGGCTGGAACGTGTCGGCCATCTACCAGTGGCAGAGCGGCTGGCCGCTGACGATCGGCAACGTCTACTACAACGGCGACATCAACGGGCTGACCACCAGCTACGCGACCGACACCGTCGGCCAGCCCGTCTTCGACACCAGCGGGTTCTATTCCAGCGACATCCCGGAGTCGCAGCGCCGCAACGACCCGCGCATCCAGCTGGCGCAGAACTACCGCACGCTGCCGAGCCGCCCGACCAACCTGCGCGCCCAGGCGCTCAACTACATGGACATGTCGATCGTCAAGCGCTTCGACATCACGTCGCGCGTGCGGGCGCAGCTCCACCTGGAAATCTACAACGCGCTGAACCAGGTGTTCTTCAGCAACCCCAACCTCGACCCGACCAACGCCAACTTCGGCATCGTGACGAGTCAGAACAACCTGCCGCAGAACCTGCAGATTGGCTTTCGCCTCTTCTTCTGATGTGGTAGGGCGCGTTCCCCGAACGCGCCGTCCGCCAACGCACCTGTGGGGCCGCTCGGGGAGCGGCCCCTACCTGCAGGCGCCTGGCGGCACGCCTCGGGGAGGCTGCCCTACTGTTGATGTGTCGGACGCATACAATAGGCCGCACACCCTCTCCCATCATGAATCGCCGCGAATTTCTCTCATCTTCGGCCGCCGCCCTGACGGCGACCACGGCAGTCCCTCCCTCGTTTGCCGCCGCCCTGCAGCCTGGCGCGACGCCCGCACGCCGTCGACGCTACGCGCTGGTTGGCACCGGCGGCCGCGGCTCGTCCATGTGGGGGCGGGGCGTGCAGGAGAAATGGGGCGACGTCGTGGAGTTCGTCGGCCTGTGTGATCCCAACCAGAAGCGGGCCGAGGTGGTGCGTCAGATCATCGGCGTGGACTGCCCGGTGTTCACCGACTTCGAGACGATGGTCACGATGGCCAAGCCCGACCTGGTCGCCATCACCACCGTGGACGACCACCACGCCGAATACATCGTCCGCGCGCTCGACCTCGGCATCGACGTCATCACCGAGAAGCCGATGACCATCGACGAGCAGCAGACACAGGCAGTCCTGGACGCCGAGAAACGCAACCGCCGCAAGATCATCGTCGGCCACAACATGCGGTTCTCGCCGGCTCACGTCCGCATCAAGGAACTGCTGCTGTCCAAGCCAATCGGCACGATCCACTCGGTGGACTTCCACTGGTACCTGAACACCAGCCACGGCGCCGACTACTTCCGCCGCTGGCACGCCATCAAGGCCCAGAGCGGGTCGCTCTGGGTGCACAAGGCCACGCACCATTTCGACTACGTGAACTGGCTGCTCGACGCTGAGCCCGTCCAGGTGCAGGCCTACGGGGGCATCAAGCGCTACGGCAATGCCGGCCCGTTCCGGTCGACCAACTGCCGGCCCTGCCCGCACAAGGGCAAGTGCCCGTTCTACTGGGACATGACCAAGTCGCCTTCGGCGATGCGTCTTTATGGCGGTGAGGTCGAGAAGGTCGATGGCTACCTGCGCGACGCCTGCGTCTTCCGGCCCGAGGTCACGTCCTACGACACGATGACGGCCACCGTGAAGTACAGCAGCGACGTGATCATGTCGTACTCGCTCAACGCCTATCTGCCGGTCGAGGGCTACTCGCTGACCTTCAACGGCGACGGCGGGCGCGTCGAGATCCGCTCGTACGACGGACAGCCCTACGAGGTCGCGAGTGCGATGGAGGTGTTTGTCATCAAGGCCTTCGGCAAGCGCACACAGATCGACGTGCCGACGGTCGAGGGCGAACACGGCGGCGCCGACGATGCGTTGCGCAACCTGATCTTCCGCCGCCCGCAGGTTCCGGGGCACCTCCGCATCCCGGACTCGCGGGCCGGCGCGATGTCGGCGCTCACCGGTATTGCCGCGCGTCGCAGTTGTGAAGAGAATCGGCCCGTCACCATTTCCGACATGGTCACTTTCTGATGCCCATCACCAGACGTTCCTTCGTCTCCACGGCCGCCGCGGGCGTTGCCGCAGGGATGGTCACCGGCAGCCACGCCGGAGGCGCCCAGACCCCAGCCTCGCCCCAGAGCGCGGCCAGCCGGCAACGCATCCGCGGGGCCAACGACCGGATCCGCATCGGGTCGATTGGCGTCGGCGGCATGGGCCGCTCGCACCTGGCCAACTTCCAGCAGCACGACGACGTGCAGATCGTCACGGTCTGCGACGTGTGGGACGTGAACCGGCGTCGTGCCCACCGCATGACCGAGCGACAGGCCGGCGGGGCGGCGACCATGGAGACCGACTTCCGGCGCGTCGTCGATCGGACCGACCTCGACGCGGTCATCGTGGCCACGGTCGACCACTGGCACGCGGCCCCGATGATGCTGGCGTGCCAGTCGGGCAAGGATGTCTACGTCGAGAAGCCGATTTCGCACAACGTGAAGGAGGGCCGCGCGATGGTCAACGCGGCTCGCAAGTACGACCGGGTCGTACAGGTTGGCACGCAGCAACGGTCGGGTCTGCATTTCCAGGAGGCGATCAAGGTCGTGCAGTCGGGCGTCCTTGGCAAGGTGCACCGCATCCACTCGTGGAATGTCGGCAACCAGACGCCGGCGGGCCTCGGACGCCCGGGCGATGCCGCGCCACCGGCCGGACTGGACTGGGACATGTGGCTTGGCCCGGCCCCGAAGGTGGCCTTCAATCCCAATCGCTTCATCTTCAACTTCCGCTGGTTCTGGGACTACGCCGGCGGAATGATGACCGACTGGGGCGTCCACCTGCTCGACCTCGCGCTGTGGGCGATGAAGCAGCAGGCGCCAAAGACGATCTACGCGGTCGGCGGCAACTTCGTGCTCGACGACAACCGCGAGACGCCCGATACCATTGACGCCGTCTACGAGTTTCCAGGCTTCATCTGCACCTACGGCAACCGCACCGGCAATGCCTACCAGGGATCGGGGCGCGGCTACGGCATCGAGTTCTACGGGACCGACGCCACCCTGTTTCTGGACCGCTCCGGTTTCGAGGTGATCCCGGAGACCGGCGGCACCGCCAAGGCTCCCACCCCCCAGTACCTCGCGGAGCAGGACGCCGTGCTGCCGGTGTGGAAGCGCGAGTGGAACGGCCCCAACAAGGCTCGCGCCGCCGGCATGCGCGCCGGGTCGTCGGACCAGAACCTGTCCCACATCCGCAACTTCCTCGACTGCATGCGGTCGCGGCAGCGGCCGACGTCCGACATCGAACTTGGCCACCTGTCCACCGCGATGTGTCTGCTCGGCAACGTCTCCTATCGCACCGGTCACAAGCTGACGTGGGATGCGGCCAAGGAAGAATGCATCGACGACCCCAAGGCCAATGCCCTGCTGACGCGCGAGTACCGCGCGCCGTACGGACTGCCGACGGTCTAGGTAGGGACCGCTCCCCGAGCGGCCGTCCGCACACGGCGCGTTCGGGGAACGCGCCCTACCGGCGCCTCTATCCTCCAGGACCTGTATGAGTCGCACATACCCGCGCATCGCCGCACTCAAGACGGCTGCCCAGCTGGAGTCCCACCTCTCGGCAATCGGCGCCACACTGCCCTTCGAACCGCAGCTGCAGTCGGCGCCCGACTCGCCACTCGCGCTGTCGATCGACACGACCGCAGGCACTGCCGGCAATCGGTTCTGCATCCTGCCGATGGAGGGTTGGGACGGCACCGCCGATGGACGCCCTACCGACCTCACCCGCCGGCGCTGGCAGCGGTTCGGTGAGAGCGGGGCCAAGTTGATCTGGGGGGGCGAGGCGTTCGCGGTCCGCCATGACGGACGCGCCAATCCCAACCAGTTGTGCCTGGGGCCGACCTCGGAAGCCGACCTCCGGCAACTGCGCGAAGACCTGCTGCAGGGGCACCGCGGCGCCGGCCTCGAAACCGACGACCTGGTGATCGGCCTGCAGCTGACGCACTCCGGCCGATACTCGAAACCCGACCCCGACAAACGCGCCAGGCCGCTCGCCGCCTACCGTCATCCTGTGCTGGACCGTCGCGTCAGCCCTGACGCACCTGTCCCGCTGCTGTCAGATGACGACCTCGACGACCTGTCGGCGCGTCTCGTGCAGGCTGCCGTGGTCGCCCAGCGCGCAGGCTTCACCTTCGTCGACGTCAAGCACTGCCACGGCTACCTGGGCCACGAACTGCTGTCAGCGCACACGCGGGAGGGACGCTTCGGCGGCGATTTCGCCGGCCGGACGCGACTGCTGCGCCAGACGGTCGAGGGCATCCGGCGCGATGCGCCCGGTGTGGCCATTGGCGTGCGGTTGTCGGCCTTTGACACCACGCCGTACCGCAAGGGGGAGGATGGCGTCGGCGTGCCTGACGTCGCGCAGGCCGACTACCCCTACGCGTTCGGCCCCTGGGACGGCACAGCCGCCATGCCTGATCTGTCGGAAACGCGAGCCTTCCTCGCGTTGCTCACTGATCTTGGCATCGACCTGGTGTGCCTGACGGCCGGCAGTCCGTACTACAACCCGCACATCCAGCGGCCTGCCACCTTTCCGCCGTCGGACGGGTATCAGCCGCCGGAGGATCCGTTGCTCGGCGTGGCACGGCAGATCGCCGTCACCGCCGCGCTCAAGCGCGACTTCCCCGCCCTGCGGATCGTCGGCTCGGCATATAGCTACCTGCAGGACTGGCTGGCCAACGTCGGCCAGGCGGTGGTGCGCGGCGGCGGAGCCGACTTCATCGGACTCGGACGCATGGTGCTGTCCTATCCCGACCTGCCGCTCGATGTGCTGCGCGGCCAGCCGCTCAAGCGCAAGTTGATCTGCCGGACCTTCAGCGACTGCACGACCGGGCCGCGGAACGGTCTGGTCTCGGGATGTTTCCCGCTCGACCCGTTCTACACGGCCCATCCCGATCACGCTCGGCTCAAGGCCGCCAAGGCAACGGCATGACGCAACCCACCGAGGACAGCCTGCCGCGGAGCGGCCAGATCACGGCAGCGGCTACGGCCTTTGCCGCGCTCTTTGCCGCGGTCGGCATCGGGCTCTACGGCCTGACCTTCTTCTATGACTTCTTCGTCAAGGATTTCGGCTGGACGCGCCAGCAGGTCACGTCGGGCAACGCCTACAGCAAGCTGATCATCGGGCCGCTGTTTGGGTACCTGGCGGGCTGGATGATCGACAGATACGGGCCCCGGCGACTGCTGCTGGTAGGCATCCTGATGGCCGGCGGCGCGATGATTGGCCTCGGCACCGTCTCGACGCTCACCGGCTTCTATCTTTTCTACATCGTCAACGCGCTCGGATACGTGTTTGGCGGCCCGCTCCCCGTGCAGGTGCTGCTCTCGCGCTGGTTCACGACCGCGCGCGGCAAGGCCATGGGCTTTGCCTACCTCGGGATCGGCATCGGCGGCACCGTGGTGCCCGGCCTGGCGTACTGGCTGACGATGACCTTCGGCTGGCAGCGGGCGATGCAGGCGCTCGGGATGCTGATGATTGCCGCGGCGTGGCCCCTGGCGTGGTTCGTCAAGGACGCACCGCCAGCGTTTGCCGCCGAGCAGGCCGCCCGCCCCGCCGCGCTGCCGCTCGGCGACGTGTTGCGGTCGTCCTCGTTCTACCTGCTGCTGGTCGGGAGCATGTGTTCGATCGGGGCGGTCGGCGGCACGATGCAGAACCTGAAGCTGTATCTGACCCTCGATCAGCAGTACGGGCAGGGCGAGGTCGCGCGCATCCTCTCGCTGGTGCTGGCCGGCAGCATCATCGGACGTCTGCTCATGGGCTGGCTGGCCGACCGCTGGCCTCGCAAGCACGTGATGCTGCTCATCTACGTGATCGTCGCCGCAGCCATCCCCCTGCTGCTGCTCGCCGACTCGTGGGCGATGCTCCACGTGTTCGCGCTGCTGTTCGGCATCGGACTCGGCGGGGATTACATGATCATCCCCCTGATGGCCGCCGACCTGTTCGGTGTGCAGCGCCTCGGGCGCGTCATGGGATTTGTCCTGACCGCCGACGGCCTGGCCGAAGCCCTCTCGCCGATGTTTGTGGCCGGCATGCGCGACCGGATCGGCAGCTACCGCCCCGGCTTTCTCTTGCTGATGATCTTGGCCGCCGTCGGCGCCGCGGCCGTGTCGCTGCTGCCGCGAAAGCACCAGGGCGCGTAACGAATTCAGAATTCGGAATTCAGAATGAAGGGCAGTCCGACACGCGGCCGCCTCCGACCTCTCCATCCATTCGGTAGCTGGTTCGAACGTTCGTGCGCGATGGTCGCGGTGTTGGCCCTGCCCTGCATGCTGAACTCTCAATGGTGACGTACAGGAGCCCTCCAATGGACAGACGCGACTTCATCCGTTCGACCGTGATCGCCGGCACCGCGGCCGGCCTCCCGTCGGCCAACGCCGCGGCGACGGTCGCACGCAGTCGCCAGGGTGCGCCATCGGATCGGCTGCGACTCGGGTTCATCGGCACCGGCGCCCGCGGTCAACAGGTGATGGATGCCTGCCTGGCGGTGCCCGGTCTGGAGGTCGTCGCGCTGTGTGACGCGTACACCGGCCGCGCCGAGCGGGCCCGCGTGCGCGCCGGCGGCAAGGCTGCCATCCTGGCCGACTACCGCGCCGTGCTCGACGACCGCTCCGTCGACGCCGTCTTTGTCGTCACCCCGGATCACTGGCACAAGACGATGGCGGTGGCGGCCCTCGATGCGGGGAAGGACGTCTACCTCGAAAAGCCGATGACCCACGCGGCCGACGAGGGCCCGGCGATCATCGACGCCGTCAAGCGAACCGGGCGGATACTGCAGGTCGGCAGCCAGGGCGTGAGCAGCGCGCAGCAGATCACCGCGCGTGCACTGGTCAAGAGCGGCCGCCTCGGGCAGATCACGCTGGTGCGGGCCAATTTCAACCGCAACAGCGCCAGCGGCGCGTGGCTGTATCCGATTCCACCCGATGCCACCCCGCAGACGGTGCACTGGGCGCAGTTTCTCGGACCAGCGCCCGCACGCCCGTTCAGCCTCGAGCGCTTCTTCCGGTGGCGTTGCTACTGGGACTACTCCGGCGGCCTGGCTACCGACCTGTTCGTGCACTTGACCAGCTGGGTCCACTACGTGCTCGACGTCGACGTGCCCTCGCAGGTGATCGCCGCCGGCGCCACCCATCGCTGGAAGGACACCCACGAGGTGCCAGACACCCTCGATGCCGTACTGACCTATCCGCAGGGCTTCACGCTCACGCTCGGATGCACGTTGAACAGCACCGGTGGCGAGGAGGGCGTCCACATCCATGGGACCAAGGGCACGCTGCATCTGACCGACGACGACATCCGTTTCACGGCCGAGCGCCCGGGCGAGAACAACCGGTGGGTCGTGCGGTCGTGGCCGGCAGCGCTCGAGGCGGCCTACTACGCCGATCCGGAAGTGCAGGCCAGCGAGAGCCCCTTCCTGCAGCCACAGCAGTCGATGGCCACCGGCCAGCAGTGGGCCACACACGGAGAGGACGCCACTGTGTCTCATGTGCGCGCCTTCGTGTCGGCCGTCAGGTCACGGGTGCCGCCGGTCGAGGACGCGCGCTTCGGCCACCATGCGGCCGCCTGCGCGCACATGATCAACCAGTCGCTTCGCGAGGGCCGCGTCGTGAAGTGGGACGCCAGCCGCGACACGGTCGCGACTGCGTGACCGCCAGCCGATGGCAGTCGGCGCCCGGCGACTACAACAGGCGCCGCGCGAGCACGCCCCACATGGCGTAGGCGAGGCGGCGACGCTGGTGGCGCGCGATGGGCCCGTTCCACAGCGGCGCTTCGACCACTTCGACGTCGGCGGGCATGTCGCCAAGCGGCAACGGATGCTTGTGCTCGGCGGCATACCGCGCCAGTACCGCGGCTGGCGGGCGTGCCGCGTTGAAGAGCACGGTGTCGACCGGGCGCCCGATCTGCTCGCCGATGCGCCGCACGGCATCGGCTGCCGTGAAGTCGGTCATGCCTCGCCCTTCGGTCAGGAGATTGGCCACCAGCACCACCGGCCCGGGCACCCGCGCCACAGACTCGCGCACTCCCTCTACAAGCAGCGGCGGCAACAGGCTGGTGTAGAAACTGCCTGGCCCGATGATGATCGCGTCGGCGCGCCCGAGGGCGTCGCGCGCCGCGGGATGGATCGTCACCTTCGGCGAGAGCCAGACCCGTCGCACGAGGCGGCCCTCGGCCTGACCGGCATCCACCTCCACCTCGCCGCTTGTCGTCGTGCCGTCGTCGTACTCGGCGCAGACGCTCGCGCGCTCGGTGCTGATGGGCCAGACGTAGCCGCGACAGCCGAGCACCGCCCGCAGGCCGTCGACGGCCGCCTGGAAGTCGCCGCTGAACTGCTCCATCATCGACAACAGCAGGTTGCCGCCGGTGTGGCCGCCGAGCCGGCGATGTTCGAGCGTCGGCAAGCGGGTCAGCAGTACGCGGCGGGCTTCGCCTTCGTCACGGGCCAGGGCCAACGCGCACTTGAGGACGTCACCAGGGGGCAGGACGCCGAGTTCGTCGCGCAACACGCCCGAACTCCCACCGCTGTCAAACATGGTGACGATGGCGTGGACCTGCAGCCAGGGGTTGGTCTTCAGGCCACCCAGAAGGCTCGGCAGTCCAGTTCCGCCCCCCAGGCACCCGACGTGCAGTTCGCGTAGCCGCATCGAGACCGATTGTCCCCCGCCCCTTCGACAGGTAGCAACTCCGGACATCCGGGCGGCGTCAATATCGACACATGCCGCCGCTACTCTCCCTGCTTCTGGCTGGATTGCTCATCCTCGTCCCGCTGATGGTCGCGGTGTGGCTGCTGTCGCTGCTGCTGCGCAACGCCGGCATCGTGGATGTCGCGTGGTCGGCGGCGTTTGTGCCGGTCGCCGGCGCCTACGTGTGGTTGGCCGAGGGGTGGCCGCCGCGCGACCTGCTGTTGCTGGCGATGGTCTCGGCGTGGAGCATCCGCCTGGCCGGCCACCTGTTCGTCCGGGTGAAGGCGGAGCATCCGCAGGAGGATGCCCGCTACGCCCGCCTGCGCGCGGACTGGGGTGCCCGGGCCAACCTGTGGATGCTCGCGTTTTTCGAGGTCCAGGCGGTTGCGGCGCTGGTGCTCACGGTCCCTTTCGCCATGAGCGCTCTCAATCAGACCGCGGGCGTTGCGGTGCTCGAATGGGTCGGGGTGGCGGTCTGGCTGGCGGGCCTGATTGGCGAGTCGACGGCGGACCGCCAGCTGGCGCGGTTCAAGCGCGATCCGGCCAACCGCGGCCGTGTCTGCCAGGACGGCCTCTGGTACTACTCGCGGCATCCCAACTATTTCTTCGAATGGATCATCTGGTGCGGGTTCGGCGTCTTCGCGCTCGGGTCGCCCGGAGGATGGCTCGGCCTGCATGTCATCCCGCTGATGTTCTACGTCATGCGATATGGCACCGGCGTCCCTCACGCCGAGGCGTCGTCACTGCGCAGCCGCGGCGACGCCTATCGCGCCTATCAGGCCAGCACCAACGTCTTCTTCCCGGGCCCGAGGCGGGCGTGACCGAATGCTGACCCTCGACTCGCTCCTCGAGCGCGACGTCCTGCCCGATGCCCTGATCCGGGCGGGCATCCGCCGCAACCTCGCCATCCGCCTGCGGGATGTCGGACGCGACAGCGCCGCGTCCGCGCACACTGCCAAGATGGCGTGGGTCGACGCGCTGCGTCACTCGCCGATCGCCATCGCCACTGCCGATGCCAACGCCCAGCACTACGAGGTGCCGGCGGAGTTCTTCGAGATCGTGCTCGGCCCGCACCTCAAGTACAGCAGCGGCCATTGGCCAGCCGGGGTCACGACACTCGAAGCCTCGGAGGAGTCGATGCTCGCGTTGACGTGTGAGCGTGCCGCACTTGCCGATGGTCAACGGATTCTGGAACTCGGGTGCGGCTGGGGGTCGCTGTCGCTGTTCATGGCGTCGCGCTATCGGTCGGCGCAGATCACGGCTGTATCCAACTCCCGCACCCAGAAGGCGTACATCGACGCGCGCGCCGCCGCGCGCGGCCTGCGCAACCTCGAGGTCGTCACCGCCGACATGAACGCCTTCACATGTGCCGACCCGGTGGACCGCGTCGTGTCGGTGGAGATGTTCGAGCACATGCGCAACTACGCGCTGCTGCTGGAGCGCGTCGCCGGATGGCTGCGACCCGGCGGCCAGGCCTTCGTGCACATCTTCACCCACCGCGAGCATGCCTATCCCTACGAAGATGCCGGGCCGGGCGACTGGATGGCGCGCCACTTCTTCACGGGCGGACAGATGCCGTCCGACGACCTCCTGCTCTATTTCCAGGACCACCTGCGAATCGACGCGCACTGGCGCCTGGCCGGGACGCACTACGCCAGGACGTGTGAGGCCTGGCTGTCACGCATGGACGGCGCGGCACCACGCGTGCGCTCGATCTTTGCCGCGACCTACGGCGCCGAGCAGGTCACCCGCTGGTGGGTGCGCTGGCGGATCTTCTTCCTGGCCTGCGCCGAACTCTTCGCCTGTCGGCACGGCAACGAGTGGATGGTGTCGCACTACAGGTTCACCAAGCGCTGAGGGTCGGCCAGCCGCGGCACGCGTGCCCGGGGGCAGGCTTGCCCGGAGCCCGATCGCCGATAGAATCGTATTCATGACAGCGCTGCAAGCGGCACGCACTCTCGCCGACGACCTGGCCGGCATCTTCGGCGCCCGGTTGCGCGCCGTGCTCGTGTTCGGAACTCACGCACGGCCGCATCCACGGGCGGTGAAGGCAGCGGTACAGACGCTGGCCCTCGTGGACCGGCTCGACTACGCGGACCTGGCGGCCGGCGCCGATCGCGCCAGGGCGTGGCAGGGGCAGGGTCTCGACATGCCGCTGCTGTTGCCCGCCGGCGAGTTCCGGCGCAGCCTCGACGCCTTCCCGCTGGAGTACGGCGACATCATCGCGCACCATATCCTCGTGCATGGCGAGGACCCCTTTGTCGGCCTGGCGGTCGCCGACGAGGACATGCGCCGCGCTTGCGAGGTCAACATCCGGTCGCACGCGATCCACCTGCGCGAGGGGTTTCTCCTGGCGGGCCAACGACCGACCGAGGTGGCGGGCCTGATCATGGCCTCGGCCGCCCCGTTTGCCTCGCTGATCCAGACGTTTGCACTGGTCACCCACGCGCCGCGTCAGAGCACGCCCGACGCGCTGGCGGCGCACGTCAGCCAGGTGGCCGACCTCGATCGCGAGCTGTTGGGGCGACTGCTCCGGCTCGAAGAAGATCAGGCGCTCGACGCGAGCGAAGCCGTCCAGCTCTATCCTGCGTACCTGGACGCCGTGGAAGGCCTGCTCAGGCTGATCGACACGTGGAGCAGCGAAGGGACGACAGCGTGAGCGGGCGTGGACTCGGCGCCCAGGCCATCGTCCTGGCGTGCGCTGCCCTGCTGTGCGTGACGGCTCCCCGCCCGGTTCGCGCCCAGGAGGCCCTGCCGCCCCTGACCGAGCCGGTCAACGACTTTGCCAATGTCGTCGACCAGGCCAGCAAGGCGCGCCTGGACGACCTCATCCGCCGGCTGCACAGTGCCACTGGCGACACCATCATCGTCGCCACTCGCGGGGCCCTTGCGCCGTTTGCCGACGAGCGGGAACTGGCGGTGAAGTGGTATGAGAACGGCGGCCGCGGCATCGGCGACAAGGACAAGGACGCAGGCATCCTCTTCGTGCTCCTGCCCAACGACCGGGCCGTGTGGATCGAAGTCGGCTACGGGCTCGAGGGCGTCATCACCGATGGCTTCTCGGGAAGCATCAGCCGCGAGTTGATGGCGCCGTTGTTCCGCGAGGGACGGTACGGCGAGGGGCTGCTGGCCGGCGTGACGGCTGTCGCCGAGCGCGTCGCCAAGGAACGCAACGTGTCGCTCGGCGACCTTCCCGTGGTGGCGCAGGCGCGACCGCGGCAGGGTCGTGGCCTCCCGCTCTGGGTGATTGTGCTGGCGCTGCTCGGGTTCATGTGGCTGTCCAACCGCGGGGGCGGCGGCGGTCCCGGGGGGCGGAGGCGGGGTCGCGGCTCCATGTGGGGGCCCATGATGGGCGGCGCCCTCGGTGGCTTCGGCGGCGGCAGTTTCGGTGGGGGCAGTTTCGGAGGGGGCGGCTTCGGCGGCTTCGGCGGTGGGATGAGCGGCGGCGGTGGTGGCGGGTCACGATGGTGAGGCATCACCGTGGGGAGGACGAACGCGACGACAAAGGGACCCTGTCCGTGGTACAGGTCTTGAGATGCGAGGACAACGATGAACCGACGAACCTTCTGGCAGCACGGGCTGCTGGTGCTGGCCCTTTTCTCCCTGACGGGCTGCTCATACAACTCCTTCACCAGTCAGCAGGAGGCCATCAAGGGCGCCTGGTCAGAGGTGGAGAACCAGCTGCAGCGTCGCAACGACCTGATTCCCAATCTGGTCAGCACCGTGAAAGGCTTCGCGGCGCAGGAGAAGGCGATCCTCGACCGCATTGCGGCCTCGCGGGAGAAGCTGGCAGGCGCCCGCACCCCGGGCGAGACCATCGAAGCCGCCAACGAGCAGAGTTCCGCGCTGGCGCGCCTGCTCGTAGTGGTCGAGAACTACCCGCAGTTGAAGTCCAACGAGAACTTCATGCGGTTGATGGATGAACTGGCAGGCACGGAGAACCGCATCGCCGTCGCACGCGGTCGGTACAACGAGAAGGTGCAGGCCTATAACGCCCTGCGCCGCCGGTTCCCGGCCAACATCACGGCGAAGATCTTCAGCTTCGAGGAATGGAAATACTTCGAGGCGCCCGCCTCGGCACGCGATGTGCCCAAGGTAGACTTCCCGACCCAATGAGTCCACGTTCCCTGACGGCCGCTGCGCTCGGCGCGGCGGCCGGTCTGGGCTTCTGGGCGTCACTCGGCTCGATCGACCGCATGCACGCCCCGGCCGGGGCGATGCGGGTGGCGATGCTTCCCTCGGCCGGCGCACTGCTGGCCAGCGTCGCCGCTGGTGCGCTCCTCTTCCTCGCCTGGTATCTCGCCTGTCGCGCCCTGGCGCGCCGTCTGGGCCTCGGCGGCCCCGACGCGGTGGCGCTGGCGCCGTTGCGCGTGCTCGCAGGTGGGGCATGGCTCGTGCTGCCATTCCTGCCGTGGGTGGCCGACGTGTGGCCGGCCGTGATGTTGCTGGCGGGGCCTGGCGCCCTGTTGGCGTGGGGCATCCTCACTGCGCTCGCGCTCTTCGCGCTCACCCTGCAATGGCGCGCCGCCGCTCCCGAGGCCGCAAGGACGCCGCCCGAGGCGATGACTGCCGGTGAGGCACGCGCACGAGCGCGGCGCTGGACCACAGGCGTGTTGCTGGCCAGCTTCCTCTCGTCGGCGGTGCTGGCCAGCCAGTTCACACGCACCCCGTTATTCCCCGGCGGCGACGAGCCGCACTATCTGGTGATCGCCCAGAGCCTCTGGCGGGACGGCGACCTGCGCATCGAGAACAACCACGCCCGTGCCGACTACCAGGAGTACTTCCACCGCACCCTGGCTCCGCACTACCTGACGCGCGGGGTCGACCGCCAGATCTACTCGATCCATCCCATCGGCATGCCGGTGCTGATGACGCCGGTGTACGCCCTCGGCGGCTACGACCTGGTCGTGTATGCACTGCTGCTGCTCGCCGCGGTCGCATTGACCACGGCCTGGCGGTCGGCCTTGGCGGTCACCGGATCGGCGTCGGCCGCGACCTTCGCCTGGGCAGCACTGGCTCTCGGGCCGCCGTGGATCTTCAACACGTTCGCGGTCTATCCCGAGGTGCCGGCGGCGTGTGCGGTGGCGCTCGCCTTCGCCTGGACGGCTGGCTGGCGTGCCGATCAACGGCAGCAGCCTGACCCGAACCCGCCACCGTGGCGCTGGTGGGCGTCGGGCGCGGCGATCGGCTGTCTCCCCTGGTTCAGCACCAAGTACCTGATCATGGCCGCCGTCCTCGGGATGGTGTCCCTGTTGCGGGCGTGGCTGCCATGGCCGACCGACGCGGCCGCGTGGCGACGAGCGAGGTGGCGCACCCTGGCGGTGTCGCTCCCCAATGTGATCAGCCTGTCGTTGTGGTTCGTGTTCTTCAAGCTGATCTGGGGAACGTGGTCGCCAGCTGCCCCGTACGGATCGCAGCGCGAGACACGCCTCGAATATCTGCCAGCGGGTGGGCCCGGACTGCTCTTCGACCAGGAATACGGCATCGTCGCGTTCGCCCCCGCCCTCCTGATGGCGGTGCCGGGCCTGTGGTGGCTGTGGCGACAGGGCGGGGCGCGGCGACGGCTGGCCCTCGAGACCGCGGCGGTGTTTGCGGGGCTGCTCGGTGTGGTCGGCGCGTTCCACATCTGGTGGGGCGGCAGCGCGATCGTCGGGCGGCCCCTGGTGTCGGCGCTGCCCTTGCTGGTCGTGCCGATCGCGGCCCACTGGCACGCCTGTGCCGCGCAGCCGCTGCGACGGAGTGCGCAGCGGCTGCTGCTCTGCCTCGGCACGGCCCTCACCGTGCTGCTTGCGGTCGCGCAGGGGGGCCTGCTGCTGGTCGCCGGCCGTGACGGCGCCTCGCAGGTCCTCGAGTATCTGGCACCGGCCACGCCGGTGTGGACACTGCTGCCCACGTATCTGCGCCAGGCGTCCTCGCAGGCGTGGGTCGGCGTCCTGCTGTGGTGCGGCGTGGCGCTGCTGACCGGCCGGGTGCTCGGGGCGCGCTGGCAGCGTGTTGGCGATGCCGGCACGCAGCACTTCATGGCCTGGACCGTGGCTATCGGCATCGGGGCTGCCCTGTCGGGCGTCGCGGCCCGCGCACTGCCGCCGAGCACGACGCCGCCGACGCTGGATGAGCGGCCCCGTGTGCGCCTGCTCGACGAGTTCGATGCCGGCCGCCGACCCCTTGCCGTTCGTTATGATCCGCTTACTCGTATCGACGTCGCTACGGTGCCCGAGCTGTTCCCGCTCGTGGTGCACGCGGCCGGCGACCGGCGTGAGGACCGGGCCACGCAGCTGTTCGGGCGACGGCTCTCCCTGCCAGCCGGGCGCTACGGCGTCGATCTGATTTTCCCCCCGACAGCAGACGGGCGGCACGGGTCGGCGGTGGTCGACGGCGCGCTGGCCGTGCATGCCGGCCGCACCAGCCCGCCGCTGGAGACATGGTCGGTGTCGGTGGCTCCGCCGGGCTCGTGGGGGCGCACGTTCACCTTACCGGTGGATATCGGGTTTGTCGGATTCAAGGCCTCGACACCGGTCACCGAGGCGTCGCCCCGGCTCCGCCTCACGCCACTGCAGATCGTGGACGTGAGCGCGCGGCCGTCGACACCGGCCGTGCTCGGCAGCCAGAACTATGCAGGGCTGTCGGTCCTGGTCCATGGCGAGGATGCGTGGCCCGAGCCCACGGGGTTGTGGCTGCGCGGGCGCGCCACCGTGGTGCTGACCCTCGTCTTTCCCGATGACGAGTGGCGGACCTTCGAGCTGCGCGCTGGCGCTGCACCGGTCACCGTCACGGCCACCTGGGGCAACAGCACCGAGACGTGGGCGCTCGCACCGGGCCAGGCGGCGCGGACAGTGATCGACGCGCCTCCGTCCCGCGCCGGCCAGCAGGGTCGGGCCGCGCAGCTGCGGATCACGACGTCGGATGGCTTCGTCCCCGCCGACACCGATCCCCAGAGCCGCGACCGCCGCCTGCTCGGCACGTGGCTGGAACTCGGCCGAACGACACCGCAGCCGCGCATCGGATCCATACTGGGAGCGCTGCAACATGACCGCCCACTTCCTCCGACAGCACCTGGACGCTGAACTGACCGCCACCCGCGCCGTCCTCGACACGGCACAGCACGCCCCCCTCGGCTGGACGCCGCACCCGGCGTCGTTCTCGCTGGGGCGGCTGGCCATGCACGTGGCAGTCATTCCGTCCTGGACGGAGGCGTTCACGCGCGGCGGCTCGTACGACATGGGGGCCGGCGGATCCGGCCCAGCTGTGCCGGTCTCGGGTGCCGAGATCCTCGCCACGCACGAGGCGGCCGTGACGCGCGCCCATGCCGCACTCGACGGCCTCGCCGATCCCGTGCTCGAAGAGGGGTGGACGCTGATGCGCGACGGCGTCCCCCTCGCGACGATGACCCGCGCCGAGGCCATCTCGCGCTATGTCGTGCGGCACATGGTGCATCACCGTGGGCAGTTGACGGTCTACCTGCGGCTCTGCGACCTCCCCGTGCCCGCCCTGTATGGCGATTCGGCAGACCGCAGGCTGCTGCCGCCGGAACGCCCGGCATGACGCGGCCGTCGCCGGGGCGCGTGGCGGCGTTGGCCGGAGCCCTGGTTGTGCTGCTGGCATTGGCGATCGCCAATGCCGCCGGATACCGCTACGGCGTCGCCGACCAGTCCTTCTACCTGCCGTCGATCCTGGACACGATCAACCCCTCCCTGTTCCCGAAGGACACCGCGCTGCTGCAGGCACAGGGACAGCTGATGGTCAGCGACGAGATCACCGCGTGGATCGTGTCGCACACGACCGTGCCTATCGAGCACCTCTTCCTGGTCGGGCATCTGGCCAGCCTGGCCCTGCTGCTGGCATCGGTCTGGGTGATCGCCAGCCGGTTCGCGACGCGGCGCTGGACGGCGGCCGCATGTTGCCTGGCCGCCACACTCCGCCACCGCATCACCGAGACCGGAGCCAACACGTTCGAGGCCTACTACCATCCCCGTGGCCTGGCGTTTGCCTGCGGAGCGGCCGCCGCGGCCGCCTGCGCCCGCGACCGCCTGGGCACGGCATGGGCGCTGGTTGCGCTCGCGGCCGTCCTTCATCCGACGACGGGGCTGTGGTGGGCGGTGTGGCTGACTGGCGCGACGGCGGCGATGCGGCCGCAGTGGCGAGGCCGCGTGATCGCCAGCGTGACCGGCGCCGGTCTCCTGGCCGTGGCCGCGCTCCTGGTGACACCGCTGGCGCTTCGCCTGCAAGTGATGGATCCCGCCTGGATTCGGGCGTTCGCCTCCAAGGACTACGTCTTCCCGAACGCGTGGCCGCTCGACGCCTGGCTGGCCAACCTGGTCCTGCCGTGCGTGGTGGTGGCGGTGTGGCGCTGGCGTGTGCGGTCCGGTCTGGCTGCGACCTGGGAGAGCGGCATGGTCGCGGGCGTCGCCCTCCTTACCGCGACATTTCTCGCGTCGTTGCCCTTCATTGCGGGGCACGTCGCCCTGGCGGTGCAGTTGCAGACGTCACGCATCTTCTGGATCGTGGATCTGTTTGCCGTCATCAGCATGACGTGGGCTCTGGCTGAAGCGGCCGGGCATGCGGCCAACGCGTCGCGCAGCGTCACGGGCCACAGCCGACGACCGGCGGTGGTCGCCGCGGTGTTGCTGGTCGCCTCGGTCGCCCGGGGCGTCTTCAGCCTTGGCGTGGAGCACCCCGAGCGTGCATTTCTCCAGACCAGACTCGAGAACGACGACTGGGTGCGGGTCGGGCAGTGGCTGGCCACCCGGTCGCCAGGTGACACGCATGTCCTGGCCGACCCGGATCACGGCTGGCGGTACGGCCACAGCGTGCGGGTCACGGCACGACGCGACGTCCTTGTCGAAGGCGTGAAGGATGCCGCGCTCGCCCTGTACGATCGGGACGTCGCCACCCGCGTGCAGGCGCGTCTCGAGGCCATCGGCGACTTCGCCACCGTCGATGCCGCGTCGGCGCGGGCCCTGGCCCAGCGCTTCGACCTGGACGTCCTGGTCATCGACCGCGACGTGAACC
>Ga0136633_1001207_pt1 | contig 19197 bp, 19 predicted proteins | sample AntDrymeUQ832206_2_FD_105494 | JGI IMG/M metagenome (GOLD analysis project Ga0136633, IMG submission 105494) | Polar desert sand microbial communities from Dry Valleys, Antarctica - metaG UQ83 (22.06) | ecosystem: Environmental > Terrestrial > Soil > Desert | place: Antarctica: Dry Valley...
ATGCTGATTGTCGCGGGCGTCTACCTCTGGATGTAGGGGACCGCGATGCTGCCAGGCCTGTCGTCCCACCCAGGTGCGCCGCCCGACGAGGAGTTGTGGCGCCTCGTCAAGGGCCGACGCGTTGCCGTGTGCTGGCAGCGACGGCATTCGCTCGGCTTCGAAGTTCGACTCGACGTCAATGGCGACACGCTGCGCACGACCGTCGAACGGACGGTCGAGGCAGCCCATGAGCAGAGCGCGTACATGCGCGACGCCATGACCGGCAAGGGCTGGACGCAGCCGGCCTGATCGTGTGGCCGTCAGGCAGCGCCTGTGCTGACGGCTTCGGCGGCGTTCACAGGCGCCACTCCTCGGGCAGCACGGCCCGCACCAGCGGCGCGGCCAGCGCCTTGCGGAGCGCATCCTGCTGCTCCACTGAGAGCCCGGCCCGGGGCATCAGCGCCCCGCCGCACGCGACCCCCGACCAGGTCAGGATCTGTTTCAGCGCCGGGAACAGCGGGAATCTCGCCACCGCGGTGATCAGCGCGTTGACCGAGTCCTGCCGCTCCCGCACCTCGCTCCAGCGGCCCGCCCTGGCCAGCGCGTCGATGTCGACGAACTGATCCGGCACGAGGTTGTAGAACGACCCGATGCCGCCATGCGCGCCCATCAACAGGCCCGCCGCGAGCACCTCGTCGCGGCCGTTGAGCACGACGCGTCCCGGCTTGGCGACCGCGCTCATCACCGACAGATCGAAGTCGGTGAACTTGACGCCGACGACATTGGGCAGGGCGCAGACCTCCTCGAGCTGATCGAGCGTGCGGATCGCCGGGTAGAGCGCAGGGAAGTAGTACACCACGAGCGGCAGTTCGCTGGCGGCCGCGAGGGCGGCGTAGTAGCGGCGCGCCTCGGCGAAGTCGATGCCGGGCCCCGACGGGGGCAGGCTGCTGATGGCGGTGGCGCCGATGCGGGCGGCGTGCCGCGCCAGGTCGCGCACGTCTTCGAAGGCGGCAGCGCCCGACGTGGATGATCGCCGAGTGGCCGCGAGGCGTGTTGGCGACGGCAATCTCGGCCACCTGGCAGCGCGTGTCCACCGACATCAGCAGGCCTTCCCCGGTCGTGCCGCAGATGTAGGTGCCGTGCACGCCGGCGTCGAACAGCCGCGCCAGCAATGTCTCGATCCCGGCGCGCGAGACGCGCCCGTCGTCGTCCAGGGGCGTGATCAGCGCCGGCAGGATGCCCTTGAGTGCGTCCACGGATCACTCGCCTCGACGGATACGCGCGAGCACTTCATCGTGCTCACGCTCGAAGCGCGCCACGTCGCGGCGGAGCTCCTCTTCGCGCTCGAGCGCGGCGGCCGGGTCAAAGACCGACATCATGGAGGTCTGGTGCATGATGCGCCGCTGCGCCACCTTCGCCTCATGCTGTTTGCGGGCCTCGGCGATCGCCTCGCGCTGTGCGTCGGTGAGCGTCACCTGGGTGACGCCGTTGGCTTCGTCCTGCTGCCGCAATTTCTCCATCACGAGCTCGAGCCGGCTCTTCGGGGCGCCATCGCTGGTCATGGCAGCGATCGTAGTCCAACGGGGCGCCTTGCGGTTGGCGCAGCCAGGGAGCCACGGCCGAGGCGTGCCGACGACGTCCCAAATCAACGGCTGCGCTGGCGCGCGAGCAGCGCTATGCTTGTGCTGATTACTTTTCCGGAGCCAAGGAGGCAGGACAGATGGACGGCGAGCAAGGCCCACTCTCACGGCGCGGTTTCGCGCAGCGCATCGGCCATGTGGCCGCGGCATCGACCCTGGCCACGCTGAACGCACCGGCGGTGCACGGGGCGGCCGGCAACACCATCCAGTTCGCGCTGGTCGGCTGCGGCGGGCGTGGCACCGGCGCGGTGGTGGATGCCTTTGCCACCAAGGATGGCCCGCTCACGCTGGTCGCGATGGCCGACATCTTCGAGGACAAGCTGAAGCGCAGCCACACCTCCTTGAAAAACCGCCTGGGCGACGCGATGGCCGTCAGCGACGACCACAAGTTCCTCGGCTTTGACGGCTACCAGCAGGCGATGGACGTGCTCAAGCCGGGCGATGTCGTCATCCTGGCGACACCACCCGCCTTCCGCTGGGTGCACTTCGACTACGCCATCAAGAAGGGCCTCAACGTCTTCATGGAAAAGCCGGTCACCGTTGACGGCCCCACCTCCCGGAAGATGTTCGAGCTCGGCGAGCAGTCGGTGCGCAAGAACCTGAAGGTCGGCGTCGGCCTGATGTGCCGCCACTGTGATGCGCGCAACGAGCTGCTGCGCCGCATCAAGGACGGCCAGATCGGCGAGATCATCTCGATGCGCGCCTACCGCATGCACGGCCCGGGCGGCTCGGCGTTCACCAAGAAGCAGGTCAACAACGCCATCACCCCGCAGGTCGTCGGCGATGCCACGCAGCCGATGACCGAAGTGATGTACCAGTTGCGCCGGTTCCACGGCTTCCTCTGGGCGTCGGGCGGCCTGTTCTCGGACTTCTACATCCACAACATCGACGAGACCTGCATGATGAAGCAGGCATGGCCGGTCAAGGCGCAAGCCGTCGGCGGACGGCACTATCGAGAGGATTACGTCGACCAGAACTTCGACACCTACTCGGTCGAGTACACCTTCCCGGACGGCACCAAGCTGCACCTCGATGGGCGGACGATGACCGGCGCATGGGCCGAGTTCGCCTCGTACGCGCACGGCACCAAGGGCCTGGCCATCATCTCGGCCAAGGAGCACACGCCAGCCCGCAGCCGGATCTATTCGGGCCACAACCCGGATGCGGCGCACCTGGCCTGGGCCTACCCGGAGCCAGAGCGCAACCCGTACCGCGTCGAGTGGATCCACCTGATCGACGCCATTCGCAACGACCGTCCGTACAACGAAGTGCGCCGGGGTGTCGAAGCCAGCCTGGTCACCAGCATGGGCCGGATGGCCGCCCACACGGGCCGCGTCATCACCTATGACGAGATCCTCAACAGCACGCACGAGTTCGCGCCAGGCGTGGACAGGCTGACGATGGACGGCCCGGCGCCAGTGCTGGCCGGTCCTGACGGGCGCTACCCGGTGCCGATGCCGGGCCTGGTCACCGACCGCGAATACGGCGAGCCGATGACACCGGCGACCGCGGCCGCGGCCGCGCAGGCCTAGGACGGACCTGAGTCGGAGGCCTGCGCCCGTGTCCACGTTGAAGGGCCATCGCGCCCTCGTCACCGGTGCCACCCAGGGTGTCGGCAGGGCCATTGCCATGGCCCTGGCCGCAGCCGGCGCCGACATCGTCCTGCACGGGTTGCGGAGGGATGCGCAGGCCGACGACACGCGCGCGGCGTGCGCGGCCTCGGGCGTGCAGGTGGCCCTGGTCGAGGGCGACCTGTCGTCGCGCCCGGTGGACGACGCCGAGCGCCTGTTCCTGGACGCCACCGCCGCGATGCCGGGCATCGACTTGCTGGTGAACAACGCCGGCACATGCCTCGACACGATGCACTTTCTCGACGTCACGCCGGAGATCTTCGAACGCACGCTGCGCCTCAACGTCCAGGCGCCGTTCTTCCTGACGCAGCAGTTCGCGCGGCACTGGGTGGCACAGGGCACGCAGGGACGCGTGCTCTTCACGGGATCGATCAACGGCCGGCTGGCCGAAGCCAACCACGCGGCCTACGACACGTCGAAGGGCGCCGTCGAGATGATGGTCAAGACGCTGTGCGTCGCGCTCGCGCCGAAAGGCATTCGCGTCAACGGGATGGCGCCGGGCCTGGTGCGGACCCCACTGACCGAGGCCTTCCTGGCCAATCCGGCGGCCATGGCGTGGATGCAGATGCACACGCCCAATGGCGCCGTTCCAGGCCCTGACGTCTGCGGCGAGGCCGCGGCATTCCTGCTCAGCGACGCCGCCCGGCACATCCACGGCCAGATGCTGCTGGTGGACGGCGGGATGAGTGCCTGGCAGCAACCCGACCCGCCAGCGGGCTCGTAGGCCTACTGACGCCTGGCGATGCCGATGGTCCGGCCCGTGGTGCAGTCGACGCGGAGCAGCTCGTTGTCGCTCACCCCATACTTGCCGGCCGGCACGCTGTAGTCGGCCAGGCCGTTGCGCAGCACACGCACCAACTGGATGGCGCCCTTGTCCTGCGGGTCTTGCAGGGGCGTCGGGCAGTCGGTGGTCAAGTTGGGCGAGCCGTCGGCCAGGACGAAGGTCCCCGGCGTATCGGTCGCTGGACGCGCCACCGTCTCAGGAACGGTCGTGAGGTGGTGCTTCAGGGTGGAGCACCCACCAGAAGCCGCGAGGATCAGGACGCCTGCCACTACGCGTGCGCGCATTTTTCGTGTCTCCCGTTGTCGGGCGAACCCCGTGACGAGTTCACCTGGTCCGCGTCCCGTGCAATCGGCACCGCCGCCCCGGCGCTGCAACCGTGAAACGCACGCGGGGGTCGCTGTCGTTACACTACGCAACCATGACTGACCAGCCAGGGCCATTGCGGCGTCTCATCGACGTCCGCCCCGGGGAGATGGCAGCGCTGCTGTGGGCGTCGGCATTCTACTTCTGCGTTCTCTGCGCGTACTACGTCATCCGCCCGATCCGCGACGACATGGGCGTGGCCGGCGGCGTGGACAACCTGCCCTGGCTGTTCACCGGCACGCTGCTCGGCATGGCGCTGGCCAACCCGCCCTATGCGGCGCTGGTCTCCAGGCTGCCCCGGCTGCAGTTCATCACCTACACCTACCGCTTCTTCGAGGCCAACCTGCTGATTTTCTTCGCCCTGCTCCTGATGACCGGGGCCGCGCAGCAGATCTGGATCGGACGCGTCTTCTTCATCTGGACGTCGGTCTTCAACCTCTTTGTCGTGTCGGTGTTCTGGGCGTTCATCGTCGACGTCTTCAGCCGGGAACAGGGCAAGCGACTCTTTGGCTTCATCGCGGCGGGGGCGACCGTCGGCGCGATCAGCGGCTCGGTCATCACCGCCTCGCTGGTGTCAGTGCTGGGATCGACTCCGTTGCTGCTGGTCTCGGTGGTGCTGCTCGAAGTCGCGGTCTTCGCGATGCGCCGGCTCTCGGCGATTGCCACCACGCTTCGCACCACGACCGGCACCGCGACGGCGGCGGCGGCCGAGGAATCGTCGCCGATCGGCGGCGGCATGCTGGCCGGCCTCTCGCGCGCCGTCAGCAGCCCGTACCTGCTCAACGTCAGTGTCTACATGCTCCTGTTTGCCGTCACCTCGACGCTGCTCTACTTCCAGCAGGCCGACATCGCGGCACGAGCCTTCACCGATCGGGCGGCGCGCACCGGGTTCTTCGCCCGCATCGACCTGGTCGTCAACACGCTGACCCTCGTCACGCAGGTGTTTCTGACCAGCAGGATTCTGAAGGCGCTCGGCGTGGCACTCACCTTGTCCATCCTGCCGCTGCTCAGCGTGATCGGCTTTGCCTGGCTCGGCGCCACGCCGACCATCGCGGCAATCGTGGTGCTGCAGGTCGCCCGCCGCGCGGGCAACTTCGCCATCGCCAGGCCGACCCGCGAGGTGCTGTTCACGGTCCTGCCGCGCGAGGACAAGTACAAGGCCAAGAACTTCATCGACACGGTGGTCTACCGCCTCGGCGACCAGGTCGGCGCGTGGTCGTATGCCGCGCTGGGCTGGTTCGGACTGACGCTCTCGGGCATCGCGTGGGCCGCGGTGCCGGTGTCGGCCGTGTGGCTGGCCAACTCGTTCTGGTTGGGGCGGCGCCAGGAGCGCCTTGCCGCCAGTGGTGCGGGCGCGGAACCCGCACCCAGTGTGACGGCATCGACAGGGGTCGGCCGCTAGGCCGCCACTTCAAGAGGAGATCGCATGACATCACGGATGCCGACGATGCTGTCGCGCCGCGACGCGCTGAAGGTCGCCGCGGCCGGCACCGGGCTGACCATCGCGCACGGGCACTTGCCCTCGCGGCTTGCCGCGCAGGGGCTCGCGCCGGCCCTGAAGGCCATACCGAACAGCGGCGAAACGCTCCCGGTGATCGGCCTGGGCACCAACACGTACGGTGTCAAGACCATCGAGGAGATGGCTCCGCTACGCGAGGTGCTGCGCGCCATGCCCGCGGCCGGCGGCACGCTCATCGACACGGCGCCTGGCTACGGGCGGTCCGAGATCGTGCTCGGCGAACTGATCGCGGAGATCGGCAACCGCGACAAGTTCTTCCTGGCGACGAAGGTGACGGCCCCCAACGGCGACCTGGCCGCAGGGACGGCCATGCTCGAGGAGTCGTTCCGTCGCCTGAAGACCGACCACATCGAGTTGATGCAGGTGCACAGCCTGACGGGCACCGACGTGCTGATGCCGGTGCTGCTGAAGATGAAAGCGCAGAAGCGCATCCGCTACATCGGCGTGACGACCTCGGACAACCGTCAGTACCCCGAACTCATCGCGCAGATGCGCAAGTACCCGCTCGACTTCATCCAGGTCGACTACTCGCTCGACAACCGCGACGCGGGCACCGAGATCCTGCCGCTCGCGCACGAGTTGAAGATGGGCGTGCTCACCAACATCCCGCTCGGGGGCCGGCGCGGCAGTCTCTTCCGCCGTGTCCAGGGGATGCCAGTGCCCGACTGGGCCCGGGCGTTCGACGCGACCTCCTGGTCGCATGTCTTCCTCAAGTACGTGGTGTCGCATCCGGCCGTCACTGCCGCCATTCCGGGAACGACCAAAGTCGAGAACATGAAGGACAACCAGGGGGCCGGCAGGGGCAAGCTCCCCACCGCCGCCCAGCGCGCCCAGATTGAGAAGTTCTGGGACAGCCTGCCGACGCCAACGCCGTAGCGCTGGCGCCGCGGAGGACCGAGTCGTATGCCTGACGCCCGATGGTGATTCGTCCTGCAACTCGCGCTGATCTGCCTGCCCTGGGCCGCCTTGGCGCCCTGCTGATGCGGGTGCACCACGACTTCGATCGCGATCGGTTTCTCGCCCCGGACGGCGACCCCGAGGATGGCTACGCCAGGTTCTTGGGCACGCAGCTGGAGGATCCGGACAGCATCGTGCTCGTGGCCGATCAGGACGGCCACGCGATCGGGTACGTCTACGCAGGGATCGAGCCGTTGTCGTGGAAGGAACTGCGCGACGAGGCCGGGTTCGTGCACGACCTTGCCGTGGCCCCCGGCACGCGCAGCACCGGTGCCGGTACGAGCCTGCTCGAGGCCGCTGTAGAGTGGTTGCGCGGCCGCGGCATGCCGCGAGTGGTGCTGTGGACGGCGCAGCAGAACACGGCGGCGCAGCGTCTCTTCGAGCGCGCGCAATTCCGGCGAACGATGATCGAGATGACGCGAGAGCTCTGAGAGCGCGGGGACCGTCGGCCGTTGGCGGTCCAGTGCGGAGATCACCTATCACGACGAACGAGCGAGCGCTGGCGTGGACTCTGGCCACCCTGGCCCTGGGGGCCGGATGCGCGAACCCCGTCCGGATGGCCGTGGCGCCCTCCCCCCACACGGGGTGCCGGGCTGCCGAGCCGTCGGCCGCCGCGCCGCTGCTGACCTGGATCGGCCCGAGCGAGCGCGGTCAGCAGCGCGCGCTCGAGGCCCGCTGCGCGCAGGTCGGGCGACCGCTCCTGCCGTCGTCGGCCCCAGTCCCCCGTGCGCGACGACTGCTCGTGGCAACGTGGAACCTGCACGACGGGCGCGGCGACATCCTGGGACTCGTGCGGGCACTCAGCCGCGGCATTGCGGATGAGCCTGCGCCAGACGCCATCGTGATCCTGCTCCAAGAAGTCATCCGGGCGCGACCGGCGTCGCCGGCGGGCCACGGCGGGCTCGTGCAGCATCGCGCCACAGGCGTGCAGGACATCCCGGCCATCGTTGACGACCTGGGGTGGCATTTCGCGTACCTGCCTGGCCGCCGCAACCGCCTGCGACCCACCGGAGCCGCCGACGCTGACCGCGGCGTGGCGATCCTCTCGTCGCTGCCGATCTCCGACCTGGAGGCGATCGAGCTGCCCGTGGAGCGGCAACGCCGCGTCGCCCTTGCCGGCCTCGTCCACGGCAGCGCGCCCGGCGGGCGACCCTGGCGCCTCAGGGTGGTCAGCGCCCACCTCGAGAACCGGCCGGGGGCGCGCCGGCTGTGGGCCCGCGCCGCGGCGGCCCGGACGCGGCAGGCCGAAGCGCTCCTCGACGCCCTGACGCTCTCGCACATCGACGGCGCCGCGTCCCTCCCGATAGTCGTCGGCGGGGACTTCAACGTGTGGCTGGGCCTGCGGGAAGACGCGCTGCGGCGGCTGCGCCGGGCCCTGGGCACCTTCCCGGCCGAGGACGCGCGGCCGACGATGGTGCAGAATGCGTGGCGACTCGATTACCTGTTCCCACGACTGCCCGCGACGATGCCGACCACGCATCGGCGACTGGATTCCCCGTTCGGCTCCGACCACTATCCGGTGGTCGCGATGCTGGACTTCGGCAGCGACTGAACCGGAACGCGACGCCTCGAACGCGTCGATGGAGTGCACACAGATGAGACGACTGCGAGATCTCGGCGTGGCGGCGATGGCAACGCTGGTGCTGACAACCGGCGGGGCGTGGGCACAGGGTCAGACGGCACCGCTGACCTCGCCCGAGGTCCATGGCGACGGTCGCATCACGTTCCGCGTCAAGGCGCCGAACGCGCAACAGGTCTTCGTGTCTCGGGCCGGAGCCGAGCGCCTGCCGATGACACGCGATGACCAGGGGACGTGGACGGCCACCACCGCGGCGCTGCCGCCCGACATCTACCAGTACACGTTCAATGTCGACGGCGTGGGTCTGGTGGATCCGCTCAACGGCTGGGTGGCGCCCAACCTGCTCAACATGTCCAGCATGGTGCGCGTGGCGGGCCCGACCAGCGGTGCGGATGCGCTGCCCTGGGACCTGGCCGACGTGCCCCGCGGGCGGCTGCATCGACACTTCTACAAGTCAGCGCGCATCGGCGACCACCGCGACTACTTCGTCTACACACCGCCGGGCTACGACCCTCGTGGCAAACAACGCTACCCGGTGCTGTACCTGCTGCACGGCTTCAGCGATGACGCGAGCGGATGGACGTCGGTCGGTCAGGCACACGTCATCCTGGACAACCTGATTGCGGCGCGCAAGGTCGTCCCGATGCTCGTCGTGATGACGCTGGGCTACGGCGCTCCCGAGATCGTGACGCGCGGCGCTCGCGCGCCGCAGCTGCGACAGAAGAACATGGAGGGCTACCGTGATGCGCTGTTGGCGGAGGTGATGCCGGCCATCGAGCGCGACTACTCCACCGACCCGCGTCGCCTACGTCGCGCCATCGCGGGATTGTCGATGGGGGGCGCCGAAAGCCTGTTCGTGGGCCTGAACGCCATCGACCGCTTTGCCTGGATTGGCGCGTTCAGCGCCGGCGGCTTGGGCGAGCCCTCGGCGTTGCCACAGGTCTTCCCGGCGCTCACGGCGGCAGAAGGCGCGCGTCTGAAGCTGCTGTGGATTGCGTGTGGCACCGAGGACGGCCTCATCGCCGCCAACCGTCAGGTGCGCGCCTTCCTCACCGAGCGCGGCGTGCCCCATGAAGGCGTCGAAACGCCGGGCGCGCACACGTGGCTGGTGTGGCGCCGCAACCTGGCGACCTTCGCGCCGATGCTGTTCCGGTAGCAGGGCCGGCCGCTCGTCGCGGGCCCCATCGTCACAGCCCTCGCCGATCACGGCGTGAACGAGGAAGCCAGCGAGGCCGGTAGGCCCCGCTGGCGGTACTGCGGTAACAGAATATGAGGAAGGGCTCCGGCACATCGCCGGAGCACACGCTCCAGGGCATGGGCAGGACGCCCACATCCCGGACGTGCGGCGGGGAGGGTTCGGTGCCGCCGCACTCGCGAGTGCGGCGGCTGATTTCTTCTAGAGCTGCTGTCCCTGCGGGGGCAAGCTCACGTTGAGCGGCGTGACCTGACCAGGCTGAACGGCAATCTCGGTGGAGAACGGCGCAAAACCGGGCTTGCGCACCTCGATACGCACGCGACCCGCCGGGACGCGGACTTCGAGCGGCACTGTGGTGTCGGGGGTCTGCCAACGCTGGCCATCGATGAACACCTCGGCATCGGCGGGTTGTATGCGGATGACCAGCAGGCCGGCATCGCCAGCGACCTCGCGACTCCCGCGGGGTTCACGCGGCGCTCTCGGCTCACGAGGTCCGCGAGGTTCGCGCGGCCCATTCGGCCCCGGGTTGACTGCCACGCCCCGGGGTGGCGCATCCCTCACATCCGTCCGATCGTCGGGCCCGGCTGCGGCCGGCGCTCGCGCCGGCGGTGTCGGGCGATCATCGGGCGAGGCGCCCGACGGCAGCGGCTCCATGGTGTGCCGCACCTTCAGGGTCGAACCCGGCGCCACGTAGACGTTGGTGTCGTGACGGCGATGGCCGTCCAGGTACAGCGACACCTGATGCGTGCCCGGCGACAGGGTCAGGCTCTGAAACAGGCCGTCGTACTGATCCACGATCCCGGCGAGCGCCCCGTCGATGTAGACCTCAGCCGACCGTGGCGACACCAGGAAGCGCGCATCGCTGGTCACGCCCCAGGCGGCGTAGGGCGGCGCGTACAGCGCTGGCCCACCCCACCAACCGTAGCCGGGCCACCACATGCTGCTGGCATAACCCGGTCCCCACCAGCCCGGGCCCCAGGCGCCATAACCCGCGCCGTACCCCCAACCGAGGCCGAGGCCGCCCCAGTACGCCGGACGGCCAACGTAGACCGGTCGATAACCGCCCCGATAGCCGGAGCCGGATCTGCCATCGCCTCCCCGGTAGACGGGCTGGGCGCCGCGTGGCACTGCGCGGCCCACGGGCGCCGGTCGCGCGGTGCCACCGGACCCACCGCGATTGCCGCCGCCACCGGCGCGTCCACCACGCTGCGCCAACGCGAGATCTGGTACGAATGCGGCCGCGGTCAGCACCGCGGTTGCGATCACCACGCTTCGGACGAGTTGTCTCACTTGCTTGCTCCAGGAAAAGGACGGCTATCAGAGCTGGAGCAAGACGGGTACCAGGACGAATGTCCCCTTGTTCATACACTTGCGTGCCGTTGGCGCGCGCGATCACCCTGCACCCGCGGTCGGTGTCCCCCGCTGGCGACGGCAACGTCCGCCCGGCGCGTCACTCTCAGAAGGCAAATGTGAGCAGATACTCCGAGACGCCCGAGACGAAAAGCCGCACGGTCTCGCCGGCCTCCTTGTCTGTGACTGCTCCGGCCTCGAGACCGACCACTTGCGGATACCACTGCCCGCCATCGAGCAGCTTGGCGGGCCTGGTCCACGATCGCGGATTGGACAGGTCGGTCGAGAAGGCGATGTAGATACCTTCCTGACCGAAGCCCGGGGTGCTCGCGCGATTGAGCAGCATCACATAGCGCTGCAGGTGCTGGTTGTAGTGCACCGACGGGCCCCAGAACGCGTCGGCCGTGTCGCCGTCGTGCCACGAATCGGTGGTTGGAAACAGCGGCTGCCCCCTGGGCCAGTCCCACCCGGCAAATGCTCCGGTCTCATCCCAGAGCTCGCCGGTGGGTCTCCACACATCGCCGTCCCACACGTCGAACTCGCCGACGGGCTGGTCGCGATCGGCCCAGCCCATCCGCGCCACGGCCACGCGCCGTACCACGTCCCATCGTCCGCCTTGAGGACAGCTTCCATCCACGCCCCGCCGAGGGGCCAGTGGTCCCACCGGGCGCCTTCGCCCAGTTGCACCTCGCCAGACGGTGGCCAGAGGAGACGTTGGCAAATCCGTCGCACGAGGTCATCACAAACAGGGTGGGTTGGCCATCCACTAGATCCCAGAGGACCGGGCTGTTGCTGTCGACGACCGGCCGACCGGAGGACACGAGCACCTGCCGAGCCGCCGGCGTCAGCGTCACGGTCGGGGGATGACGGATGGGCTGTGCCAGCGCGAACCCGGCGCAGGTGAGCGACAGGATGAGCGCGCCGGGCAGGCGCGCGAGGGCGTCACGCATGGTGCCACTCCCGGGGTCTTCGGGGGACGGCCGATACGAGCACAGCGTCTGGCATGAAGGACGGTACGAGTCAAAGATGACAACGGTGTGGCGCGCCCGTGAAAACGGGGCTTGCGGGTACCAGCGGAACGCAGTACGTTCATGCTCTTCGCTCAGAGTGATCTGGCATGGCTCGGGGAGGCCCGACAGGTTTTCGCGTCCACGCATTCTCGGGATGGTGGGTGATGACTACACGCGTGTTGGCGTCGATGCTGCGGCCGCTGGTCGTGCTCGGTCTCCCTTTCTGGATGCAGGCGCCGTCGCACGCGCAGGCGCCGGTGCCAGCGCCTGCCGCTGCTCCGGCACCCGTTCAGGTGACGGCAGACAGCAAGCTGATCCAGTCGGTGTCGTTCTCCCCTGTCGTGGCCTTTGCCGGCGCCGATCTGCGCGTGGTCGTGCGAGTGCAGCCCGACGCCGGCAACCGCCGGCTGCAGCTCTCAGTCGATGCGCCGACGTTCTACGCCAGCACCGAGCGCCAGCTCGACGGGTTCGAAGGGGCGCGGGCCCACACGTTTGCGGTGCGGGAACTCCCGGCCGGCGACTACCAGATCATCGCCACGCTCGAGGGTGCCAGCGGCGTCCGGTCGCGGGTGACACGATCGTTCAAGGTCATGGGCGAGGACGAGACGACGCTGCAGCAGGACGTCAGGCCGCCGACACGGCGGCGCGGCCGCAGCAACTGACCTCGCGACCGGCGATCGGCGGCTGCGCTGGTGATATGGCCCGACCCTTGAATAGCAAGCGGTTGGGAGGGCGCGCATGCGGCTGAGTCAGGAAGTTGCTCCAGGGGTGTCCTGGATGCGCACGATGCTGGTAAACGTCGCGTTGGTCGAACCGGAGCCACGCGATGGGCGGTGGGTCCTGGTCGACGCCGGCCTGGCTGGACATCGCACCAACATCGTTCGCGCTGCACGGGAACGCTACGGACTCCGCCCCCCGGACGCGATCGTCCTGACGCACGGCCACTTCGATCATGTGGGCAATCTGCGCCGGCTCGCCAACGAGTGGGACGTGCCGATCTACGCTCACCAGCTTGAGTTGCCCCACCTCACCGGTCGCCGCCGCTATCCCCCACCGGACCCGACGGTCGGTGGCGGGCTGATGGCCTGGGCGGCTCGCCTCTACCCAGCCGGGCCAATCGACGTCAGCACTCGCGTGCGCCCGCTGCCCGACGACGGCTCGATCCCCCCGTTACCGGGGTGGCGTTGGTGGCATACGCCGGGTCACACCGACGGCCACGTGTCGTTGTTCCGTGACACGGACCGTGTGCTGCTGTCGGGCGATGCCCTGACCACGGTTCGCCAGGAATCGCTGGCCGCCGTGCTCACCCAGTCCCAGACCCTGCACGGCCCGCCCGCCTACTTCACGACCAACTGGAGCGAGGCACTCGGTTCGGTGCGCGACCTGGCCGACCTGTCCCCCAACGTGCTCGTCCCCGGACACGGCGTGCCGATGAGTGGGCCGCGGCTGACTCGCGGCCTTCGCGTGTTCGCCGACAGGTTCCACGCCGAAGTGCCCGAACGCGGACGCTATGTCGCCGGGCCCGCACGGCGCCGCGAAGACGGGGACTATGATCTGCCGCCCGACCCCTGGCCGGCGGCGTTGCGCAGGGCCGCGGCGGGGCTGGCGGTGACGTCGCTGGCGTGGGCGTGGATGCGACGGCGCTCATCGCGCCTGAAGCCGCGAAGCGCGCGCGACGAGGGTCGATGAACCGGTGCATCCCGGTCGTGTGTGAAGGAGTCTCACCAAGGGCCGTCCCTGGCCAGCGTGTCCGGGACCAGTTGAAAGGGTGGCCACGTGCAGTCCAGTTCTGACACGACTTCTCGAGCGACCCCCGCCGGGCGATTCGCCGGAGGGATCGAACGCGAGCACGCACTCGACTGGTATCGACGCAACCGTGCCCGCACGGCGGCGCTCTTCGCCGTGCTGCAACCGGCGACGCTGTACGCCCAGCCGATCGCGCAACGGCACCCGATCGTGTTCTACGTCGGCCACCTCCCGGGCTTCAGTCTGAATACGCTCGTTAAGCGGGCGCTCGGCCTTCCCGGTGTCGACCCACGCCTGGAGCATCTGTTCGCGCGTGGTATCGATCCTGACGACACCGGCCACGACGCCTCGGCGTTCACCTGGCCGGATCGGGACACGGTGGACGCCTTCGTCCACGCGGCCGACGCGCGCGTGCTCGAGGCGCTGGCGACCGCCGATCTCGATCGACCCGGGCACCCATTGCTGCATGGCGCGGAAGCCATCCATGCCATCCTCGAGCACGAGGCCATGCACCAGGAGACGCTGCTGTACATGTGGCATCGCCTGCCGCACGACGCGAAGCGGGCGCCGCAGGGGTACGGCGTCCGCGTCACCCCGGGAGCGGTCGAGCAAGGCGACGTGGCGATCCCGGCTGGCCCCGCCCGTCTGGGTGCGACCGGCGGTGCGCTGTCGTTTGGGTGGGACAACGAGTTCCCCAGCGTCACGGTCGATGTGCCGGCGTTCCGCATCCAGCGCCTCGACGTCACCAATGCCGACTTCATGGCCTTTGTCGACGACGGCGGGTACGCGGACCCACGCTGGTGGTCGGTCGAGGACCGGGCCTGGCTGCAGGCCGAGGCCCACGCGCACCCGGCGTTCTGGGAGCACCGCGACGGGCAGTGGTACTGGCGCGGCATGTTCGAGTTCATCCCGCTGCCGATGGCCTGGCCGGCGTATGTCAGTCATGCGGAAGCGGCCGCCTACGCGAGGTGGTCCGGCCGACGCCTGCCGAGCGAAGCCGAGTTCCAGCGGGCCGCGTACGGCAGTCCCCGGTTGACGCCCCGCATCCACCCATGGGGCGACGCTGCGGCGACCGCGGAGCACGGCGTTTTCGATTTCCATGCGTGGGAACCGGAGCCCGTCGGGACGCACCCGGCCGGCCAGTCGGCGTGGGGCGTGCACGACCTGGTGGGCAACGGGTGGGAGTGGACGTCGACGATCTTCGAAGGCTTCCCCGGCTTCACCCCCATCCCGTCCTACCCGGAGTACTCGGCCGACTTCTTCGACACGTCGCATTACGTGCTCAAGGGCGGATCGCAGGCCACCGCCCGCGAACTCCTGCGTCCGAGCTTTCGCAACTGGTTCCGTCCGCGCTACCCGTACGTGTACGCGACGTTCCGCACCGTGGAGGTGCGCTCGTGAGTCCGGCACCACCGATGCGGCTGGTCGTGCCGGCTCCCGCGCTACGCGACCGCGTACCGCACCGGGGCCCGGCCGCAGACGCGTCCGGGCCTCCGCCGTTTGCCGAGGAAGTCGCTGCCCTGCTCGGGGAGCGGCCGCGCCGTCTGCCCTCGCACGCGCTCTACGACGCGCTGGGGTCGTCGTTGTTCGATGCCATCTGCAATCTGCCGTGGTATCCGATCACGCGCGCGGAAATCGCGCTGTTGCAGACCCATCGGCAGGCGATCCTTGAGGCGGCCGGACGCCATCCGCGCGTCGTCGAACTCGGGCCAGGCAACGGCGAGAAGCTGGTCACCCTGATGCAGGGCGGTGGTGAGGACGCCCGCTTCGATGTGCACCTGGTCGACGTGTCGGAAACCGCGCTGGACGCCGCCTCCGCGCGCCTGCGTCGGCTGCCCGGGATGTCGGTGCACACCCACGTGGCGCGGTATGAAGTCGGATTGCGCGAGGTGGCCCGCGCCCGCGTCAGCGGCGAGACGCTGCTGGTGGCGTTCCTGGGCTCCAACATCGGCAACTTCGATCCGCCCGAGGCAGGCATCCTGTTGCGCGACATCCGGGAGTCCATGCTGGCGGGCGACACGATGCTGATCGGCGCCGATCTGGTCAAACCGGTCGACGAGCTGCGGATCGCGTACGACGACCCGCTCGGCGTGACGGCCGCCTTCAATTCGAATCTGCTGGTCCGCCTGAACCGCGAGCTCGGCGCCGATTTCGACCTCGAGCACTTCGCGCACGATGCGCGGTGGAATCCCGTGGCGCAGCGCATCGAGATGCACCTGGTGAGCTTGGCGCAGCAGCGCGTGCAGGTGCCCGGGGCCGGGCTGGTGCTGGATTTCCATGCGGGGGAGACGATCTGGACCGAGAGCTCCTACAAGTACGAAGGCGAGGCCTTTGCGGGTGTCCTCGGTAGCGCCGGCTTCACGCCCGTGGCGTCGTGGAAGGACGAGGACGCCGGCTTCCTGCTGACACTGGCCTCGGCGCGCTGACGTCCCCCTCCCGTACACGTCCGCGGGGACTGGTCACGCAAACCAGGGGTGAAGCGTCACGGCCACGGCCGTCGTACGGGAGGCATGTCCCACACACCCACGCCACCTCTTGACGACGATTCCGCCGACGCCCGGCGCCGCGCCTTCCTCAAGGGCGCCGCGCTTGCGGTCGGCAGCAGCCTGGTGCTGCCCGCCGCGGGCGCATCGGCCGACCCGCGACAGCTGACCGACGCCGAGAAGGCCACCAGACTCGCATCCAACACGTACCCTATCCGGGACCTGTTCACCCGGCACCCTGACCCCACGGCCACACCGGCGCAAGTGTCGGCGGCGGCGGCGATGAAGCGGAAGTACCGCGAGATCACGATGCTGGACTTCCCCCAGTTCACCATCGACACCTTCCCGGGCGTCCGCAAGATGGACCTCTGGTCGGCATTGTTCGGCGATGTGACCGACCCGGCGATGTACCGCGCGACCACGCGTGAACATGGTGAGGGCCAGTGGTTGGAATTCGATCCGTCGACAATGGCATCGAAGCGGTGGCTGGACACGTTCGCGTCCCGCCTCGTCACCACCGGCGTGGCCTGCCATCACGTCTCCAACAACGCGCCACGCAACATCTCGCACCTGGACCCGGCCCTGCGGCGTGAGGGCATCGCCATCGCGAAGGTCTGGCTGGACGCGTGCGCCACCCTCGGTGCCAAGTCGATGCGCGTCAACACCGGCGGCCCCGACATCGCCCCGAGCGCCACCAACGCCACTGGCTTTCCGCGCAACGACGAGGTCGTCAAGTACCTGCGCAATGCCATCGAGTCGTTCAAGGAGATGGCCGACTACGGCGGCAAGCGCGACGTGAAGGTGACCATCGAGAATCACTGGGGGATCAGTGCCGACCCGATGAACATGCGGATCATCTTCGACGAGGTCAACCATCCCTACTGCGAGGCCTCGCCCGACTTCGGCAACTGGGAACACGAATACATGCTGCACCACGGGCTGGAGGCGCTGATGCCCTACACCCATACGACCGTGCATGCCAAGTACTGGAGCCGCTGGGACAACCTCGACGTGCAACGCTGCGTCCGCATCCTGAACCACGGCGGGTTCAAGGGCGCCATCGCCCTCGAGTACGAGGCCGGCCCGTGGGATGGCGTGGAAGGTGCGCTGCGCCTGATGAAGGACGTGCTCGCAGCGCTCTAGCAGCCCCCGGCGACCGTGGTGGTCCGCCCGACGGCCGGAAGACCGCGTGCTGAGGCCTACACGCGCGTCGGATCCGGATGGGCGTACGGCGCCCGGTACGGGCGGGCCAGCAGGCGGTTGGCCTGGTCGTCGTTGGCGATGCGGCCGGCGGCGTGATCCCAGGTGAGCGACCTGCGCAGCTGCATCGAGTGGTTCGCGAGGATGCAGGCCGTGGTCGACATGTGGCCCTGCTCGATGTCGGCGACTGGACGACGGCCGGTGTCGATGCACGCGAGCAGGTCCTTCATGTGACCGCGGATGGCCGGCGCCACGTGGCGTTCGAGATCCTTCTCGGTCCGGTCTTCCGGGAACTGCTCGTACTCGTAGGTCACCTCTTCGCGCAGGGCGCCGCCGCCCTCGCGCGGGGTGAAGTCCCAGCCCATCACACCGGCCTTGAGCGTGCCCTTGTCGCCGTAGATCGTCGCGCCCCACGGGTACTTCGGGTCGGGGGCCTCGCCGTAGGTCCGATGCGTCCACACCACCGGCAGGGAGCCGAAGTCGAACGTCGCGGTCTGCGTGTCGCTGATGTTGGCCTTGCTGTCCTTCTGCACCAGGATGCCGCCGGTGGAACCCACCCGCGTCGGCATGCCCAGGTCGAGCATCCAACGCACCATGTCCAGCATGTGGATGCACATGTCGCCGACGATGCCGTTGCCGTACTCCATGAAGGCCCGCCAGCTGCGTGGGTGCACCAGCGTGTTGTAGGGCCGCATCGGTGCCGGGCCCGTCCACAACTCGTAGTCGAGGTTCGCGGGTGGCGCCGTGTCCGGCGGATTCGCCCTGGTGCGCATGTGGTAGTAGCAGTAGATCTCGACAAAGCCCACCTGCCCGAGCAGGCCCTCCCTGATCACGCGGTTACGCGCGTTGATCAGGTGCGGGGTGCTGCGGCGCTGCGTGCCCACTTGCACCACCCGCTTGTACTTGCGCGCGGCCGCGAGCATCGCCTGGCCCTCCACGATGTCCACGCCGATCGGCTTCTGCAGATAGAGGTGAGCGCCGGCCTGCATCGCGGCGATGGCTGGCAGGGCGTGCCAGTGATCGGGCGTACCGATGAGGACGATGTCGAGGTCGCGCTCCTGCAGCATCTCGCGGTAGTCGCGATAGGTGCGCGGCGCCTTGTGGGAGGCCTGTCGCGAGGCGATCAGGTCGGCGGCGTTGGCCAGCATCTGCGAGTCGACGTCGCAGATCGACACCACGTCCACGGGGGCCACCTGGATCAGGCGCAGCAGGTCGGCTTTGCCATACCAGCCGGTGCCGATCAGGCCGACGCGCGGCGGCCGAGGTTGCGCGCGCGCGGCGACTACGGCGGGCAGCGGCAAGGCCGCTAGGGCGAGCGCTGAGCCGCCCGACTTCAGGAACTCTCGGCGATGCATGTCTGCGTTGTAGGCGATGCCGCCCCGGAATGCAACCGTGCCTATTCAGGCGGGCGTCGCCGACATGCAGAATTCAGAATTGCTCACGCATGTACCCCCGGCGCCTCGTGGCCGGTGCGCTGGACGTACTCGGGGTAGGAGCCGAGAAACAGGTGCGGCGCGCGCTCGCGGCCGCTCTCGCCACCGAGTTCGAGCACGCGGTTGCTGAGCCCGCGCAGGAACATGCGGTCATGCGAGACGAAGATCATCGTGCCCTCGAAGTCCTGGAGGGCACTGACCAGCATCTCCTTGGTGGCGAGGTCGAGATGGTTGGTCGGCTCGTCGAGCACCAGGAAGTTGGGGGGATAGAGCAGCATGCGGGCCATCACCAGCCGGGTGCGTTCGCCGCCAGAGAGCGCCCGGATCG
>Ga0136633_1001208_pt1 | contig 19196 bp, 17 predicted proteins | sample AntDrymeUQ832206_2_FD_105494 | JGI IMG/M metagenome (GOLD analysis project Ga0136633, IMG submission 105494) | Polar desert sand microbial communities from Dry Valleys, Antarctica - metaG UQ83 (22.06) | ecosystem: Environmental > Terrestrial > Soil > Desert | place: Antarctica: Dry Valley...
ATTCGCGGGCATCTGGCGGCGCCGTTATCGCGCCTGACGGCACCCGGCATAACAGCCGGACCACCAGTACGACAGTTGATGCCGGGCACCGCCAGACACGATTCGGCATCCACCAGGCTGCACCCGAATTTACGACTCATGACACTTGGCGCGCACGCGCGCGACAGCCGCCGAAGCGAAGCGCCGGCCAATTTCCCGGCCCACGTCCTGCCAGCCCGCCATGCGCTCGTCGATCCCGGCCTCCAGCACGTCGCGGGTGACCTGCGCGGCGACCATGTCGTCCGCTCCGCGCGCGATCCAGCGGCGGAAGTCGGCTTCGGAGACTTCGGGGTGGAACTGGATGCCCCAGGCGCTGTCGCCGATGCGGTAGGCCTGCAGCGAAGCGGGGGAGTGGGCGAGCGGGGTGGCGCACTCGGGCAGCGCGGCCGCGAAGGAGTGCCAGACGCACGCGGTCAGGTCCACGGGCAGCCCGCCGAGCACGGGATCCTCGTCGGCGACGACGGCGAGCTCGATCCAGCCGAGCTCGGGCCGCGCCATCCGGTAGGCCTCGCCGCCGGCGGCCTGGGCGAGGATCTGCGCGCCGAAGCAGATGCCGAGCACGGGCAGGTCACGGGCGAGGGCGTCCCGGATCAGCTCGCGCTCGGGGACGATCCAGGCGTGGTCGGCTTCCTCGTCGACGTTCGCGCTGGCGCCGAGGACGACGAGCGCGTCGAGGTCGTCCAGCGCCGGAAACGGAGCGCCGTGGGCGACGTCGTGCTCGACGACCTCCCAGCCCGCGTCGCGCAGCCCCTGACCGACGCTGCCGAGTCCGGCGTCGGCCTGGTGGACGATGACGGCGACGGTGGGCATCGGCGCCGGACCCTACTCCTGGGCCTGCGCGGACGGGGGTCAACGTCTAGAGTGCGCAGCGGACCGTGCTAGGCGGGGACGTAGCGGCGCCCTGTATCCGCAATCCGCTCTAGCGGGGCCGAATTCCCTTTCGAGGGGTTCGACCTTTGGTGTCTCGACTCTGTTCACAGCGTTGATGGCCGGGTCCCGTGCGGTGTCGGCCCGTGAACCAGGTCAGGTCCGGAAGGAAGCAGCCTTAAGCGGTTCCCGGCAGGCGCTACGGGATCGCCCGTGCCGGAGCAGGTGAGTGGGGTTCGTGCCCAGAGGCCGGCTTCGACAAAGGGTGCACGGTCCACTTTCTCTTCTGTCAGCAGCGCGCGGAGAGGACCCAGGACGGGTTCTCGCCGACGCGCGGGAAGTCCGGCCGAGCCAGCGGGTCGATCGTGACCGGGTCGTTCGGATCCAGGACGTACCGGCGCGCAACCTCTGCGGACGCCGGGCCGAGATGCGAGCCGCGCGAAGCGGAGCCCACGAACACCGGGATCTCGCTCGGCCGTCGATCGGTCCAAAGCGCCAGCAGTGGCACCGGCCGGTGGTTGACGACATAGACCGGCCCGCACGGGACCCCAAGGGCGAGCGCGTGGAGGTCGTCGCGGATCTCGCGCTGGATCGCGATCGCGTCGCGCAGGGAACCCAGGCGCTCGACCTGCTTCGGCGTGAAGACGAGGAGCGCGATCGCGGTCACTGCCGCACCCGCCATCCAGCGCACCCGCCAGGGATCGTCTTCGGGGAGCGAGCGCCAGCCGAACACCCCGGCGCCGCAGAAGATCGCGAGCACGGCGGCGGGAAGGAGCAGGTAGCGCCCGAGGATCGGCAGGCCGGCGGCGGCGAGCACGCAAAAGGCCCCCAGCGCGATGACCCCGGCCGCGGCGAGCAGCGTCACCCGGGCGCGCAGCCTCCAGAGCGCCAGCGTCCCGCCGATCAGCGCGCCGAGCAGGACCGGCTCGCGCAGGATTTCACCGATCCGGCGTGGCACGGTCAGCGGGATTTCGTCCAAACCCGTCTTGCGCTGCAGCACCTCGGCGTTGTCGCGCGTCCCGGTCAGCGAGTACAGGGGATCGCCGGCGATCGCCCAGTCGAACGCGAGCCAGATCGCGGGCGCGAGCGCCACGAGCCATGCGAGCCGCCACGGTCGCCCGATCCACAGCCAGTAGACGCCGGCGAAGAGCCATGCCTCCGGCCGCAGCAGCCCCGCGAGGGCGAGCAGGGACAAGGGCAGGGCGCCGGCGCGCGGGCGCCGGATCTCGGTGACCAGGGCACCGAGCACCAGGGCGACGTAGGGGATGTCCACGTACGCGCGCACGCCGAAGGACAGGACGGGCTGGCGCGTGAGGATCACGAGCGCGGCGAGCGCTCCGGCGGCGGCTCCGAAGGTGGCGAAACCGAGCTCGAAGACCACCCAAGCGAGCGCGCCGAGCGACAGGAAGGCAAGCACGACCCATGCCGTCTCGGCGTCGTCGCCGAGCGGCGACAGCACGAAACCGAGCGCCGTCGACAACGGGTGTGGAGTGGGTGCGACGGGAACCGAGTAGTCCGGTACGCGCCCGTGCGCGAGGTCGGCGCCCCAGAGGATCGAGTACGCCGTGTCGTAGTTCGCGAACCCCGTCCCGATCATCAGCCAGGCGAGCAGCGCGCCGCCGGTGGTGATCGCGAGCGCTCGCGTCAGGCCCGCAGGCGCGTGACCCACAGGTCCTCGCGGTTGCGGCGAGCGTGCTCGGGGAGGTTCTCCATGCCGGACCGAACCCTAGACTGACGCCCCCGATGGCCTCCCTCTACCGGCGTCACAGACCGCGCACCTTCGACGACGTCGTCGGGCAGGAACACGTGGTGCGCACGCTGCGCAACGCGGTCGATCAGGATCGCGTTCACCACGCCTACCTGTTCGTCGGCTCGCGCGGGACCGGCAAGACGTCGATGGCGAAGATCCTCGCGGCGTCGCTGAACTGCGAGCGCGGAGGGCCGACGACGACCCCGTGCGGGGAATGCGACTCGTGCGCGTCGATCCACGCGGCGACATCGATGGACGTCATCGAGATGGACGCGGCGTCCAACAACTCCGTCGACGACGTCCGCGACCTGCGCGAGAAGGTCGCCTACGCGCCGCTGTCGGGCCGGCACAAGGTCTACATCCTCGACGAAGCCCACATGCTCAGCTCGCAGGCGTGGAACGCGTTTCTCAAGACGCTGGAGGAGCCGCCGCCGAACACCGTCTTCGTGCTGGCGACCACGGAGGCGGCCAAGGTCCTGCCGACGGTCACCGATCGCTGCCACCGCTTCGATTTCTCGCGCCCGACGGTCACCCAGATCGCCGGCGTGCTGCGGCGGGTCGCCGATGTCGAGGGGATCGAGGTCCCGGACGCGGCCTGCGCGCTCGTGGCCCGCAGCGCGACCGGGTCCTTCCGCGATGCGCTCGGGACGCTCGAGCAGCTGGTCTCCTACTCGGGCGCGAAGATCGCCCTCGAGGACGTGCTGGCCGTGCTCGGCGCCGTCGACGCGGACCTGCTCTTCGGGACCGTCGACGCCGTCGCCTCCGGGCAGACGCGCGAGGCGCTGCTCGCCGCCGCCCGGCTGGCGGAAACCGGCCGCGACCCGGCGCGCTTCATCGACGATCTCGAAGCCCATCTGCGCGCGCTGATGATCGTCCAGGTGCTCGGCGAGATTCCGGCCGAGCTGTCGGTGACCGCCGAGCAGGACGAGCGCCTCGCCGAGCAGGCCGGCCGCGTCAGTCCGGCCGACGTCACGCGTCTGCTGGACCTCCTCGCCGGTGCGCTACGAGCCAAGAAGGACGGCGCTGATGCGCGCACGCAGCTCGAGCTCGCGCTCGTCAAGGCTGCGGAGCCCGCGCGCGATCCGTCGGTGAAGGCGTTGCTGGCTCGCATCGAGCGGCTCGAAGGCGGCTCGAGCGCCCCGGTACGCCCCGCCGTCACGCACGCCCCGGACGCTCCGGCGACGGCCGCCGGACAGCGGTCGGTGGCCGTCGCGCCGCAGCCCTCGCCCGCCCCGCCCGTCCCCGTCGTCCCCGTGGCCCCGCCTCCCGCGCCCCCGCGAGACGGCGACCTGATCGACGTCTGGCCGGCGGTGCTGCAGTCCATCCACGGCGAGAACCAGATGCTGGCGGCCGTGCTCGAGCACGCGCGGCCGACCGAGGACGACGAGAACCGGCTGCTGTTGACGTTCCCGGAATCGGATGCGTGGTTCAAGCGCAAGGCAGAAGATCACGCCAACCGCGAGATCATCACCGAGGCTGTGCGCAGCGTCACCGGCCGCTCCCTGGCCCTCGCCTACGAGCTGCGCGCGGACACCGAAGTCGCCGCGGCGGTCGTCGAGCCGACGTTCACCGAAGACGAGTTGATCGAGACGTTCAAGCGCGAATTCGAGGCGACCGAGCTGCCGCCCGAGGAGGCCTGACCCATGCCACTGCCGCCCAACCTGCAGAACATGCTCAAGCAGGCCCAGGAGATGGAAGCCAAGATGGCCGAAGCCCAGGAGGCGCTGAAAGAGCAGGTCATCGATGCCTCGACGGGTGGCGGGATGGTCAAGGTCACCGCGACCGGCGACGGCAAGCTGACCTCGCTGACCATCTCACCCGAGGCCGTCGATCCCGACGACATCGAATTGCTGCAGGACATGGTCCTCGCCGCCATCAACGAGGTGCTGCGCCAGACCGAGGAGTTGCGTGAGAAGACGGTCTCCGGTGCCGCGGGGTTCGACCCGGCCGAGGCGCTCGGTGCCCTTGGTGGACTGGGCGGGCTCGGCGGTGGGATGCCGGGTGGCATGCCCCAGGGCGGGATCCCCGGCGGCTCGAATCGCGCCGCCCGTCGCAGCGGCAAGAAGAAGAAGTAGCGCTTTCGGGTGTACGCCGCACCGGTCCAGCGGCTCGTCACCGAGCTCTCGAAGCTTCCCGGCGTCGGCGGCCGGACGGCCCAGCGCCTCGCGTTCCACATTCTCCGCCAGACACCCCAGGACGCATTCGCCCTGGCCGACGCGATCCGCGAGGTCAAGGAGCGCATCGGACTGTGTGAGGTCTGCTTCAACCTCGCCGAGGGCCCGCGCTGCAACATGTGCCTCGACGAGCGCCGCGACCGCGCGATCGTCTGCGTCGTCGAGGAGCCGGGGGACGTGGTCCCGGTCGAGCGTACGGGCGAGTTCCGGGGGCGCTACCACGTGCTCGGTGGCGCGTTGTCGCCGATCGACGGGGTGGAGCCCGGTGACCTGAAGATCTCTGAGCTGTTCACGCGGGTGGGAGAAGGTGAGATCCGCGAAGTCGTCGTGGCGACGAACTCCACGACCACAGGGGAGGCGACCGCGCTCCACATCGCCGAAGGGCTCCGCACGCGCACGCCGGACGTCGCGGTCACCCGGCTGGCTTCGGGCCTGCCGGTCGGCGGTGACCTCGAATACGCCGACGAGGTCACGCTCGGCCGCGCGCTCTCCGGGCGCCGCGCGATCTAGGAGTTCGCCGGACCGGCGACGCCGGCCCGGCCGCCTCAGCGCCCCGCCTTCAGCGTCAACACGCGGTGGAGGGCCTCGCTGACCCGGGCCCTCGGTACCTCGCCTGAACGCACCGCCTCGAGGACCGCCCGGTAGGCGCCGGCGACCTCGGCCGGGTCGTGGACGGCGAGCAGGTCCACGCCCGCGGCGAGCGCGCCCACAGCCGCGTCTCCGACGGTGATCGCGCCCGCCACGGCGGCGCCCGCGAGGTCGTCGGAGATCGCGACGCCGGTGAAGCCGACGTCGCCGCGCAGGAGGTCGCGGGCGATCTCCGGTTCGAGCGCAGCCGGGGTGACACCGTCGTAGGCGGCGTAGGCGGCGCTGGAGATCACCATCGCCGGGACTCCGGCGGCGAGTGCACGGAACGGCGCGAGATCGCGGTTCTCGAGCGCCTCGCGCTGGAGGCCGATCGTCGTGGCACCGACGATCGGCTCCTGCGCCGCCGCGCCCTGGCCGGGGAAGTGCTTCGGTGCGGGTGCGACCCCGCCGGCCTTCCAGCCGCTGACGGCGGCCCCGGCAAGTTCCGCGACCAGGCCCGGATCGTCGCAGAACGCCCGCGTCGCCGAAGGCCCGGACTCGTAGCCGAGATCCGCGATCGGGGCGAGCACGAGGTCGATTCCGTCGCCCGCAAAGATGCTCGCGGCACCCTCGGTCCTCGCCTGCACCACCGCCGGCGCCTTCCCGCCCAGCTCCGCCTGGTCCGGCAGCCCGTCGAGGAATCCGTTGGTCCCCGGCACGCCGTCCACCACGATCAGCGGGTCCACACGCCCTGCGTTCTTCGCGACCACGCCGGCTTCACCGGTCAGCGCCGGGAATTGCACCGGATCGACGAAGTTCTCGGCGGTGAACAGCACCGCGCCCCAGCCACGCACTTGCAGGTCTTCGAAGAACTTCGCCGAGACGTCACGCCCTGAGAACCCGACGAGGAACAGCTGGGCCACCTGCTGCTCGAGCGTGAGTCTCGCGGCCTGCGCGCGCACCGCAGCCGAGAACTTGGTCGCTTTCGGCCGGGCCGGCGCGTCGGCGGTCGCCTCCGGCTTCGCGGGCTTGATCGTGCGCTCGACCTTGCGGGTTCCGGCGACGGGCAGGTCTTCACGCGCCCCCGGCATCAGGGCGAGCGCGATCGCCACGAGCCCCGCCAGCGCGAAAACCGCCACGACCCATCGCCGCCGGCCCTTCACCGGTCCCGCCTAAAGTGGGCGGCCGTGTCCGGCACCGTCGTCATGAAGTTCGGAGGCACGTCCGTCGCGGACGCGGGCCGCATCAAGCGGGCCGCTGCGCGCATCGTCAAGGCCAAGGAGGCCGGCCACAGCGTGGTCGTCGTCCTGTCGGCGCGGGGGAAGACCACCGACGAGCTCATCCACATGGCCGAAGAGGTCTCCCCGGCGCCCGATCCGCGCGAGATGGACATGCTGCTCTCAACGGGCGAGCGGATCTCCTGTGCGCTCTGCGCCATGGCGATCCACGACCTCGGCCATCGCGCGATCTCCCTGACCGGCTCACAAGCCGGCATCGTGACGGACACCTCCCACACGAAGGCAAGGATCCTCGATGTGCGCGCCGACCGCATCCGCGCCGCGCTCGAAGACGATCTGATCGTGCTCGTTGCGGGCTTCCAGGGCGTCTCGACGGCCAAGGACGTGACGACGCTGGGCCGTGGTGGCTCGGACACCACGGCGGTCGCGCTCGCCGCGGCGGTCAAGGCCGACGTGTGCGAGATCTACACCGACGTCGCCGGCGTCTACAGCGCCGACCCCCGAGTCGTCGAGGACGCCCGCAAGCTTCCCGTCGTCTCGTTCGACGAGATGCTCGAGATGGCCGCCTCGGGCGCGGGCGTGCTGCAACTGCGCTCGGTCGAATATGCCCGCACCCACGGGGTCCGCATCCACTGCCGGTCGAGCTTCTCCGACGAGCCCGGCACCTTCGTCGTCGGAAATGAGGAGACCATGGAACATCCCCTGATCACGGCCGTGACCCATTCGACCGAGGAGGCGCGCGTCACCCTGCTGGGGGTGCCCGACCACCCTGGCGTCGCCGGGAGGATCTTCATCGCGCTCGCCGAGGCGAACGTCAACGTGGACATGATCATCCAGAACGAACCGGTGAGCGAGGGCCAGGAGGCCGACATGTCCTTCACGGTCCCGCGTGCGGACCTGCGGATCGCTCGCGAGGCGCTCGCGCCGGTGATCGCCGAGGAGGGCATCCGCGAGCTCTCCGAGGATCCCGAGATGGGGAAGGTGTCGATCGTCGGCGCGGGAATGAAGACCCATCCCGGCGTTGCGGCCAAGGTCTTCCAGACGCTCGGCAACGCCGGCATCAACATCGAGATGATCTCCACCTCGCCGATCAAGATCTCCTGCGTGGTGCGCGGCGACCGCGTCGCCGATGCCGTGCGCGGTCTCCATCAGGCCTTCGAGCTGGGCGCGGACGACGTCCGCGCCGAAAACCCCTTCTCCCCGGAGCCGGTCGTATGAGCCAGTACCGCGTCGCCGTCGTGGGAGCCACCGGACAGGTGGGCTCCGTCATGTTGCGCCTGCTCTCCGAGCGCGGCTTCCCGGCCCGCGAGGTCGTCCCGTTCGCCTCCGAGCGCTCGGCGGGCAAGGAGCTTCCCGGGATCGGGATCGTCCAGCCGCTCGATGACGGGACGATCCAGGGGTTCGACCTGGCGATCTTCTCGGCCGGCGGGGCGACGTCGAAGGAATGGGCGCCGCGGTTCGCCGACGCGGGAGCCGTCGTGGTCGACAACTCGAGCGCGTGGCGGATGAACGACGACGTGCCGCTGGTGGTCTCCGAAGTCAACCCGGATGCGCTCGACGCCCATAAGGGCATCATCGCCAATCCCAATTGCTCGACCATGCAGCTCGTCGTGGCGCTGAAGCCGATCCACGACGCCGCCGGGATCGACCGCCTCATCGTCTCGACCTACCAGGCCGTGAGCGGGACCGGCAAGGGCGCTGTCGACGAGCTCAAGCGCCAGTCGGGGGCGGTGCTGGCCGGGGAGGACGTCGGCGCGCCGCAGGTCTACGCGCACCAGATCGCCTTCAACGCGCTCCCGCACGCGGGCAACTTCGCGGAGGGCGACGATCACACCGACGAGGAGCGCAAGCTGATCAACGAGACGCGCAAGATCCTCGGCGACGACGCCATCCGCGTCAACGCGACGTGCGTGCGCGTGCCCGTGATGAACGGGCACTCCGAGTCGGTGTCGATCGAGACGCGCGAGCCGCTGTCGGTCGAGCGCGCGCGCAAGCTGCTCTCCGATGCACCCGGCGTCACGTTGATCGACGATCCGGGGAACGCGCTCTACCCGCTGGCCACCGACGCCGACGGCCGTGACGACGTGCTCGTCGGCCGCTTGCGCCAGGATCCTTCGCACGAGCGCGGGCTGGTGATGTGGGTCGTCTCCGACAACCTGCGCAAGGGCGCCGCGACCAACGCGGTCCAGCTCTGCGAGCTGCTGCACGAGCGCGGGCTGCTGCGCGCGGGCGCCACCGCCTGAGGCTGAGGCTCAGAGCTCGCGGCGGGCGAGCTTCATCGCCGTCTCGCCGGCGCGCTGGAGCGGGGCACGGCGCTTCCAGCGTGCATCGTCGATGCGATCAGCGTGCTCGAGGTCGCGTTCGAACTGGTCGGTGAGCAGTCCGGCGAAGCGCTCGGACTGGATGACCAGCGTCGCCTCGTCGTGCAGCTGGAAGGAGCGGTTGTCGAAGTTGACCGAGCCGACGGAGGACCAGACGCCGTCGACGACGAGGTTCTTGGCGTGCAGCATCGTCGGTGCGAACTCGTAGATCTCGACGCCGGCGTCCAACAGCATCGTGTAGGCGGCACGGCCGGCGGTCCTCACGAAGGACTTGTCGATGTGGGCTCCGGGGACGAGCACCCGCGTCCGCACGCCGCGCTCAGCCGTCTTGGCGAGGGCGTCCATGAACGCCGGTCGCGGCACGAAGTACGCAGCGGTGAGATCAAGCGTCTCCTTGGCGGCGGCGATGGCCAGGTAGTAGAGCGCCTCGACGTTGGTGTCGCCCACCGTGGCACTCGAGCGGACGACCTGCATCGGGCCCCCGCCCTCGATCTCCTCGAGGTCGGGGAGCCAGGAGTCTCCGACGAGGACCTCGCCGGTCGCCTCCAGCCAGTTCTCGGCGAAGGCGCCGACGAGCCCGCGTACGACCGGGCCGCGCACACGCACGTGGGTGTCGCGCCAGTGCTCGGGATCCTCGGCGTTCCCGGTCCACTCCTCGGCGATTCCCACGCCACCGATCATCCCCACCGCGCCGTCGGCCACGAGGATCTTTCGATGGGTGCGGTTGTTGATCTGGCGCATGGAATACGCCTTGGGGGGCCGGAACAGGCAGAACTTGACGCCGGCCTTCTCCATCGCGCGCAGGACGGATCGCTCCATCTGGATCGCTCCCGCGGCGTCGACGATGACCCGGCAGTCGACTCCGGCCCGTGCCCGCTCGCTCAGGGCATCGGCGAAGGCATTGGCGATGTCTCCGCGCCAGAAGATGTAGGTCTCGAGCGCGACCGTTTCGCGCGCTCCTCGGATCGTTTCCAACATCGCGGGAAAGATCTCGTCCCCGTTGATCAGCAGTTCGACGTCGTTGCCGTAGGAGATCGGGGCGCCGGTGAGCGCCTCCGCGACCCGCATGAACGCTGGAGTCGCCGGGTCGACCTCTCCGCAGAGTCGGTAGCCGTGGCCGTCCTCGCGCCGATGGCGGAGCGATTCGCTGGCGTAGCGAGCGAGCAGTGCGGCGGCGACGGCCGCCGGCCAGGCGTAGCGCGCGGGCGGAACGGGCGGTCGTTCCGGGGCACGCATCCCCCGGGAATACCCCGATGCATCAGAGGGCAGTCCGGCATGATGGTCGCCATGGACGACTCTCCCCCGCCCGAACCCGTCGATTCTCTGACCCAGGATCCTCGACCGCAGGACGCCGGCATCCCGGAGCGCTTCGAACCCACCCCGGAGGAGCGCCGGAAAGGCTCGGTGAAGGCCGACGAACGGACCTCGGTGCCCTCGCAACCGATCTGATGTCCGCGCCACTGCGTTGAACGTGGTGGTGCGCCTCCTCCTGACCACATCTTTGCTGGCCCTGGTGGTCGCCGCTCCTGCGCTCGCCGGCCCCCGTTCGGGCCCGACCGCGATCGTCTCACTCGGTGATTCCTACATCTCAGGGGAGGCTGGGCGCTGGGCCGGCAACTCGATCGATCCGGGTCCGGGCAACGCGGGCACCGACCGCGCGTGCATCGGCGACGGCGGGTGCCAGGTCGACAAGACGAAGGTCTACGGGACCAGCGGGGCGTGCCATCGCTCGGACGTCGCGGAGGTGCTCTCGGCGGCTTCGGGCGTCGCCGAGCGCGTCAACCTCGCCTGCTCGGGAGGCCAGACCCGCAACATCTTCCGGGCCGCCAACGGCGGCGAGGGTCAGAACGGCGAGCCCCCGCAGACCGATCAGCTCGCGGACGTCGCCCGCGACAAGCAGATCAAGGCGGTCGTCCTCTCCATCGGCGGCAACGATCTCGGCTTCGCGTCGATCATCGCCGCGTGCCTGCAGGCGTATGTCGCGAAGACCGAGCCATGCCGGCCATCGCAGGAGGCGGCCATCAATGCCAAGCTCCCGAAGGCCACCGCTGACGTCATCAAGGCGATCGATGAGATCCGTGCCGTGATGGCGGGCGCCGGCTACGCGCCGACGGACTATCGCTTCGTGATGCAGACCTACCCCTCGGTGCTCCCCCGCGCGGCGGAGAACCGTCATCCGGAGGCGAGTTCAGCGCGGACCTCCAACGGCTGCCCGTTCTACGACTCGGATTCGAACTGGGCCCGCGACGAGGCCGCGCCGGCGATCGGCGCGATGGTCAAGGCGGCGGCGGCGGCGCGCAACGTCGAGGTGATGGAACTGCGAGACCTCTTCCAGGGCCACGAGTTCTGCTCGACCGGAGCGGCGCAGACGAGCGCGCTGGTGAAGCCCGACCGCGCGCACAGCGAGTGGGGGCGCTTCCTGACCGGCAGCACGATCGCGCAGGGCGACCTCCAGGAGGCCTTCCACCCCAACGCCTACGGCCAGCAGGCGATCGGCGCCTGCCTGGGCAGCGTGCTCGCCGCGGGCGGGCCCGGGCGCTTCGCCTGCGCGGGTGCCGCGGGGATCGACGTCGGCGCCGTCTCCTTCGCGCGCCAGCAGACCTTCACGGCGGCGCAGATCCGCGCCACGGCACCTCGGCTGAGGGTGTCCACCCGTTGGCGCGGGCGCTGCACATCGTTCGTCGTCACCTCTTCGGGCGCAACCGTTCGCGGCGCGCTCGTCCGCTTCGCCGGTCGCATGCAGCGCACCAGCGCCAAGGGCGGCGCGCAGATCTGCAAGCCGTTGCGCCGCGCCCGCTATCGCCTCCTCGTCACTCGCACGGGCTTCAAGGCCGTGCGGCGCACGCTGCGCCCGTAGTTCAGCGACCGCGGAGGAAGGGCGCCGCGGCGAGTTCGCGCCGCGAGGACACGCCCAGCTTGCGGTAGACGTTGCTCGCGTGCGTGCGGACGGTTTCGACGCCGATCGAGAGCTCGTTGGCGATCTCGGCGTTCGAGCGGCCCTTCTGCAGGAGCTCGAGCACACTCGCCTCGCGCGGGGTGAGCAGGTCGGGCCCGAAGCGGCTCTCCTCGACTCCGCCGCCGGACTTCGGCAGCACGTGCATGCCGCGGGAGGCGAGGTGGATGGCCATCACGAGGTCGCGCTTGGGGGTGTCCTTTCCGATCACCGCGGTCGCGCCGAAGGACAGCAGCTGCTGGGCCTCGGCCGGGCTCGGGCGCCAGGTCAGCACGACCAGATGCGTCTCGGGCTGGGCCTCGTGGAGCTGGTGGACCTGAACGGGCGTGCGCAACTCGGCGTAGTCGAAGATGGCGATGTCGGGCTCGAACTCCGAGACGGTCGCCTCGAGGCCGTTCATCGGGACATCGGTGGCCAGCAGGTCGACGAGGTCGTCGTCGGCGAGGATCGAGCGGAGGCCTGCGGAGACGAGATCCTCGAACTGGCCGGTCACGATGGTGATCATCGGGGGAAGTCTATATCCCCCCAGGTCATCCCCGCAATCCCACCCACGCCACCCCCGTCACGATCCCCCGTAGATCCCCCATCGGAGAGGAGATCGTGCGGGCCTCCATGACCGATAGCTCCAGTACGAAGTGGGTGCAGCGACCTGGCGGGTCGCGAGCCACCCGGGGGAAGACAAATGCATCGCGAAGGGCGCCTGGCGGGGCGCCCTTCGTGTTTAACCGCAACGACGGGGCCGACAGGCGTCTCATAGTGAGACGCCTCTCGGCCCGGTGGGACGCTGCGCGCGCTACCAGCCGCCGTCGCCGACGCCGGCGACCACGGACGTGGACCAGTCGATCACCGAAGTCGGCTTCACGACGTGCTTGCTCAGGCCGAGGGCCTTGGGCTCCAGCCCGAAGGCGAGCCCGACGAGCTGGGGGAGGTGCAGGATCGGCAGGCCCAGGTCGCGGCCCACCTCCTTCTGGGCCAGTGGCTGCTGGAGGTCCAGGTTGAGGTGGCACAGCGGGCATGGCGTGACCAGGCAGTCGGCGTCGGCGTCGATCGCGTCACCGATGTGGCGGCCGGCCTGCTTGAGCGACGCCGCCTTGTTCATCGTGATGATCGGGAAGCCGCAGCACTTGTGCGAGCCGGCGTAGTCGACGACGGTGCCGCCGAGGGTCTCGATGAGCTGCGTGAGGTACGTGTCGCGCGGGTTGTCGTCGTCGATGCCCAGGCGGTCGGTGGGGCGGACGATGTAGCAGCCGTAGAACGGGCCGACCTTGAGTCCGGTGAGCGGCTTGACGACTTTCGCGGCGATCGCGTCGAGCCCGATCTCCTCCACCATCAGCCACAGGAAGTGCTTGTTGGTGATGCCCTTCTCGTAGTGCAGGCTCTCGCCCGACAGCGTCTCGTTGACGTGGGCGCGGTACTCCGCGTTGGCGTCCAGGCGCTCCTGGCACTCGCTCTGCGCGCCCTGGCAGGTCGAGCAGATGTTCATCATCATGTCCGCGCCCTCGACGGCCTGGGCCATCGCGAACGTGCGCGCGTTGAGGGTGTCCGCGAGCTCCTGGTTGTGCTCGGCGATCACGCCGGCGCCGGTGCAGCAGGCACGGTCGAGCTCCACGAGCTCGATGTCCAGCAACGGGGCGACGAGCTCCATCGAGCCGTGCAACTCGGGCGTGAAGCCGCGGCTCACGCAGCCGGGCCAGTAGGCGACTTTCATGAGTTGGGGCTCCTCTCGGGCGGCGACGAGGACGGGGAGCCCTGCGCGGTGGTCGTGCCGGCGGCGGCGCCGTCTTCACCGGAGTCCGTGCGCTCCGAGCCGTGTTCGGGCTCCTCGTCGGTACCGCTGATGTACAGGTTCAGCTCGTAGCGCTCGTCGCGGTCGTGGACCGTGTCGAAGATCTTCTTGACGGACTTCTGGCCCTCGAGCTTGTGCGGGATCAGCGCCTTCTTGAGCGTGACCTTGCCCCGCCGCAGGGCGGTCAGCACGACCGGCAGCGAGCCGACGAGCTCGGGTACGGCGCGCGGGTGGAACTTGCCGCCGTAGGAGTCCGGCAGCAGGTCGGCCTCCATGAGGATGCCGTTCTTCTCGATGTTCTTGACGAACGCCTTCTCGTGGCGGTAGCCGTTGTTGCGGTCCTCGATGTGGTGGTCGCCGCCGGAGATCCGCCGCAGGCGCATGATCTGGCTCATCGGGGCGACGCCCTTCGGGCAGGCCTCGATGCAGTTGAAGCAGTGCGTGCAGTCGTAGATGCCGTGTGGATCCTCCGAAAGGTCCTTGAGGCGCTCGAACTGCTGGCCGTCGCGCGGGTCGCCGACGAAGCGGTAGGCCTTGGCCAGGGCGGCCGGGCCGATGAACTCCGGGTCGACCTCCATCGAGAGACAATCCGAGACGCAGGCGCCGCACTGGATGCAGGCCATCGTCTGCGTGATGTCGACCATCGACTCCTTCGGGACGACGTACTCGCGCTCGGGCGGCTCGCCGTCGGGCAGCAGCCACGGGGTGACGCGGCGCATCTTCTTCCAGTGGACCGCGTCCATGTCGACGATCAGGTCCTTGAGCACGGGCATGTTGCCCATCGGCTCGACGATGATCTTGCCGTCACCCGCGCGCTTGGCCGCCTCCTCGAGGTGCATGTGGCAGGCGAGGCCCGGGCGGCCGTTGATGCGGACACCACACGAGCCGCAGATGGCGGCGCGGCAGGAGCAGCGGATGCCGATCGAGCCGTCGAAGCGGTCCTTGGCCTGGAGGATCCCGTCGAGCACGGAGCGGTGCCCGTCGAGGTCGACCGTGAAGTCCTCCCAGTAGGCGGCTTCGCCGGTCTCAGGCGTGTAGCGGCGGATCTTGAGCGTGTACTCGGGCACGGCTTAGTAGGTCCTCTCCTGGGGCTCCCACTGGGTCATCGTGACCGGGGAGTATGAGATGGAGGGCTCATCGCCGCCGTTGCGGGCGATGTTGATGTGCTTGAGCCACTCCTCGTCGTTGCGCTTGGGGAAGTCCAGGCGGAACTGCGCCCCGCGCGACTCCTTGCGCTCCAGCGCGCCCATGACGATCGTCTCGGCCACGTCGAGCATGTACCCCAGTTCGATCGCGCCCAGCACGTCCTGGTTGAAGACCGTCCCGCGATCGTCGACCGCGGCGCCGGTCGCCTCCTCCTTGAGGCGGCGGACGATGTCCAGCGCCTCCGTGAGGCCGGCCTGGTCGCGGAACACCGCGACCTTGTCGTTCATCATCTCGCCGAGCTCGTCCTTGATCTCCGAGATGCGCCGGCCGCCGCTCTCGCGACGGATGATCGCGTCGATCGAGGCGCGCTCGTCGTCCACGCGCGAGTGGCTCGCGTTCGGCATCGCCATCGTGCGAGCGCGATGCGCGGCGTGGACGCCGGAGCGCTTGCCGAAGATCAGCGTGTCCAGCAGGGAGTTGGCTCCGAGGCGATTGCCGCCGTGGACCGAGACGCAGGCGACCTCGCCGGCCGCGTAGAGGCCGGGGATCGGCGTGGCGCCGTCCACGTCGGTCTTGACGCCGCCCATGATGTAGTGGCAGCCAGGCTTGATGTGGATGGGTTCGCGGGTGATGTCCACGCCGGCGAAATCGCGGCCGATGTTGACGATCTCCCGGAGCGCCTCGAGCGTGCGCTTGCGGGGGACTTTCGTGATGTCCAGCGCGACGGTGCCGTCCGGGAAGCCGCGGCCCTCGTTGATCTCGGTCTGCTCGGCGCGCGAGACGACGTCGCGGGAGGCGAGCTCGAGTTTGTTGGGCGCGTACTTCTCCATGAAGCGCTCGCCCTTGGCGTTGTAGAGGTGCGCGCCCTCCCCGCGAGCGCCTTCGGTGATCAGGATCCCGTTCCCGGCCAGCGTGGTCGGGTGGTACTGGATCATCTCCATGTCCATCAGCGGCGCGCCGATGCGGTAGGCCTGCGCGATCCCATCGCCGGTGCAGATGAGCGCGTTGGTGGTCGGCTTGAAGCACTGACCGGCCCCACCGGAGGCGAGGATCGTGTTCTTGGCGTTGAAGACCTCGATCGAGCCGTCGCGGATGTTGCGGGCCAACGCGCCGGTGCAGTTGCCGGCGTCGTCGGTCAGCAGCGAGGTGACGAACCACTCCTCGTAGCGGTCGATCTGCTCGTGGAACTTCATCAACTGCTCGTAGAGCACGTGCAGCAGGGCCTGGCCGGTGATGTCGGCCACGTAGTAGGTGCGGGCGGCCGAGGCGCCACCGAAGGCTCGCGTCCCGAGCAGGCCCTCGTCGTTGCGATGGAACGTCACGCCCCAGTGCTCGAGTTGGAGCACCTCGTCCGGCGCTTCGCGGCACATGATCTCGATCGCGTCCTGGTCGCCGAGGTAGTCCGAGCCCTTGACGGTGTCGTAGGCGTGCGATTCCCACGAATCGTCGGGGTTCAGCGCGGCGTTGATCCCGCCGGCGGCCGCGTTGGAGTGCGAGCGGACAGGGTGGACCTTGCTCATGATGGCGACCGTGGCGCCCTCGCCGGCCGCGGCCAGGGCGGCCCGCTGGCCGGCCAGGCCCGCGCCGATGATGAGGACGTCGTGTGCTGGCATGGCCGCAAATCTATTGGTCCGGAACGCCCGAGGGCCCTCCGGGTGCGCCTGGACGCATGAACGAGGCGCGTCGGCTCAACTCGCGGGCGGTTGTGTACGACGTAGGTTGAGGTACGGCATGGATGTCTCCTCCCCGATTTCGGTGCTGGTGATCGACGACCAAGCGGACGTCCGCTTCCTCGTCCGCCTGGTGCTGGAGGAGTTCGAGGGCGAGTTCGAGGTGGTCGCGGAGGCCGACGGGATCGACAGCGCCCTGGCCCAGATCGACAAGGCGGCACCGGACGTCATCCTCATGGACGCCCGGATGCCGCGGATCGACGGCTTCGAGGCCGCGCCGCGGCTGCTCGAGCGCCGCCCCGGGCAGGCGATCGTCCTGCTCACCGGACTGGTGGACGACCGCGTGCGCGAACGCGCGACGGCCGCCGGCATCGCCGAAGTCGTCTCAAAGGACGACTTCGACGCGCTGCCGGGGGTCGTGCGGCGCCTGGGCGGACGGATTCACTCGAAGCCCGTCACCGATCATCCGCAGAGTTGACTCGTGACGGCATCGCGCCGGTGGTGTCCGTCGGCGGACGTTTCGCTCATCTCCCTGGGTGATGTTTTCCGAAATTGCGGGTACTGGCGTTTTGGCAGGGCGCCCTGACGGCCAAACGCTCGACGCGCCCCAACCCAACCATGCCACGGAGGAGGTGATGGACATCAATCCTGCAGGGACGGCAGCATCGGGAAGCATCTCTGAAGCGCCCATCGAGGTGCCGGCCACCGTGGTGGCCCGCTGGACGGCCGACCGCGCGTTGCTTCGCTCCGGCTCGGGATCCGCCGTTCCCGTCGACGTTCCGCCCTCCCTCCAGCACCAGGTGGACGTCGGGACGCGTGCGTGGATGGTGGTCGACGCGCTGGGTAGCCTGCTGCACTGGCGCCTCGACCGCGAGACCGCCTGAGGCGCGCGCTCAGCGCACGTGGCCGGCCACGCAGGCGAGGAGCCCCGCGGCCGTGAACGGCTTGGCGATGAACTCGACGTCTGCGGCGGCGAGCCTCTCGCGGCCGACGAGGTCGTCGGTGTAGCCCGACATGAACAGCGTCGGAATCCCGGGCCAGCGCTCACCGACCTGGGTGTGCAGATCCCAGCCCGAGCCGCCCGGCATGATGACGTCGCTGAGCAGGAGGTCGATGCGGCCATCGCAGGCCTCGAGCAGGTCCAGGGCCTCGGCGGCGCCGCCCGCCTCCGAGACCGCGTAGCCGGCCTGCTCGAGGATGCGGCAGGAGACCCGGCGGACCGCCGCGTCATCCTCCACGACCAGGACGCGCCTGCTCGCGAGCTGCGGCTCGCTCGGCACGCTCACGCTCCCCACGGCGAGGTCGTCGTCGGCCATCGGAGGATCGGCCGGGGCCACCGGCAGGTGCACGCTGAACACCGATCCCGCACCGAGCTCGCTCGTCACGCCGATCGATCCGCCCGCCTCGTTGACGACGCCGTAGACCGTCGCCAGCCCCAGGCCCGTGCCATGGCCCTTCAGCTTGGTGGTAAAGAACGGCTCGAAGATGTGGGCCGCGACATCGGGGGGCATGCCGACGCCGGTGTCGCCGACGCGCATTCGCAGGTAGTGCCCGGGCGCGAGCTCCTCCTGGCATCCGGCGGTGACCTCGACCTGCGCGACCTCGATGCGCAGGGTGCCGCCGTCGGGCATGGCGTCGCGTGCGTTGAGCGCGAGGTTGATCAGCATCTGCTCGAGCTGTCCGGGGTCTGCGCTGACGGGCTCGATCCGGTCGGGAACGGCCACGACGACTTCGATCTGCTCTCCGAGCGTGCGCGCCAGGAGCCCCTCGAGATCGCGTACGAGGGCGATCATGTCCACGTTCTGCGGGCGCACCACCTCGCGGCGGCTGAAGACGAGCAGCCGGCGGGTGAGGTTGGCCGCTCGCTGCGCGGCCTTGCGGATCTCCTCCACATCGCCGCGGGTGGCGCTCGCCTCGGGCAGGTCCTCGAGCACGAACTCGGAGTAGCTGAGGATCACGGCCAGGAGGTTGTTGAAGTCGTGGGCGACGCCGCCGGCGAGCTGGCCCAGGCTGTCCATGCGGTCGCTCTGCCGGGCTCGTGCCTCGGTGCGCCGGAGCGTCGCCTCGGCCTCGGCCTGCTCGGTGTGGTCCTGCACGGTGCCGCGCACCCGTGCGGCGTTCCCCCCCGAATCGCGCACCAGCTCGGAGCGTGAGCGGATGCGCCGGACCTGACCGTCGGAGCGCAAGATGCGGTATTCGCTCTCCCACTCGTCGAGGTCCTCGGCCAGCGCGCGCTCGAGGTCCGCGTATGCCGGGGCGACGTCGTCGGGATGCATCACGGCCTGCCAGGCCTCCTCGGTCGGCGCGACGACCTCGGGCTCGAGGCCGACGATCCGGTACAGGCCAGGCGACCAGGACAGCTCGCGCGTGTCGAGGTTGAGCTCGAAGCTGCTGATCGCCGCCAGCCGCTCGGCCTCCTCCTGTATCGGCGCGATGGCGACACATTCGCATTGCCAGGTCTTCTTGATCGTCGCGACATCACGGCCTATCGCCGCGCAGTGGCCGCCCAGCACTTCGAGCTTGTGGGCATACGTCTCGCGGTTGCCGCCACCATTCCACCAATCGGCATGTTCCGCGACGACCCGCAGCGTCAGTTGCTCGCCGCCGCCGCCGATCATGATCGGCGGCAACGGGTCCGGCTTCGGGTTAAGGTGCGCCTCATGGACACTGTAATGCCGCCCGATG
>Ga0136633_1001209_pt1 | contig 19184 bp, 17 predicted proteins | sample AntDrymeUQ832206_2_FD_105494 | JGI IMG/M metagenome (GOLD analysis project Ga0136633, IMG submission 105494) | Polar desert sand microbial communities from Dry Valleys, Antarctica - metaG UQ83 (22.06) | ecosystem: Environmental > Terrestrial > Soil > Desert | place: Antarctica: Dry Valley...
CTGTACCAGTGGGACGCCGAGGACCCGATCCTCAAGACGTGGAACAAGGCGTTCAACGGGATCATCACGCCGAAGACGGAGATCCCGCGCGAGCTGGTGGAGCACTTCCGCTACCCCGAGGACTTCTTCAAGGTCCAGCGCGACCTGCTCGGTCGCTACCACCTGACCAAGGCTGCGGAGTTCTTCCAGGGTGAGGATTACTGGCAGGTGCCAGGTGACCCGTCTTCGCGGGTCACGGCCAACGCCGACACCAACCGCGACCCGGCCGGTGCTGCCGGCTCGCTGTTCAACGCCGGTCAGGGCGCGCCCGATCAGCCGCCGTACTACGTCGTCCAGCAGTTCCCCGGCAGTGACAAGGCGACGTTCTCCCTGACCAGTGCGTTCGTCGCGCTGCGCCGGCAGAACCTCACGGCCGTCGCCTCCGTGTCCAGTGATCCGGACGACTACGGCACCATCCGGGTGCTCGAGCTGCCCGACAGCGTGACCGTCAACGGACCACAGCAGGTGGCCAACCAGTTCGGCTCAGATGCGCGCGTCCGTGACGACCTTCTGCCGCTCGAACGTGGTAACTCCGACGTCGTGGTCGGCAACCTGCTGACCCTGCCGGTCGGGGGCGGGCTGCTCTACATCGAGCCGATCTACGTCCGGGCCCGCTCGGACAACAGCTACCCGACGCTGCAGCTGGTGCTCGCTGCCTTCGGCGCGAAGGTCGCCTCGGCGCCCACGCTCGGCGAGGCTCTCGACGAGCTGTTCGGCGCGGGGGCGGCCACGCCCCCTGGCTCGCCGCCGCCGTCCGGTCAGCCGCAACCCAGCGCGTCGCCGTCTGCCGCCGCCGATGTTGCGTCAGCCGTAGCCGCCGCCGATCAGGCGTTCCGCGATGGCCAAGAAGCGCTCAAGCGGGGCGACTTCGCGGCGTACGGCGAAGCGCAGAAGCGACTGCAGGCCGCCCTGGCCCAGCTCGCGAAACTGGCCGGTGGGTCCCCGTCCCCGTCGCCGTCGGCTTCGTCGCGCTGATCCTCGTTTGCCCGCCCGGTCGGCGGACACGTATGCTGTGTCTACCGACGCGGGGTGGAGCAGCTCGGTAGCTCGCTGGGCTCATAACCCAGAGGTCGCAGGTTCAAATCCTGCCCCCGCTACAGAGATAGTTGCAGGTCAGGGCCAGGATCGCCAGTGATGGTGTTCTTGGCCCTGATCCGTATGTAGGCAGAATGTAGGCAAACCCGGCCCTGGACGTCGCCGGACGCAGGCGCACTGCGCTGAACGCACGAGCGCCTTTGTCGACGCCCGGCTGAAGGCAAGGTCGTCTCCATTCGACCCGAGGCAGGGCAGAACGGCTCATGGCCGCTCCCGGCGCGCGCGGCTCGCGGCATGAGCGGACGTTCCCATGGACGCCGTACCCGAAACAGCGCGTCGGTCGAGCCTGGCGCGGGTGGCATCGGGATGCAGTCCACCCCGAGCGCGAGGTGCTCAGCCCAACGCCACAAGCTGTTCGCCTCGGAGTTGACTCACCAAGACAACGTCAAGAACTCAAGCCTTCTAGAGCGACCGCCCGCTGAAGGCCGCCAGCCGCTCCATAGGCGTCGCCGCCTCACCCGCCTCGGTCTCGTCCTTGAAGGTGTCGCCGTCTCGCATCTGCGGCGCCAGGGCCTGCCGGGCGAAGCCGTCGACCGCGGCGACCAGCTCCTCGGGCGGCGCGTACTCCTGGCCGGTCGCGCGGGCTAGGTCCCAGCCGTGCACCAGCCCGTCGAAGGCTACGAAGCGCGCGAACACCGCCCCGGGCACCTCGCCGAACGGTGCCTGCACGGTGCGCTCTTGCGCGCCGTCGGCATGCACCGCGCCGAGCAGATCGGCCATCGCGGAGCGCCAGCGGACCCGGACGTCCCCCTCCAGGTCCGGGCCCGCCGGCGCGACCTCGCCCCGGAAGACGGGTGCGTACGCGGTCGCCCCGGCCACCATGTGCTCCAGGATCCCGGCCACCGTGAAGGTCGTGCACGGTGTCGGGGCGTCGTACTGCTCGGGCGTAATCCGGTCGATCAGGCGCGTGAGCAGTGGTACGACTTCCTCGAGCTGCTGGGCACCGTCCATGTGTCCTCCTCGTGGTGACTGCTGCGGATGCTGCCAGCCCGCGTCGGCGAGTGCAGCAGCTACGGCCTCGCGGTCGCGGCCGAGTGCTGTCAGCTGTGCTGCGGTGAGCTCCGGCATACCGCCAGGCTGCTCCCTCCGGAGCCGGTGCGCATCGGCACCTCGCGCCAGTCCGGGCCCGGCCCAGTGGCGTGATCTACCCATACCGGTGGCGCGCACCTGGCCTGGCTGACCGATGCGCGGGGCGGCGGCCCGACGACACGGTGGTGCGGTCCGGTCGACGAGCGACCGGCCCAACGAGGAGGACGTCATGCGCTGGACCGTCGAGGAACTGCCCCGCGAGATGCAGGTCGGGGAGATCTCCACCCGCGCCGCCGACTGCGGCGAGATCTACACCCGCCACATCGACCTGCCGGCTGGCACCGACTTCACCCCCTTGCTCAAGGGCCTGCCCGGCGACCTGTGCGGCTGCCCGCACTGGGGTCAGGTGCTCGAAGGCTCGATCACCCTGCAGTACGCCGACGGCACGCAGGAGACCAACCGGGCGGGCGACATCTTCCACTGGCCGGCCGGTCACACCGGCTGGACCGACGAGGGCGTGGTGTTCCTGGAGCTGAGCCCGACCGAGGCCATCGCCCCAGTGCTGCAGCACCTGGCGCTGCAGCTTGCGCCGTCCGCCTGAGCAGTACCGTCCAGCTCGTGACTGCCCAGGCGGCTCGGGAGGCGCTGGCGCGCTGCGCCTGGGACGAAGCAGCGGGCCTCACCGCCGCCCCCGGCGACGATCCCGACCTGCTCGACGCAGCCGGTGAGGCCGCCTGGTGGCTGGGCCGCCTCGACGCCTGCATCGAGCACCGCGAGGCGGCCTACGCCAGGTACGAGGAGCGCGCGGACACACTGGCGATGGGCCGGGTCGCGGTGCGGCTGTGGGAGCACCATCTGATGAAGGTGCGCCCGTCCGTCGCGATGGCCTGGCTGCGCCGCGCGCGACGCGCCCTCGACGAGGTGCCGCCGTGCGTCGAACTCGCGAACCTGGTGCTGCGGGAGGGCGAGATGGCCCACGGGGCAGGCGATCTCGCAGTGGCAGAGCGGCTGTCGGCCGACGTGCTGGTGATGGCGCGGGAGCTGCGCTCGGCCGATCTCGAAGCCGAGGCGTTACAGGCCCTGGGCCGCGTGCTCCTCGACTCCGGGCGGCTCGCGGAGGGCCTGGCCCACCTCGACGAGGCGATGCTCAGCGCGGTCGAGGGAAGGCTATCGGCCTACTCCACCGGCAAGGTCCAGTGCAGCATGATCAGCGCCTGCGAGCAGCTCGGGGACGTGCGGCGGGCCGCCGAGTGGACCGACGCCACGCTGCGCTGGTCGGAGCGCCACCCGCAGGCCATGTGGCCGGGAATCTGCCGCGTGCACCATGCGACCCTTCTGGGGCTGCGCGGCGACCTGGCCGGCGCCGAGCGCGAGGCCCGCCGCGCCTGCGAGGATCCGAGCGCCTTCCACCTGCCCAACGTCGCGGCCGGCTGGGTCGAGATCGGTGAGGTACGGCGCCGGCTCGGCGACCTGGCCGGTGCCGAGGACGCCTTCGGCCGGGCCGAGGCGCTGACCGGTCAGCAGAGCGCTGGTCTGGCTCTGGTCCGCCTGGCCCAGGGCCGGGTCGACGCCGCCCGGGCGCTGCTCGGCCGGCTGCTCGCGGGCGAGACCTGGAACGCCCTGTCACGGGCCCGGCTGCTCCCGCCGCAGGTGCAGGTCTGCGTCGCCGTGGGCGACCTCGACGCCGCCGAGCTGGCCGCGGCCGAACTCGAGCGCACTGCAGCCGACCACGCGAGCCCGCTCCTGACCGCTGCCGCCCTGTCGGCCCGCGGACGGCTGCAGCTGGCGCGCGAAGAGGGCGCAGCAGCCTGCGCAACCCTGCAGCGCGCCCTGCAGCAGTGGCTGGCCCTCGACGTGCCCTACGAGGTCGCCACGACCCGGTTGCTGCTGGGGCAGGCCTGTCGGTGCACCGGCGACGAGGAAGCGGCCGTGCGCTCGCTCGCCCTGGCTGCGGAGGTGTTCGACCGGCTCGGGGTCGTCGTGGGGCACGCCGCCCGCCCGCCCGCCGGCCTGACCCCGCGGGAGGCCGAGGTGCTGGGCCTGGTCGCGCGCGGCAGCACCAACAAGCAGGTCGCCGACGTGCTGTACCTGTCGGAGCGCACGGTCGCGCGGCACCTGTCGAGCGTGTTTACCAAGACCGGCGTACAGACCCGAACCGCGGCTGCTGCGTGGGCCTTTGCCCACGCAGCAGCGCTGGGCATCTAGGGAGTGTCTTGGTAGATGTGGGTGACCCGCAGTGTCGCCGACGGCGACCGGCGCACCGCGCCCTCTCATCGGCATGAGAGATCGACGGACTCCATCCAGAAGGCCTCTCTGCTCAACGCCCGCCGCCGTGATCGCACCCGCCCCGGTGCAGGCAGCGCCGTCAAGCGAGCCCAGAGAATGTCCGCTCATAGCCGCTGGGCGCTCGCTTTGGAAGTCAGCCGGCGGCCAGGAGCGCGGTTGCGAACGCGAGCGCACCGGGCGGTGACGCATCGACGCCGCCCACGCCCAGCGTCGGCGCCGACAGCAGAGCGCTATGCCGCGGACGGCTCGTAGTGTCCGACCACCTGGTCGACCGGGCCGTCGAGCAGGCGCCGGAACAAGACATCGAGCTGCCGAGCCACCGCGGCGTCGAGGTAGACCTCGCCACAGCTCTCGCAGACCAGGACGGGGACATCGCGCACCACGGCAAGGCGCCCGTCCCGTTCAAGCGCCTTCGGGCGCGTCGCGGCGACCATAGTGCCGTCGCACATCACACAGCTCACGGTCGTCGCCTCTCCCGGTATCCAGGGTGCCAGTGTGCCGCATCTGGGACGTAGACGGTTCGGTAGATCACCAGTTGTTTTCGCTCGTTCACGACGTAGACGAGGTGCAGCGGCAGCTTCCACTCGAGCAGCAGCCGGATCTCCTTCAACCCGGCCTCGCCCAGGTCGTGCGACTCGATCACCTGGCCGCTGGCGATGAGTACCTCCAGCTCGGCCCAGGTGATGTCGAGCTAAGGGCAATGTCGTTCCGGCCCGGATTCAGACGCGATGGACCAGCGCGTCCGAGCCTGCTGCGGCCAATAGGGCCGGCAGGTCGGTGAGGTCAGCCGTCAGGACCGTGACGGGCCCGGGTTCGGAGGCGGCGAGCTCAGCCACACACGCGTCGACGGCGGAGCCTCCGGCGCGAACCCGGAGCTCCACGGCGCGGTCTGCGCGCTCCGCATCCAGGGCGACGTCACGCACGCGCATCCGACCCAGTGCTGCCGTCGAGGAAGACCGCCGGTCGAGCACGGCTTCGACCCGCACGGCGGTCGGCACGAGAATCGACGGCCCCACCCGACGCCGTCCGGCCCGTCCGGCACGCCCCTCGACGTAGGCCAGAACCAGCCGGTGCTTGGGGTGGTCCACGCGGGTCAGCACTTGGGCGGCCTCGTTGTCGAGGACCAGCGTGTGGTCCGCGGGCACTATTTTGTCGCCGCCGGTGCCTGGTGTTGGAGCAGGCTCAACGCCCAGAGCAGCACGTCATCGGCGTCGGCGTCGGGCCGGTGCGCCAGAACTTCCCGCTCGGCCCGCTCGAGCAAGTCCGGTCGCTCGGCAAGCGGGCTGCGGTCCATGACCGCCAGGGCATGAGCCACCTCGTGCAGCGCCGGCCGAGCCGCCGGGTGCGCCGCGTAGTGCTCCTCGAGTGACCTCGTGAGTGCGAAGACATCCAGTGCGGCGCGCAGCGACTGGTTCGTCGCATCGTTGGCACTCGGCGCCATCCCCATCTCGACCGCGAGGTGCAGGGCGCGCCGCAGGGCGACCGGTTGCCGCACGGATGTCGTAGTGCTCGCGGAAGCGCTGTCGTCCAGAGCGTGGATCAGGTCGTCCAGGGTGGCCACGTTGCGACTCCTCGTGTGCAGTACATCAGCGTACTGCACCACGCTCGGACGACTAGCTCTCATCGTGGACTCAGGCCGCCGGGAGGGCGCGCAGCGGGAGCAGTGCGACGTTCCCGTCGCGCAGCTCGGCGTGCAGATCGCGCCACAGCTGGTAATCGCTGGGCCGCAGGACCGCACCCCGCCGGGCCACGGCCACCAGGACGGTCCGCGCCGTCTCGCGCAGGATCCCGGCCGTGTTGGTCCGGAGCTGGGCGTCCCAGTGGTCGGCCAGGCCTTCCACCTCCATGCACACCTTGCTGTCGAGCAGCAGGACGGCGTCGCCGTCGTCCAGTGGCTCGTCCTCATAGATGCACAGCACCTTGGTGAGCGCGTCGTCGTCGTACGGATAGGTCGTCATGGGCTTCATGGTGACCCCACAGCTGTCCCGAAAACGGCTTGTCCACAGGGCTATTCGTGGTGCGGCGGCGGGCTCGAGCTGGTCAGACCATCCGAAGCGGACGGACCTCAGCCAGCACTTCGTAGTCGCGGTCGCCGCCGGTCCACCGTCGAGCCGGTGGCTCGGAGGAACTCCACCCAGGCCGACGTGTCGACGACGATCACGACCGCGGGCTCAGCCCGGCGCGCATCTTCTCCAGATCTCCGGCCCAGCCTGCACCTCGCATGGCCAGCGCCAGCTCGCGGACGGCAGCCACCGACCGCAGCGGGGCTGGTTGCGTCGCGTGCGGACGTCAGATCGGTCGCCCCACGGGCGCGGCCGGAGTGAGTGACGCAGTTGTGCCGCTCGTCCCGCCCGCCAGGGCCAGCCCCACAGTCAGCCGCAGCACTGCTTCTGGGTCGGTGAGCTGGTCGCCGTACAGCTCGCGGAGCTGGGTCATCCGGTAGCGAACAGTCTGCGCATGGACGTGCAGGTCGGCAGCGACGTCCTCGCGCCGACCGTGGTGTAACAGCCAGGAACGCAGCGTCTCAGCCAGTCGCGCCGCGGTCGCCGGTCGTACCTCCGCCAGCGGGACGAGCGCCTGGGCCCGCAGGTCGGCAAGGGCTTCGGTATCCGCGCTGAGCACAAGCGTGCTCAGGTGCGCTTCGGTGTCCAGCGGGTCGTTTCCTGCCTGCAGCCCCAGCGCTCTCACGGCCCTGCGGTACGACGACGCGGCTGATGTCCAGGGACGGGTCGGGCCGACCACGGCCGGCCGACCGCGCAGGGCGCGCAGGAGCGCGGGCCGCCCGGCCTCGGGGACGAGCAGCGCGTCCAGCTGGTCGAGGTCGAGCAGGTCGCATGGCACGGCCAACGTGCGGGGTTCCAGGACGGCCAGAGTGTCGCGGGTGCGGGCGGAAGGCACGAGGACCACGGTGAGCGTCTCGGGCACGGTCCAGTCCGCTCGATGTGCAGATACGGTCAGAGCCTCAACGGACGTATCAGTGAGCAGGGCTTGACCCAGTCGTTCCCGATATTGCTGCCGGACCCGGCCTGAGGTGGCGAGCTCGTCGGTGTGGCCGGCGACGCTGGCGGCGGACAGCTCGTCGATGTAGGCGAAGACAAGCTCGGCGAACTGGGCGACGGTCTGTGCGGGGAGCCCGTTCGCGACGGCAATCGCGGACCACTCGCGCCATGACACCCTGGCCCCTACCCGGTACGCCGCCAGCAGCGCGTCCATGGTGCGCCCGCTGCGGGCCTCCCCGCGGCCGAGGGCGTAAGCACCGTCGCGCGCCGGCCCCAGCGGCGAGTTCGCGTCGTCGGGGGGCTGTGATGCCAACCGCAGGAACCCTGCCAGAGCCGTCTGCACCGCCCCCTGGATGGTGGCTCCCATCTCGCCGCGGAAGGCGTCGCGGTACTCAGCTACCTCCTCGGTCAGCGAGGCCACGGTCCGCTCGGCGACGGTGGGCAGCTGGGCGCTGAGCGCCTGGACGACCTCGGGAGCGAGCATCAACCGTTGCACGTTGTTCCCATCGAACAATAACGACGCGAGAAATCACTCCACATGGGCAGGACTCTATCGCTTGGAGTGGGAACACTGATCGCATGACCACAGCAGCCCCCGTGCGCCGGACCCTTCGCAGCCGGGTCGCCCAGCTCGCCGAGCTGGTCGCCACCCCGCTGGTCCCCAACGACTACGTCGACCTACTCGACCCGCTCCGCAACGGCAGTGACCTGCGGGCCCGCATCGTGGCCGTCCTCCCCGAGACCCGCGACGCCGCGACCCTCGTCCTGCGCCCCGGCCGCGGCTGGCGCGGGCACGTCCCCGGTCAGTACGTCCGGATCGGGGTCGACATCGATGGGGTCCGCCAGTGGCGTGCGTACTCGGTCACCGCGTCCACCGCGACGACGGTCAGCATCACCGTGAAGGCCATCCCGGACGGGGTCGTGAGCAACCACCTCGTGCGCACGGCCACACCGGGCATCGTCGTCCAGCTCGACCAGGCCGCGGGAGGGTTCGTCCTGCCGGCCGCTCGCCCGGGCAAGGCACTGTTTGTCACCGCCGGCAGCGGGATCACACCGGTGATGGGCATGCTCCGCGCCTCGCTCGCCGAGCTGACCGACGTGGTCTGGGTGCACTCCGCCCCCACTGCCGATGACGTCATCTTCGCCGCCGAGATCCGCGCGCTGCCCGGTGTGCGCCTGGTCGAGAAGCACACCGACAGCGACGGGATGCTGTCCACGGACGAGCTTCTGGCGCTGGTGCCCGACCTCGCCGAGCGGGAGGCCTGGGCCTGCGGCCCGGCCGGCATGCTCGACGCCCTCGAGGGCTGGTGGCCGAACGACCTGCTGCACACCGAGCGCTTCCGCCCGTCGGTCCTGGTGACGGGGGAGGGTGGGACCGTGTCGTTCGCCCGCTCCGGCGTGAGCGTCCAGGTCGAGGGTGCGACGCCGCTGCTCGACGCCGGTGAGGCCGCGGGCGTGCTCATGCCCTCCGGGTGCCGCATGGGCATCTGCTTCGGCTGCGTGCTGCCGCTGCGCGAGGGTGCCGTTCGCGACCTGCGCACCGGCGACATCACCACGGCCGCCGTCGGTGACGGCGTCCTCATCCAGACCTGCGTCTCGGCTGCTGCCGGGCCCTGCGACCTCGACGTCTGAAGGAGAGATCCATGACTGCGATCCAGAAGAAGCCCGACAACGCCATTGCCCACCTGAGCCCTGCCGACATCGAGGAGCTCGGCCGGTCCCTCGACGCGATCCGCGAGCAGGTCATCGGCGCCCGAGGCGCTGACGACGCGTCGTACATCCGGAAGGTCATCGACGTGCAGCGCAGCCTCGAGCTGGGCAGCCGCGCGGTGCTGCTGTTCTCGCTGTTCCCACCGGCCTGGCTGGCCGGCACGGCCGGCCTGTCGATCGCCAAGATCCTCGAGAACATGGAGATCGGGCACAACGTCATGCACGGCCAGTGGGATTGGATGCGCGACCCCAAGATCCACAGCACCACCTGGGAGTGGGACAACGCCACTCCGTCGGACATGTGGAAGCACTCGCACAACGAGCTCCACCACGCCTACACCAACGTGCTCGGCAAGGACAACGACCTCGGCTACGGGATCATGCGCGTAGACGAGGACCAGAAATGGTCGCCGTTCTACCTCGGCCAGCCGGTCTACAACTTCCTGAACATGCTGCTGTTCCAGTACGGCATCGCGGCGTACGACCTCGAGATCGGAAAGTACCTCAAGGGCCGCAAGGACAAGCCCGCCTTCAAACGCCAGGTGCGGGGCGTCCTGGGCAAGATAAAGAAGCAGGTCACCCGCGACTACCTCGTGCACCCACTGCTGTCCGGTCCGTCGGCACTGACCACACTGGGCGCCAACGTCACGGCCAACCTGGTCCGCAACATCTGGACGCACTCCGTCATCATGTGCGGCCACTTCCCCGAGGGGGTCGAGACCTTCACCAAGACCAGCATTGACGGCGAGACCCGGGGTGAGTGGTACCTGCGCCAGATGCTCGGTGCCGCCAACATCAGCGGTGGCCCGGCCCTGCACATGATGACGGGCAACCTGAGCTACCAGATCGAGCACCACCTGTTCCCCGACCTGCCCAGCAACAGGTACGCCGAGATCGCGCCGCAGGTCGAGGCCCTGTTCGACACCTACGGCCTGAACTACGTCACGGGCTCGTTCCCCAAGCAGCTGCTCTCGGCGTGGCACAAGGTCTTTCGACTTGCGCTGCCGAACGACGTCATGACGCAGGCCGCCGCCACCGTGACTGAGCTCCCCGACATTGCAGGGCGTAAGGCCGCCTGACCCGTTACCGCTTCACGCCGTCACCCTCGTGCCGGCAGCCCTGACCGCCTGACGCGACGCACCAGCAGTGCAGCGGCCAGCAGCGCCGTCGCGGCCAGCGCGGATGTCCCGCCCGTCGCGGGCAGTTTCGGGGCGTCGGCCGTGTTCCCGCCGGACGAGCCGGGTCCGGTGCCAGCTCCGGCCACTGCCGTCGCAGCACGGGGGCACCCGCCGACGGCATCCGCCACGGCCCGCAGCATGGTCTGCCACTCGGCGCCGTAGAACTCGGTGCCGAAGCCGTAGGCGTTCGGATCGGTGATCTCGCCGTCGCGGACGTCTGCGCCGAGAGCGTGGCTCGTCCGGACCGCGGTCATGCAGTCCGACGGGAGGACCGTGATCTTCTGGCCCTGGAAGCCACTGGCCGAGTAGGCATCCGGCGCGGCGATCGGGTGCGCCCAGGTCTGCAGGCCGTACTTCCCCTCGGAGACGGCGGTCATCGTCGTCATGGCATCGACCCACTTCTCGGGCACGACCTGCTTGCCCTCCGGCGTCCGGCCGCCGTTGCGCAGCAACTCGCCGAAGCGCGCGAAGTCGTAAGGCCGGGCGAACAGCCCGTGCGAGGCGACGACGCTGCCGACCCGGTCCGAGGTCATGACCGCGTCGCCGGCCGCGCCCATCGGCTGCCAGAGCTTGCGCTCCAGAACCTTCTCGAAGGTCGTGCCGTACATGAGCTCGGTCATCCAGGCCAGCACCTGAGTGTTGCCGCTGTTGTAGCGGAACTTCGTTCCCGGCTTGTAGCCCATCGACGGCAGGGTGGCGAGAAACTCGTTGCGGGTCTTGCCGAGCGCGCCGTCGGTGTAGAGGTCGAGGGCCAGGTCGCGCCACTGCTCGACCTGGGTGTTGACGGCGAGCACCGGTGTGTCCTCGTCCCAGTGCACGCCGGACTCCATCTGCAGGACGTTCTCGATGCTCACGCCCTGCCACTTCGTGCCGGCCAGGTCGGGGACGTACTTCTCGATCGGGTCCTGCAGCGAGTCGATCCGGCCCTCGCCGTGTGCGATGCCGACAACGGCGGCGACGAAGGTCTTCGTGACCGACCACGCCTGGTGCCGTACGTCGGCGGAGTAGCCGCCGGCGTAGAACTCCCCGATTACCGCCCCGTTGTGCACGAGCACGACCTGGTCGGTGCGTGTGGTGCGCACGAACTGCTCGACCGTCTTCGTCTGTCCTTCCCACGCGTAGGTGATCTGCGAGAGGTCCCGGCGCGCGACCGGCAGCGCCGAGACGTACGCGCCCTTGGCGACCGGCACGTTCGGCAGGTACGCCTCCGGCTTCACGGGGTCGTTGGGGTACGGCACGTTGATGTGGCCGTTGACGACAGCGTCGTGCACGTAGCTCGCCCAGAAGTCGGGGTCCATCCAGTTCTCGACCCAGCCCTGCACGGCGTCCTGCACTGGTGGGGTGCCCACGACGGGACCCTCCTCAGCCGCGGCGCCGACGGCGAGGGGGCCGGTCAGCGCGGCGAGGGCCAGCAGGAGGGTGGGCAGGGTGCGGCGCGGCATGACGGCTCCAGATCGAAGGGCGATAGGTGCTGTGTTCGCCGTCACCGGCACCCGACCCTGCAGATTGTGACCTACGCCCCAGCCAGCCAGTCACGACGCGGGTCCAGCGCTGGTCCACCGATCACCGGCAGCCGCAGGGAGACAGGTGGCACGCCTGGAGCTCACGCGATCAGTACTTGGTAGGTCGTGTTGACCAGCGGTGCCGCGCTTCCACCGCCCATCCGGTTCATCACGAAGCCCATCGCGAGACCCCGCTTGCGATCGGCCAGCCCGAGGGATCCGCCCATACCGGTGTGGCCGAAGGTGTAGGCATTCATGCCCGGGAAGAGCCGCCAGAACAGCTGGTAGCCCAATCCGTACTCGTCGGCGGTGCCTGTCGCACGCAGGAGGTCCTGCTCCTCGACAGCGGCAACGATCGTCTCGTCGCCGAGCAGCCGCACGCCGTCCAGCGAACCTCCGATGGCGAGTGCTGCGTAGACGCGGGCGATCCCCTCGGCGGTCCCGAAGGCCGTCGCCGCTCCGTCTCCCGCAGCTCGCCACTTCCGGGTGCCGCACGGTCCCACCATGCTCTTGGACCCGACCATCTCGGCGCAGCGGTGGTCGTGCTCAGGGCCGAACTCCAGCAGGAAGTCAGCACCCAGGGGCTCGGCGATCTCCTCCTGGAAGAACGTGCTCAGCGAGCGACCATCGATGCGCTCGATCACATTGCCGACGAGGTAGCCGAACGTCCCTCCGTGGTACTCGACCCGGGTCCCGGGCTCCCACAGCGGGGCCTGCTCGGCCAGCGCGACGCTGACGGCCGGCCAGTCCAGCCGCTTGCCCCTCGGGACGCCCCCGGTGATCCAGGGAAGCCCAGCCTGGTGGCTGAGCACCATGCGCATGGTGATGCCGCCCTTGCCGGACTGCGCAAACTCCGGCCAGTACGTGGCGATCGGCTCGTCCACGTCCAGCAACCCACGGTCGACGAGTACGTGAGCGCAGGTCGCGGTCATCCCCTTGGTCGCCGAGAAGGTGCAGGCGATCGTGTCCTTCTCCCACTCCTCGGCACGATCGGCGTCTGCCCAGCCACCCCAGAGGTCGATGACCTTCTTGCCATCCACGTACGCACACACCGCCGCTCCCAGCTCGACCTCGTCCAGGCAGCGCACGAAGACCTCGCGCACCGCGGCGAAGCGCGGCTCGACGGTTCCGTGGACGGGCGGCTCCCTCACGACGCGCAGGATCTCAGGTTTGCCCAGGGACCGCGTGGCAGCGGCGGAGGTTGACGAGTCCGGGCGACGGTCACGGCCGTCCCTCGCTGCGATGGGTTCTCGTGCACATGATCGAGGAGTACGCCAGACACAACGGTCACGCCGACCTGCTGCGGGAGGCGATCGACGGGCAAACCGGCGAGTAGGCCTGCTCGCCCGACACGTCGGTACCGTCGATCCAGTGAGCCGCATCGTCGAGACCCTGGTTCCGGCCAGGCTCGGCAACGGCTTTCGCTGGCTGATGGCCTCGTCGTGGCTTTCCAACCTGGGCGACGGCCTCGCGCTTGCAGCGGGGCCACTGCTCGTCGCATCTCAAACCGACGATCCGATCCTCGTCGCACTGGCCGTGCTGCTGCAGTGGCTGCCGCCGCTGGCTTTCGCCCTGTTCGCGGGAGCGCTCGCCGACCGCGTCAACCGCCGGACGATCGTCGTCACCGTCGACGCTGCGCGGGCCGCTGTCCTGGTGGTGCTTTCTCTGGTGATTGCCACGGGCCACGTGTCGGTCGCTGTCGTGCTGGCCTCGCTGTTCGTCCTGGCGACGGCGGAGGTATTCGCCGATAACGCGTCGAGCACGCTGCTGCCCATGCTGGTCCAGCGGTCGGACCTGGCCATCGGCAACGCCCGCCTGCAGACCGGCTTCCTGACGCTCAACCAACTCGCCGGACCGCCGCTGGGTGCAGCCCTGTTCGTCACCGGCGCTGCCTGGCCGTTCGCCACCCAGGCGGTCCTCGTCGCCTTTGGCGCCCTGCTCGTGTCCCGCGTGGTGCTGCCCGGAGAACGGCGCGAACCCAAGAGCGGCAGTCGTGTGCGCAGCGACATCGCCGAGGGCTTCCGCTGGGTGCGCCGCCACGCCGCCGTACGCACACTTGTCCTGACCATCTTCATCTTCAACATCACCTTCGGCGCGGCCTGGTCAGTCCTGGTGCTCTACGCGAGAGACCAACTGGGCTTGGGAGAAGTCGGCTTCGGGTTGGTCACCACGGTCTCCGCGGTCGGCGGTCTGGCCGGTACGACGGCGTACGGCTGGATCACGCGTCGGGTAAGCCTTGGCGATCTGATGCGGATCGGCCTACTGGTGGAGACGTTCACCCACCTCGGCCTCGCGCTGACGACCATCCCGGCCGTCGCGCTGGTCATCTTCTTCGTCTTCGGGGCGCACGCCTTTGTCTGGGGCGCCACGTCGATCACGGTGCGCCAGCGCGCGGTACCCACAGAGCTGCAGGGTCGGGTCGGCAGCGTCAACACCGTCGGGGTGTACGGCGGACTCGTGATCGGCGCTGGCGTCGGCGGTCTCGTCGCGCAGCGGTGGGGGATCACGGCTCCGTTCTGGTTTGCCTTCGTCGGTTCGGCGATCTTCGTGATCCTGATCTGGCGGGAGCTCGCGCACATCGCGCACACCGATGCGGACGTCCTCGAACCGCGCTGACGTGCGAGGATCGGTCATGTCTGATCCGTCCCAGCCCGCCTCGATCACCGTCACCCCGCAGGGTCCGTACGTCGTCAAGGGTGGCCCACCGATCCGGCGCAAGCGCATCGTGAGTACCGAGCGGGACGAGCCGGTCGCCTGGGAGCTCACCGGGACGGTCGCGGCCTCCGAGGAGGAGTACTCGCTGTGCCGATGCGGGGGTTCCAGCAACAAGCCGTTCTGCGACGGCACCCACGAGAAGCGCGACTGGGACGGGACCGAAACGGCAGCCGTCACCGAGTACGACGTCCGCGCCACCAGCTATCCCGGCACCGGGATGACGATGCGCGACGACCGCTCCATCTGCGAGCACGCAGGGTTCTGCACCAACAAGATCAGCAACGTCTGGAAGATGAGCAAGCTCACCGCAGACACCGCGGTCCGCTCCCAGGTGATGGGCATGATCGACCGCTGTCCGTCCGGTGCGCTGACTTATCGGGCGGACGCGGGTGGGCCCGATCTCGAGCCCGACCTGCCGGTCGCCATCAACGTCGTCGATGACGGTCCGCTCTTCGTGACCGGTGGGGTGCCAGTGACCCGGGCGGACGGCGCGCCGCTCGAGACCCGCAACCGGATGACGCTGTGCCGTTGCGGCGCCTCGAAGAACAAACCGCTGTGCGACGGGAGCCACGCCGATGCCGGTTTCCATGACCCGCTGAGCGGACCGGCGACCGGCTGACAGCGAGGTACGGCCGCGGACCTCCGTAGCAAATCGGGCGAAACGGCTGCGATACTGGCCAAAAGCGGCACGCTCCCGTCGTTGCCGCGGACGGAGCCCCCCATGGTTCGACGCCTGCTCCCGCTGGCCCTTGCCCTGCCTCTCGCTGTCGTCGTCCTGCCCGCAGGGCCCGCCGTGTCCGCGCCGCCAGGAGATGTGCGCATCGAGGTGCTGTCAGGTCGCGGTGACCTCGTGACTGGCGGCGACGCCCTGCTGCGCATCGTCCTTCCGCCGGACGCGAGCCGACAGGGGCTGCGGGTCGACGACGACGGCAGGGACGTCACGAAGGCGTTCGGTGCCGGTCTCGACGGACTGGTCACCGGCTTGGCGCTGGGCGAGAACGTCGTGCGTGCCGTGCTGCCGGACGGCCGCGGCGCCCGCATCACCCTGACCGCGGCACCCATCGGCGGCCCAGTCTTCAGCGGCCCGCAGATCAAGCCGTGGACCTGTGTGGGCGAGGTCAAGGACGCCCAGTGCAATCGAACGCCGACGGTGCGCTTCCTCTACAAGTCCACCTCGGGCGGGGCGCTCAAGGCTTACAACGCCGACAGCCCGCCCTCCGACGTCGCGAAGACGAAGACCGACGAGGGCAACGAGGTGCCGTTCATCGTCCGCGAGGAAACCGGTAACAGCGTTCGGGACCAGTACAAGATCGCCGCGCTGTTCGACCCGAAGCAGAGGGTCGACCCGACCGCGGCCAACCCCGGGTTCGCCAACAAGCTGGTGCTGACGCATGGCGCGAGCTGCGACACGTCGTACGAGATGGGTGCCGCACCCGCCGTACTGCTCGAGGACGCCCTGTCGCAGGGCTTTGCCGTCGCATCGCACGCGCTCGACAACGCCGGCCACAACTGCAACATCGTGACGCAAGCCGAGTCGCTGGTGGTCACGAAGGAGCTGGTCGTCGAGCGCTTCGGTCCGCTGACCTACACGATCGGCACCGGATGCTCTGGTGGCTCGCTGGTCCTGCAGCAGGTCGCCAACGCCTACCCGGGCGTCTACCAGGGAATCCTGCCGCAGTGCAGCTTCACCGACGCGTGGAGCTCGGCCCAGCAGTACGTCGACTATGTCGGGCTGCGTGAGTTCCTCGAAGGGCCCGGATCGGTGCAGTCCGGCATCCTCCCGGCCCAGTGGCCGTCGATCTTCGGCCACGCCAACCCGGTCAACCAGATCAGCTTCACCGAGGTGATCCCCAACAGCGGGGACCCCAGCCGCTCTTGCCCAGGGGTCGCGGCGGCGAAGGTCTACAGCGACACCAACAAGGGCGGCCTGCGCTGCACCTTGGTGGACTACATGGTCAACGTGTTCGGCAAGGTCGAGAGCGGCCCGGACAAGGGGAAAGCCCGTCGTCCGATCAGCAACGTCGGCATCCAGTACGGCCTGTCCGGTCTGTTGGCCTTCATCCAGGGCCCCAAGGACCCGACGCGTCCGCCGCTGACCCCGTCGCAGTTCGTCGCACTCAACAAGGGCGCGGGCGGCTACGACTACGACTTCAACCGAGTTGCCACTCGCACCGTCGCGGACCCGGTTGCCCAGGAGCGCGTTTACCGCAGTGGCGCCGTCAACACCGGTGCACACATGGATACCGTCGCGATCATCGACCTGGGCGGTCCCGAGCCGGGGGCGTTCCACGACATCTACCGCAAGTACTCGATGCGGGACCGCCTCGTTCGCGAGCACGGCACGGCGGCCAACCAGGTCTTCTGGGAAGGCCAGACGCCGCTGTTGGGTGACTCCTCCTTCGTGACCGATGGCATCCGTGCGATGGACGACTGGCTGGCCGCGGTCGAGGCGGACAGCAGCAGCCTTGCGCTGTCGAAGAAGATCCTGGCGGCCAAGGCGAAGGCCGGTGTGAAGGAGCGCTGTGTCGGCGCGGACGGCGCTGACGTGCCGTTGAGCGTGTGCGATGCAACCGTTGACCCGACGCTCTTCTCCTCCCCGCGCATCGAGGCAGGCGGCGGGGATCCGGTGGTCGGTTTCACCGACGACCGGCTCGACTGCGAAACCCGTCCGATCGAGACCTTCGACTACGCCGGCAAGAAGTTCACCGCGGTGTTCAGCGCCGCCGAGCAGGCGACGCTCAAGTCCGTGTACCCGACGGGTGTCTGCGATTACACCAAGCGCGGCAAGGGCTTCCAGGCGGCCACGACGTGGCTGACCTACCAGGACGCCAGCGGCCGGGTCATCTACGGCGGCACGCCGCTGGGCGCCGCACCGGTGTCCGTCCCGTTCCGGGGGACGGACGTGAGTGCCGCGCGAGGTTCCCTGCCGGCGACCGGCGGCTCGGTCGTGCTGGCCGTGCTCGGTGCGGCCCTGCTGGGCGGTTCGCTCTTCCTCCGGCGCCGTCGTACCGCGACTGAGCGCTTTTAGTTTCGGCTCAGCTGCCAGGTGGTGAGCAGGACGCCGTCCTGCTCCAACAACGAGGTCAGCGTCATCGATCTGCTGCTCGCCAGCCCGGCCGGTAGCAGCCCGGGTGCGCCGCCGACGAGCAGTGGCGACACGGTCAGGCAGAGCTGATCGACGGCGTCGTCGGCGAGCAGTTGCTGCAGCAGGTGTGGTCCGCCTTCGCACAGGACCCGCTGGTGCCCCCTTGCTCTCAGCGCAGCAAGGCCCTGCGCCAGGTCAACGTCGTCCTTGCCGGCGACGACCACCTGAACGTGCGCAGGAAATGCTGCCGCAGCAGCTGACTGCGTCGTGATGATCAGGACGGGCTGCGACGGGTCACCGAACAACCGGCTGGTCGGGTCGAGCTGCCCGGTGCGGGTGACCACGGCGAGGGTCGGCAGCGCGGCGCGACCTTCCGCGGTGCGCCGGTCCCGCAGCGCGTCGGGCAGCGCCACCGGGCCGTAGTCCTCAGCGCGCGCGGTCCCGGCACCGACCAGCACAACGTCGGAGACCGCGCGCAAGACGCGGAACACCTGCCGATCCACCGGACCGGACAGCGGCGCGGATCTGCCGCCCACCGTGACGGCGCCATCGACGGAATGCACGAACCCGGCCCGAAGGTGCGGAGTGGCGGGGAGCGCGTACGACTCCCAGAGGTCGTCGACCTCAACGACCGGGCCCGGCAGCAGCCGCCGCATCGACGTGCTGCCTTTACTTCGCTGAAGTGGCGAGGCCGGCGAGCAACAGCACCTCGGCGAGGCAGGCCTTGCTCCACATCTCCAGGTGCAGGCTCTCGTCGATGCCGTGCCAGCGGGACGCCGGGTCACCAACCCCCGTGACCAGCACCGTGGCGCCAGGGAACGTGCGGGCGAACTCGGCGATGAAGGGGATCGACCCACCGACGCCGCTCTCGACGGCGTCGTTCCCGTAGGCCTCGGCGAAGACAGCGCGGGCCAGGTCGTAGACCTCGCCGGTCGCTTCCAGCGAGTACGGCGAACCGGCAGCACCTTCGGTGACGACCACCTCCGCACCCCAAGGGGCGTTGTCCTGCAGATGGGCGGTCAAGGCACCCATGGCCTTGTCGGGGTCATCGCCGGGGGCGATGCGAAGGCTGAGCTTGGCCCTGGCCCGCGGCAGCAGGACGTTGGAGGAGCTGTCGACGCTCGGCGCATCCAGGCCGATGACCGACAGGGCCGGCCGGTGCCACAACCGCTCGGGCAACGTCCCCGTGCCGATCAGGGCGGCACCGCCGCAAAGCCCGACATCGGCGCGGAACGTCGCCTCGTCCAGGTCGGGCGCCTCCGACGTACCCACGTAGAGGCCCTGTACGGCGACGTCACCTGCGTCGTCGTGCAGGGTCGCGAGCAGCCGGCACAGTCCGGTGAGCGCGTCGCCCGCGGGACCGCCGTACATCCCGGAGTGCACCGCTCGTTCAAGCAGCCGCACCTCCACGACGACGTCCACCAGCCCGCGCAGGCTGGTGGTGAAAGCCGGGACGTCGACGGCGGCGTTGGCGGAGTCGGCGATGACGATGACGTCGGCCCGCAGCCGGTCGCGGTGCTCGGCCAGCAGGGCCGGCAGGGTCGGC
>Ga0136633_1001210_pt1 | contig 19170 bp, 20 predicted proteins | sample AntDrymeUQ832206_2_FD_105494 | JGI IMG/M metagenome (GOLD analysis project Ga0136633, IMG submission 105494) | Polar desert sand microbial communities from Dry Valleys, Antarctica - metaG UQ83 (22.06) | ecosystem: Environmental > Terrestrial > Soil > Desert | place: Antarctica: Dry Valley...
GGCAATCACGGCCTGGTCGACGAAAGCACCCCGCTCGCGGTCGATCCCCCGTCGGCGCTCGGTGAGCACCGCGGCCAGGCCGCGCGCCTTTTCCCGCAGCGACTCGAAGCGCACCAGGGCGTCGCCGAGGTCGCCGCCTCCGGCGTGGCCCAGCTCGGCCTCGGCCGCCTGTACGCCGGCGTCGAGCTCGGCCAGGGTGCGGCGCAGCAGATTGTCTTCGGTGGCCAGCTCGCCCCGGGCTGCGCCCCCGTCGGCCAACCGGCGGCGCAGCGTGGTGAGCTCGCGCCCGGCCAGGAAGAGGTGCAGGGCCCGCAGCTCGGCCACGAGGCCACCGTGGCGTCGGGCGGCGTCGGCCTGGCGCTCGAGCGGGCGCAGCTGTCGCCGGACCTCGCGCAGCAGATCGCCCAGGCGGGTGAGGTTGCCCTCAGTGGCGGTCAGGCGGCGCTCGGCCTTCTCCTTGCGCTTGCGGTACTTCAGGATCCCGGCCGCCTCCTCGATGATGAGGCGGCGCTCCTCGGGCCGGGCGTTGAGCACGGCGTCGATCTGGCCCTGGCTGACGATCACGTGCTGCTGGCGCCCCACACCCGTGTCAGAGAGCAGGTCCTGGATGTCGAGCAGGCGGCACGGAACGCCGTTGATGGCGTACTCGCTGTCACCGGTTCGGAAGAGCGTGCGGGTGATCGTCACCTCGGTGAAGTCGATCGACAGCAGCCCGGCCGAGTTGTCGATGGTGAGGGCCACCTCGGCCCTGCCCAGCGCCGGCCGCTTGGCTGTGCCAGCGAAGATGACGTCGTCCATCTTCTGTGAACGCACCGCCGAGGGAGCCTGCGCACCGAGCACCCAGCCGATGGCGTCCACGACGTTGGACTTGCCCGATCCGTTCGGTCCCACCACCACCGTCACCCCAGGCTCGAACTCCAGGGAAGTGGTCTCGGCAAAGGACTTGAAGCCCTTGAGGGTCAGCGTCTTCAGGAACATCCGAGAGCGAACCTAGTGCCCGGTTGCGGGCGCGCCGCGCTCCCCCGACGACGGGTTACTCGCGGCGCAGGATGTCGGCGGGCCGGAGGCGCAGTACCCGTGCTGCCGGCACCGCGGTGAGGGCCGTGGCGCCGAGGACAACCGCGGCCAAGGCCACCGCGATCCAGCTCCAGGGGGTCACCGCTAGCACCACGACGGGCACGCCATGAGCGATGGGAGCCCAGATCTGCCGGCCGGCCGCGAGACCGAGCGGGAGGCCCAGCAACATCGCGACCACGGTGATGGCCCCGGTCTGGGCGATCACGACTCCCGCGCTCGCGCGCCGTGTCATGCCCAGGGCGCGAAGCGTCCCGAGCTCCTTCGAGCGAAGCCGTGCGCTGGCTGCGAGGGCATGCCCGAGCGTGGCCAGCGCCAGTGCCAGGACGAAGGCCGCGAGGTAGCGAGGCACACCACTGACCTGCCCGAGGTTGCTGACGGGCGGGGGTTGCAGGCCTCGGTCATTGGTGAACACTTGGAATCCCTCGACGAGCAGCTCCTCGTCGGCAGAGACGGGGTCGACCCCGGACTCCCATTCGAAGATGATCTGGTGGATGTCACTCGCGGTCCGCGCGTCGCCCAGGACACGATCGGCGCCGTCGACGGTCAGCGCGATGCCCTCGTCGAACTGGAAGTCGCCCTCGGGGAACAGGACCGAACCGACGATCTTGAAGTCGTCGCGGCCGGCGGGGCCGACGAGCTCGATCCTGTCACCCACCTGCTGGCCGACACGGGCGATCGTCGCCGGTCCGAGCACGACCTCGTCGGCCTGAGCAGCGGCCCGTCCCTCGATGATCGAGAGGTCGAAGTCGCCGCGTCGTAGGTCGTAGGAGAGCAGCGTCTCCTCCACGCCCGCCACGGTGATCCCGAAACCGATGTGCAGCCCGATCAGCGATTCCACCCGCTCGTCGTCGTCGAGGCGCGGGACGGCGCGGTCGTACACGTCGAGCGATTCCCCAGACTCGATGAGGCGGCTACCGCCCTGCCCGGTGAGGGTCGGATCAACCTGAAGCCGCTCGATCGACGCGCTCACCATGAGGGCAGCGATGGCGACAACGATGGCCGCGGAGACCGCCGCGATGGCACCACGGCTGCTGCGGCCACCGCGGGTGGCCTCACCGAACAGGGCGTGCCGCACGCCGATCACCAGTGCGAGCGGCGCGCGTAGCTGGACCCCGCGAGGCGAGGTGCCAGGCGGCGCGGACCGAGTCACGGCCACGTCGCGGCCGGCCAGCACGAGCGCAACAGAGAGCGTTGCCGCGGCGGCGCCCAGCGACATCGCGGCGACGGCGGTGTTGGCCACCACCGCCCCGACGGCCGGATCAGCGGCGCGCGCGAGCCCGATCGCCACCAACGGCGCCGCGACGATGCCGAGAGCGGTGCCCACGGCCAGACCACCGATGATCGCGGGTACGAACACGAGTGCAGCCGCGACACCGAGCGCCCGTCGAGTCATGCCGAGCGCGCGGAGCGTCTCGTGGTCCTGCAGCACGAGTCGAGCCGCCCGCGACAGCATGAGCACCACCGCCACGGCGCCGGCCACCACCGCGGCCGCGGCGACCAGACGCAGCGCCGTGGCGATCGTGGCGAGGCCGTCGTCAGCGGCGGCACTGTCGCCGAACGGTGACGGCCTCACCTCGCCACCCGGAAGCTGCGGAGGAGAACCCGAGTCGAGCGCCCGGCGGGCGGCATCGTCGAGTCGGACCTCGAGCCCGTAGTAGCCGCGCATCTGCTCGCCGTAGCGCTCCGCGAACGCGGGGCTGAGGAAGATGAGGCCCTCCCACCGGCTGAAGTCCGCCGGGGTTCGGGCGACGCCCACGACGCTCACCTCCACACGAGGACCGTCGGGCGGGCCAGGGTCGCCGCCGTTGAACGCCAGATCGATCCACTCGTCGGTCATCGACTCGAGCCACATCGTCTCACCCGCGCCGACCCCGAGCGTGGAGGCGAACTCCTCACTCAGCGCGATCTCGTCGGCCTGCCCGGGGTCGACGGCGCGCCCTGCGGTGATCACTGGCGCGTTGAGCGTCGCCGCGCCTGCAACGCGGAGGGGTGCCACTGAGTAGATCTGGAAGTCGGGGAAGTACTCCGTGCCGGCCGGGCGCACGAACAGCTCCACCATCGGGGCCGCCGCCTCGACGCCGTCCACCGCTTCGAAGGCGGAGATCTCGCTGGCACCTCTGCCTTCGTAGTAGGCGATGACGTCGGACGCGTTGGTCGCCTCCCGGAGGCGTGCGAAGGCCGTCTCCGAGCGAGCAGCCGCGGTGAGCGTCGCAACGGTGGTCGCCAACGTCCCCGCGACGAGGAGCGCGAGCAGGATGAGCGAACGCCAGCGCTGACGCCAGTCCGATCGGGCGATCAGCAGCAGATCCGCTGGCCCGAGATCCCGCAACGATCCTCCCATGGCAGCAGCCAACGCCACCACGGCCAGTCGCACAATGGTGAACGCCCCCCTCTGCTAGGGGTGCTACCACACCAAGGCGAACCCGCTCGTCAGACCTGGCAGGCGTCGCAGTAGTACAGGGGCTTGTTGGCGTAGCGGGCCTTGGCCACCGGAGCCCGGCAGCGGCGGCAGGGCTCGCCCTCTCGGCCATAGACCTTGAGGTCGGCCTGGTGATCGCCCGGCTTGCCGTAGAGGTCGACGAAGGGGTGGTCGTCGACCGTGCTGCCGCGATGCTTGATGGCGTCGTGGAGCGTCTCGACGAGGGCCCGGAAGAGGCGGCGGATCTCCTGGCTGGACAGCTCGCTGGAGATCCGGTCGTGGCGGAGGCCGGCCTCCCAGAGGATCTCGTCGCTGTAGATCGGGCCGATCCCAGCCACCACCTCGTCATCCATCAGGAGGGCCTTCAGCTTCACGTGCTTGGCCAGCAAGACTCGGGCGAAGGTGGTCCACGACACGGGATCGGCCACGGGATCGAGCCCGATGGCGGCCAGCTCGGGCGCCTCGTCGGCCAGCGCATCGTTGGCCACCACGAACGCCTGGGCGGTGCCACTGGTGTCTACGAGGCGGATCTGCCCGCCCTGGGTGAAGGCCAGCGTGAGGACGGTGCCCTTGGGGGCGGTGGAGCGCGGAGCCGCCTTCTCGAGGTAGCCCTTGTCGCCCAGGTGCAGCAGCAGGAGCTCGCCGTTGTCGAGGTTGCCGACGAGGAACGGGCCGCGCCGGTCGACCGACTTCACCTTGGCACCTTCCAGGCGCGTTTGGAACACCTGCTTGTTGCCGTTGCGCTTGGTGAGCTTGGAGCCGGTGACCTCGGGCACCTTGAAGCGCTTGCCCGCCGACTCCTTCTCCAGCTCACGCCGGAGGGTTTCGAGCTCAGGCAGCTCAATCATGGTGGATCTCCCTAGGGTTTTCGGGTTGATGGTCGGCCAGGGCATCCACCGCGGCTCGGGCGGCGGCCTGCTCGGCCTGCTTCTTGGAACGGCCCTCGCCACGGCCGTAGGCGACGCCGTCGACGGTGGCGGAGACGAAGAACGTGCGGGCGTGGTCGGGGCCTGTGGCCTCCACCTCGTAGCGCGGCGGCAGGCTGAAGAGGTGAGCCGACAGCTCCTGCAGCCGGCTCTTGTGGTCGGCGCCGTCGGTCTGGGCGGTGGCCAGCCGAGCGCCGAGGATGCCGAGCACGAGGTTGGTGGCGCCCTCCAGGCCGGAGGCGATGTAGGTGGCGCCGATGATCGCTTCCATGGCGTCGGCCAGGATCGAGGGCTTCTCCCGCCCGCCGGACCTCTCCTCGCCCTTGCCCAGCAGCAAGTGTTCCCCCACGCCGAGGCCCTCGGCCACCTCGGCCAGCGCCACGGAGTTCACCACCGTCTTACGGATCTCGGTGAGCGCCCCCTCCTCGAGGTCGGGGTACACGCGGTACACGTGATCGGTGACGACGACGCCGAGCACGGAGTCGCCCAGGAACTCGAGGCGCTCGTTCGAGGGATGGCCGGCGTGCTCGGCGCACCAGGAGCGGTGGACCAAGGCAGGGGCCAGGAGGTCGGGGGACAGGTCGAGGCCGAGGCGTTCGACCAGCCGCTCGAGCCGGGGTACCGGGAGGGTGATCGGAGCCCCTACAGCCGGCCGAACACGTAGTCGACGGCGTCGCGCACCGTCTTCAGGTCTTCGAGGTCCTCATCGTCGATCCGAAACCCCACGGACCGCTCACTGAGCTCCTCCTCGAGGGCTTCCACCAGCTCGATCAGGGCCAAGGAGTCGGCATCCAGGTCATCGGCGAAGCTCTGGCCCTCGGAGATGCCTCCGGGTTCGATCTCGAGGATGTCCGCGAGGCGATCGCGGATCAGCTCGAACACCTGCTGGCGGTCCATGGGGGTTCCTCGTTCGACGTGGGTCTCTGCGGGCACGGGCACTCCTGCTCGCGGCGGTTGGGAAATCGGGCGCCAGCCTACCGGCGCCCGCACTTTGTGCGCTTGTGATGACACGGAGCCCCTGGTCAGCGGGTATGGGAGGATGCGTTGATGCGCGCCGCCCTGCTCAAAGAGGTCCCCGGGAAGCTTGAGATCGACGACGTGGAGGTGGGCTCGCCGGGGCCGCAGGAGGTGCTGCTCCGCACCGTGGCGGCCGGTCTTTGCCACTCCGACCTGCACTTCATGGAGGGCAAGTACCCCTGCCCCACCCCGGCCGTGCTGGGCCACGAATCGGCCGGGATCGTCGAGGCGGTGGGGGACCAGGTCAGCTACGTGCAGCCCGGCGACCACGTCATCACCTGCCTGTCGGTCTACTGCGGCAACTGCGAGCCCTGCCTCACCGGCCACCTGACCCTCTGCACGGGCAAGGACGCCACCCGTCGCGCCCCCGGTGAGCCACCCCGCCTCACCCACGCCGGACAGGAGGCCCACCCGCTGCTCGACATGGGCTCCTTCGCCGAGCACATGCTCATCCACGAGCACGGCCTCGTGAAGATCCGCAAGGACATGCCGCTCGACCGGGCCGCCCTCATCGGCTGCGCAGTCACCACCGGGGTGGGCGCCGTGTTCAACACGGCGAGGGTGGAGCCCGGCTCGACCGTGGCCGTCATCGGCTGCGGTGGCGTGGGTCTGAACTGCGTGCAGGGGGCTGCCATCGCCGGGGCGGGCAAGGTCATTGCCGTTGACATGCTCGCCTCCAAGCTGGAGCTGGCCCAGGAGTTCGGCGCCACCCACATCGTCGATGCCTCGGCCGGCGACCCGGTGGGCCAGGTGCGCGACCTCGCCGGCGGCGGCGTGCACTACAGCTTCGAGGCCATCGGCATGAAGGAGACGTCCGAGCAGGCGTTCGGGATGCTGCGCGCCGGGGGCACCTGCACTGTGATCGGCATGATCCCGGTGGGCCAGTCGATGGAGATCCCGGGCTACGAGCTGCTCAGCGAGAAGCGACTGATGGGCTCGAACATGGGCTCGAACCGCTTCCGCGTCGACATGCCCCGATACATCGACCTCTACCTCGACGGCCGGCTCAAGCTCGACGAGCTCGTGTCGCGCCGCATCGGCCTCGACGAGGTCAACGACGGCTTCGACGCCATGAAGACCGGCGAGGTGGCCCGCTCCGTCATCATGTTCGACTGAGCTCATGCCTGCTCCGGGCGTCGCTTCGCTCCTGCCTCCGCAGGTGCCTCCCGGCGACTGGCGAAGCCAGCCCGCCTCCGGCCCGTGCGCAGGCTGTCCGCCTCTGGGCGGACGTCGTCGTCCTCCTCGGGGCGGACGACAGCGCGTGGGGCGGGTCGTAGCCTGGTCGCGTGACCTGGTGGGAGCGGTGGCGTGCGGACCTGGCTCGACCCGAGACGGCGACGGGCCGCGACGAGCTCGGGTTCCTCGTGGGCAGCGCGGTCTTCATCATCGGGATCTCTGCGCTCAACGATCCGCCCACGGCCGTCGAGATGGTCCTCATCGCCCCGGCCTTTGTCGCCTTCGTGCTCCGCGGACTGTTGCCGCGCCTGCCCGCCGAGGCGTTCGCGGCGGCGGTAGTGGGGCCGGTCGTCCTGGTCGTGGGACGGGAGGGGCACCTCGAGGGCACCTTCTTCCTCACCGTGCTCGTGGTGCTGTACGCCGCGTGGCAGCTCGGATCGACGACCCGCGCCCTGGTGATCCTCGCGGTCACCGCGGCGGCTCCATGGGTGGTGGCGCACGTCCTCGCGCCCGACTCAGACATCGGCTGGGCCGCCTGGACCAGTGCCTGCTTCTTCACCTTCGCCATGGGGAAGGGCCTCCGCCGGCAGCAGCTCCTCATCGAGGAGCTCAAGAGGGCACGGGAGGCCTTGGCCGAGCAGGCGGTGGCCGAGGAGCGGCGTCGGATCGCGCGCGAGCTCCACGACCTCGCCGGCCACACGCTGGCCGCCGTGCTCCTGCACGTGACCGGCGCCCGTCATGTGCTGCGGCGTGACATCGACGAGGCGGAGCGGGCCCTCTTGGACGCCGAGACGGTGGGGCGGGCCAGCCTGGACCAGATCCGTGCCACGGTGGCCGCGCTGCGGACCGACGAGCGCGGCACCGACCCGGCCCTGGCCGGCTCCGCCGACCTCGGCGCGCTCGTGGAGGAGTACCGGCGGGCCGGCCTGGCCATCTCGGCGACCATCGCGCCGTCCGCCGCCGACATCGAGGGGCCGACCGGCACCGCCCTGCACCGGATCGCCCGGGAGTCGCTCGCCAACGTGGCGCGCCACGCCCCAGGGAACGCGGTGGTCCTCACCGTCGACCTCGACGGTCCTGAGGCCCACCTCGTCGTGCTCGACCGGGGCCGGCCCGCCGACCCGGCTGCCGGCGGCTCGGGCCACTTCGGCATCGTCGGCATGCGCGAGCGGGCCCGGGCCCTGGGCGGCGAGCTCGACGCCGGGCCGACCGCCGATGGGTGGCGGGTCGAGGCTCGGTTGCCGATCGCTCCGGTGACCGCCCATGCCGAGGTACCTCTGTGATCCGCGTGCTGATCGTCGATGACCAACCCATCGTGCGAGCCGGCGTGGCGCGCATCCTGGCTCCCGCGGACGGCTTCGAGGTGGTGGCCGAGTGCGATGACGGGGACGAGGTAGTTGCCGCGGTCGCCGAGCACCGTCCCGAGCTGGTGCTGATGGACGTACGCATGCGCCGTGTCGACGGCGTCACGGCCACACGCCTCCTGCGGGCAGTAGCGGACGAACCACCCGTGCTCGTGCTCACCACCTTCGACGACGACGACGCCCTGTGGGGCGCCGTCGACGCGGGTGCGGCCGGCTTCATCCTCAAGGACGCCACCGCCGAGGACCTGATCGCCGCGGCCCGCGCCGTGGCCGGCGGAGCGGCGTGGCTGGACCCGAAGGTGGCGCCGCGCGTGCTCAGCGCGGCTCGCGCCAACGCCCGCCGGCGGCCCGCTGAGCCGGCCCGTCTCGAGGAGCTGACCGGGCGCGAGCACGACGTCCTCCGCCACATGGCGAGAGGCGCCACCAACGCCGAGATCGCCGCTGCCCTGATCGTCGGCGAAGCCACCGTGAAGAGCCACGTGGGCGCCATCTTCTCGAAGCTCGGGGTGCGCGACCGAGCGGCTGCCATCGTGTTCGCCTACGACCACGGCATCGTCGACCCCAACCCACAGGGGGAGGCCGGCTAGCGCCCGTGGGCCGATGCGCGGCCGCCTCTCGGAAGCGCACGATCGGGCTATGTCGACCACGACCATGACGGCTCCGACCAGTTCCGCCACCGCCACCACCGAACCGCTCATCGAGGTGCACGACCTCCGCCGTCGTTACGGCGCCACTGAGGTGCTCCGAGGGGTCTCCTTCTCGGTGCTGCGAGGCGAGCTGTTCGGCCTGCTCGGCACCAACGGGGCGGGCAAGACCACCACCGTCGAGATCCTCCAGGGCCTCCGACGCGCCGACAGCGGGTCGGTCTCGGTCCTCGGTCTGGACCCACGGACCGCCGGGGACCAGCTGCGGCGGCGCATCGGCACCCAGCTGCAGGACGCCGCCCTCCCCGATCGCATGCGGGTGGGTGAGGCGCTGCAGCTCTTCGCCTCCCTCCACCCTGCGCCCCAGCCCCTCGACGAGCTGGCCGCCGAGTGGCAGCTGGAGGCGCTCTGGCGTCGATCGTTCGCCGCCCTGTCCGGCGGGGAACGCCAACGGCTGTTCGTGGCCCTCGCCCTCGTCGGTCGGCCCGAGCTGGTCTTCCTCGACGAGCTGACCCAGAACCTCGACCCCGTCGGCCGGCGCCGCACCTGGGACGTAGTGCGGCGCATCCGCGACGCTGGCACCACCGTCGTGCTGGTCACTCACGACGTGGAGGAGGCCGAGCGGGTGTGCGACCGCATCGTCGTGCTCGACCGCGGTCGGGTGGTGGCGGACGGGACACCGGCGGCCATCGTGGACGACCTGGGAGGCACCACCACGGTGCGCTTCACCGACCGTGAGCTCGATGTACGAGGGCTGCGCCCCCTCCCTGGCGTGACGCGAGTCAGGCGCCATGGAGCCGAGGTGCAGGTCGAGGGCACCGGACCGCTCCTCGCCCACGTCGGTGCCCACCTCGTCGCCGCTGGACGGCCGGCGCTCGACCTGCGGGCCGAGCGACCGACCCTCGAAGACCGCTTCGTCGCCCTGACCCAGGAGAGCTCGTCATGACCGCCATCACCTCGTCCCCTACCGCCTCGCGGTCGACCGGACCCGTGCACACCGCTCTCCGGCTCACCGCGCTCGAGCTGCGCCTGCTCCTTCGGGAGCCGATGGTCGCGGTCGGCCTGCTCGGCTTTCCCCTCGCCACCGTGCTCGTGCTGGCCGGGGTGTTCGGCCAGGTGCCCGACCCTGACTTCGGCGGCGTGGCGCCCGACGACCACTACGTAGCCGGCTACATCGGAGTGGTCATCGCCGCCATGGGCCTCATCACCCTCCCAGTCCACATCGCCACCCATCGGGAGCTCGGCGTGCTGCGCCGGTTCCGCGCATCGGGCCTGAGCGCCGGCGTCCTGGTAGCGAGTGAGATCGCCCTCGGAGTCGTGTTGGGCACCGTCGCGGTGGTGGTGGTGCTGCTGGCCGGCACCGCCGTGTACGGCCTGCAGGCACCGGTCGACCCGCTCGGCGTGCTCGGGTGGTACCTCGCCGGACTGGCCTGCTTCATCGCCATCGGCGGCGCCCTCGGGTCGCTCCTCCCCACCGGTCGATCCGCCACCGCGCTGGGCAACCTGTTGTTCGTGCCGATGTTCCTGCTCGGTGGCGGCGGCCCGCCGCGCGCGGTGATGACTGGATTCATGCGGACGCTGTCTGACGTCCTCCCGCTCAGCCACGTGGTGGGCGGGCTGCGCCAGGCTTGGCTGGGCCAGACCGACGACCCGCACACCCTGTGGTGGCCGCTCCTGGTGGCCGCCGCTGCCGTCGCCGTCGCCATGCGGACCTCCCGCCGCCGGGTGGGCTAGAGGCAATGCCGTTCAGGTAGCGGCGACGGCAGCGCGGAGGTTGTCGACGATGCCGGCGTCGAGCAGCTCCTTGGCCACCCGCACGGCGTTCACGACCGCCGTGGCCGAGGAAGAGCCGTGGGAGATCAGGCAGAGCCCGTCGACGCCCAGCAGCATGGCCCCGCCGGTGTTGTCAGGATCCAGGGTGCCGTACAGGGGTAGCAGGGCCGGCACCAGCACCTCGCTGGCCGCCCGCGTCTCGGGGCTGGTGCCAAAGGCCTCGAAGATGGCGTTCACGAGGGTGCGCATGCCACCCTCGAGGGTCTTGAGGACCACGTTGCCGGTGAAGCCGTCGGTGACGACCACATCCACGTCGGGGGTCATGACGTCGCGACCCTCGACGTTGCCGATGAAGGTGCCGCCGGCGGCGCGCAAGGCGCCGGCGGCGGCCAGCAGGGCGTTCGTCTCCTTGACGAGCGGCGTGCCCTTGGAGGCCTCCTCGCCGATCGACAGAAGCCCCACCCGCGGCTGCTCGATGCCGTAACGGGTGCGGGCGAACACCACACCCATCTGGGCGAACTGGAGGAGCCAGTCGGCCTGGCACTCGGCGTTGGCACCGGCGTCGAGCAGGATCGTGGGGCGGTGGCCGGGGACAGGGATGGGCGTGGCGATGGCGGGGCGGGCCACCCCCTTGATCCGGCCCATGCGCAGCAGCGCCGAAGCCATCGTCGCCCCCGTGTTGCCGGCCGAGATCATGGCCGAGGCCTTGCCGTCGCGCACCGCCTCGGCCGCCCGGACGAGCGACGAGTCCTTCATCCGCCGCACGCTCGAGCCCGGATCCGCGCTCATCGGGATCACCTCGGAGGCCGGGATTATCTCGAGGTCGCCCGCCAACGGCTCGAGCACCTCCGACTGACCCACCAGGGCCACGGGTACGCCGAGCTCGGCCACCGCGCGATGGGCGCCCGCGACGATCTCGTTGGGCGCCTTGTCGCCTCCCATCGCGTCCAGAGCGACGGGCAGCATCAGGGGTTCAGTCCACCTCGATGGCCTGGCGGCCGGCGTACCAACCGCAGTTGCCGCAGACCACGTGGGGCACCTTGGTAGCGCCGCAGCGCGGGCAGAGGCTCCGCGACGGGGCCTCGAGCGTCCAGGCACTGGCCCGGCGGCTCCGGCTCTTCGCCTTCGAGGTCTTCTTCTTGGGGACGGCCATGACTGATCCTCAGCGTCGAGAACGGGGTGCGCGCCGGGCGGAGGCCCTGCGGCGCAGCCGGGGGATCGTAGCGGGGGGCCTCCGAACCCGTCGAACCCGGGTGCGCCTCAATCTTCGAGATGCAGCTGGTCGAGGGCCGCCCATCGGGGATCGATCGGCGCCTCGTTGGGCTCGTCGCCGTCTCCCTCCACCGCGGTGGGGAAGGTGTCGGGTGCCGGACCGGGGCAGTCCGGACGGCACAGCGGGGCCAGCGGCAGGTTCAGCAAGGCAGCGTCACGCACCACAGGCTCAAGGTCCACCTCGTCACCCTCGATCGAGTACGTCTCACCGTCGGTGGGGCGCACCTCGAACCTCTCTCTCACGTCGACGCGCAGCACGCCGCCGACGTCGTCGAGGCAGCGCCGGCACTCGGCCGTCCACGGCACCTCGACGGAACCGGTGACCGTGATGGCTCCCTCGATGGACTCGAGGGTGACGTCTACCCGTAGATCGGCGTCGGCAGGCACCCGCGACGAGGTGATGACCAGGCCGGGCAACGGGATCGCCACCCGCACGTCGCGCTGGGTGCCAGGGCGGCGCCGGAGCTCCATGATCCCGATCCGCAGGACCGGATGGGACATTTGGGGGCTACCCGAGGTCCTGGTCGAAGACGGCCGGGTCATCGGGTCCGTCGTCGTCGTAGCGCGGACCGACGGCCGGCACATCGCCGGTGTTCAGCGAACCCTGCAGCTTCTGGCGGCCGGACCCCACCATCTTCATGGTGCGCTCAAGCACGATCTCGAAGCTGGCCAACTTCTGGTCGCAGAAGTCCTCGACCTCGTTCTTGAGGCGGCCGGCCTCGTCGGTGGCGGCGTCGATGATCTTGCGGGCGCGGGCCTCGCTGGCCTTCACCACCTCAGTGCGCTGCACCATGCGCTCGGCGCGGGTGCGGGCCTGGTCGAGGATGTCCTCGCCCTCGCGCTTCACCTTGGCCAGGTACTCCTCTCGCTCCTTGAGCAGCCAGCGGGCGGCGCGGAGCTCGTCGGGCAGCCGCTCCATCGTCTCGTCGACCAGGTCGAGCACCTCGTCCCGATTGATCATCACCGAGGTGGACAGCGGCATCGGCCTAGCCGATGCCACCAGCTCGTGAAGACGGCGCAGCATCTGCTCGACGTCGGACCCGGGGGTGCGGGGGCGCTCCATCTCGGCGGACAGATCGGGCTGGTCGTGGTCGCTCATCAGGATCCGTACCTCTCGGTGAGGCGCTTGGCCACGGGGGCGGGGACCATGCTGGACACGTCGCGGCCAAAGCGGGCGATGTCGCGGATGTACTTCGAGGCCACCGCGGAGTTGGCCGAGGCCGAGGGCAGGAACAGCGTGTGCACCCCGGACACGTTCAGGTTGACCTGAGCCTGGCTGATCTCGCTCTCGAAGTCGATCGTGGAGCGGAGGCCCTTGATGATGAAGTCGGCGCCGATGTCGGCGGCCACGTCGACCACGAGCTTGGCGAAGCTCATCACCTCGATGTTGGCGAGGTGGCTGAGCGATTCCTCGATCATCTCCTCGCGCTCCGCCAGCGTGAAGAGCGGCTCGCCCTTCTGCGGGTTGCGCATCGTCGCGACGACGACCTCGTCGAAGAGGTGGGACGCCGTCTCGATGAGCTCGACATGGCCGTTGTGGATCGGGTCGAACGAGCCGGGATAGAGCACCTTGGTCATCGGCGCCACGCTACCGCTGAGGCCCCGCTTGACTACCACCGGCTGCCTCAGATGCTGATTCGCTCGGCGATCACGACGTGGGTGCGCCCGTAGCGCTTGGCCCGCAGCACCTCCCATCCGAAGGGCGGGTCGACGGCCTGGCTGGACTCGAGGACGGCCATGTCGGCGGGCAGGTCGAGCAAAAGCTCCGGCCAGCCGTCGAAGTCGTAGGGCGGGTCGAGCAGGGCCAGGTCCCAGCGCCGCGGCGGGGCGCCGGCCAGGAACCGCTCCACCGGTGTGGTCACCACCTCGGCCGCCTCCACCAACCCGCACACGGCCAGGTTCGCTTCGATGGCCCGGCGCACCTGGATGTCGGAGTCGACGAAGGTCACCCGCGCCGCACCGCGCGACAGTGCCTCGATCCCCATCGCCCCGCTACCGGCGAACAGGTCGAGCACGGTGGCCTCGGTCACCGCGCCCAGGCTCCCCAGCGCGTTGAAGGTGGCCTCCCGGACCCGATCCGGTGTGGGCCGGGTGCCCGACCCCTCGGGCGCGACCAGCCGTCGCCCACGGGCCGACCCCGAGATCACGCGCACCCGGCGACCGTACAACGCCGCCCGGGTACGGTCCGGAGATGAGCGAGACAGGACTACCCGAGGGTGTCGTCGTAGTGCGGATCGACCAGGGGCACGTACGCAATGCGGTGAACAGCGAGACGGCTGGGCGGCTCCACGACACGTTCGCGGCGTTTGATGCCGACGACTCGGCGCGCGTCGCGGTGCTCACGGGCGACGAGCAGGCGTTCTCGGCCGGGGCCAACCTGCGAGACCTGCCCAAGTTGCGCGAGAGCGGGCCGCTCGGGCCCACCCGCCTGCAGCTGTCGAAGCCAGTGATAGCCGCCATCGAGGGCTGGTGCGTGGCGGGTGGCGTCGAGCTAGCCGCCTGGTGCGACCTCCGCGTGGCCGGTGCCTCGGCGCGCATCGGTTGCCTGGAGCGACGATGGGGCGTGCCGCTGATCGACGGCGGCACCTACCGACTACCGCAGATCGTCGGCCTCGGACGAGCCCTCGACCTGATCCTCACCGGCCGGGAGATCGGCGCCGAGGAGGCCGAGCGGATGGGCTTCGTGAACCGGGTCGTCCCCGACGGCGAGGCGCTGGCCGCCTCCATCGAGCTGGCCGGTCAGATCGCGGCGTTCCCGTGGCTCGGCGTCGTCAACGACCGCCAGAGCGTCTACGCCGGGTTGGGGCTGGGGGTGGCCGACGCGCTCTCCAGCGAGGACGAGCTGGGCCGCCAAACGATCTTCGCCGACGGCTTCCGCGAAGGCGTGGCCCGCTTCGACGACCACCAGGCCACCCGGCAGCGGTGACCCCTCGATCTGTGGACGCTCACGCTCGGTATGCGAGTGTCAGCGTCCACAGATCCCGTCCTTCCCGACGGCGATGGTGGCGCGCTACGCGTCCGTGCCAGCCTGAGCGGATGCCCGTGGCCGACACCATCACCTGCGTCGACTGTGGCGGCACCTGTCACCGCATTCCTGTGGAGCCCCCCGAGCTCGGCTGGGAGGCGGGCGACGTGGTCACCTACCGCTGCCGCGACTGCGCCGACATGTGGTACCTCGAGGTCGTCGAGGAGGACCTGACCGAGGGCGACGACGCCCCCGACTGGTTCTAGAGCGCGGAGCCGACCGCGGGCGTCCGTCAGCTCTTGAAGAGGAACTCCTCGTCGTCGGGGTCGAGGAAGAGGCGGAGCTCGTCGGCCAGCTCGGGGTGGTTGGCGAGGGTGGGGTCGGCGTCGACGATCTGCTCGGCGGCGTCCCGGGCGTTCTGCACCGCCTCGCGGTCGCGGCGTAGGGACGCCAGCTTGAGGTCGCTGCGTCCCTTCTGGCGCTCGCCGAAGACGGTGCCCTCACCGCGGATGTCGAGGTCGACTTCGGCCAGCTCGAACCCGTCCTCGGTGCGCACGAGCGCTGCGAGGCGGGCGTTGCCCTGGGCCCGCTCCTCCTCGTCCACCCCTGCGCCGCCGGCGCTCGTCACGAGATAGCAGTGGGACGCGTCGGCGCCACGCCCGACCCGGCCACGCAGCTGGTGGAGCTGGGCGATGCCGAAGCGATCGGCGTCGAGCACCACCATCACCGTGGCGTTGGCCACGTCGACGCCCACCTCGATCACCGTGGTGGCCACCAGCACCTGCACCTGGCCCGCGCGGAAGGCGGCCATGGTGGCCTCCTTCTCCGCGGCCGGCAGGCGGCCGTGCAGCAGGGCCAGGCGGAGACCAGAGAGGTTGTCGGCTTCGAGGCGCTCGAAGGTCTGCTCGGCGGAGGCCACCTCGAGCTTGTCGCTCTCGCCGATCAGCGGGCACACGACGTAGGCCTGACGCCCCGCCGCCACCTCCTCGCGCACCTTGGCCCACACGTCGGTCTCGGCCTCGTCGCCCTTGGCCCAGGTGGTGACGATCGGCTGGCGCCCGGCCGGCTTCTGGCCGAGCACCGACACGTCGAGATCGCCGTAGACGGTCATGGCCGCGGTGCGCGGAATCGGCGTGGCCGTCATCACCAACACGTCGGGCACCGCTCCCCCGCCGGCCTTGTCTTTGAGGGCGGCGCGCTGCTCCACACCGAAGCGGTGCTGCTCGTCGATCACCACCACGCCGAGGCTCTTGAAGGCCACCGCCTCCTGGATCAGCGCATGGGTGCCCACGAGGACGTCTACCTCACCGGACACCAGCGCGGCGAGGACGCGCTGGCGCTCCTTGCCGGCGACCCTGTTGGTCAGCAGCTCGACGGTGAGGGGTCGCTCCCCGAAGAGCGAGGCGCCGTCATCGGGCACCGTGATGCCATCGATCATGGGGCGCATCGTGGCGAAGTGCTGCTCGGCCAACACCTCGGTGGGCGCCATGAACGCCCCCTGGTGGCCACCCTGGACAGCGGTGAGCAGCGCCGCCACGGCCACCACCGTCTTGCCGGCGCCCACGTCGCCCTGGAGGAGGCGGTGCATCGGGATCGGGCGCTCGAGGTCGGCGGTGATCTCCGCGATCACCCGCTGCTGGTCTCCTGTGAACGAGAACGGCAGGCGGTCCAGGAACCGCCCCACGAGCTCGCCGGACGTCAAATGGATGATGCCCTGGCTGGTGGCCTCGATCATGCGCTTGCGCAGCACAAGGGTGAGCTGGATGCGCAGCAGCTCGTCGAAGACGAGGCGGCGACGGGCCTCCTCAGTCTCGGCCAGCAGCTCTGGTACGTGGATCCCCCGGAAGGCGGCTGTGCGGTCGATGAAGTCGTGGCGATCGAGCACCCACTGCGGCAGCGGTTCCACCAGCTCGCCGGTGCGACGGAGCGACTCGGCCACCCACCCACGGAAGTCCTTGGAGTAGAGGCGGAGCTTGTCGGACTGCTGGTAGATCGCCGTGATCTGGAGGCGATCGTCCTCATCCAGGAGGTCGACTTCGGGGTTGGCCAGCTGCTTCTGCCCTCGGTAGTCGGTGATCTTGCCGAAGAACATCGCCTCGGAGCCCTCGGGGAACTGGCGGGCCCGCCAGGGTTGGTTGAAGAACGTGATCCGCATGTAGCCGGAGCCGTCGCTGATGCGCAGCTCGGTGCGGGCCCTGCCGCGTCCTCGGCCAGGGACCGTGTTCGACGACACGACCTTGCCGAACACCCAGGCCGAGTCGTCCACCCGGGCGTCACGGATGGAGAACTGCTTGGTCTTGTCGAGGTGCCGGCGGGGGTAGTGCGTGAGCAGGTCGAAGATCGACGTGATCTCGATGGCCGCCAGTGCCTTGGCCCGCTCCGGTCCCACCCCCTTCAGCTCGGTGACCGGTAGCTCGGCGAGGTCGCGAAGGCGCTTCGGGCTCACTACTCGATGCCGAAGAGGTACGGGTAGAGCGGCTGGCCGCCGTGGTGCACCTCGGCCGTCGCCGCCGGGCGGTGCTCGGCCAGCCACTCAGTGATGTGGCGGGTGCAGCCGGCGCTGGCGCCGTCGCCCTCGATGAGGGTGACGATCTCGTGGCTGGGCAGCACCAGCTCGGCCAGCAGCTTGGTGGCGGCGTCGCCGAGGTCGGCCTCGACCGAACGGATGCCGTCGCGGGCGATGCCGAGCCAGTCGTTGGTGGCGATGGGGCCGACGTCACAGCTGGAGTCCCGCACGGCCCGGGTGACCTCGCCGGCCACGACGTGGTCAGCCGCTTCGGCCATCTCCGCGGCGTTCTCCGCGCCATCCGCTTCGGGGTCGTAGGCCAGCAGTGCCGCGAACCCCTCGGTGATCCCTTTGGTCGGCACGACGTGCACCGTCTTGGTGGTGTGGGCGTCCACCTGCTGGGCCACGGGGATGATGTTCTTGTTGTTCGGGAGGATCACCACGTGATCGGCCGGCACCCGCTCCACGGCCTCGAGGAGCTCGGCCGTGGAGGGGTTCATGGACTGGCCCCCGGTGACGATGCCCTGCACGCCCAGGGAGTGGAAGATGCGACGGATGCCCGAGCCCGTGGCCACCGCCACCACTGCGCAGGCGACGGGCGTGCTCAGGTGGGCGGGCACCGCCTCGACGGTGTCGGCCGCGTCGCGGACCCAGCGCTCCTCCTCCACCTGCTCGATGAGGTCGGTGACGCGGATCTTGCGCGGCGTGCCGATGTCGATGGCGGCCTCGATCGAGGCACCGATGTCGTCGGTGTGGATGTGGCAGTTCCAGATGCCGTCGCCGCCCACGACGACGATCGAGTCGCCGATGCCGGCCCACACATCCTTGAAGGCCGGGATGGCGGCGTCATCGGCCTCGAGGAAGTACATGACCTCGTAGCGCAGGTCGGAGATGTCGCCGTGCTCGCCGCCCGCCCCGTGGCCGGGCAGCGGCTCGGTGAAGACCGGACCGTCGACGTCGGTGGCCTCGGGGACCGGACGGCCGTCGGCCACGTGCAAGAGCACATCGAGCAGCAGCAGGAACCCGGCGCCACCGGCGTCGACCACCCCGGCGGCCTTGAGGACCGGCAGCATGTCGGGGGTGCGGGCGAGGGCGTCGGCCCCTTGCACCTGGGCCGCCTCCAGCACCGCTACGAGGTCGGCCCCGCCGTCGGCGGCCACCACGGCGGCCTCCGAGGCCTCCCTGATGACGGTGAGGATGGTGCCCTCCACCGGACGCATGACCGCCTCGTAGGCGGCCTTGGCCGCCGCCGCCAGAGCGTCGGCACCGCTGCGGCCGTCGAACCCCTCGGCCTCGGCCACCACGCTGGCGATGCCCCGCAGGATCTGCGAGAGGATGACCCCGGAGTTGCCCCGGGCCCCCATGAGCGAGCCATGGCTGATGGCCTTGCAGATCGCCGCCAGGTCGTCGCCGGCGCCCGCCAGCTCCTCACCTACGGCGGTGAGGGTGAGGGCCATGTTGGTGCCCGTGTCGCCGTCGGGCACGGGGTAGACGTTGAGCTTGTTGATGCCCTCCTTGTGGGCGTCGAGCGCGTCCCGATAGCCCAGCACCACGGCCCGCAGGTCCTCGGCGCCGAGGCGCGTCAACGACGTCATCGCTGCGATACTAGGAGGCGTGCCGCACCCCTCAGGGTTGGCGGCGCTCTGGCCCTCCCGGTAGCCTCTCCGGGTCCTGAGCACCGGTCGTCGGCCGGTCCTGATGCATCGAGGTTCGCGGTCATGGCAGCTGTGTGCGAGGTCTGCGGGAAGCACCCGTCGTTCGGGATGAACGTGAGCCACTCGCATCGCCGCACCAAGCGCCGCTGGAACCCGAACATCCAGCGCATCCGAGCCATCGTGGACGGCTCGCCCAAGCGCCTCCACGTCTGCACCGGCTGCATCAAGGCCGGAAAGGTCCAGAAGAAGGTCAGCTGACCTGTCGGGGTGGTGCCAGCACCCCTGCGGATGTACATGCCAGCGACCTCGTCCTGGTCGACGGGTTTATGGTTTCCTGAAGGACGACGCCGGGCGAGCGCTCGGGTGCACGTCGAGA
>Ga0136633_1001211_pt1 | contig 19158 bp, 21 predicted proteins | sample AntDrymeUQ832206_2_FD_105494 | JGI IMG/M metagenome (GOLD analysis project Ga0136633, IMG submission 105494) | Polar desert sand microbial communities from Dry Valleys, Antarctica - metaG UQ83 (22.06) | ecosystem: Environmental > Terrestrial > Soil > Desert | place: Antarctica: Dry Valley...
GCGCTCACCCACCCACAGGAGGTGCGCTGAACACGCGTACCAGTCCCCGGTGAGTGAGTCCTGGCGGGTCAGGGCCTCCTCGTAGCCGAGGAGGAGCGCCTCGTGGCTCGTCCAGAAGTCGACCTGATGGAGGTGCGCCTCGTGCTCGAGGTCGATGCCACAGGCCCGCATGAAGCGCAGGGCCCGTTCGATCTCGCTGGCCAGGTGCTCATACCTGCGGCCCTCGGCGCTCGTAGCCACGAACTCCTGGTTCCATAGGTGGACCGACGACAGATCGGCGAACCCGCCCTTGGTGAACGCCCGCAGGAGGTTCAGCGTGGAGGCGGCCTGGTGGTACGCGGCGATGAGGCGCTGGGGATCGGGGACCCGGGCCTCAAGTGTGGGGGCGTCGTCGTTGACGCTGTGGCCCCGAAAGCTCGGCAGCTCGACCCCGTCGATGACCTCAGTGTCGCTGGAGCGGGGCTTGGCGAACTGGCCGGCGATGCGGCCGACCTTGACCGCCGGCACCCCTGAGCCGTAGGTCAGGACCACGGCCATCTGGAGGATGACCTTCAGCTTGTCGCGGATGGCGTCGGCCGAGAAGTCGTGGAAGCTCTCAGCGCAGTCGCCCGCCTGCAGCAGGAAGGCCCGGCCGCCGGCCACCTCGCCCAAGGCCTCGGTGAGCTGGCGCGCCTCGCCCGCGAACACAAGAGGCGGGAGGCCGCCCAGTCGCTTGAGCGCCTGGTCGAGTGCGCCCTCGTCGGGCCAGCTCGGTTGCTGGACGGCAGGGAGATCCCGCCACGAGGACGGGGTCCAGGACGGTGCGGCCACGTCACCATGGTCGCCCGCGCGCACCCACGACAGCAAAGGAGATGCGGTCAGGCCCCCGCTGTGGCCTCGGCCAGGATGCTGCCGGCCCGCTCGATGTCGGCCGCGGTGGAGGCGAAGGGCAGGTTGAAGATGAGCAGCTCGGCGCCTGCTTCGACCAGCTCGTGCACGCGCTCGGTGATCTCGGAGGACTCTCCGATGAGGAAGCCGGCCGTCTGCTCGGCGTCGCCTAGGCCGGCGAGCATCTCCCGGAGCTGGGTCGTCTCGTCCGCCGACCCGGTCGGGAAGAGCGAGCCCAGCCTGGTCACCAGCACCTCGGACGGATCGCGGCCCAGGTCGGCGCAATGGCGGTGCAGGACCTCGATCTTGTGGCGGAGCGTCGCCGCGTCGCCACCAATGTTGCAGGCGTCGGCGTGCTGGGCCACCAGGCGCAACGTGCGCTTCTCGCCACCGCCGCCAACGAGGATCCGGACGCCACCCTCCTGCACGGGCCCGGGCACGTTGAGCGCGCCATCCACGCGGTAGTGGTTGCCGCTGAAGGTGGGGGCCTCACCCCGCAGCATGCCCTTGCAGATGATGAGCGCCTCCTCGAGCATGTCGAGGCGCACCCGGTCGACCGGGTAGTCGAACCCGAGGCCGTGGTGCTCGGCGTCGTACCAGGCCGCGCCGAGGCCGAGCCAGGCCCTCCCGCCGGAGACGACGTCGAGGGTCGTGGTGATCTTGGCCAGCAGCGCAGGGTTCCGGTAGGTCACGCCGTTCACGAGCACGCCGAGACCGACCCGCTCGGTCACGGCGGCGAGCGCCCCGAGCAGCGTGGAGGACTCGAGGATCGGGGCGCTCGGCCCGCCGAGCGGTGGAAGCTGCCAGAAGTGGTCCATCACCCACACCGAGTCCCAGCCCCCCGCGTCGGCGGCGGTGGCCAGGTCCCGCAGGCGGGGGAAGAGCTCCTTCGGACCGACGTCGGGGAAGGCGAACTGGGGGAGCTGGAGGGCGTAGGTGGCCATGTCGGGACGGTACCTCCACCGGCTCAGCCGGGGCGCCTTCGCTGTACGGTGTGGCATGGCGGATGCCGAGAGGGCGAGGCTCGTCGACGTGGCGGAGGCCGCCGACGTCTCCATCGCGGCTGCCAGCGTGGCCCTCAGAGGCAGGCCCGGGGTGAGTGACAAGACGCGCGCTCGCGTCGAGCGGGTGGCGCGCAAGCTGGGGTATATCCCCGACGCCGCCGCCGCCTCACTCCGCAGCGGGCGTACCGGTCTGGCCGTCTTCGTGTCCGACGCCACGGACCACCCCGTGATCCCTGCGCTGGCCGCTCAGGCCGTCGCAGCTCATTTCCTCCTCGTCGTGGCCCCACCCGACGCAGTGCGCTTCCTGCTCGGCCGCGACGTCGACGCCGCCGTCGTGTGCGGCAGCGACAAGGCGGCCTCGGCCTGGGCCAGGTCGGGTCGGCCGCTCGTGGTCATCGGACCGGGACGTCTCCCGAGGGGGGCGCTGCGCATCGACGACGGCGACGACCCCTCAGCGCTTGCTGCCGCCGCGATCGAGGGCATGTTCGGGCTCGTCGCTCGCTAGGGTCCAGCGCGTGAACCCGTTTCGCTTCGGCATTCAGCTGGACGGCGCTCCCACCGGGGCGGCCTGGCGTGATCTGTGCAGGAAGGTGGAGGACCTCGGGTACTCCACCCTGTTCGTGCCCGACCACCTCGGGGACCAGTGGGCTCCCACGGTGGCCCTCACCGCAGCCGCCGACGCAACGACCACACTGAAGGTCGGGGCGCTCGTCTACGACAACGACTACCGCCATCCCGTGCTTCTGGCCAAGGAGATGGCCACCCTTGATCTGCTGAGCGAAGGCCGCCTCGAGGTGGGCCTCGGCGCAGGCTGGATGAAGACCGACTACGACGAGTCCGGCATCCCATACGACGAGCCCCTCGTGCGAGTGAAGCGCTTCGAGGAGGGTGTGCAGATCATCAAGAGCCTGCTCGCTGACGGCTCCTGCACGTTCAAGGGCGATTTCTACGAGATCACGTCGGCCCAGGGCCTGCCCCGACCCCACCGCACACCGCCGATCGTCATAGGCGGTGGAGGCAAGCGGGTCCTCAGCTTCGCGGCGGAGCACGCGGACATCATCGGGGTGAACGCCAACCTACGGGCCGGCGTCGTAGGCCCAGAGGTGGCCAAGACGGTGACGGCCGACCGCTTCCAGGAGCGCATCGGGTGGATCCGTGATGCCGCGGGGGAGCGCTTCGAGAGCATCGAGCTGCAGGTCCTTACGTTCATGTGCGCCATCACCGATGACCGTGAAGGCCTGGCCGAGCAGATGGGGCCGATGTTCGGCCTTGACGGGGCCGCTGCCCTCGAGGTTCCGATGACCGTCGTCGGGACCGTGGACCAGGTCTGTGAGACGCTCCGCGACCGCCGCGAGCGCTACGGCTTCTCGTACTACGTCTTCCACGCCGGGGAGATCGAGCCGTTCGCACCGGTGGTGGCCGCTCTCGCAGGAACCTGAGTGCCCGGGATCGGCGTCCTCGGGGGCACCTTCGACCCCGTCCACGTCGGCCATCTCGTGGCCGCGGTCAGCGTCCGGCACGCCCTCGGGCTCGACGTCGTCCTTCTGGTCGTGGCCAACCAACCCTGGCAGAAGGAGGGCATCCGCGCCATCACGCCTGCAGCCGACCGGCTCGCCGTGGTGACAGCCGCGGTGGGGCAGGTGGAAGGGGTGGAGGCGAGTGACCTGGAGATCAGGCGGGGCGGGATGTCGTACACCGCGGACACGCTGGATGAGCTCTCCGACCTTCATCCCGGCACTCCACTGGTGCTCGTGCTGGGCGCGGACGCGGCTGCCGGCCTTGGGACCTGGGAGCGAGCTGAGGAGGTCAAGGCGCGGGCCCGGCTGGCCGTCGTGAACCGGCCGGGCGCAGCGTTGCCCGATCTGCCCGCAGGCTGGCGGGCCGATGTCGTCGAGATCCCCAACCTCGAGGTCTCGAGCACGGATCTGCGCAACCGCATCATGGACGGACGCCCGGTCGACTACCTGGTGCCTGCCGCCGCAATGCGCGAGATCCGCTTGCGCGGCCTGTACGCTCTGCTCTAGATGGTCCGGCGATCGCACCTGAGCCACGACCCCAGGGTCTGCGCCGCGTGATCCTGCTCTTTGCAGCCGGCGGTCTCGGCCGCCTGTGACCATCCCCCGGATCCTGCGTGCCTCCTCCATGGGGCACGACTGTCCGGGAGTCACGAGCGAGCCGAAAATTCCTATGGAGGAAACACCTTGAGCCTTGACCTGCCGGACACCTTCGACCTTGCCCGCGTTGCCGCGCGGGCGGCCGCCGACAAGAAGGCGGAGCGACCCGTGATCCTCGACGTCGCCGCGCAGTTCGGCATCGTTGGCGCATTCGTGATCTGCTCGGCGTCGAACGATCGTCTTGTGCGCACGATCGCCGACGAGGTGGAGCACAAGATCAAGGAGGCAGGTGGCGGTGGCCCGAACCGCATCGAGGGGCGTGACGCTGCGGCCTGGGTGCTCATGGACTACGGCGACCTCGTGGTCCACATCTTTGACGAGGAGTGGCGCACCTTCTACGACCTCGAGCGCCTCTGGAAGGATGCCGCGCGCGTCGAGTGGGCCGAAGAGGACGTGGCTGTCACCGGCTAGCCGTCGGGCCCGAGCGCCAGCGAGGAGCAGCCCGGCGGAACAACAAGCAGGGCCGCCGAAGGCGGCACCACGCGGTGGGGGCGAGCGCAGCGAGCCTGGGCGGGAGCCCTATCGGTCGGCGGGGACGAGGCGGCGAAGGAGCAGGTCGAGATCGGCCCAGCGGAAGGGCTTGTAAAGAGCCTCGCGACCCTTGAGGTCGGCGGTGCGGTCGCCCGTGACGACAGCCACGCGGCCGGCGAGGTACGGGTGCGCCTGCTCGACGGCCTCGGCCACGTCCAGGCCGGAGCCGGTGCCGAGGTGGAAGTCGACCAGGACGATGTGGGGGTGTTCCTCGCTGACCATGGATACCACCGCGAGTGGATCGTAGGTGGAGGTCACGGCCCATCCGTCGCGTTCGAGGAGCATGGTCAGCATCGACACGAGCGCTGCGTTGTCGTCCACGACGAGGACCCGTCGCTCCTCGTCGGCGCCCGCCTCCCGGGCCAGTGGGAATCGGAGCAGCCAACCCTCGTTGCCCTCGGAGTCGGTCGTAGCCTCCACTGAGCCGCCGTGATCGGCCGCCACCACGCGCGCCATGGCCAGCCGAAAGTCGCTCACGGCTCCGGGGAGCGGACCCGGAGCGCGACCTGCCGGTCGGATGGTGGCGCTGACCGTGGCCCCCGCGTTCTCTTCTCGTATTGAGGCGACGAGGGGCTCGGTTCCGGTGCTCTCGTCGAACAGCCTCTTGAGGACGAGCACCATTCGGGGGGCGTCGGCCTCGATCAGCCATGCACGCGCAGTGCCTCCTTCGACGGTGCCTATCCGCCCGCCGCTGGCCTCGATCAGCAGGTCCAGGATCGCAGTGCGCTGGAGCTGGTGCCCACCGGGCCGGTCGGAGAAGACCCGGAGATCGCTGAGGATGTCGGCCGCCCGGAGGGCCTCGGCCTCGATGGACTCCGCCAGCTCCGTGGCCAGCGGGCCCGTGGGGTCGTCCCGCAGCAGCCCGGCGGCGAGCACAATCGAGCCGAGCGGGTTGTTCAGGGCGTGAGCGACGTCGGAAAGGACGTGGGAGACCCGCTCGTTCCGTTTGTCGTCCTGGTCGCCGCCCGAAGGCCCGCCTGCGCCTGCCACGTTGCCTTTCTAGTGGCCCGTGCGCGCTCAGGTGCTCAGGTGAACCACTGCCGCCGCGGATGTCGCGACCTGGCTGTCCGATAGACGTGCAAGTCGAGCCTCGCTGAGGACGTCCCCGCGGGTAGCGAGCACGTGCCCGTTCCGGGTGCACAGGTGGACGGCGAGGAGCGAGCCTGCCGGCACGTCGGTGAGCTGGCACTCGGTGGGCCCGCTGCCAAGTGGCCGGGCTCCCCAAGCCTCGATCAGGGCGCGGACCTCAGGTGAGCAGGCGTCGGTGGCCGCGTAGGCCCTGACCATGGCCGCGTGATCGCCGTCCGGTCCAACCCCGGCCACGACGGCGGCGGCCAGCCGCACCAGCTCTGCACCGGGCTCGTCGAGCGGCGGCTCGCGATCGTCGGCGGGGTCTAGCGCGGCGTGGATGGCGCGCAGACCCGCCACGCTCCTGTCCTCGGGGCCCCTCAGGTCGGCTACCACCCGGGCCCGGGCCCGGCCCAGGGCGAGGCCGTCATCCGAGTCGGCCTGGGCGCGGCGGAGCCACCCCACCGTCTCGTTCACGGCTGTCTCAAACGCGGTATCCAGAGGCGCGGGTCTCACGAGAGCGGCGGCGGCGCTCACGGCGTCACGGACGGCGCTGCTCGGAAACGGCTTCAACAGGACCTGGTCGGCGCCGGCGTCGAGTGCGGCAGCCACGTCACGGCTGTCGGCGTGGCCGCTCATGAGCAATCGGGCGGCACGCGGGTGGGTGGCCCGTACTCGTTCCAGCACGCTGATCCCGTCAAGGTCGGGCAGGCGCAGGTCGCTCAGCACGACGGACGGATGGACCCGGCCTTCGTCGAGCATGTCGAGCCCCTCGGTGGCGCTAGAAGCCGTGACCACCTCGAGCTCGGAGCCCAGAGTGAGGGCGAGGACGCGAAGGATGGAAGGCTCGTCATCGATGATGAGCACGCTGAGGCGGTCAACTCCCACACGGTCCTATCGGCTCCCAGCGACCGGACTTGATCGCTACGTCCCGTGCGATCTCACGCGCCGATCGGTGGTGCCCCGTCGTCTGTCCGGTCGCCGCTGATCCAAGAGTCGAGCACGGCACGCAACCGGCGGGCGTTCACGGGCTTTGTGAGATAGGCATCCATGCCCCGCTCCAGAGCGTTCTCCCGGTCGCCCTCCATGCTCCGGCCGCTCAGGCCGATGATCGGCGTACGGCCCGCGCCTGTGGAGCGCTCGTGCGCCCTTATGGCCGTGGTCGCCTGGAAGCCGTCCATGACGGGCATCTGGCAGTCCATGACGATGGCGTCGAATGGGGCACTCCCTGCCGCGTCCAGGGCCTCGGCGCCGTCCCGCACGGCCACCACGTCGAACCCGTGCTTGGCGAGCACCCGCTCCGTCATCGAGCGGCTGAGGGGCTCGTCGTCGGCCAGCAGGACGCGGTGGGCCCTACGGGGGTCGTCAGGCTCGGCCACCGGCTACTCCTGCTCCAGGAGGGACCGCCGGAAGGCGTCGACCATGTCGATCATCTCGCCTGAGGCCTGGCGGGCCTCGCTCACCCAGGTCGCGGCCGCATCCGGCATCCCGTCGACTGCTGACAGCGCGAGCAGGTAGCCGTCGAGCACGACGAGCGGCTGGGCCAGGTCGTGGATGAGCATGCGGACATCTGCCGGAACGCCGGGCCGCGCGTCACTCACCTGCGCCCACCGACGACGACGGGGTGGACCCTTTGCACGCGTGCAACCTACCCCCACCATGGCCGGGGGTGTCGGTCGTGGCGCGCACTCGTGTGGTAGCAACGTCCGGTGCCTTCAACGCGCGTGCTCCTCGTCGAGGATCACCAGATGGTCGCCGGGGCATTCCGCGCTGCACTGGAGGCCGAGGATGACCTCTCCGTGGTGGGCACGGCCGGCACCTTGGCCGATGCCGTCGCCATGCTGAAGTCCCTGAGGCCGGATGTCGCCGTCGTCGACTACCGCCTGCCCGACGGTGAGGTCGGCGACCACGTGGCCGAGCTGTTCAGCGCCCACCCCGACGTGCGCATCCTCGTTGTCACCGGTTGGGCCAACGAGAGGGCGCTCGTGAAGTCGGTTGACGCCGGGGTGCACGGGTTCTTGTCCAAGACGCAGAAGGTCGAGGACTTCGTGGTCGCCGTTCGTCGGATCGGGGCCGGCGAGGCCGTGTTCGCGCCGGACGTGCTCGCCCGGCTGCTCACCCACTTCGGGAAGAGCGCCGCGCAGCCCAGCGCCTCGCTCAGCGCTCGTGAGCTCGAGGTGCTGCAGCTGCTGAGCACGGGAAAGGCGACCGCCGAGATCGCGAGCGAGCTCTTCCTCAGCGTCAACACGGTGCGCAACCACGTGGCGGCCGTATTGAGCAAGCTCAGCGTGCGGTCCCGCCTCGAGGCGGTCACAGAGGGCATGCGGCTGGGGCTGATCGCCGCCCCCGACAGCGCAAGCTAACGGTAGGAGCAGGTACTTCACGCCGCCCGCCCGGCCACTGGGAGTCGCAGCTCGAAGCAGCAACCCCGGCCGGCTCGCTCGCGCAGCGAGAGCTCGCCACCGTTGGCCCGGGCCAGGTCCCGCGAGATGTGGAGACCGAGCCCGGACCCCGACGCCGTGGTCTTGCCGCGTGCGTAGGGCTCGAAGATGCGCTCACGCTGGTCAGCCCCCACCCCGGGGCCGTCGTCGACGACCAGGACCAGGGCGGCCCTCGGGTCGTGGCCCGGGACGATGGAGACGTCCACACCGCACTCGTCGGCCGTGTGGACCATGGCGTTGGTGATCAGGTTCGTGAGGATCCGCTCCACGCCGACACGGTCGGCCGCGACGACGGCGTCAGCCACCGACCGAAGCCGCAAGGTGCGGTTGGGAAACGCCAGCTTGAGGTCCTCGACGATGTCCCGGCACAGCGGCTCGAGCCGCAGGACCGCCGGCGGGGTGGCCTTTGAGACGGGCTTGCGCTCGTCCAGGACGGAGGTCACGGTGCCCAGCATCCGGGCCGCACTGCGCTCGATGGCGGCCAGCGCCTCATCGACGGAGTGGCCGGCCTGCGGCATGCGGAGGAGCTGGAGGTGACCCAGGATGATGGTCAGTGGACCGCGCAGGTCGTGGGCTGCAGTGGCGAGCATGTCGGCCGTGAGCTCGGGGCGCTCGTCCGAGGGCGCCGCCATCTCGAACAGGTCGATCGTGTTCGTCTCGATGCAGGTCATGGCACAAGTGAGTCATGACGTGAGACGGCCCGACAGAGCCGTGTGCACCTGATGGCGTGACGCGACAAGACCTACGCGACTAGTTCGAGTGCACCAGCGCGGAGCGCACGCTCGCCATCGACCAAGGACAGTCGGGAGTCCCGACCGCCCAGGTCCGAGCACATCACCGACGAGGGTGGGACCCCACGGTCACGGGGCTGACCACGTCTGCGGGCAGCTCGAGCACGAAGTCAGCGCCCCCGCCGTCAGCGTCACGGTAGGAGAGCTCGCCGCCGTGGGCCCGGGCGATCCCCCTCGACAGGAACAGGCCGAGACCTGTGCCCGGCTTCGAGCGGTCGCCTCTCCCGAACTTGCGGAACACGCCCGCGACCTTGCACGCAGGGATGCCCGGCCCGTCGTCAGTGACATGGACGGCCAGCACACCGGGCCCGACAGCAGCGGTGATGCGGATGCGGGCGGACGCCGGTGTGTAGCGCATGGCGTTGACCAACAGGTTGCTAAACACCTGACCGATGCGCACCTCGTCGCACGTCACCCTGACATCCGGGACGTCGATGCAGATGTGCTGGCCTTCACCCGGGCCCGCGGCCTCGACGGCCCGCTCGACGATCGTGCGCAAGCTCCCTTCGGTGCGCTCGAGCTGGAGGGCGCCGGCTTCCACCGCGTTCATCTCGCCGATGGCGGTGACCACTCGCCCGGCGTGGACGGCCTGCTCCGAGAGGCTCAGGAGGATCCGACCGCGCTCGTCGCCGTCGTCCGTGGTGGCGGCCAGGTCGGCCAGTCCCTCGATCACCGTGAGTCGGTTGGCGAGCTCGTGGGCGATGACCGACATCGTCTCAGCGGCCGCTTGCGGCGTGACAGGCGGGATCTCGTCGTCGGACAGGAGCGCGGGCTCGGGTGCAGCGACCGGGCGGTCCTCAAGGGAGATCTCCTCCGGAGGCAGAGGTGGGGACCAGAAGAAGCCCTGGGCGTAGTCACACCCGAGAGCGCGAAGGCGGGCGTGGTGATCATCGGTCTCCACCCCCTCAGCTATCAGGGTGAACCCAAGGGTGTGGACGAGGTTGATGACCGCAGACACGATCACGGTGTCCTCCGGATCGGTGCCGAGGCCGCTGATGAAGCTCCGGTCGATCTTCACGTGGTCGACGGGGAACCGCTTCAGGGAGGCGAGCGAGGAGTACCCGGTGCCGAAGTCGTCGACTGCGAGCTTGACCCCGCAGCCCCGCAGCGTGCGGAGCGTGCGCGTGGCGGCCTGGACGTCGTCCATGAGAACGGTCTCACTGATCTCGAGGCACAGAAGGCCCGGGGGCAGGCTCGTCGCGGCCAGGGCCTCGCGGACCACCCAGGCCAACCCTGGGTCGCGGAGCTGCTGGGCTGACAGGTTCACAGCCACGCCGATCGGCGCCTCGGGCCGCAGGTCGAGCCATCGGGCCGCCCACGCGCACGCACTGCGGATGGCACGCGCTCCGAGATCCTGCATGAGGCCGGCCTCCTCCGCCACAGGGAGGAACTCGCCCGGGAGCAAGATGCCGCGTTCGGGGTGGCGCCAGCGGGCCAGTGCCTCGAAGGCCACGAGCCGACCGGTAGCGATCTCGTACTCGGGTTGGAACCAGACCTCGATCTGGTCGTGGGCGATGGCCTCTCGTAGCTCGGCCGCGGCCCGAGTACGGGACGGGTCCAGGTCCGGTGGGTTCGGGGCTTCGCGGTGAATCGCCGGTGGCGTCACCGCCATCTGGGTGATCAGGGCTCCGTGGCCGAGAGGCCCGAGCGGGGTGACACGCATCGTGTAGCGCGCGGCGGGGTCGTCGCGTGGCGCGGAGTAATCGAGGGCGAAGCGCGAAGAGCGACCGTCGAGGACGCTCCTGATCCCGCTGGCCGCCTGGCGGGCGTAGCTGGCCGCGTACGTCGAGCTGGCGCCGGCCGTGCGGTCGCACACGTCGAGGTAGGTGGCGGGGCGGACGGAGGCCGATCCTTGGCCGAGGGGCGAGCCTGTGAGCGCGAGCCAAGCGGCGTTCACGGCTGTGATGCGCCCGGTGCCGTCGATGGCCACCGTGGGGTGGTGCAGCGCGTCGACCAATCCTTGGAGCTCGGCCGGCTCCGGCCCGTTGACAGCCTCACATGTGGACAGGCGGGCGCTTCGTTGGTCTGGCTCGTCCACCGCACCGGATGTCATCGGCGCCATCCTGGGCCTCCTGAGAAGTCGCCCGCTTGATTACGTGACGTCCCTTTGTCCCAGTCCAGCGGGCGCCATTTGCGACGTTACCCCACGAACAGGCGAATTGGCCAGCACTATCCGAGCGCCCGCTCGGAAGGGTCCCTAACGATCCAGGGCGATGCGGCTCCCCTTCTTGAGGTGCTCCGTGTGGTCTGTCTGCGAGCGCAGCGAACACCCGGCTGGCAGACCGCTAGCGAATAGGCTCTGGCCCCATGTCACTCCTCGAATCGCCGGCGGGCTGCCGCCCCGCCGTCGTCCAGCGTGTCAAGCAGCTTTGACACGTAAGCGATCCGGACCGCCACGACCTCAGTCGAAGGCGAAGCGACAGAGCGGCGGAGCCGCCAATCCAGGCCATGAGGAGCGTCGGCTGAGGCGGGAGGAGCGGGCCCGCGAGGAGCAGATGGCACGGGCCCGTAGCAAACGGCGTGCTCTGGCGATCCGAGTCGGGGTGGCGGCCGCCGTGGCCGCAGCCGTGCTCGTCGTGGTGTTCAAGGTCGTGGACGCGCGTCGAGGGGATCGGGAGCTGGTGGCCTCCCTCACGGCCGGGGCATGCACGTTCGACCGCAGGAGCGACCCTGGGAACACCGGACAGCACGCGAACCAGGTCAGCTTCGAGGTCGACCCTCCGTCGGGGGGCGTCCACCTCCCCAGTGCGGCGAGCCCGGCGGTCTACACGGCCACGAACCGCCCGCCGGACGGCGCGGTCGTCCACGCCATGGAGCACGGTGACGTCGTCCTTTGGCACGGCCCGGACGTCCCCAAAGCCGACGTGGACCGTCTTGTCGCCATCTTCGACAAGGACAACTCGGACGTCCTGGTCGTACCACGTGACACGCTCGGGGCCGGGGTGGCTGCGACCGCATGGCAGCGTCGTCTTCTGTGCCCGAGTCTGGAGGAGCCGGCGGTCATGCGCTTTGTCCGCGCCTTCAAGGATCAGGGGCCAGAGAAGGTCCCGGAGTGACCGGTCGTCGGTGGCCCTTCCGCGCTGAGGCCTGCGATCCTCGATGGGTGCTCACCCGCGGTTCAGCCCTCGGCGGGCTCCCGCTCCTTGCGACGGACGAGGTAGGTGGCCAGGGCAAGGACGAGCACGAGACCGCCGAGCACCCCGATCTCCAAGACCGCGTTCTCAAAGGCCTGCTGGCTCCCGTCCTCACCGCGGGCCTTGAGGGCGACGACCGTGATCTCCTTGATCGAGGCGATCATCCCGACGACGAGGAAGGGCTCGGCGACGAGGGTGCGCTCGACCATCGTGGCCCTGACGCCGGCCAACAGCTCCAACAGGATGAACACGAGCAACAGCCCGTCGAGCGCGGTGGTCACGGCGTCCTCGGTGCCGCCCGTGAGGTCGATCGCAAGGTGGTAGGTGACCACCACCAGCACAGCCATCGATGAGATCAAGAGGACGACGGCGCTCGCTGCGTAGACGACGTTCTCCGCAAGAGCGAGCGTCCGATCGGTCCACCGGCTGAACGTCGAGTCAGCCACGTCATCGGTCAGCGGGTTGCTCGCCATCTCACCATCCTGCACGATCACCGATCTGCGACTGCATCTTGGGTCGCATGGGACCCGGGTGGGTAGGAAGCGCCGGTCGGCGTCGACAGGCGCCCCACGACCAAGGAGCTCACGCGATGGACATCGTCAGAAACGCCGACGGCACACTCATCGTGCCGATCGCTCCAGCCCGATCACACGACGATGAGCTCGACGAGAGCGCATCGGGAGCCGACGCAGATGCCGTCGCCGCGCCCGTTGTTCCCCAGACGAGGGTGCTCCACCCGGGCGAGGGTGGTTACGACGAAGCCCTCGCCGAGTGGGATCACCAGCAGAACCCCGACCGGCCTCCCGTGGTCTCGACCGCTAGCGGTCGCGAGGAGGCGATGGCCGTCGTTCACGCCGTCGCCATCTCGCCCGACCACGATGTCGCTCCAGCTGTGGCTGCCCTCGAGGATGCCGAGGCGAGCGGCGAAGCCCTCCGTCACGTTCTCGTCGGCGGCGTCCATTCGGTTGAGGACTTCGCCACCGAGGTGGCAGCGGCCGAGGGTGGCGACGTCCTCCCCGCCCACGAGGCGACAAAGATCATCGGCGAGGTGCTGGCCGAGCTCGACTGACGGGAAGAAGGCCCAGTCCGGATTTCCACTACCGCCGTAGTGTTATTAGTCTGCGCCTGCGATGACCTGGATCGACGAACGGCGTGCTGCCGGAGCTGAGCGGTTCGCGTCGGCCGACCTCCCGAGCGGGGCCCAGGAGGTGTGGCGCTACTCGCGGATCGGCGACCTTGACGTGTCGGCCTATCAGCCCGTCGGCTCCCCGACGCCGGGAGGCAGCGAGCTGCCGCCTGAGGTGGCGAGCCTCGTCGACGCCATCGGGCCTCGAAGCGCCTTGCTCGTCACCCGCGATGGCTTCCTCGTGCAGTCCGACGTCACACACGGCAAGTTCAGCGCCGGCGTCGCCGTGGGTCCTGAGGCTCTCGATGCCATCGACCTCCCCCACGACGCCCTCAGCGCCCTTCACGACGCCACGGCTGTTGCTCCGCTCGTCGTGGCCGTGAGGCGTGGCGTCGCCGTCCTGGAGCCCGTCGTGGTCGTTCACCTCGTCGAGGCCGAAGGGGCTGTCGTCGCCCCTCGCCTGGCTGTGCACGCAGCAGAGGGTGCCGAGGTCACGGTGGTCGAGCTGTGGTGGTCGGCCGACGTCGAGGCCCTCTTCCTGCCGGTGACCACGCTGGTCGCCGACCAGGCGGCGAACCTCAAGCACGTGGCCGTGCAGGACCTGGGGCCCCGTGTCTGGAGCGTGGCCCACCAGGGCAGTCGAGTCGGCCAGAACGCCAACCTGTCGGCTGGCGCCGTCGCTCTCGGTGGCCTCTACGCCCGGCTCCGCTCAGACACGGCTCTCGAAGGGCGGGGCGGATCGTCCACGCTGCTCGCCGCCTACTTCGGCGACCGCCACCAGCAGCACGACTTCCGCACGCTCCAGGATCACAAGGCGCCTGACACCCACTCAGAGCTGCTCTTCAAGGGAGCTGTGGGCGGCCACTCCCACGGGGTCTACAGCGGGCTCATCCGCGTGGAGAACGGGGCCAAGGGCACTCGCGCCTTCCAGACGAACCGCAACCTCGTGCTGTCGGAGACGGCACACGCGGACTCGGTGCCGAACCTCGAGATCGACGAGAACGACCTGTCGTGCTCGCACGCCTCAGCAGTCGGGCCGATCGACGACCAGCAGCGCTTCTACCTGGAGGCGAGGGGCGTCCCGCCTCGGATCGCCGACCGCCTCATCGTGGCCGGCTTCCTGGCCGAGGTGTTGGAGCGCTCACCGGTGAGCGGGCTGCGCGCGCCGCTGGCGGCCCGGATCGCCCGGCTCGTGGAGGCTGCCGTCGACTCCGACGAGGCCCTCCACCTCAGCTCGGTGGGTGCCTGATGGCCGCGCACGTGGTGGCGCCCCTCACCGCCATTGCGGACGGCGGCGCGGAGCGGTTCGACATCGAGGGCCGGAGCGTCTGCGTCGTCCGGATCGGCGACGACCTGTACGCGCTAGGCGACACCTGCTCTCACGCGGACATCAGCTTGTCCGAGGGCGACGTCCTCCTCGACGAGTGCGCCATCGAGTGCTGGAAGCACGGCAGTGCCTTCGACCTGCGCACGGGTAAACCCCTGACCCTTCCGGCCACGAGGCCCGTGCCCGTGTACGAGGTCCGCGTCGTCGGCGACGACATCGTCGTGGAGGTGCCATGAGCACGACGACGGCGGTGAGCAGCCGCCTGGTGATCGACGGACTTCGCGGCGGGATCCCGAGTCAGGAGATCGTCCGGGGCCTCTCTCTTGAGGTGCCGGCGGGCGAGGTCCACGCCGTGATGGGCCCGAACGGGTCCGGCAAGTCGACCCTGGCCAACCTTCTGCTTGGCCGTCCGGGTTACGAGGTCACCGGTGGCCGGGTGTGCATCATCGAGAACGACGGCACGTCGGTCGACCTGCTCGGTCTTCCCACTTGGCAGCGGGCCCAGGCCGGCCTCTTCCTCGCCATGCAGCGCCCGGTTGAGGTACCCGGCGTGCTCATCACCGAGGCGCTTGAAGAGGCCGCCATCGCGGGCGGGCACGACCCGGCGAGCGTCGCCGAGCGCCTCGGGCTGGAGGCCGACAGGATCGGCTTCGACCGCCGCTTTCTGGAGCGCTCGCTCAACGTCGACCTGTCGGGCGGCGAGCGCAAGCGCAATGAGACGGTGCAGCTCGCGGTGCTCGGCCCGCGCTTCGCCGTGCTCGACGAGATCGACTCGGGTCTCGACATCGACGCCCTCAGGGCCGTGAGCCGCCGCGTCGAAGAGGCCACCAACGAGGACGGCCTCGGCGTCCTGGCCATAACCCACTTCAACCGCCTGCTCACCGAGCTTCGCCCCGACCGCATCCACGTGTTGTGGAAGGGCCAGATCGTGGCCTCGGGTGGACCGGAGCTGGCCACCCAGCTCGAGGTCGACGGCTACGCCGCATTCGGCATCGACGAAGAGCAGGCGGCCGCCGATGCCGCCGCCGCGGCCCGGCCGACAAACGTGGGTTTCGCCGCCGACCCCTTCGCCGACCCCCTGGCCTGAGGGCGGGGGCTACAGCTCCGGGGTGTCGGCCGGTGCGGTGACGTCGGCGCCCTCGTTGGGAGCCGTCTCCCCGAAGGGAACAGGTGTGACCTCGCCGCCGACCACATAGACCGGCTCACCGATGGCCACGTTGTCGTGGACCCATCGGGACTCCCACATGGGGACGCGGATGCACCCGTGCGAGGCAGGCCCTGCGGGTACCGAGCCTGAGCCGTGGATGGCGATCCCGCCGTTGATGTACACCGGGTCGAACAGCTCACCGAGCTTCGACACTCGCACGCCCAGGATCTTGCGATCGGCGCGATACGAGCCAGCCGGAGTGACGGCGACGTCGCAGCCTCCACCCTTGTCCTTCGGCACGCAATACCGCTGGCCGTTGCCGGAGGACACGGGGATGACCCGCACGAGCTTGCCGTCCGCCCAGAACTGCGCGACCTGGCGCTTGAGATCGATCTCGACCCTCGTCGGCTCACCGGTCGCCACCATGGGGGATCCGATGGGGGCCTTGGACACGGCTGCGAGCGTCTCGGCGTCGGCCTTGCCCGTGCGCTTCAGGCCCTGCTGCTTCTGGAATGCCATGACGGCCTGTAGCAGCACGCCGTCGTAGGCGCCGTCTGCCTTGCCCGGGCTGAATCGAAGTGCAGCGAGGCGCGCTTCGAGAGCGGCCACTGCGGGCCCTCTGCTCCCCGTGGACAAGCCCTTCGGGCCGCCCTCGATGGGGTCGATCGGGGACACGACCTCCGGCCCGGCCGCGGGCGGGGCCGACGAAGTGCCGAGGGGCGGGGCTGAGGTTACCGTCGACGCGGGCTCTGAGGTGACCGCCGGCGCTGTGGGTGTGGTGCTGGTGGTCGGCTTGGGGACGACCGACGGCCCGACGACGCTCGGCAGGGCTCGCGTCTGGGCTCCGCTGCCGCAGGCGGAGAGCAGCAGGGTCGCGGCGGCAGCAGCCGACAGCGTGACAAGGCGGGCGCGGACGGGTCGTGACACGGATACCTCGAGGTTTAGGACGGGGCGGGGAAGTCGACCCGATGAGCCGCCCAATGCTGGCAGACGCCCGCAGCCGGATCAAGGCATTGGCAACCGGTAGTCCGACGGGGAGGCCGCGACCTCAGGGCCGCGTGACCAGCGCGGCGCTTGCGGCGGCCAGCCAGGCGAGGGCCGCGAGCACGAGCAGACGCTGGCCCACGGCCACGAGCGGGCCATGGGGATCTACGATCGTCAACGGTCCGAGCAGCGTCAGCAGCAACGCCAGCGCCGAGGTGGTCGCCATGGAGAGGCGGGGGAGCGGGCCCGTTGTGGCCGCAGCCCAAGTGGCCACGGGCCAGAGCGAAAAGGCGGTCCCTGCGGCCGCGAAGTGGACGAGGTCCTGAGCCGTCGTGGCCTCGACGATGGGGATGGGGCAGCCGGTGGAGCAGGGGACCGTCGTGGCCACTCCGATCAGAAGCGCGCCGACGGCGAGCGGGATGCGGGCGCCGTGGGGGCGGGCCAGCGCGACCGCAAGGGCGAGCGCGCCCACGGCGGCGAAAGCTTGGGCCGCTCGGTACCAGAGGTGCCCCGTCGACGACGTGGCGCCGAGCTCGGACAGCAGACCGTCCGCCGGTCGACGACCCGACGCGATCGAGGCGGCCACGCCAAGGGCAAGCCCCGAGACTGCACCGCCTGCTCCAACGGCCGCAGCCCAGAGCCGCACTCCTCGGTGCGGGTCAACGGGGCTAGGGGGCGGTGTGAGCGGCGTCGGGCGACGGGTCGAGGCGCGGCCCTGGGTCGTGCTCGTCAGCCTCCGCCGCGGACCGGCTCGGCTCACGGTGGCGGCAGCGGGGGCTCGTCGGCGCCGACAGGCTCGGGCTCCGGTGCTGGATCCGGTGCTGGATCCGGTGCCGGGTCGAGTGAGGCGAGGACGGCTGGACGGGTGATGGCCAGCGCGATGATCACCGCGGCGAGGGCGACCGCCCCGATCGTGGTGGCCCAGCGGAGGCCGATGACGTCGCCGAGGGAGCCCTGCCACAGCGCGCCGAGTGGGTACAGGGTGCCAAGGGCCACGAAGAAGAGCGACAGGATGCGGCCCCGGTACTCCCGGGGAGCGCGGAGCTGGACCACCGCCTGCAACCCCGAGAGCACCCCGATGTAGGTGGCGCCGAGCGACACCATGGCGGCCACGGCGAGCGGGATCGACGGGGCCCAGGCGTAGGCAGTCACGAGCGCGGGGCTGAGCAGGAGGTTCAACATCAGCATGCGGCGGCGGCCGAAGCGGGCTGCGAGCGTGGGCACGAGCAGCGCGCCGACGACCGCACCGACTCCCTGGGCCGTGGTCAAGGTGCCAGTGGCCCGGGCGACGGCCTTCTCGCTGCCGACGACGAGCGCCCCGGCTCGGCCCGCGATGAGCGCGATGAAAGGTGCCACCGTGAACGAGACGAGCGCGACCAGAAGCAGGGCGGACCGGCAGGCCGGCTCGGCCCGGGCTGCTCGTCCGCCCTCGATGATTCGGCGGAGCACCCCTTCGCTTCCCGTGGCCAGGGGTCGGGGGACCTTGATGAGCGACACCGCGACGACCACGGCGAGGAACGAGGCGGCATTCACGGCAAAGGCTGCGGCCACGGAGTAGCGGGCGATGAGGAGCGCTGCGGCGACGGGCCCGATGACACGCCCGGCGTTGTACTGCGTCGATCCGAGCGATACGGCGCCGAGGAGGTCCTCCGGCGGGACGAGATCGGGAAGGATGGCCTGCTGGAACGGGAGGCGCAGCGCGCCCGAGCACCCCTGCAGGAACACCAGGCCGGTGACGACGGGGACCGTGGCGAGCCCCCGCAGGGCGACGAAGGCGAGTAGGGCCGCGATGAGTGCTTCGAAGCAGTTCGTGGCCACGATGAAGCGTCGCCGCTCGAGGCGGTCGGCGAGAGCGCCGCCCAGCGGCGAGAGCACGCCGATGGGCAGGAACGAGGCCACAGCTGCCACCGCCACGAGAGCGTCTCGTCCGGTGGATGCCTTGATGAGCGTGCCCACGGCGACGGTCTCCATCCACGTCCCCGCGTTGCTGACGAGCCCTCCGGTCCACACGAGGGCGAAGTCGCGGTGGCGCAGGGGGCGCAGGGCGACCGGGGGCACGGTCAGGCGTCGGAGTCGTCGGAGGCGCCGGGAGGGAAGGCCCCGCCCTCGGCGACCTTGTTGCGCCACCGGACCATCCGTCCCGGCATGTCGATGGCGAAAGCCCCGACTAGGCGGCCCCCTCTGCCCAGGGCTGCGACGAACCGGAGCTCTTCGACGTCACCGTCCACCACGACCACCTCGTCATCTGGATTCGTGTGCCCGACGACCTGCAGCTTGTGGCCGTACTGGTCGCTCCACACATACGGGACGGCGGCGTAGCCAGGCCCCGCTGGGCCCGACACCAGGGTGTGAGCCGCAGTAGCGGCCTGCTCCACAGCGTTCGACCAGTGCTCGACGCGCACCGGGCGACCGAGGCCGGGGTGCTGCCAGCGGCAGACGTCACCGACGGCGACCACACCATCGACGACGGCGCCCGTGGTGTCGGTGGCCCGGAGCCACTGGTCGCACAGCACGCCGCCCTCGAGGGCGAGTCCGCTCCGCTCGAGCCAACGCGTCTCGGGCAC
>Ga0136633_1001212_pt1 | contig 19148 bp, 15 predicted proteins | sample AntDrymeUQ832206_2_FD_105494 | JGI IMG/M metagenome (GOLD analysis project Ga0136633, IMG submission 105494) | Polar desert sand microbial communities from Dry Valleys, Antarctica - metaG UQ83 (22.06) | ecosystem: Environmental > Terrestrial > Soil > Desert | place: Antarctica: Dry Valley...
AGCGCTGACCGATGTTGACGGTGCCGACGTTCTGGGTGCCGCTGACGGGGGTGCAGAGCCCCGGTGGGTAGCCGGTCTGCGCCGTCGCCGGCGGCGCGACCAGGATGCAGAGAGCACCGAGAAGGCCGACAAGCACCGCCATCGCCTGTGTACGCCTCATGGCAATATCCTCCTGGGAAAGCACGAACGACAGGAGGCTAGCTGACGTACTGTGCCGGGCTGCGCTTTTGGTCGCGGCCGCCCGCCCTTCACGTGCGCGTCTCAGTGCGCAGTCCGCCGGCGGCGAGCGGCGATGGTGAGCACCGATCCGGCCAGCACCAGCACCAACGCCGCCGCGCCGTAGCGCGCCAGGCTATCTCCGGTCCGGGCCAGGAAACCCTGACCTGCGACACCGCCGGCCCCGCCCGAACCGCCGGCCCCACCTGCTCCGCCGGCGCCACCAGCGCCTCCGCCGCCGGCGCCACCAGCGCCTCCGCCGCCCCCGCCCCCGCCGCCGGGCGTGGTGCCACCGCCAGTTGTGGTGCCACCGCCGACGATGGTCACGTTGCATGCGTCACCGCCGGCGCCGCCACCGCCCCCGGAGCCGGTGCCTGCACCGCCGGTGCTCGTGCCACCGCCCGTCGAGGTCGCGTTCCCGCCGATGCCGAGCCCGCTTCCACCGGCACCGCCGTCGCCGGCGTTACAGATGTTGATGACCGGCACGCCGGGACAGAGGAGGTTGAACGTGACGGTCTGGGTCACGATCTGGCCGCCGGCCGCCGCCGACGGCGCCGAGACGGTGATGGTGTTGATGCCGCAGACGGCCGGCACGGTCGGGTTCACGATGAGCTGGGTCTCGGACAGGATCGTGACGGTGAGGGTGACGGTGCCATCGGCCTCGACGACCTTGGTGAAGGCGGCGGCGCCGTTCACGACGATGTTGGCCAGGGCTCCCGGCGTGAAGAGGCACGTGGGAGTCACCCGGACGGTGAACGTCTGCCCGACGCTGAAGTTCCCGGCGAACTGGGTGCCGCTCAGGACGGTGCACGGGCCGGGCGGGTACCCGGTCTGAGCCACCGCCGGCGGTGCCAGTAGCGCGAGTGTCGCGACAACCAGCGCGGCCATCGCCACCATCGCCTGTGTACGCCTCATGTGTTGTCCTTCCCGCGCAGAAACCCGGCAGGAGCGTACAGCAAGCCGGCTGTGGGATCACGCTTCAGCGCCCGGCCTCTCGCGTGAACGCCAGAACCCGCTTCCTCGGCCCTTGTCACGACCCGGCGAGGTCGAGCCGAGCACCTGCAGCCCGAGCGCTCGTCGCAGCGGCCGGAGCGCCTGTCAAGATCGCCTGTCGACGAAGGTTGGGGCGCCTTCGCCGACCTCCGGTCGGTCAACTGCCGATGGACCACGTCAGGTTACGCACCCGGTCCCAGGGACCCTGCCAGGCTGCCGGATTGCCACTGACCGTTCGCCCTCGGGCTGTGAGCGTCACGGACAGCGGCATCGGCTCCAATCGCGCCTGCGGCACCAGCCGGAGGCTCAGGCGCCCGTCGCGGACGGCGTCAGGGACGATTGTCTCGAAGGTGACCTCCCGCCGCTCACCGGCCGGGACGGCCACCACAAAGTGCGACAGGTTCAGTCCAGACTCGCCGACGCCTTTTTGGAGCTGCGTCGATCCAGCCGGGCCCCACAGAAGTATCCAGCCCAGGTAGTCGCCCGGCTTCTCGGTGAAGGCCGCTGGTCCGAACTGGTAGGACGGCATGCCGTTGGCCGGCGCGTCGTTCACGAGCACGACCGTCGTGCGCACGACGGCGTTCCCCGACTCGGTGACCTCCACCTCCTGGCGAATTGACGGCTTGAGGAAGTAGTCGAGCTTGCTGGCGGTCCGGTTCTGCACGGCGACATGGAAGGTTCGGTCGGCATCCTCCGTCGCCGGGCCGCCGCCTAGGCCGGTCCGCTCAAAGACGTCCTCCTCCGCCGGGACCGAGCTCCAGAGGCGCAGATGGCCGCCGCGAGCGGCATCCCCCAGTGCCCGTCCGAGCACCACGGCGTCGCCCGAGCCGCTCGCCACGCGGTCAACTACGGCTCTCACGACCTCGCTCTGACGCTCCCGCCGTATGGTCTGGTCGCTGGTAGGACCGAGCCCCTGGTAGAAGTCGTTCAGCAGCAGCCGGCCGACGTTGTCGCCCGTGACCGGCTCGGCCACGCCCTCGATCGACACCGCGCCCACCGTCCGCAGCAGCCCGGCCAGCGCCGGCACGTCGAGGGCGATGACGCCGTCGACGGCCTGTCCGGACGACTGGCGGTACATGTCGGCCATGGCCCGGCCGCTGAATGCGAAGTCGGCGGTGGCGTTCACCGACTGCCAGATCTGCGTCGGCCGGAGCGACCCGAAGACCTCCTGGGTGCCCGGAGGGATCACGGTGGCCGTGGGGGCCGTCAGCCCGACGTCGGCCACCGACCCCCGCCGCTCGAGCGTCATCCGTCCCTTGCTGAAGCTGATGACGACGTAGGACAGCACGGCCCCCTGATCACGCATCTCGGCGTTGTTCTGGGCCGCTACGAAGTACCGACGGTCCCCGCCGGCGCCGAGGAAGGTACGGGCGGCACCGAGCGCCTCGGCCCCCTCCGTCAGCCGGCGGGAGCTGGAGGTGGCGATCTCGTCGAACTCGCGGCGGGCGTCTCCCAGCGGGCCCCATAGCCCACCCTCCGACGCCGCCTGCTGCCCGATGGCCGCGCCCGCCGCCTGGACCTGCTGCTGGAGCTCGGCCAGCCCCTCGAGCGGGAGGGCGCCGTCACGAATCTGGGTACGCCCGGCCAGGCCGTCGGCCGCAGCCAGCAGCTGCCGGCCGGCCCCGGCGGCCGCCGCCGAGTCGTCGATCAGCTCGATGAAGCCGGCGCGCTGGCCACGGAGGCCCGGGGCGGCGGCGGCGATCGCCAGCACCGGCGAGCCGGCGATGCGGCTGCGGGCGCCGCTGATCGAGCTCAGCGCCCCGTCGACCTGAACGAGGGCCGCGGCTCGACCTGCCGGCGTGGAGAGCGCCACCGGGTCGTTCACCGCAGCCAGCAGGGCTGCCCTGGCTGCGGTCAGCTGGGTGCGGGCCCGCAGCGCCTCGTTGAGGGCGATCGCTCCGATGACGGCTCCGACCAGCGCGACCCCGAGCGCGATCCAGCCCCGCTTGATCAGCTTCCTGCGGCGCCGCCGGGCATGGACGTCGAACTGCCGCCGCCGTCGACGTCCCGAGCGGTGTCGCCACATCCACGAAGGGCTCCACCATCGACGTCGGCGCCGGTGGCGGCGCGAGGTGCCCGAGCCGCTACTTCGGGGCTGGCTCTTTACGGCCAACGGGCGATTCGTAGCGGTAGGACTGGTAGGCGTAGCCGTACGAGCCCTCGGTGTCGACGCCGTTGAGCACGGCGCCCACGAGCGGGGCGTCGACTTGGCGGAGGAGCTCGACCGCCCGGGCGGCCTCCTTGCGGGTGGTGGCCCCGGCGACAGCCACCAGCAGGGTGGCGTCGACCCGGCCCGAGAGGACCAGGGCGTCGGTGACGGGCAGGACCGGCGGGGCGTCGATCAGCACGATGTCGTACTCGGCCTGCAGCGAGCCCAGCACCTCCACCGTGCGCTTCGAGGAAAGGAGCTCAGAAGGGTTGGGCGGCAGGGGGCCGGACGCCAGCAGCGAGAGGCGGGCCTGGTCCGGCACCTCCTGCATCGCTCCCGCCAGCCCGACCTTGCCCAGGAGGACGGACGTGAACCCGACCTCGTTGCCGAGGCCGAAGAACTCGTGCACACGGGGGCGGCGCAGGTCGCAGCAGACGATGGCCACCGTGGAGCCGGACCGGGCCAGGGCGACGGCCAGGTTGGCCAGCGTGGTGGTCTTGCCCTCCTGGGGGTTGGCGCTGGTCACCTGCAGGGTGCGCATGGGCTGGTCGAGCCCAAGGAACTGGATCGACGTCCGCAGTGTCCGGTACGCCTCGGCCGCAGGCGACGTGGGGTCGGCGAGAGAGACCAGGTACGGCGTCTCCTTGCCCCGCCAGGCGCTGACGACCGGGATCAGGCCCAACACGGGCACACCGGCTGCCACCCGTTCGAAGTCGTCCTTGCTCTTCACCGAGTCGTCGAGGAACTCCCGGAGGATGGCGAGGCTCAACCCGAGCACGAGGCCGAGAGCCAGGGCGAGGATGCCCGTGCGCACCGGCTGTGGAGCGACCGGCGACGTGGGGACGACGGCCGGTGTGACGAGCTGGGCGCCGCCCTGCTTCAGCGCGCCGTCGACCTGCAGCTGGTCGAGCTTCTGCCTGAAGAGGGACTGGGCCTGGACGAGGGAGTCTTTCTGCGCCCCGGGTGGGGCGGTGTCGATCTGCCTCTGGAGGTCGGAGATCTTGCCCTGGACCTGCTGACTGGCGGCCAGGACGTCGTCGACCGCCTGCTTCCGCCGGTAGTCGATGTACGACGTGGCGTAGACGTTGGCCAGGCTGGCGGCCTGGTTGGGATCGGTGCTGCGGACCGACACCCGGATGAGGTCGGTGTTCCCGATGGCGCTCGCCGAAACCGGGGGTGCGGAACCGACCTGGGTGCGGACCGCATCCCGCACCGGCGCGCTCGAAAGAATGCGGATCTCGTTCGCCACGGCACGCGTCGGGTCGAGCCGGATGCCGCTGTTCGGATCGAACAAGGTCTCGCTGGTACGGGGCTGCAGCAGCATCTCGGCCCGCCCCTCGTACTGCGGCCTCTGGAGCAGCGAGAACACGACAGCGGGAACGACGACCAGGAGGACCACGACGACGATGAACTGCTTCCGCCGGCCGACGATCCGCAGGTAGTCACGGAGACTGATCTCCGAGGACGACTCCGATGTGGACACTTCGGTCCAATGTAGTGGCACTGTGATCCGCAATTCCATCATGCGCCGCCGCCCGGGCTGTGGCCGGCGACTCAGGTCCGGAGCGCTGTCCTAATCTGCGGGCGTGCTCCACCCGCGGCTGACAGGCCGCCCCGTCTCCGCCCGCACCGGCGGCGTCCACCGGTTCGCCATCGGCGTTCCCGTGGTGGGCGTCCTCGCCGCCGTCCTCCCCCTTGCCGCTGCGGCCCTGACCGCGCTGGTAGCCATCGGGGCGGCTGCGATCGCCAGCCCCGGTGGGTTCGTGGCCATGACCGCGCTTCTGTCGACTGCGATACCGAAGGCCGGTTACGTCATCGCCGGTTTCCCTCTCCCGGTCATGATGCTGGCGCTGTTCCCGGCCGCCCTCCTGTTGCGGTGGCGGACGGACCCCACCGCCTTCCGCCGGCTCGGCACGCGGCTCGCGGTCGTCGCCCTGGCGTGGCTCGCCTACCGGCTCCTGATCCTCCGCCTCGACGGCGGCACCCTCGGGGACACACTTGCGCTCGCCGGCTGGTACGGCCTTCCGATCCTGCTGCTGCTCGTCGGGCCAGCGCTGGGGTCGCTCCGGGGCGAGGAAGGCGCCCGGTGGGTCTCCCGCCTCGAGACCGGCCTGCTGGTCGCCTGCGGTTTCAGCCTCGTCCAGCAGCTGCTGGGCATCAACCAGACCGCGATTCCGGGCATCACCCGCGCCGTCGGGACCGACTACTCGCTCAAGCCGCTCCTGTTCGTCGGCGGCACGAAGATCCCGAGCACCTACCAGAACGGCAACGTCCTCGGCGTCATCACCGGCTTCTTCTTCATGATCGCCGCCGAACGCGTCCTCGGTGGCCGTGGACGGTCCCGGGACGGCCTGGTGATGGCGGCCACCGCGGTGGCGACGATGCTGAGCGGATCGCGGACCGCGTTCTTCGGCCTGGTCATCGGCATGGCGGTACTGGTCCTCCGTTCCGGGCTGAACCGCCGCACCATCGCAGTGTTCGTCCTGGCCGGGGTGGCGCTGTTCGGTGTCATCCAGCTCTCCCCCGCCCTCGCCGATCGCCTGCTCGGCACCAAGACTTCGGACCCCGCGCTGGCCCAACGGACGACCGGGTGGCAGAGCGTCCTCAGGGTCACGCCGGTCAGTGAGCTGGTCGCCGGAGGCCCGGTCTGGGCGCAGCACCGCGCCGACCCGGGGCAGGCAGAGGGGTTGGTCGGAGCCATCCAGCAGGTCGGGATCGTCGGCATGGGCTTGCTGTTCGGCACCTTCCTCGCCGCCACCAATGCGCCCGAGCACCGGCGATGGCGGCTCATCCTTATTCCCGTGGTGCTTTCGCTGGTGATCGACAGCGCGTACCTGGTCTTCCCGACGTTTTTCATCCCGGTCGTCCGCATGTACGCGCCCCTCCGCCCCGACCCTGCCGCGCCTGAGGTGTCGCCGGAGCCGGCCGACGAGTCGTCGCCGGTCCTCGTGTAGTGCCGGCGCCCTCGGCCTCGACGACCCTCGGCGTGGTCGTCGTGCACGAGCTCGAGGGGTCATGTGCCGTGCTCCCGGCCGTGCGGGATCTCCGGCCCCAGGTCGACGAGCTCCTTGTCGTTCGCAACGGCGACTCAGGGAGCACCCCCGTCGTGGGTCTGCGCACACTCTCCTTCTCGATCAACCGGGGCACGGCCGCTGCGTGGAACGCCGCCCTCAGCCTGGCCGCCGGCGAGGGGTACAGGTACCTGTACCTGCTCGACCAGGACAGCGTCCCCGGTCCCGACGCAGTGTCGTCGGCGCTGGCCCGCATCGGCCGGGACGGGGCGGCGGCGGTCGTGCAGCCCGCAGCCCGCAGCCGGTTCCGCCTCGACCCATTCCCCTGGAACACCGTCGCGTCCGGATCGCTCTACGACGTCGAGGCCCTGCGGGCGCTCGGCGGCTTCGACGAGCGCCTCTTCGTCGACGAGGTCGACCACGAGCTCCACGCCCGCCTGCTCGACGCCGGTCACGCGGTGAGCGCCCTTCCTGCGCCGACGATCGACCACCGCGCCGGGACGCCCCGCGAGATTCGCCTGGCCGGGCGCCGAGCCGTGCTCTCCGGACATAGCGTCGAGCGACGTCGCCTGCAGGGCTACAGCGCCGGCCTGCTGGTCCGCCGGTACCTGCGTGGCGACCCCGCCACCTCGGCCAAACTCCTGCTCCGCCAGATCCTGACCATGGTCAAGGATCTCGCCGGTGGTGAGCGGAGGTCGGTCGGCGCGCTGGCGGCGGGCCTGCTTGCCGGGACGGCCACGAACAGCCCGCCGGCCACTGCGGCCCGAACCGCGTGCCCGTATTGCGAGGGCCCGCTCGTCGGCGGGTTCCGGGAGGTGCCGGACTGGCGGTTCGGCACCGGTGCTCCCGGCGACGTGTACCGCTGCCCCCGGTGCGGCGCCCTTGCGGCCGGTCGGGTGCCGGACGTCGACGAGGTGGCGTCGTGGTACTCGGAGTACTACACCCACACCGTCGAACCACCCCCCTCGCGAGTGTGGCGCGGGCTGTGGCCGACGCCGCGCCGGCGCCGGGAGATGGACCGTCAGCACTGGTACTTCACCCCTCACGCGCCTGCCGGGCGCTTCCTCGAGGTGGGGACCGGCTCGGGCGAGCGGCTGGTCCAGTTCTCGGATGCCGGCTGGGACGTTGTGGGTCAGGACATCGACCCCAAGGCCGGTGCCCTGGCCCGGGATCGGGGCATCGAGGTGCACGACTGCCCGGTCGGCGAACTGGTCGGGCGGGAGGAGCCGTTCGACCTCATCGGGCTGAGCCACGTGCTCGAGCATGTGACCGACCCGGGCGGGATGCTCAGGGCGTGCGCCGCTCTCCTGGCTCCGCACGGGCGGATCTGTGTCATCTCTCCGAACGCCCAAGCCCTCGGTCGGATGCTCTTCGGCCGATGGTGGTTCGGCCTCGAGCAGCCCCGCCACCTCGCCATCCCCACGCTTGATTCGCTGCGGCGACTGAGCGAACGGGTCGGGCTCGAGACCGACCACGCTGAGTCCATGGCCACGAACGGGGCGGTGATCCTGGGCGGTTCGCTGGCCCGGCCCCTGAACGAGCATCTCTCCTCCGCCAGCCTCCGACGCGGTGCCCGGGCCGCGACCGCCCTGCTGGGGCAGATGCTCGGTCGGGTGGCGGTCCGGCTCGACCGCCGTCTCGGCGAGGAAGTGGTCTGGACCGGCCGGCTGGCCTCGCCGGATCTACCGCTTCGGGCCCCGGCACACCGCCGCAAGCCCGACGGCGCGGGCCATGTCGAGGCCGGGGTCGTCCGGAGCTAGCCACGCGATGTCCTGTGGGGTCCATTCCCGGCCCGCCTTCCCCCGGCCGAGCTTCGCCCGCACCTGACCGGCTGCATCCGGCATCACCTCGCGTGCGAAAGCCAGGATGCCCCGCACGAGCGGAGGGCGGTTGGCCGGCGACAGTTCGGGCAGCGCCCCGGCCGGGAACATCCGGTGCATCAGCGTGACGTGGTCGAAGCAGGTACGGAGCAGGGCGGTCAACGCAGGAGGAGTGAACTCCATGACGTGGGAGAGAGCCTGCAGCGCGTGGTTCGGCATGTTGTCCCTCGACCACAGCCGGTTCGGCGTCCCGACGAAGCACGTGCCGTCGTCACGAACGCTGTCGGCCATGACCTGGACGAAGGCGAAGGGATTCTCGACGTGCTCGATCACCTCGGAGCTGAACACCACGTCGTAGGAAGCGCGCTCGAGCTCCGCCGGAAGCGGCTCCATCAGGTCGGCCACGAAGAACCGCACACCGGGGCCAGCGAAGTTCGCCTGGGCGTACTCGATGGCGGCCGAAGAGCCGTCGGCGCCGTCGTAGGCGCCGCCGGCGGTGGTGACCAGCGCCGAGCCGTACCCCGTGCCGCACCCCATGTCGAGGAACCGCATGCCCTTGCGCACCAGGTTGGCCGCGGCCCACTCGTAGACGCCCTCGTGGCCGGCGGAGAGAATGTCGCGTGTGGCCGAGGGCACGTACCGGTCGTGTCCGTCGGCCGTGGCCAGGTCCTCCATGGCGACGGATACTAGGCAGCGACATGCCCGACCACGCTGGCGTCTCAGTGATCATCGTAAACTTCCGGACCAGGGAGTTGACCGCCGAGGCGGTGCGTTCCGTGCTCGACGATCCGGCCCTGCACGGGGTCGTGGTGGTCGACAACGGCTCAGGCGACGGCAGCGCCGCCTTCCTGCGTGAGGCGTTCCCGCTCCCTCAGGTGCAGGTCGTGGAGTCGCCCGAGAACCTTGGGTTCGGGCGGGGGGTGAACCTCGGCGCCACGGTGGCCGAGGCGCCGTTCTTCTTTCTGCTGAACAGCGACGCGGTGGTCCGCCCCGGCACGCTCGGCCTGCTCCGGCGGGTGCTGGTCGACGATCCCGGTGCCGGCGTGGTGGCGCCGGCGGTGTACCTCGCCGACGGCCGGACCCTCCAGGACGATGCCTTCGGCCCGATGCCGGCGACGAACGCATTGCTGCGGACCGACCGGAGCCGGCGGAACGGGAACGATCCCGGGTGGGTGTCGGGGGTGGCCATGATGCTCCGCCGGGACGACTTCCTCGCCCTCGGCGGCTTCGACCCCGACTTCGTCATGTACCTCGAGGACGTCGACCTCTGCCGGCGCATCGTGGCGTCGGGGAAGCGGGTCGTCCGCGAGCCGTCGGCGACGGTGGTGCATCTGGGGGGCCGGAGCGGCATGGTGCCGGGGGCCCGGGTCGACCAGTTCCACCGCAGCAAACTGGTCTACCTGCGCAAGGCCGGCGCCGGCCCGCTCCAGCTCCGGTGCGCCGCCGTCCTGCGAATGGCGAGGCTTGTCGTCCTACGCGTGCAAACCCGCGTCCGCCACCCATGAGCGCACCCGCTCCTCGAACCGGGCCAGGGAGAACGCCTCCGCATTGGCCACGCACGCCTTCGGGTCCTTGATCTCGAGCGCCCGTTCGAGGCCTTTGGCGAAGCTGTCGATGTCCTGGCTGTCGACGAGGGCGCCGGTCCCGCCGTCGACCACGGTATCGGCCGTGCCCCCCTCGGCCAGAGCGACGACGGGCGTCCCGCAGGCCTGAGCCTCCACTGCGACGATCCCGAAGTCCTCCAGGGCAGGAAAGACGAAGGCGCTGGCGGCGCGGTAGAGATCTCGCAACCGCTCATCGGTCGGGGCCAGTTCGAACGTCACCGGCACGCCCACCCGCTCCCCCAGCGCCCGTAGCCCCGCCTCCGCCGGCCCGTTGCCGGCGACCACGACCGGAATGCCCACCCGGTCGGCGGCGAGAATGGCCAGGTCAAGCCGCTTGTAGGGAATGAAGCGGGAACAGGCGAGCACGAACGGACCGCCGGGCATGGCGTCCGCCGCCTCTCCGGTCTGCACCGGGCGGTAGAACCCGGTGTCGACCGGCGGATGGATGACCCGGCTCGGCCGGCCGTAGTGCCGCTCGATGCGGTCCCGCACCGCCGTCGAGATGGCTGCGAAGCTGTCCACCCACCGGGCCGAGCGGCGGTCCCAACGCCGCAGCGCGGCCCGCGGGCCCAGGCCGGCCAGACGGTGGAGCCCCGAGCGCCGGTCGTTGGGGTCCCAGACGTAGCGCATCGGCGTGTAGCAGTAGCAGAGGTGCAGTGCCTCGCGGCCGGGGCGGAATCCCTTGGCGCAGGCATGGCTCGACGTGATCACCAGGTCGTAGCGACGGCGGGTCGCCGTCCTCCATGCCAGCGGCATGAACGGCAGGGCCAGGTCCCTGCGATCGCGTAGCGCAGGCACCCGGTCGATGAACGTCGTGGCGACTCTGCGCCCGCCGGCCTGGAAGCCGGCGCCCAACGTATCGGTCAGGGCGTACAGGTCGGCTTCGGGAAAGAGACCGGCGAGCGCCTCGAAGGTTTTCTCGCTGCCGGCTCTGGCGTTGAGCCACTCATGGGCGAGGGCAAGTCGGGGCGCGGTCACGAATGTCATCCTGACCCACCGGATATGAGTAGTCTTCCCCGGAAAATCAAGGTTGGGCGGAGGTGGGCAGCGATCGTCATGGACATCGGTTCTACGGGACTTCGCATGCACGCGCCTGCCGACGCTGTCGCTGCGGTCGTGACCGTGGTCCCCGAGACCGCCGTGCCCTCTGCGTCGTGGGCGTACTGCTGGGCCAAGCGCACGTTCGATGTGGTGTTCAGCCTCGCCGTGCTCATCGTCACAATCCCGCTCTGGTTGGTGGTGGCGGCCCTCGTCGGAGCCACCTCCCCGGGACCGGTCTTCTTCCGCCAGCCGCGGGTGGGGCGGAACGGGCGGGCGTTCACCGTCCTCAAGTTCCGCAGCATGTGCACCGACGCCGAGGCCCGGCTCAAGGACCTCGGCCTGTACGACACCTACGTGGCCACCGGCTACAAGCTCCCGGTGGCCGACGAGTGCCGGGTCACCAGGGTCGGCCGGTTCCTCCGCAAGACCAGCATCGACGAGCTCCCCCAGTTGCTCAACGTCCTTCGGGGCGAGATGAGCCTGGTCGGCCCCCGCCCGGTCGTCCCGGCCGAGCTCAACTCCTACGGAGATCTCGCCCACTGCTACCTGGCGGTCATGCCGGGCATCACCGGGCTCTGGCAGGTCAGCGGCCGCAGCCACATCCGGTTTCCGGAACGGGCCCATCTCGACCGCGACTACTTCCACCGGCGGTCGTTGCGCTTCGACCTGCTGATCCTGGCCCGCACCCCGGTGGCTGTGATCCGGGGTAACGGCGCCCACTGAGCGGCGCAGTCCCTCAGTTCTCCGGTTTCATCCGATCCAGGCCGCCGAGCACCTGTTCGGCCAAACCCCGGGTCGTCGGAAGGGCTGCGACCCAGGACTCGCGGTCCACCCGATTCCAGTAGTTGCCCTGATCGACGAGGTCCACCGTCTCGTCGATCGCCTGGCTGATCGAGCCCACCGATCGGGGATCGAAGACCGGCAGGCCGGCGGGCCCGAACTCGACGGCCGCCGGCACGGGACTGCTGGTGACGGGCAGTCGCGCCATCAGGGCCTCGGCCACCGGCAGGCCGTAGCCCTCCACGAGCGATGCCTGCACCAGGGCAGTGGCGCCTGCCATGGCGTCCTCGAGCTCCACCAGGTCGAGCGCCCCCCGTACTGTCACGCCCGCCGGGAGGGGGTCGACCCCCAGAGCGGCCAGTTGCCCCGCCGTCCCGCCCACGAGGTGCAGGCCGCCGCCGGTCTGGGCGAAGCGAGTGGCGGTGAAGGCCTCCACCAGGCGGCCGAGGTTCTTGTGGTGGTCGAAGCGCCCGACGGCCACCACGTACCGGCCCTGCGGCGCAGAGGCCCGTCGGGCCGCAACCCGGGCCGGCATCTCGTGGTCGACCGGCATGTCCAGCACGATGACCGACTCGGGTTCCACGGCGAATCCGGCAATCAGCTCGGCGCGGACCGACGCGTTGATGGTGAACAGCACCCGGGCGGCACGAACCGAGGCCCGGAGGCGGACTTCCTTCACCACCCGGACGGGTCGGGACGGATCCTGGAGCTGGATCAGATCGAGGATGCAGCTCGCCGCCGGCATGCCGTGCAGCGGACGGGTCTGGTGGGGGTGGAAGGCCTGGTCCGCCCTCGGGACGGAGAAGGTTGACCTCTGGCCGAGCCACGCAGCCGGGTCGACCGACGTGGGGACGTGGGTGGCGCCCGGCCAGCGGGTGCCCACCATGGAGGCCGGCCCCCACAGGAGCCATCGGCCCGGAGGGGCGACTTCCGCCAGTCCCCGCAGGAGAAGCCGGGTGAAGGTGGTGGCGCCGGCGTGATGGGCCCAGCGCGCGTCGAAGAGGGTCGTCGGGACCAGAGGCCGCTGCGCCCCTACTCCGCCGGCCGGCGGAGGACCACGACGACGTACGCCGCCAGCCAGGGCGAGGGGTGCTTCAACACCAGAGCCGACTTGGCCCGCTCCAGGGTGCGCAACGGCGGTATGCGGTCGTAGTAGCCGTGCCCGATGCCAACCCGGCAGGAGACCACCTCGAACCCCACGGAGCGGAAGCGGCGGAGCTGCGCAGCCGTCGGTCCGAAGCACCAGCTGTACCGGGCCGGGAACTTGGCGTGGTTGCCTCCTCGCCGCCGGGCGGGGAAGAAGTGCTCGAGGATGCTCCTGCTCAACGACGAGGGCAGGAGGCGGTTGAGCACGAAGGGCAGCGCCGTCGCCGAGGGGAGGAAGTGCACGGCGTAGCCCCCCGGTCGGAGGGCGGCGAGACAGTTGCGGTGGAAGGTGCGCCCAGAAGGGACGTGTTCGCACAACATCCGCGAGAAGACGAGGTCGAAGCGGTCTCGCACCGGTGGCGTCTCGGCGCAGAGGTCGACGCACAACGTCTCGACCTCTGACGGGGCGCGCTCGAGCTCCGCCGGCGAGATGTCGAGGACCGTGAGTTCGAGCGGCCGGCCGACCAGTTCGGCGAGGCCGATGGTGGGATTGGCGCCGCCGCCGAGCTCCCCCACCGCCACGGCGCCCGAGTCGAGGACGACATCGGCGACCTGCTGCTCGAACTCCTGCCACAGGGTGACCCAGGACGCATAGGAGATGTCTGGATGGACGGTGGTGTCCCTGCCGTCACCCGCCATTGGGACGACCGTTTCTTCCATCGCAACGCTGATCCTAGACGTCTGGCACGGCCGCCTCCGTGAATGGCCGCCGCCACTCGGAGGGCGTCAGCTCGGGCCTGCCGGGGGGTTGCGGGCCACGCAGATCAGCTGGTAGGCGAACAGCGTGGGCCGGCCACGGGCCAGCCGGTTGGCCGCCGCAGCCCAGGACCGGTCGACCGCCGTCCTCAGCGGCCGGGGTACACGGGCCAGCACGTGTGGGGCCAACCCCGGCACCTGCGCGGCGACCACGGTCTCGACTGCGAGCCCGCAGCCGGTGACCAGCTCGACGAGAGTTTCACGGGTGAGGAACCGGAGGTGCCCGGAGTCGAACAAACCGGTCGGCTCGTAGCGCCAGATGCCCCGCAGGAGGCGCAGGCGGGCCTGCCAGTAAGCCACGTTGGGCACCGAGATCACCACTGCCCCCCCGGGACGGCACAGCCCCGCCACCGAAGAGAGTGCGTCGGCCGGATCGGCCAGGTGCTCGAGGACGTCGGCGCACACCACCACGTCGAAGCCCGCCGGCGAGAAGGGGAGATCGCCGGTGACACCCACGTTGGCCACCTCGTCGGCGACCTGCGCGGCGGCCGCCGCCGCCGAGGAGCTGAGCTCGATCCCGGCCCGGTAGCCGGCGTGGCCGGCCAGGTGAGCGAGGAGGGCCCCGGATCCGCAGCCGACGTCGAGCACCCGCCCGCCGGCCGGAAGACAGGCCATCACCTGGGCGAGGAGGACCGGGTTCTCGGCTTCGCGATACAGCTCCGCCTTGTCCTCGTAGAACCCCTGATCGCTCCCGAGCGCCACCGTCCCGCTCACGACACCATCGCCTTGGCGAACGCCTCCAGGTAGCCGACCCCCCACCGCTCGCACGGTTCCAGGTGACACCCCTCGCCCCACTCGTTCCACGCGTTTACGAAGAGCAGGCGGTGCTCGGGCGGCGCTGTCCGCAGGCGGCGGGCCGCTTCGCCCACCCACTCGCCGAAGCGTTCGGGCGTCGAGCCGGTGAGCATGAACGCACCGTACGGACGCCGAGGGGTGTTGTCCCAATGGGGGGTCACACATGGCAGACGCGGGTGCGCCGGCGGTTCGCTGGCCAGCATCTCCCCAACCAGCCGTTCGTAGTCCAGGGTGACGTAGGAGGCGCTGGACGGCGCCAGCTTGGCCTTGGCGAGCAGCCGGCGTAGGGGGAAGCGATCGCCCGCGGTCCACTTCACCTGCCCGAACGCGGGCTGGAACTCCACCGAGGCGTCGAAGCCGAGGGGCCGCGGGTCGCCGGCCTCGAAATGGCTCTCGACCCGGCAGAGGAACAGATCAGGGATGCCGGCCCGCGCCGCCCGCTCCCGCCACACGCGGGTGGTGGCAAGGGGATCGGGCAACAGGCCGGCCCGGTAGACCAGGAACAGCGGCTTCCCACCCACCCGCAGGTAGCGCTCGTCGCGGAACGCCTCGATCAGCCAGTCGATGTGGCGGCGATCGTCGTCCGGGCTGTGGTGCTGGTCGACGAGGATGTTGTCGCTGCCGCCGTCCCACGTTCGCGTCCACGGCTCGTTGGCCCAGCACAGGCAGAACGGCAGGTCGGGGCGTCCGGACGCGAGGACCGCATCGAACGGCTGCTCCAAGAGACGACGGCCGGCGAACCAGTAGTGGTAGTAACAGAAGGCGTCGATGCCGTAGCGGATGGCGAGGCCGGCCTGGGCCTCCCGGACATCGGCGTCCCGGAGGTCGTAGTAGCCCAGCTCACCCGGCACGTGCGGCTGGTAATGGCCGCTGAACAGCGGCTTGGCCGGCCGGACGTTGGTCCACTCCGTGAACCCCTCTCCCCACCATTCGTCGTTCTCCGGAATCGGGTGGAACTGGGGAAGGTAGAAGGCGATTGAGCGGATGGATCCGTCGTCGGCGGCACGCACCATGTCCGCCCGAGTGTATTCGGGCTCATGGGGCGGCCCCTGAGGGCCGGTGAGCCGCGAAGGCTTCCCGCACCGTCCTCCGCCCACTGCGGCCGAGCAGGGCCAGCCCGGTGCCCGCCCCGGCCACGGCGGCGGTGAGACCGGCGAGGAGCAGGCCCAGGGCCGGCGAGGCGGTGAGGCTCGCGGCCTGGGCTGCGATCGACGCCACCGCCACCCCGATCCCCGCCGGCAGGAGCCCGTCGCCCACGGTTGTCCGCAGCGCCGAACGGCGGAACTCGCCTTGACTCACGAGCGGCAGGATCACGAAGTTCATCAGGACAGCCGTGACCAGGGTGCCGAGGGCTGCGCCCACCGCGCCGAAGGCGACTACGAAGGCGACGGTGAGAACGATGTTCACCGGCAGCTCGATGGCGACCGCCCGGGCCATGAGCTGCTGGCGGCCCCGGGCGACGAGCAGCGACGCCAGCCCATGCACCATGAGGTTGGCCAGACACATGGCGCACAGCACGAGGAGCACGTCCTCGGCCACGTCGTTCGCCTCGCCCAGAAGGAGCTCGATGACGTCGCGCCGGAGCAGGGCCACAAGCGCCAGCCCGATGCCGCCCACGTAGCTGAAGAGGCGGGTCAGGAACGCCGTCGCCTGCTCCTGGCCGGTGGAATCGTCGCTGCCGGCGAGAGACGGGAAGACGACGTTGTACCCCACGACGAGCACGGCGGCGAGGTAGAGGGGGACAAGGCTGGAGACCTGGTAGACGCCCACCGCGGCCGCGCCCACGAGGGCCCCGACCGCCACCAGGTCCGACACCGCGAAAAGCTGCCCGCTCATGCTGATGAGCAGGAGCGGGAGGGCGCTTCCGGTCACGTCGCGCAGCGCTCGCCGGTCCGGGACACGTGGCCGGAGGACGAACCACGCGATGCGCCGGCGCACCATCCCGGCCAGCACCACCCGCTCGACCACAACGCCGACCAGCTGGGCGAAGGCCAGTCCGGACACGCCGAACCGGCCGATGGCCGCCACAGCCACGGCCACCCGGACGGCAACGCCCGCCACGGTGGCCCCGCTGCGCAACGAGAACCGCCGGCCGGCCAACGCCACAGCGGGCAGGGCTGCGGTGGCCAGCTGCAACGAGGCGGCGGCACCCAGCAGGGCGACGGTCGGGACGAGGTACGGCGTGCCGGTCGGACCGAGCCGGGTGGCGACGGCGCAGACCACGCCGGTGACAGCTAGCCCGGCCAGACCGAGGAGAACATAGGCACCGTGGGCGGCGTGGACGATGGCCCGGTTCTCGTCGCCGGCGGCACCGTCGGCTCGGGCCCCCGCCCGCTGCACGGTGAGGCCCAGCGCGTAGTCGAAGATGGTCAGCAGCGCGGCGATGGACGTGACCAGGGCGAAGAGCCCGTACTGCGCGGTGCCGACCCGGCGCACCGACCAGGCGGTCAGGAAGAAGGTCGACCCACCGGTGAGGAGCAGGCTGAGATAGATCCAGCCGACCCCCCGTCCGTATCCGCTGAGCAGAGACGGCTCACCCGGCGGCGCAACCGCGACGTCGCCGGCAATGGTCTCGGTCGCCGCCTGCCCGTCGGCGTTCACCGCCATGTGGTCATCTCCCGGCAGTGCGGCCTCCCGCCGTCAAGAGGGCCGAGAGTGCTGGACGGGCGGATCCAGGTCCGGCCGAGTCGCAACAGCAGTCATGTTCGTCTCCAAGCCCAGCCGGCTGGTGGGGGATCTCCGCCCGCGATCTGACGGTTCGAGTGCGGACGCAGAGTGGCGTCCTGAGGCGCCTGAAGTCGAAATACGCCTGCGGAACTATCTCACGCCCAGGCCAGCGCTTGCGCCGTCGGCCGCCTGCGACCCGGCTCTAGGTGAAGTACCCGGCGACATCGAAGATCACGTGGGTGCCGGTGGAGGTGTAAAGGCTGACCATTCCGTTGGTGCCGAGCTTGCCGATGACCAGGTTGGGCCGGGTCTCCCCGGCCGCGTAGTTGAGGTCCGAGACGTTCGGCCGCCCGGTGCCGGCCGGGAAGAAGGTGAGGAAGCCCGGCCCGCCGGGACTGACCACGGTGGCGTTGAGGATCACCGCGGTCGCGGTCGCCGGCACCCCGGCCACGCCGGTGACGGGGACGTCGATGGTGGCGCCGGCGGGGACGGGATCGAACCCGAAGGCGCCGGTGTTGTTGCGGGTGTCGAGGATTCGGGTCGGGGTGATGGGGGCGAACAGCCCGGAGGCGCTGGCCAGGTTGGCGTCGGTGAACCAGCCGTTGGTGTCGACCACGAGGTCGGTGTCGCCCGCGTTGTTGTAGAGGGTGACCCGGCCTGCGTTCCCCAGCTTGGCGATGACCCGGTTGCTCACGGTGTCGCCGGCGGTCCAGTTCAGGTTGGCGGCCAGCGGGCGGGGCTCCCCCGTGGGATGCACTGTGAGGTAGCTGGTGGCGGTGGTGTTGGTGACGGCGACGTTCATGACCACGGCCTCGGCGCCGGTGGCGGGAACGCCGCCGCGCCCGGTGACCTGCAGGTCGAGGCTGGCCCCGGGGCCGAGGCGGACCGAAGACCCGCCCGTGCCGTCCCGGGTGTCGAGGATGCGGGTGGGCTCGAGAGGCTGGAAGTGGCCGTCGGTGCCGGAGAGCGTGTCGGAGAAGTACCCGGCGACGTCGTAGATCACGTGGGTCGACCCGGCCGAGTTGAACAGGTCGACCGACCCACCGTTGCCCAGCTTGACGACGACCAGATTGGGCACCGTCTTGCCGGGGGTGAAGTTGAGGTTGGCGGCCAACGGGCGGGCGGTACCCGCCGGGTAGAGGGTGAGGTACCCGCTCCCCGTCGGGTCGGTGACGGCGACGTTCATGGCCACCGCAGCCACCCCGCTGGCCGGCACCCCGCCGCGTCCGGTGACCTGGACGTTCACCGTGGAGCTCGGCCCGACCGGACCCGGGACGCCACCGGTGTTGTCGCGGGTGTCGAGGATGCGGGAAGGCGTGAGCGGCACGTAGCGGCCGGAGGGGACGACGGCCTCTCGTCGCACGGTGATGTTGGCGCTGCCGACGGCGGTCGAGCCGGCCGCCCCGCTCTGGCCGGCGGCGATGGCGACGGCCCTGGTGAGGGAGGTGGCGGGCGGAGGCTGGGTGGGGTCAGTCGGCATTCTCACCACGTCGAATGTGAAGTCGATCGTGCAGCTGCTGGTCAGGGAGATGGGAGGGGCGAGGACGATGGCGGTCCCCTGGGGGACGAACGTGACCCGCCCTGTGGTCTCGTTGGTGACGGCGGCGAACGGCACCCCTGCGCACGCTCCACCCGTGCCGATCGCAGTTGGGTCGACGACGAAGACCCCGAGGTCGGGGGCGCCGCAGGGCACGAAGACCGTGCGGCACGCCGGGTCGTAGCCGATCTGGGTAAGCGTCACCGGTCCGGCGGCGGTGCTCTGGTTCACGATGATGAGCTGGCCGGCGACGTCCCGCTGGCCCACGGTCACCTCGCTCGGGAGGGCGGGGACGGCCGACAGGGCGACGGATGCGACCTGCGCGGCCGCATTCGACGGGAGCGCAAGGGCCAGGAGCCCCGCCACCAGGGGCGCCATGAAGGCGCCCCTCCGCTTCCACCCTCGTCTCGTCACTGCCGCTCCTCTCGCCTCCCGCCGGCGTCCGGCGGGAGCCGGACTGGTGTCTAGGTGAAGAACCCGGCCACGTCGAAGACCACGTGGGCGGTCGTGGAGGTGTACAGACTCACCGTCCCCCCGGTGCCCAGCTTCACAACCACCAGATTGGGCCGGATCTCGCCGGTGGTGTAGTTCAGGTCGGAGACGTTGGGCCGGCCGGTGCCGGCCGGGAAGATG
>Ga0136633_1001213_pt1 | contig 19141 bp, 16 predicted proteins | sample AntDrymeUQ832206_2_FD_105494 | JGI IMG/M metagenome (GOLD analysis project Ga0136633, IMG submission 105494) | Polar desert sand microbial communities from Dry Valleys, Antarctica - metaG UQ83 (22.06) | ecosystem: Environmental > Terrestrial > Soil > Desert | place: Antarctica: Dry Valley...
ATCTTTCCCGGCGGGTTCGGGACGCTGGACGAGCTGTTCGAGGCGGTCACGCTCATTCAAACGGGAAAGATCTACCAGTTTCCGGTCATTCTCATGGGGCGTCGGTACTGGGCGGGACTGCTCCGGTGGCTGAACACGCGCGTGCTGCTGGAGAAGAAGATCGCGCCGGGAGACCTCGACTTGCTCTTCCTCACTGACGACCCCGGAGAGGCGGCCCAGGCGGTCATTACTGCCTACAACGCGTCGGCGAGATAGGTTGTTGTTGGTGACTATTCACTAGCCACCAATCACTGACCACCTGCTTCCATGATCGAAGAACTGAAAGCCAAACTCGGCGACGAAGTCGAGCGCCTCCAGCGTGAGCTGAGCATCACGCTCCCGCAGGAGATCAAGCGCGCGGTGGAGCACGGCGATTTACGCGAAAACAGCGAATACAAGGCGGCGCTCGAACGCCAGCAATTCGTGCAGGCGCGGCTGGGCCAGTTGCGGCAGCGCCTGAGTAAGCTCTCGCAGATCGACGTCACTCAGATTCCCGCCGACAAGGTCGGACTCGGGTCACAGGTCACGGTGGAGGACGAGAAGACCGGCGAGCGGGAGACGTACAGCCTCGTGTTCGGCGACGCCCTGGAGTTTCAGGAAGGACACGTCACGATGTCGTCGCCGATCGGCCTGGCGGTTGTCGGCAAGGCTCTGGGCGAAGTCGCGATTCTGAAGTTGCCGGCCGGCGTCCGCAGGCTGAAAGTCGTGGAGCTCAAGACGATTCACGACTCGAGCTCGGTCTAGGCCCGTCTCCGACGGGGTTCTGGGGGCTGAGGCTGGTCTCCCCGGCACCTACGCTCGCTTCGCTCGCTAAGACGGTGCCCGGGATACCAGCCTCAGCCCCCAGAACCAGCAACGGCACCTGCCTAGTCGGGATCAATTGTGAACAGGCGCGTGATCTCGCGGGTATAGGCCGCGATCGCGGCGACCTTCATTTCCGCGGTCCAGCCCAGTAGCTGTCCGACGACTTCCGCAGCCGGCGACGCGAGCGACATTGCGTGGTCGCGCACGCTGAAGGCGGCCGAGGTGCGGCGGATGAGGATGTCGCTCAGCGTCAGCGCCATTTCGTGCTCGACGCAGTAGATCAGATCCGCCGGACGGAGTTCCGAGCCCGGCGCAAGTGGCGCCCCGAGCGATGGGGCCTGACGAATCATCTCCTCGATGGCGCTCTCGCGGTCCGCGCCAGGAAGAGAATCCATCGCGGTGCGAGATTTGGTTTTTCGCGCGCCGAGGGTCGCTTGTACGAGATCGACGACCTCCTCTGCGACGGCTCTGTATGTCGTGAGCTTGCCGCCGGTAATGGTGATCACTCCGCGTTCGTCGCGGGTGATGAGATGCTCGCGCGAAGCGGATGACGGATCGTTGGACATCCGGGCAGGGGCGAGCGGGCGGAGGCCTGCCCATGCGCTGATCACGTCCGGGCGCGAGATGGGCGCTCCAGCGAGGTACGCGTTCGCCGAAGCGATGAGATACGAGATCTCGGATTCGGATGCGCGAACCTGATCCGGCGAGACGCGTGTGAGTATCTCGGTCGTGCCGATGATGGTCTGCGCGCCGGAAGGCAGAATGAACATCACCCGTCCGTCTATCGGCGAGAGCAGCGCGAGCGCGTCCCGGTTTCCAACGACGGCGCGATCGACGATGATGTGAGATCCCTTGCTGTGCTCGGCGGCGGATGTCCACGGGCCGAGCGCCCGCACAACGACACGCGAGAACATCGCGAGCCGCTCGCCTGTGAGATGGTCCGTGAGCGCAATCCGGCACTCCGCGCCTCCGTCGTCCAGCTCGGCGCTCATGTGGTTGACTACCACGGCGTTCCAGTAGCTGGCGCTCAACGCGTTGGCGAGGGTCAGCCGCGAATCATCCGTCGAAGAATCGAAGTACGATCCGCCTCCCGTGAGACCGTCGCGATGGAGTGCTGGCTCGCGCTCGACGATTTCAGTCGCTGACAGCCGCTCGTGCCGGTTCTCGCGGCGCGATCCCGCGAGCAGATCGTACAGCGTGAGGCCCGCCGCCAGCCTTCTCTTCGAGACACGTGAGCCGCGGTAGACCGGCCAGGTAAACTGGAGCGGCCGGACCAGGTGCGGCGCGATGCGCATCAGCGTGGCGCGCTCCCGCCGTGACTCCCGGACGAGGCCGATCCGCCCCTGCTCCAGGTACCGCAGTCCGCCGTGAATCAGCCGGGATGTGCGTCCCGAGGTACCGCTCCCGAAATCGTCTTTTTCGATCAGGGCGACGCTCAACCCGCGCATGGCGGCATCCCGAGCCACGCCGCAGCCGTTTATTCCGCCGCCGATGACGACAACGTCGAACGATTCCCGAGCCAGGCGCGCACGATGCGCGAGCACAGCCAGGGGGACCGACGTTGCAATTGCCATCGACATCCTAGAAACCTATACCTCCCCTGTCTAACTTCATTCCATGGCTTCTTACGGCAGTGGCACGGGCAGGCGCGTGGCGATAGTCGCGGGAGTACGGACGCCGTTCACCAGGGCGGGCACGTCCCTCAAGTCGTTCAACGCCATCGAGCTGGGGAAGCTCTGCGTCGCCGAGCTACTGCAGCGAACCGAGCTCGACACTCGCGAGGTGCAGGCGATCGTGTTTGGAACGGTGATCCCGTCGGTCGTCGCGCCGAACATCGCGCGCGAGATATCACTCATGCCGATGCTCCCGAAGGGAGTGCAGGCGTTCAGCGTCAGCCGCGCGTGCGCATCCGCCAACCAGGCGATAACCGACGCGGCCGATCAGATAGTACTCGGTCATGTGGACGTGGCGATCGCGGGTGGTGCCGAAACGCTCTCGAATGTGCCCATGCTCCACACGTCCGGCTTTTCGGACGCGATGGTCAAGGCCTCCAAGTCCAAGACGCTCGGCGGTCGGGCCGGCGCCGTCTCCAAAATCCGCCCGCGGGATCTCGTTCCCATCGCACCGGCCATCGCCGAGCCGTCGACCGGCGAGACGATGGGGCAGTCGGCCGAAAAGATGGCCAAGCTCAATGGGATCACCCGTGAGGAGCAGGATCAGTTCGCGCTGCGATCGCACAGGATGGCCGCGGCCGGCACCGCGGACGGGCGCCTCACGGCCGAGATCATGTCCGTGTTCGTGCCTCCGAAGTACGAGACCGTCGCGACGTCGGACAACGGGATTCGGAGCGACACGAGCTTCGAGCAGCTATCCGGCCTCAAGCCGGTGTTCGACCGCAAATACGGAACCGTGACCGCGGGCAACGCCTCGCCGCTGACCGACGGCGGCGCGTGCGTGCTGCTGATGAGCGAGGAGAAAGCGCGCGCGCTCGGATACGAGCCACTCGGATTCATCAGGTCGTACGCGTACGCCGCGCTGGATCCGGGAGAGCAATTGCTGCAGGGGCCGGTGCTGGCGGCGCCCGTGGCGCTCAAGCGCGCGGGACTTGCGCTGCGCGACATGGATCTGGTCGAGATGCACGAAGCATTCGCCGCGCAGGTCCTGTCGAACCTGCGCGGGCTGGAATCGAGAGAGTGGGCGAAGCGCGCCGGATTCTCCGAGCCCGTCGGAGAAGTGGACCGTGCGCGACTCAACGTGATGGGTGGATCGATTGCGATCGGGCATCCGTTCGGCGCGACCGGATCGCGCATCACCGTCACGCTGCTCAACGAGCTGGGGCGCCGCGGCGGACAGTTCGGCCTGATGACCGTGTGCGCCGCGGGCGGAATGGGGTTCGCGATGGTCGTGGAGCGGGCATGAGCGATGCGTTGAATGCCATCGAGGCCAGGGACGCTCGCGGGCCGTACTCGCTCACGATGTCGGTCGAGGATGGGATCGCCATCATCACCTTCGACACGCCGGGCGAATCGGTCAACAAGGTCGATCGCGGCACGAAAGACGAGTTCGTCGCGATCGCCGACCGCCTGGAGCGGGACAAGGACGTCAGGGGCGCGATTCTGATCAGCGGCAAGCCTGACGTTTTCATCGCCGGCGCGGACATCGAGGAATTCCTGCTGCTTGAGACAGCGGCGCAGGCGGAGCGCCTGAGCAGGGACGGCCAGATGCTCATCGATTCAGTCGCGAAGATGCGCATGCCGCTCGTCGTGGCCATTCACGGCGCGTGCCTGGGTGCCGGGCTCGAGCTCGCGCTGGCGTGCACGTACCGGATCGCCACGGACCACCCCAAAACCGTGCTCGCATTGCCGGAAGTCCAGCTCGGAATCATACCGGGCGCGGGTGGCACCCAGCGGCTGCCGCGCAAAATCGGGCTGCGCGCCGCGCTCGACATGATCCTCACGGGAAAAAATGTTCGCGCGAAGAAAGCATATCAGATGGGGCTGGTCGAAGAGCTTGTGCACCCCGCGATTCTCCGGCAGGTCGCCATTCAGCGCGCGAAAGAGCTCGGCAACGGGAAGCGTCCGCAGCTTCGGAAGGAACGCGGCTTCATGGGGGCGCTGCTCGACGGGAATCCGGTGGGGAGGAGCGTGGTGCTCCGGAAGGCCCGCGAAGAGACTCTCAAGAAGACCAAGGGGCAATACCCTGCTCCGATTGCCGCGCTCGACGCAGTCGCCGCGGGACTGGGAGCCAGACGCGCGCACGGCCTGAGGGAAGAGTCGCGCCTGTTCGGTGAAATGGCGGTAACCGATGTCTCGCGACAGCTCATCTATCTCTTCTTCGCGACGACGGCGCTGAAGAAGGACAGCGGCGTGGAGGTTCCCGTCGAGCCGCTGACCGTGAACAAGGTGGGAATCATCGGCGCCGGTTTCATGGGATCCGGGATCGCGTCAATCGCGGTGCAGCAGGGAACCGTCGTGCGGATGAAGGATGCCGACACGGCGCGCGTGGCCAAAGGATTCGCGGCCGTCCGGTCCGTGTTGAAGGAGCGATTCACCAAGCGGCAGATAACCCGCACTCAGCTCGATGATACGATGTCGCTGCTGGGCGGCACCGTCGATTACAGCGGCTTTGGGAACGTCGATCTCGTGATCGAGGCGGTTTTCGAAGATCTCGCCACCAAGCACCAGGTGCTGCGCGAGACCGAGGCGGAGACCAGGTCGGACGCGATCTTCGCGACGAACACGAGCACGATCCCCATTGCGAGCATCGCCGAAGCGTCCGCGAGACCGGATCGCGTGCTCGGCATGCACTTTTTTTCTCCCGTCCACAAGATGCCGCTCATCGAGGTCATTACGACTCCGGCCACGAGCCCGCAGTCGGTGGCGACCGCCGTGGCGTATGGCAAGAAGCTGGGCAAGACTGTCATCGTCGTGAACGATGGGCCTGGGTTCTATGTGAACCGGATTCTTTTTCCGTACCTCAACGAGGCGGGGCGCCTGTTGGAGCAGGGCGCGTCCGTCGAAGCGATCGACAACGCATTGCTCGCCTTCGGGTTTCCCGTGGGCCCAATTACGCTGCTCGACGAAGTCGGAATGGACGTGGGCTCCAAGGCTGCGGGCGTGATGCATCTGGCGTTCGGCGAGCGATTTGCACCTGCGGCCGCGATCGACAAGCTCGTGGCCGCAGGGAGGTACGGACGAAAAGCCAGCAAGGGTTTCTATCTGTACGACGAGAACGGGAAGAAGGGCGGTGTCGATCCCGACGTATACGCGGTCGCCGGTGCCGGCGCGGAGCGGTCGGAGATCCCCGCGGAAGAGATCCAGCAGAGGTGCGTGTTCGCGATGCTCAACGAGGCGATGCGGTGCCTGGGAGACGGAATCATCCGCTCGGAGCGGGACGGTGACGTTGGCGCGGTGTTCGGGATCGGGTTCCCGCCCTTTCGCGGCGGCCCCTTCAGATACATCGACTCGATCGGCGCCGCAGCTCTCGCGAGCCAGCTCGAGGAGCTGAACTCGAGGTTCCCGGGAAGGTTCGAGCCGGCGGAAGGCTTGCTGCGGCGGGCGAGATCGGGGTGACGTAGTGACTAGTGATTAGTGACTTGTCACTACCCGCTACCTGATCGCTCCGCCTCTTACTATTCATACCAATACTCCAACGGCAGGCACTACATGCGTCGCGTACTTGATCTTTGCGCTCTTGCTTTCGTGTTCGTCGCGTCGGACGCAGCGGCACAGTCGACATCCCCGCTCACGGTGGACCGGATCTTCAGCTCCGCCGAGTTCAGGGCGGAGCCGTCGCCGACAGTGCACTGGCTCGGGGACGAGGCCAACTACGTGGAGATCCGCGACGGAAGCTTTTACTCGGTCGACATCGGCACCGGCCGAAGCACGCTGCTCGTGGACGCTTCGGCTATCGTCCTTGAGGACGGGACTAAGGTTGACATCGAGGACCTGACCTGGTCGGGGGACCGCACCAGAGCGCTCATCTTTCACGGGTCGGAGCGGGTCTGGCGATCCAACACCCGCGGGAAGTTTCATGTATTCGACGTCGCGTCGCGCCGGCTCATTCCTGTCAGTCGGGTCGACACGCTGATCATGTTCGCGAAGTTGTCGCCCGACGGGCGCAGCGCTGCGTTCGTTCGGAACAACAACATCTACGTGACCGATCTCGCAACCGGAGCGGAGCGCGCGCTCACGCGGGACGGCAGTCCCGAGATCATCAACGGCACGACCGACTGGGTGTACGAGGAAGAGTTCGGGCTGCGAGACGCCTTCAGGTGGAGCCCTGACGGAAGGAGAATCGCCTTCTGGCGCTTTGATCAGTCCATGGTGAAGCCGTTTTCCCTGGTCGATGAAACGACCCAGTATCCGGCGTTCACGACATTCAAGTACCCAAAGGCGGGCGAGCGAAATGCGGACGTGAAGATCGGCGTGATCGACGTCGCGAGCGGGTCGACGCGGTGGATCGACACGGGGGGCGACTCGTCCAGCTACGTCCCCAGAATGGAATGGCTTGGCAGCGACAGCGTCGTATTCCAGCGGCTTCCGAGAAAGCAGAACCGGATCAATCTGATCGCGGCCAGCGTCACGTCGGGCGGGTCACGACTGATTCTCACCGACTCCGACTCCGCCTATGTGGACGTGCAGGATCCAATCTGGGTGAGCAACTCTGGCGAGTTCCTCTGGATGAGCGACCGCACGGGCTGGCTGCAACTTTTCCTGTACGACCGCTCCGGCCGGGTGGTGCGGCAGGTGACCAGCGACGGGAGCGACGTCACGGGGATCGTCGGCGTCGACGAGGGACGCGGAGAGGTGTACGTGCAGCACGCAGCACCGACACCGACCCAGCGCCAGATATTTCGGTACTCGTTCCGCACCGGACGCAGGGAGCAGGTCACCTCGGCGCCGGGCTGGCATTCGATGAATCTCGCTCCGAACGGCCGCTTCGCAGTGATGACGCACTCCGACATCAATACCCCGCCGGTCTCGAGGCTGGTGGAATTGCCGACTATGCGCGCGGTGCGCGGACTCGTCGCAAACGACACCCTCAAGCAGAGAGTGGCGCGGCTCCAACTGAGCCGGGTGACTTTCTTCCGCGTTCCGGCCGCTGACGGAACCACGATGCTCGACGCGTACCGGATAGCTCCGCCGCAGTTTGACAGCACGAAGAAGCACCCGGTGCTGATGTACGTGTACGGCGGGCCCGCGTCCCCCACGGTGGGCGACGCGTGGGGCGGAGCCCGCTTTCTCTGGCACCAGATGCTGGCCCAGAAGGGCTACGTGGTGGTCAGCGTGGACAACCGCGGCGCGGCGATGCGGGGGAGGAATTTCCGCAAGATGACGCAGTACCGGGTCGGGACGCTCGAGTCCGACGATCAGATCGCGGCGGCGCGGTGGATCGGCCGGCAGAGCTGGGGCGATGCCGGTCGAATCGGGATCTGGGGGTGGAGCGGTGGCGGGACGATGACGCTGCTTTCCACGACGCGCGGCGGCGACGTATTCAAAGCGGGACTGTCGGTGGCGCCGGTGACGGACTGGGGACTGTACGACACGATCTACACCGAACGATTCATGTGGACGCCGCAAGCGAACCCCGACGGATACCGCGCGACAGCCGCGATCAACCACGTTGACGGCCTCAGGGCAATGCTTCTCCTGGTGCACGGCACCGGCGACGACAACGTGCATTCCCAGAACACGATGCAGCTCGCGCAGAAGCTGCAGTACGCGCGCAAGCCGTTTTACATGATGCTGTATCCCAACAAGACGCACTCGATCTCGGGCGCGGGCGCGACTCTGCACCTGTACGACACGTTCACGCGCTTCATCCTCGATAACCTGTGAGCCTGGTGCGCGCAGCCGCCGTCGCTGCCGCGATCGCCGCTGGTGCCGGCTGTGCGCCTCAGGCTTCCGTAACTCCTGGCGGCGCTCCGCTTCCCGCGGCGATCGACGCCGCGACGCTGCCGCGAACGCGCGCGGAGCGCTCTGGATTCACCGAGACGTCCCGCTATTCCGACGTCGTGGCGTTCCTCGACTCGCTGACGAAGCTCGGCGCTCCCGTGATCGTCGGCAGCATCGGGAAGACGACGCAGGGACGGGAGATCCCGTACGTGATCGCGTCGCGCCCGCTCGTTCGCACGCCCGGGGAAGCGCGACGCCTCGGGAGGCCGGTCGTGTACGTGCAGGGGAACATCCACGCGGGCGAAGTCGAGGGCAAGGAAGTCGTGCAGGCGTTGCTGCGCGATCTCGTGTTCGAGCAGCGCCGCAACGTGCTCGACTCGATCGTGCTCATTGCGGTTCCGATCTACAACGCCGACGGGAACGAGGCCGTCGGCCCGCAGGAGAGAAATCGGCCGTCCCAGAACGGTCCGGAGCTCGTCGGCGGACGGGCCAGCGCGATGGAGTTGAATCTGAACCGGGATTACGTGAAGGCCGAGGCGCCGGAGACGCGCGCTTCGCTGGCCATGTTCCGGGAGTGGAACCCCGACGTATTCGTCGATCTGCACACGACGAACGGCAGCTATCACGGGTACGCACTCACGTACTCCCCGCCGCTTACGCCGGCTGCCCCGCTCGCGAGTTACGCGCAGAGCGTCTGGCTCCCCCTGCTCCGCGACCGGATGCGCAGTCGCCGGGGATTCGAGACCTTCGATTACGGAAACTTCCTCACCGACTTCCGTGATCTCGCCGCGCCGACGTCCGCGATCGACGGATGGGCGACGTTCGACTGGCGCCCCAGATACTCGACGAACTATTACGGGATGCGGAATGGGATCGGGATCCTGAGCGAGGCCTATTCGCACGACCCGTTCGCGCGCCGAGTGTCGGCCACCGACGCGTTCGTCAGGGAGCTTCTCTCGCTCACCGCAGAGCGCGGCGCAGAGATCCTGCGGCTGCGCGCGACCGCATCCGCACAGGGCGCGGGCCAGGTCGTGCCGGTTCGCGCGCGTCTCACGCAGTCGCCCCTGCTAGCCGATGTGATCGTCGAAGATGTAGTGAGCACCGGCGACTCGACACGAACAGAACCGGGCGTACCCCGCGGCAGGAAGCGGACGGGCAGCTTCAGCCGGGTCCGGATGCCCGTGTTCGATCGCTTTGACGCGACGCTGAGCGTCAACGTGCGGCGCGGTTACGTGATCACGGGCGAGCATCCGGCCGTCATGAGTTTGCTCGCGATGCACGGCATCGTCGTCGAGCGCATCGACATCCCGCGTGTTTTTGCGCTCGAGCGTTTCACCGTCGATTCGGTCGAGCGCGCCCCGCGTGCCTTCGAAGGGCACAACGAGGAGCGCGTCACCGGACGATGGTTGGCGGTGACGGAGACCATTCCGCCGGGCTCTCATTTCGTCCCGACCGATCAACCTCTCGGCAGGCTCGCGGTCCATCTGCTCGAGCCGGAGAGCGACGACGGGCTGGTTACCTGGAACCATTTCCGGCTTGTGAAGGGGTCGGTTTTCCCGATCGCCCGGCTTTCGCAGGGGCCAGGCTCCCCCGCAACTCAATGACGCACCCAATCGCCTGATGCTTCGCGGCGCGCTGCTCTACCTCTCCGAGCAACAGCAGATCTTCGCTTTCGTTCGCAAGAACCGCCTGGCGCGCGGATTCGCGAACAGGTTCGTCGCCGGCGAGACCGTGGATACGGCGATCGAAGCGGTGCGATCGCTCAACGCGCGCGGGATAACCGCTTCGCTCGACGTGCTGGGCGAGAGCGTGCATAACGAGAAGGAAGCGCGTGAAACTGCGCGACAGTACGTCGGAATGCTTGACAGGATCGCGGCCGAGGGCGTGGACGCGAACGTGTCACTCAAGCTCACCGCGATGGGGCTGGACGTATCAGAGCATCTTTGCCTCCGGCTCATGGACGAGGTGCTCGCATGCGCCCGCGATCATGGCACGTTCGTCCGGATCGACATGGAAGGCAGCGCATACACGCAGCGCACTCTCGACATGTTCGAGCACCGGCTGTACCCGGCATTCCGGGATCATGTCGGCATCGTGCTGCAGAGCTATCTCTACCGGACGATGGCGGATGTCGAGAGCGCGCTCAGCATGCAGTCCCGCGTTCGGCTGTGCAAAGGCGCGTACAAGGAGCCCGACACGATCGCGTTCCCCGACAAGAAGGACGTGGACGACAGCTACCTGCGAGCGATGCGGCTCCTTCTCGCGCGCGGCAATTATCCCGGCATCGCGACCCACGACGAAACGATCATCGAGGACGTGAAGCGTTTCGCGCTAGAGCAGGGAATCGCCAACGAGCGGTACGAGTTCCAGATGCTGTACGGGGTGCGGCGCGACCTTCAGGATCAGCTCGTCGAGGACGGATACAGGCTTCGCGTGTACGTGCCGTTCGGCACCCAGTGGTATCCGTATCTCATGCGGAGACTCGCGGAGCGTCCCGCGAACGTGGCGTTTCTGACGGGAAGCATGGCGCGCGAGATGGTTAGCGGGATGACGCGCCGCCGCCGAAAACCACGGCGCTGACCGTTGGCCCAGTTCCTTCCCGCCGATCTCTCCAAGGGCGATCCGAACACGCTCGGCGGATACATGGCGGTGCATGCGCGCCCGGCCGCGTTCGAGGGCGCCGACGGTGCGTCATACAGCGCGGAGATCGTTACCGATCATGTCGCTGATTCAGGCACAGGCGAAGTGTCCGGCTATCTCCTTTTCGTGCGCTGGCGCGCGGGCGACCCGGTCGCGTCGGGCCACCTCGAAACCGATTATCTCGCTTCGGGCGCCGAGTCGGACGTGCTTCGCGAGATCGGGAAGCTCACCCTGCAGCAGGTCCGCGCGCACCTGGGCGCTCTCGTGAACCCGCGCGAGGAGGGCTCATGACTGAGGCGCTTGTGGGCGATGTCCTGAGCGGCACGGGCGGCATCTGGCACGTGAGGACCGCGGACGGCGAAGTTCGCGAGGCATCTCTGCGCGGACGTCTCAAGAAAACCACCGTGATGAAGATCGCGGTGGGCGACGAGGTCGAGGTAGAGCAGGATCTTCCGAGCGGCGCATGGGCGATCTCGGTGATTCGCCCGAGGAGATCGAAGCTGGCGCGCCGCGAGCCGGGCTCGGGCTACGGTGAGCGCGTGGTCGCCGCGAACGTCGATCAGGTCGTCGTCGTTTTCGCCGCGGCGAAGCCCGAGCCGCACACGCGAATGCTCGACAGGTTTCTGGTGATCGCCGAGGCGAACGAGCTCGTCGCGCGCGTCGTCGTGAACAAGGTGGATCTGGTCCCTGGCGCGGAGGCGGCGCAAACGTTCTTCGATTATGAAAAAGCCGGGTATTCGGTGCACTACACAAGCACCAAGACCCGCGCCGGTCTCGACGCGCTGCACGATTCTCTCGCGGGAATGTCGTCGATCTTCAGCGGCCCGTCAGGCGTGGGGAAGTCGTCGCTGCTGAACGCGATGTTTCCCGGGCTGAACCTGCGGATCGGAGAGATCAGCGAGTCGGTCAACAAGGGGCGGCACACTACGGTGGGGGCGGTGATGCACCCTTTGCCTGACGGCGGTTACGTGGTGGATTCGCCGGGATTGCGCGAGGTTGGCATGTGGCACCTCGCCGTGGACGCGATCGATAGCTGCTTTCCGGAGTTTCGCCCGTACCTGGGGGAATGCAGGTTCGGCGATTGCTCGCACCTGGTGGAGCCAGGGTGCGCCCTCCGCGACGCGGTGGAGGCAGGGACGGTCAGCGCCGCGAGATACGACAGCTATGGACGGCTGCGCGCGGAGCTGGTTGATCAGAAGCGTGACTAGTGGCCAGGCTCTAACTCCAGCGTCCACTCCACGGGCACGTCGGGCCGCAGCGAATCTCGGACCGAGCAGTACTTGTTCACCGCTAGATCTATCGCACGCTCGGCGTTCGCGCGATCGATTCCGTCGCCCGCGATGTGGAAGTTCAGCGTCACATGCTTGAGTCTTTTCGGAGTCGTGGTTACGCGTTCACCGACCACTTCGACGCGCAGAGAAGTTGCGGGCGTGCGGCGCTTGGCCAGGATCTCGGCGACGTCGATACCCGCGCACGCGGCCAGCGACGCAAGCAGTCCGTCCACCGGACTGGGGCCTGTTCCCCCGGTACCATCGAGACGGATCGTCGCTCCTCCCGCCCGTCCCGCATCGAAACGCTGCTCGCCGTCCCATATGACCGTAACTGTGGCAGGCGCTTGCGCGGGGGTCGCGCCTGGTGCCAGGGAACTACCGTCGCTTTGTGGTTCTGCCGCCATGAAAGACTCCCGGGAAGTATGCCAACAGCTTCAACTTACCAGACCGCTTGACTGCCCGGCGCCAGCGGTCGGCTATCTTTTTGCGATGGAGGCGTCCCCGGCTTCAATGGAGCCCTATTCTCGCCACGTCATCATCTGCACGGGCGGGTTCTGCTCCCCGGACCGGGGCGGACGCGGCCTGTATGCCAGGCTTTCGACTCTACTGGAGCGCGAGGGGTTGTTGTTTGGCGCCAGCCGAGTCAAGCGCGGGGAGACCCCGTGCCTCGGGGTGTGCGCCGGCGGGCCGATCCTCGTCGTGTATCCGGAGGGCGTATGGTACGCGGGAGTCACCGAGGAGCTCCTGGAACGGATCGTCGTCGATCATCTGAGGAACGGGAAGGTCGTAGAGGAAGCGGTCTTCCATCGGCTAGCTTTCGGTTCCTGAACGGAGTGTGATGCCAGAGCTGCCTAACCCGCGCCGCCTCGTCCTGAGCGCGGCCCGAAAGTACATCTTCGACAACAAGGACCCTGAGCGCTTCCTCGAGGACGCGGTCTCCGGTCCTAGTGGCGACGAGGTTCCGAGACTCACCCCCAACGCGATCGAGAAGACACGCATGCCACGAAGCCGAGACAAGATCCTGACGAATTTGGAAGAGATGTACCGCGAGGCGTTCGACCGCGCGCGCGCGACCAGCGACGACTCTCAGATGGCTACACTGGATTTCGCCTATCGGCGCGAGCAGTTGTACTTCGAAGTACTGCTCGACGTCCGCGACGCGCTCGAGACAAGACGCTAGGCCCGGTTCCGCCCGAAAACGAACTCAGGCATGACCAGCATGTGGGGATGGATCGGCTTCAACGCCGTCGTGTTGACGCTCATCGCGATCGACCTGCTGGTATTCCACCGGCGCCCCCGCCACGTGTCATTAAAGGAGGCGGCAGCCTGGAGCGCGCTCTGGGTCGGGCTCTCGCTCACCTTCTCGCTGTTCGTGTTCCGCTTCATGGGCACGAACTCCGGCCTCGAGTTTCTCGCAGGCTATCTGATCGAGTACGCGCTGTCGGTGGACAACATCTTCGTGTTCGTGCTGATCTTCGGATATTTCCGAATCCCCATGGAGTACCAGCACCGCGTGCTGCTCTGGGGGATCATGGGCGCGCTGATTCTTCGCGGGGCGATGATCGCCGCCGGCTCGGTGCTGGTCTCGCGGTTCGAGTGGATCCTGTACATCTTCGGCGCGTTCCTGGTGTTCACGGGCGCGCGGATGGCTTTGCAGAAAGCGGACGCCATTTACGATCCGGAAGACAATCCCATACTCCGGCTCGTGCGAAAGGTCATTCCTGTCACGCAGGAATATCACGGGCAGAAGTTTTTTGTCCGCGCTCCCGACGAGGCGGGCGTCGTGCGGCTGATGGCAACTCCGCTGTTCATCGTGCTCATCCTCGTCGAAACGACCGACGTCATCTTCGCGACCGATTCCATTCCGGCGATCTTCGCGGTCACGCGGGATCCGTTCATCGTTTACACGTCGAACGTCTGCGCCGTGCTCGGCCTTCGCGCGCTCTATTTTCTGCTCGCGGGCATCGTGGACAAGTTCCACTATCTCAAGATGGGCCTCTCGGTCGTCCTGATTTTCATCGGGCTCAAGATGCTCGGCGAAAGCTTCGTGCACATTCCGATCGGGATTTCGCTGGGAGTGGTAGCGATGATCCTGGCGGTATCCGTTTTCGCGTCGCTCAAGTGGCCGCGCCATGATCCTCCTTCGATTCCGCCGCTCGCGACACTAGGACAGCACCGGGACAAGCCTTCGGAGTCGCGTAACCACACAGAGGACTAAGCCATTCCTACCGGCAGATTCTTTGCGGCGCTAGGCCTCGGACTTCTTTTCGCGGGTTGTACGGGCACCATGACTCGCGGAGAGCCGGCGACGCTGGCGATCACGAATGCGCGCGTGTGGACCGCCGACGAATCGCGCCCGTGGGCCAGTGCCATCGCCGTTAGCGGCGACAGGATCGTCGCCGTAGGATCGGACGCGCAGATATCGGCGCTGACCGGCGCGGGCACGCGGGTGATCGACGCGCGCGGCCAGATGGTGGTCCCCGGCTTCATTGACTCGCATGTGCATTTCCTCGACGGCGGGCGCGGCCTGGCTTCAGTCCAGTTGCGCGACGCGCGCACTCCCGCCGAGTTCATAGCCCGCATCAAGGCGTTCGCCGCCACGGTGCCGGCTGGAACGTGGATCACCGAAGGCAACTGGGATCACGAGCAATGGGGCGGCGAGCTTCCCCGCCGTGACTGGATCGATTCGGTCACGCCGAATCATCCGGTGTGGATCAACCGGCTCGACGGCCATATGTCCCTGGCGAACTCGGCGGCGTTGAGCGCGGCCGGCGTCACTCGCGACGCGCGCGATTTGGCGGGCGGCACGATCGTGCGCGACCCGGGTGGCGAGCTCACCGGCGTGTTCAAGGACAACGCCGGGTCGCACGTATCGGGCGCGGTGCCTGCGCCTACGGCGTTGATGAACGATCGCGCGCTCGAAGCGGCCATGGCGCACGTCGCCGAGCAGGGCGTCACGTCGATTCACCACATGGGAAACTGGAACGACCTTGCCACGTTCAGGCGCGCGCATGCGCGCGGTGGCCTTCGCACCCGGATTTACGCGGCCGTGCCACTCTCGTCCTGGGCGCGTCTGCGCGATACTGTCGCCGCTGAGGGTACGGGGGACGACTGGCTCCGCATCGGAGGGCTGAAGGGCTATGTGGACGGGTCGCTCGGCTCGCACACGGCCGCGTTCTTCGATCCGTTCACCGACGCACCCAACGATCGCGGGTTGTTCGTGAACACGCCCGAGAACCTGTATGCGTGGACGAAAGGCGCGGACGACGCGGGACTGCACGTCATGGTGCACGCGATCGGGGACCGCGCGATCCGGCTGCAGCTCGACGTCTTCGAGCGGGTGGCGCGCGAGAACGGCGCGCGTGACCGCCGCTTCCGGATCGAGCACGCGCAGCATATCGCGCCTCCCGACGTCGCGCGCTTCGCGCAGCTGCAAGTGGTACCGAGCATGCAGCCGTACCACGCCATCGACGACGGCCGCTGGGCGGACAAGGTGATCGGCGCGGAGCGCGCGCGAACCACCTACGCCTTCCGCTCGCTGCTCGACGCGGGCGCGAAGCTGGCGTTCGGCAGCGACTGGTACGTCGCGCCGCCGACGCCGCTCGAAGGGATTTACGCTGCGGTGACCCGGCGAACTCTGGACGACCGCAATCCGGGTGGCTGGGTGCCGGAACAGAAAATCACGGTCGAGGCGGCGTTACGCGCTTACACCACCGGCTCGGCGTACGGTGAATTCGCCGAGAGCAGGAAGGGATCGCTTGCCCCCGGCAAGCTCGCCGACCTGGTGCTGATCGATCGCGACATTACGCGCATCGCGCCGGAGCGCATCCGGGACGCCCGCGTCATGCTGACCGTTGTAGGCGGGCGCGTGGTGTTCGAGCGGGGTCAGAGTCGTTGAAAAGAATCGATTCCCCGCGAGCGGTATCGTCTTCAACGACTCTGACCCCGGAGGGCTACATGCGCGCCGTCGTGTCCTCCGCGCCTTCGCTGTACAGCCACGCACCGGCCATTGTCGCGGCCATCACCGTCACGAGGCCGAATGCGGCACTCTTCGCATAGTCGCTCGGTGTGAACAGCCCCATCATGTGCAGCCCGAAGTAGACTACGGTGAACATGAGCCAGATGAAGAGGGCGGCAGTCGCCGCTGTTCTCGGGCCAGGGCCGAATCGCGGCCGGATCGCTGCGTACAACCAGACCGCCATGAGGCCGAACAGCAAGTCCATGGCGAAGAGGACCGCCATAGGAGGCTCGTGTAGATCGTGCTGCGCAAGCCATGCGTCCATGTTGTCCATCCCCATCAACATGAAGCTGGCCACGTCGACCGCGATCCAAACGATGCCAGCAACGACGCCGCCGAGCAGAACCTTGCTGTAGTTGATATTGCTCACCGAGACCCTCCATTAAGGTTGGCGCTACGGCAATACAACTCACCCTGACGGGGCGTCAGGTCAAGGACAAACTCGTGTGTAGGTTCCGAGTGACCGCCTAGTAGCCGGCGATTTCCTCGTACGCGCGCTTGAAGTCGGCGACCTGCGGGAGGATGGCGTCCTCGAGCTGCGGCGCGTAACCGACGAAGGTATCCGTCGATGCGACACGTCTCACGGGCGCGTCCAGCCACGCGAAGCACTCGTCCGCTATCGCCGCGGAAATCTCGGCGCCGTACCCCCAGGACAGGGAATCCTCATACGCGACGATCACGCGCGAGGTTTTCTTCGTCGACGCGAACACGGTCTCGCGGTCCCACGGGCTGAGCGAGCGGAGGTCGATCACTTCCACCGAAATTCCGTCGTCTGCCACGGCGTTGGCGGCGGTGAGCGCCCGCTGCACGGTCGCCCCATAGGTCACGACTGTAACATCCGTCCCTTCGCGAACGATTCGCGCCTTGCCGAACGGAATCATGAAATTCGGGCCCGGGTACGCGCTCTTGTTGTACGTCTGCCGGTACAGGTGCTTGTGCTCGAGAAAGATCACGGGATCGTCGCACCGGATCGCGGTCCGCAGAAGCCCGTTCGCGTCGAGCGCATTGGACGGGCATATCACGCGCAGTCCGGGACAGTGCGCGAACAGCGCCGCGCCCGTCTGCGAGTGATAGATCGCGCCGCGGATGTAGCCGCCGTACGTGACACGCACGACTACGGGCGACGAAAAGTTGTTGTTCGATCTCCACCGCATCGTGGCCAGCTCGTTCCTGAGCTGCATGTACGCGGGCCAGATGTAATCGAAGAACTGGATCTCGACGACGGGCTTGAAGCCGCGCGTCGCCAGGCCTATCGCGCGGCCGACGATGTTCGCTTCGGCGAGCGGCGAGTTGTACACGCGGTGCCCGCCGAACTCTTTCTGGAGTCCCCACGTCACCTTGAATACGCCGCCCTTTCCCTTGACCTTGCCGGCGTTCTCCTCCCGCGACACGTCGGCGACATCCTGGCCGAAGAGGAGAATCTTCTCGTCGCGCCGCATCTCGTCCTTCATGCAGGCGTTGAGCAGATCCACCATGGTGGTGGGGTCTCCGCTGAACTGCGGGTCGTCTTCCGTGTCGAACTGCTCGCTCGTGGGATCGACCGACGGGGAGTACACGGCGAAGTGCACGGTGTCCTCGGTCGGCTGCGGCTGCGCCAGCGCGTCGTCCGTCGCCGCGAGAATCACCGCGTCGACCTCCTCCTGAATCTTTGCGAGATCGGCCTCGGTGGCGTGCCCCTGATCGACCAGCCATTTCGGGAACGTCGTGACCGGATCGCGCGCCGCGTCCGATTCGCGCTCGTCCGCCGGCCGGTACATCGCCTCGTCGTCCGACAGCGAGTGCGAGTACGGGCGGATGACCTTGGCGTGCACCAGCGCCGGCCCCTTCCGCTTGCGGACGTGCTCGATGGCTCTGGACAGCGTGTCGTAGCTGGCGAGGAAATCGCAGCCGTCGCACTCTTCGACGAGCATGTTGGGAAAACAACGCACCAGCTTGGAGATGCTCCCGCCGGCTGTGTTGACCTCTACGGGCACCGAGATCGCGTAGCCGTTGTCCTCCACCAGGTAGAGCACCGGCAGCTTGAGATTGCACGCGGTGTTGAGCGACTCCCAGAACTCGCCCTCGCTCGTCGTTCCTTCGCCGGTCGAGACGTACACTACCTCGTCTTTCTCGAACCCTTCGGTGATGCCGATGAGCCTTGCTCGCAACGTGGCTTCCGCGCAGCCGACGGACTGCAGGAACTGCGTTCCCGTTGGAGACGACGAAGACACGATGTTGTAGTCCTTGTGTCCCCAGTGGCTGGGCATCTGCCGCCCGCCCGACGCCGGGTCCGCGGCCGCGCCGACGGCTTCGTACAGCATCTCCGCCGGGGTGACGCCGAGATGCAGGCAGAGCGCCCGGTCGCGGTAGTACGTGTAGAACCAGTCGTACCCGGACTTGAGCAGCATCCCGGCGGCGGTGAGGACCGCCTCGTGACCGGCGCCCGAGATCTGGAAGAAGATTTTATTCTGCCGCTTGAGCTGGACTTCCTTGTCGTCGAGCTTGCGCGACATGAGCATGTTGCGGTAAGCGGCGACAAGCTGGTCGCGGCCAAGGGCGACTGGGGTGGCCGCACTGGAATTGGCCGGGGCCTTACGCTCGGGGATAGCTCGGGTAGCCATTTCTGGAAAATAGCGGCTGGGTGCGGGAAGGGGCCAATACGAATGGCAGGGATTATGCGCCTTTCGGGGCCGCCAGCTGCCAACGACCAATTAGAACAGCCAGGCTCATAGCACCCAGCCGATAGCGATCAGCCGCGAGCAAACTTCCCGGGAGAACGAAATGCTCAAGTCCATCTGTATCGCAGCGATCATCGTCATGTCCGCCTGCGCACAGCCGCCAGTTAACGGCGGTGATTCGGGTGATTCCGCATTGCCGCCCGCGAGCGCGCAGCCGGGCGCGCAGGGTGCGGACTGGTCAGCGATAGTGCGCCTCGAGGACCAAGCCAAGGCGATCGCGAAAACGTCAGGGTGCGCCAGCGTGTCGGAGTGCCG
>Ga0136633_1001215_pt1 | contig 19119 bp, 6 predicted proteins | sample AntDrymeUQ832206_2_FD_105494 | JGI IMG/M metagenome (GOLD analysis project Ga0136633, IMG submission 105494) | Polar desert sand microbial communities from Dry Valleys, Antarctica - metaG UQ83 (22.06) | ecosystem: Environmental > Terrestrial > Soil > Desert | place: Antarctica: Dry Valley...
ACAACCCGCTGCTGCTCCCCCGGAGCGAACCGGACCCGGTTCGTGGCCGGGCTGTAATCCTCAAACGCCCGGGCCGAAGCATCCGCGGTCTTGTACTCCACGCTGACCTCAGCCGACGACGGCTCAGCCAACGTGATCGTGAACACCGCCGGAGTCGTCCCCGAACTCCCCTCCACCACCGCCACGTCACCGATGCTCAACCCAGCAACAGCATCCAAAATCGTGCCCGTCCCCTCAACACGACCCAAAACTGCGCCAGAAGCATTGGAGATCCGCAGCAGGAACCGCTCAACATCCTCAGGGACCCGGTCACCAAGCACAGGCACCGACACCCTCACCGACGTGTCCCCCGGACGGATCTCAGCCCGCCCCGAAGACACCACATAATCGGCAGGAGCAACAGCAGACCCATCGACTGTCGTGTAGTCGAAGCTCACCGTCTCAGACGAAGCGATGCTCAAAGTCACAGTGAAGTCAGCAGTCACCGAACCCACGAACGGCTCCTGCACCAACTGATCACCCACACCCAACACCAACCCATCCGGCGGCGGCTGATCCCCAGGCTGCTCCCCGGGCAGATCCCCAGGCAGATCCCCAGCCGGGTCCTCCCCAGCCGGGTCTTCCCGAGACGGGTCCTCCCCAGCCGGGTCCTCCCCAGCCGGGTCCTCCCCACGCGAGGAAGTAGTAGTCGTCGTCGTCGTCTGCGGGGTGGTGGTAGGCGTGGTAGCAACCGCGGTGACCGGGGCCCGCTCAACGATCGTGCCCGTACCCGTCTCCTTGGCCAACGTCGCCAACCCAGGAGTCAGCAAGGTTAACCTCACGCTGAAGGTCTCCGAGGGCTCAGCCGTGCCGTCACCCAACACCGGAACCTCAAACGTCTCCGACAACGAGGGCAGAGACGGCTCCGGAGGACTCGTGGGCACGGTGACGACCGGCAATCCCGTCAGCGGATCCGTACTCGAAGGGGCCTCGACAGTCTGTGTCGTCTCACCCGCCGCGAACTCCACCTCACCCGACTTGGCCGTGTAGTCGCTCCCCGCCTCGGCCGAACCGACATCAGCGGTCCTATAGCCGACCCGCACCGGCTTGACCGCAGGGCGGTCCAAGCTCACCGTGAACCGGGCCGGAGTGGAATCCGACGACGGCTCGGTCACCGTCACGTCATCGACGCTCACCTTCGGGCAGGGGTTCGCTAACGGGTCGGGGGTGTAGGCGTCGACGGCGGTTGACAGGTTGTTCAGGTAGGGCTGGAGGGTGCTCGGATTGTCGTTGGTGTAGCCGCCGAGGACGTAAACCCGGCCGTCACCGCCGGTGGCGGCGGCGAGGTCGGTGCGCTCTCTGGGCATGGGGCGGATAGGCAGCCAGGTCTGGGTGCAGGCGCTGTAGGCCTCGGCGGTGTTTGAGGCCGGCCCGATAAAGCTCAGCGCCGACGGGCGGCTACCGCCCATGGCGTAGACGAGGTCGTCGGCGACGGCGGCCCCGAAGGCGGAGCGGGGTACGGCCATGGGGGCCACCGCCTCCCAACTGGCGGTACCGGGCTGGTAGGCCTCGACGGTGTTCAGGCTGTTGCAGTTGGTGGCCGTGCCTCCGATGGCGAAGACGCGCCCGTCGGGGGCGGTGACGCCACCTGTGGCGTAGCGCTCCAGCAACATGCGCGGAGCCGGCTCCCACACCCCGGGCCCACCGCCCGGCCCGGGGGTGTAGGCGTCCACGGCGCTGGTTGCTCCGCATGGGCCCCCTTCACCGGTGAGGCCGCCCACGACGTACAGGCGACGGTCGGGGCCTACGGCGCTGGCTGACACCTGACGATCAACCGGCATCGAGGGCAGCGTCTCCCAGCGGCCGGGGCGGGTCCCAATGCCGGGGGTGTACACCTCGACCTGCCTGCTGGCGTAGAAGAAGCCACCGGCCACGTAGATGCGGCCGTCAGGTGCCACCGTGGCGGTTGCCGAGTTCCGGCCGCCGCCGGGCATGGGCGGAAGCTTCTGCCAGGTGTTGGTGCACGGGTCGTAGGACTCGACGGTCGGCAGGTACTGGTTTTCGATGCCGCTCTCGGCCGGAGGTGATCCGCCAAAGGTGTAGATGCGCCCGTCCTGGCCCGAGGCGACAGCCATACGCGAGCGGCGGCCCAACATGGGGGCAACCGTCTCCCAGGTGCCGCCGGCTTGGTTGGTGCGGGCCGAGCACGGCACGGCCAGCACCTCGTTGAGGGTGGTTGACGCCGAGCCGTACGGGGTGTTGGCGGTGATCGTCTCGATCCCGTCGGTGCCCGAGGCACCGACAGTGGCCGAGTAGGTGCCGTCGGGGTGGGGGGTGGTCTCCGAGAGGAGCACGTCGCCGTCGGTGGTGAAGGTGACAGGCAGGCCCGTGATGCCGTTCCCGGCGGAGTCGACGACCTTGGCTGTCACCGTTGAGGTGGCCCTGCCGTCGGCGGGAAGGACGTTCGGCTGGAGGCGGACGGTCACGCTGCGGTCATAGACCCAGGTGTCACCGAGGTAGGAGTACTCCGGGGGGGAGGTGGCCAGGTTGCCCCCGAAGGCCCGCACCACGTGGAAGCCGGAGAACATGACAACGGTTCCCGACGGCCCCTCGGCCATCGCCGCCGAGTGCCGGCTGGGAGGCTGGGCGCCGGATGGGGACTGGGGGGCCCACACCTTGCCGTCCCAGGTCCAGGTGTCGTCCCGGGAGGTGTCGTAGAACCGCCCGTCGGGATCGGAGAACTCGCGGTCGGCGACGTCACCGCCACGCCCGGAGGACCCACCGAACAGCACGAGCTCACCCGAGTCGGAATCAGCGGCCATCGTCGCCGAGTGCCGCAGCCCAGGGTTGGTGCCCGAGCCCTCCTGCGCCCAGCGCTCGCCGTCCCAGGTCCAGGTGTCAGCCAACGGGTTGAACGGCTCGCCGCAGGTGACCCGCTCTTGGGTGGCGCCTGAACCCTGGGTTTTGCACAGGAGGTAGGCCTGGGTGCCGCCGTACATCACGACCTTCTCAGTCCCCTGGTGGTACGCCATGGCCGCCCAGCCTCGGGCCGGCGGGGTGACCGGCGGCGCCGGAGGGCGCACCGCGTCCGCAGCGGTGGTGATCCTTAACGACCAGCCACCATCGATCCGTCCGGCCTCACCCGCTGGGTTGGTGTTGTTCGGAGCGTCGTCGACCACGTACAGGCTCCACTTGCCGTTGGGGTCGAGCCCCTGGAACCCGGCCAGCGACGCAGTGTCGGAACGTGGCGGAGCGGGAGCCGAAAAGGCATCGGCGCTGTGCTTGGTCGTGGCCTCAAAGGTCTCTACGTCGGTCGGCCGGTAGGTGCCGGTGCCAGTGCACGGTCCACTGGCCGACAGCCCATCGGCGGCCCCATCGTCGAAAGTGAAGGTGACGGGCCGCTCGGCCGGGATCGGGTTCGGCGCGAAGTCGGTCCCGCAGGCGTCGGACATCAGCATGGTCGACGTGCCGTTCGGGGCGACCAGCATGATGTCGGCATCGGCCGGGCCGGACTGGGTCCAACTCAGCTTGTTCAAGGTGACGGTGACCTTGGCCACCTTGCCGGGCTGGCCGCTGACCGTTATCGGTGACGGGTAGAGATCGGCCTTGTCCGCGTCGCAGCGAACAGCAGGGCACTGCGAAACATCCGGCGGGGGCAGCGGCACCACGATCGGCGTCGTGTTTTGGTAATCACCCACGGTGCTGGTGGGCGAAGGCGCCGGAAGAGGCGTCGTGAGCCGCTGGGTCCAGCCGCTGGACCGGTCCCAGGTCCAGGTGTCGCTCAGGGCCGGGCACAGGCCGGTGTCAAGGTTGCAGTCCTTGCCGGTCCAACCACCGAACAGCACGACCTTCGAGTTCTTCCCGTCGTAGGCCATGGAGGCGCGGTAGCGGGCCGACGGGCCCGAGCCCTCGTGCTCAGTCCAGCTGGCCCCGTCCCACGTCCAGGTGTCACCCAGGTAGCCGAAGCGGCCGTAGCCACCGAACAGCACAACCTTGTCGCCGTCGTATGCCATCGAATGCCCGTAGCGGGCTGGTGGGCTGACGGCCAGCTCACGCTTGGTCCAAACCGACCCGTCCCAGGTCCAGGTGTCACCGAACGGCTGGTCCCGGTCGCCGTTGAACCCGCCAAACATGACCGTCCGCTGGCGGGCCGCGTCGAAGGCCATGGCCGACTGGTCCCGGGGACCGGGGCCCGGGGCGGAGGCCGGCGGCGTCTTTTCGAACCACCCGTTCCCCGCCTCGGTCAGCACCGCCGAGCCGGTCAACCCCGACGGTGTCGACGTGGCCGTGATCGTCTCAGGCCCTGGGGTGTTCGAAGCCGTGATGGTAACCGCCCAGGTCCGTGCATCTAGCCGCTCAACCGGTGAGAACCTGACGTCACCACTGGTGGTGAACTTCACGTCCTCCTGGGAGGCAACCGAACCGAACAGGGTCGCCGTCGCCCTCGACGTCGAGGTGTCGTCGGGCTGGATCGTGGAGGGCTCGAGCTTGACCACGATCCCACGCTCGACCAGCTGCGCAGAGCCGCTCCGCGGTCCGTAGAGGTCAGGGTGGTTGTCGGTGGCGGTGATCGTCTCGAGCCCGGGCGTGCTTGACGCCGTGATGGTGGCGGTGTAGTTGCCGTTGCCGTCGTCGACAACCTGTGGCGAGAAGGTGACGTCACCATCAGTGGCGAAGCTCACCTGACGGTTGGGGACACCCACGCCCTGCCTGGTCACCCTCGCCGTGGCCGTCGCCGTGTCGGACCCGTCCGCATCGATCTCAGACGGGGCGATGGTCACCACCACCTGCTCGACGTTGGAGTCCTGGTCAATCGGGGTCTCCACCGGGTCGGCGACGGTCTGGTAGGTCCAGGTGTCGCCGCGATCGGCGTTCGTCAGCCCCGGGTTGTCATCGTTGAGGACGCCTCCGGTCTCTGGCCCGTACCCGCCGAACAGGACAACCCCGCCATCAGCGTCCTCCGCGGACGCCGCGAACATCCGCGGCGACGGGGCCCGGCCCGGGAACGCGTCCGAAGAGTCCAACGTCGGGCCCGACCAGCGGACGCCATCCCAAACCGAGGTGTGGGTGCAGCCTTGGCAGGGTCCGTCTCTCGGGTCGTCGGTGGCCCCCCATCGCCGGATGATCCGCTTACCGGACGGATCGAAGGCGACCGCGGTGGAGTTGGCGTTCTGATAGAAGGTCTCCCCCTGGCTCCAGGTCTCGCCGTTCCACGTCCACGTGTCGTTCAGGCCAGAGCCGTTCCAGCCTCCTGTCAGCAACGTGTATTGCCGACCCGGGTCGTAAGCCATGCCCGCATAACCCCGTGGCGCCGGGCCGGTGGTGGGGCGCTCGTTCCATCCGGAGTCGTTCCAGACCCAGGTGTCACCCAGCGACGCGCTCTGGTGATCACCACCGAACAGCACGACCTCATCTCGCGCCGAGTCGTAGGACATGGCCTGGCGTGACCGGGCCGATGGCCCTGGGGCTTCGCGGCTTGCCCAATTGGTGCCGTTCCACAACCAGGTGTCGGCCAGGTCCTTGCCACCGTCGGAGCCGCCGAACAGCACTATCTGCTCACCGTCGTAGGCCATGGTGTGCCCGTACCGGGCCGCAGGCGCGACGGTGACTGGATCGGCGTCGTCCTTCAACGTCCAAGCGGAGCCATTCCAGGCCCAGGTGTCGTCATGGACGCAGGGGTCGCCGCTGCTGTTGAAGCCGCCGAAGAGGATCGTCTCCTTCTTCACCGGGTCATACGCCATCGCCGCGCCCTCACGGGCCGATGGGCTGATCGTCGGGCTCTCCGCCTTCCACACCGACTTCTCCTTTAGGGTCAACCCCGGCGGCTGGGTCGTCGATGTGGTCGAAGACGGCGTCGTGGTCGTGGTCGTCGACGGCGGTGGCGGCTGCCGCGGAGTGGTGGCTTCCCGGGTGGCGCAGACCGGCAACGGCGGCGCCGGCGGCGTGGGCGTGGTCACAGGGGCAGGGACAACGAACAACTGGGTCTCGTAGAAGTTGCTGGTTATGTCGATACCGCGACCCGCACCGAAGAGGACGAGGCGCCCGAGGGGGTCCTCGGCCATGGCTGGGGAGATCCTGGAGCCCCTCGGTAACGGTTCTAGGAGCGCTGTACCCCAGTCGTCGCCGTCCCAGGTCCAGGTCTCCTGGCAGCACGGAACCGACGAGGCGTTGAGGTCGGCCGCACCGCCCACCAGCACGATCTGGCGAGTGGCCGGGTGGTAGGCCATCACGTGACCCCGACGGCGCTCCGGATACGGACCGGTGTTCTCCCGACGCCACGTGGCGCCGTCCCAGGACCATGTGTCGTCCAAAACCTGGCGGCCGTCCCAGCCCCCGTAGAGCAGCGCCGTCGAGGTCGTCGGGTTGAAGGCCATCGCCCCCCTGCTCCGCGCCGGGGGGCTCGAGGCGAGGTCAAGCTTCGCCCAGCTCGTGCCATCCCATGACCATGTCTCGCCGAGCGGCACACCGTTGGCGTTCTCACCCCCGAAGAGGATCACCCGCTCCCTGACCGAGTCATACGCCATCGAAGCGAAGGCTCGGGCCGACGGCCCTCCGCTCGTCGTCGCCTTGGTCCAGATCGAACCATTCCACGTCCAGGTGTCGCTGAGGCCGGCCTGGTTCGCCCCGAGGCCCCCGAACATCACGACCTGCTGGCGCTTCGCGTCATAAGCCATGACGTGACCGCGGCGGCGCTCCGGGCCGCCGAAGGCGACCTGGAACCAGTTCGTTCCGTCCCACGCCCAGGTGTCCCCATAGGTGACGATGTCGCTCGGGGTGGAACCCCCGAACAGGACCGTCTGCTGGCGAGCCGCGTCATACGCCATGGCCGCATCGTGCCGCTGGCCAGGGATCCCAGTATTGTCCCGCCCTTGCCAGAGGATCACCCGGTCACGGCTCGGCGGCGGCGGAGCGGTGGTGCCGGAGGGGGTCGTGGTCGTCGTGGTTGCCGGTTGAGTGGTGGTGGTCGTCGCCTCGGTCGTCGTGGTCGTCGTCGGTTGAGTGGTCGTCGTGACCGGTTGCGTGGTCGCGGTGGTCACCGGGGCAGACGCCCCGGGAAGAGCGAGGGAGTGAGGGCCGGCGCTGACTGCGGTCACGGATTGCTCGATGGCCTTGATCGCGGTGGGCGCCGTCTGGCCCACGGTCACCGTCGGGCCCAGCTGGCCGACGTCGTTGCGGCCCCAGGCAAACAGCTCGTTGTCATTCTGGACGGCCAGGGTGTGGAACACCCCGGCGTCTAACGCGACGATGCCGCTCAGGGGTCCGCCCGTGGCGGAGTCGACCACGGGGGCTGGGGCAAGACGCCCCTTTTGGCTGGCCTGTCGCGCCACATCTGCGTTGTCGACGCTGAACGTCGGGTCCGATTTGCAAGGCGAATCGGCACCCGAGGCACTTCCGCTCCCCAGCACATCGGACAGGCCCCAAGCCAAGACCCGTCCGCTTGCCGTGACAGCCAGGCTGTGTCCACCGGCAGCTTCGCCGCCGCCGGCCAAGGCCACGACCGCATCGGTCGCCACGCCACCCGGACTCGGCACCTGCTCAGGAGGAAGGGTGACCGGGCCAGGAACCGGCCGAAAGGCTATGACCGAAGCGTCAGGGCTGGAACCGAGCTGCCCCGAGCAGTTGTTCCCCCACGACCACACCCGGCCGTCAGCGGCTAGTGCCAGGCTGTGGTCGCTGCCTGCGGCGATGCCAACTGCCGGCACGTCCAGCGAGACCCTGGTCGGCACAACCTGGGCGTACCCGCGAGGCCCCCCATCCGGCATGTTGCAGGTGCCGAAGGTCTTCGGCTTGAAGGTTCCGTTGCCGACCTGGCCCCACCGCGTGTCACCCCAGGCCCACACGGCACCGTTCTTGTCGAGGGCCAAGCTGTGGCCGCGCCCAGCCGCCACCGCCACAACATCGGAAAGACCGGTCACCTTCACAGCCGCAGGCGGGCTTAGATCTTTGCCGCTGGAGGTGAAGGTCTTGCCGTTGCCCAGCTGTCCGCAGAAGTTATCGCCCCACGCCCACACCGTCCCGTCGATCTTGAGGGCCAGGCTGTGATACCCACCGGCGGCGACAGCCTTCACATCAACCAGCGGCGTGATGGGGCCGACGGTGGTCGTCTGATCAAAAACCGTGTCACCGGTGCCAGGCGGGGCCTTCGGGTCCTCGGTGCGCTGAAACACCGGACTCGGTTCCGGCCGATCTGGCTCCGGATCCGGGACCCCAGCGCCCTTATTCGGGTTGGTCGTAAAACCGTTGAGGGTCGTGTAGACGCCCCGACCGTCGCCCAACTCGTTCTCGGCGTTGCGACCCCAGGCCAACACGTCCCCGCCGTCCCGAAGGGCAAGGCTGTGACCGAGACCCGCCGACACCTCCTTCACATCCCCCAACCCGGGGACCTCCACCGGGTTGGCCGTGAAGGGCTTGAGACCGTTCGGACCCAGCTGCCCGTGGTCGTCCGACCCCCACGCCAACGGTGGGGTGGTGCCGGCCCGAGCCGAGAGTGCGGTCCCGATCAAAACGAGCACCGCCACTGCCGCAGCCGCAATAAAGGTGCGGATCACGAGGCGACCGTGACGCTTCATGGGCACTCCCTTTCGGAGATGGCGGTCGGGGGGACGGTTGAAGAAGCTTTGCTCGACCTCCGAGGGCACCACCGTCGGCGGCACCAGCCGCCGACGGCGGATTCGATTAGGGAGCTTGGGTGTAGACGCCCACCAACTCCGTGTTCGGCACGGTGCAGGGATCCGGCACCGGGAAGTCCGCGAGGCAGGGGTTCTGGTTCCCTGTGAAGGTGAGAACGGTGGACGTCTGGGGACTACCGTTCACCGAGCAGGTGCTGGCGCCCACGGCCGTGGTTACAACATAGACGTTGCTTGCCTGGCGGCTATAACCGCCTGTGCCGCTGCAGGAGACGTCGCCCACGTTGGCCGGTGCGCCGGGCAGGAGGGACGTCTCCTCGACGACCTGAAGACCACCAGGCACAACCAAAGGCATAGTGCAGGAACCGTCTGCGAAGGTCCCGGCCGGGTTGAAGAAGAAGCCTCTGGAAGCGGTGAAGGTCGCCTTGGTGGCACCGACGAAGGGGACCGATGTACCAACCTGGAAGGTCCCGTCGTTGTGGAGGGTGATGATCGCCCCGCTTCGCGCCTCTGCGCACCGAGGGGTCCCCCCCGGCCTCTCATCGATGCTTGTCTCGCCCATGCTGACGCCGCCCCCTGCGGCCGACGCCGGCGACACGTTGGGCACCATGGCTGCCGCTGCGACTGCGATCCCCGCACCCACCACCTTGAAGGTCCTGTTCATTCGCATCTCCCTGGTTCCCAACCCCATCGGTCGATGTGGCTTCCGCATCGTAACACTCCGCGACATCCTACTAACTAACACGTCGGATGGCGCCTACTTGCCCCAGAATCGGACATTTCGGCCGGTCACGTCGAACATTTCGCCGTGGTAGCCCCTCTACGGAGAGGGGGCGGTTCAGTCTGACAGGAAGGTGAGCCGGCGCAGCGTCGACTCTCTCCAAGTATGCCTACGCGGGCGCCCCGCTACACGCGCCATAATGGCTTGTTTTCGCTGGAGAATCGGACATTTCACTCGACTTTTTGGTCGGACATCTGGTCAGATCGGTGGGTCGGGTGGTTTTGTCGCATCTGCGCTGACCTCTGGCCTCTGGAGGTGACGCCAGCCCCTGAGCAGGTGCGGACAGTTGACCATCGGCCATCAAGACCGGCGACTTGAGCCTCGACCGGTGTCAGGACCGGCGGTGGCCGGGCGCTTGCGTCCCGCCTCGGACCACACGGGAGGACGACGGCCTCGTCGAGGGCCAGGCCGCAACCACTGGCCCACACCCGCACGCTCACCCTCACGTCGAGGTCGAGGACGTCAGGGGACCCCTGGTGGCAGCCTGGAAGTCGCCGTCGAGCTCCATGGCTCGAAGGGCGCAGGCCGGACGAGGACGGCGTGATGGACGTCTCCGGGTTTCCGGCAGGTTCAGCTCCCGTCGGCAGCCGGCTCCGCAGCCCCCCGACCGCCGCAGTGGCCCGAGCCGTGCACACCCGGCCCGCGGACCCTCCGGGGTGTTGAGCGCCACGCTGACCATGACATCGACGGCTGTGGCCTCGTGGAGGTCGGCATCACCTCCCGCGGTCAGAGCAGGTGGCCAGCAGCCAACCAATGCATCTTCATGTTCTGCGATGCAATGTTGGTAGCCATCCGCACAACCCAACTGGTGCCCACGGTCAGGGCTGATACGGGACGTCAGCGCTTGGGTCCGCCTGGCCGCGGGTCCAGTCCAGGCGCAGGCGGCAACGGCTGCGCCGGGTCGACCCCGGGGGCGTGCTCGGGCAGAGCCGGGTCGCCAGCGGCGGGTTGCAGGACGGCCCCGGGCCGTTCCAGCCCCGGGCCGGCCGATCGGCCAGTTTCTGGCCGGGGCGGTTCAGTTTGCCGTTGCCGGCCTTCGTCCATCAACTGGTCGAGGCGGACCTGGGCGACGCCACGCTGCTCGGCGAGGGGCCCAAGGGCGGCCGCGACCCGCTCGGCCTTGCCTCGCAGCGCGGTGGCGTCTCCTCGAAGGCGTTCAACGGTGGCCGTGTCCTCGACCCAAGCGTGTTCGGCCCGTTCCTCCCACACTGGTGCCCGGTCAGCGCCAGAGCCCAACCCCGGGTGAGCGGAGCGCAGCTGGAGCGCCTCGACCTGGAGCTGGGCTCGTTGCTCGACCCGAGGTCCGCCGCGTAGGGCGCTGCGATCCAGCCTTTCGTCGATCGCGGTCAGCCGCCCGGCAGCGTCGGTCTCAGCTTGGCGGTCCTGGTTGACCTTGGCCCACGTCGGGTGGGTCCACTCCACGGTTCGGGCCTCGTCCTCGAGCGCGGTGGCCTGGCGGCGGTAGAGCTCTACAACACCGACCCGTTCGGATGCTCGACGGTCGAGAGCGACAACCTCGTCCTGGCCGATGCGGGTCGCCCGGTGAAGCCGGTCGTCGTCGAGGTCAACGAAGGGCCGGGCGGCCTGCGCGGCTTCTCGCCGGGCCAGCTCGGCTGCCGCTGACGGTCCGGCGGCGACCTCTGCGCCGTAGTCGGCGACCCAGTCCTCCCGCTGCTGCTGCGCCTCCTCATACCGCCCGGGGTCGACCCCGAACACCGAGACCACGGCGCCGACGGCGCTCTCCTCGACGGCCCCCTCGGCCGCCGGGTCGAGTGCGACGAGGCCGGCCCGGGTCTGCTGGTCTCTTGCGTCCTGGTGAGCCTCGCGGAGCCGGTCGAGCACCACCTCGGGCGCCTCGGCGACCAGCTGGGCAGCCCGGTCGACGCGAGCCTGCAGGTCCTCATCGGAGACCTGGGCGGCGGCCACGGGCGGCCCGTTGAGCGCTTCGTTGGCCGCTTCCCACCGGGCCCGGATGTCAGGTTGCCCGGGCGCGGGCCGGGCGCCGAGCGGGTCGTCGTCGCTGCCACCGATGATCTCCTGGTAGGCGGCGACCGTCCCGGCCCGCTCGGCCCATTCGAGCCGGGTGGCGGGGTCTTCGGGCACGGGGCCGAGCCGGTCCACCCAGTGGCCTGGCTGCGGCAGGTTCTGGTCGTCGCCGGCCTCGAGGGTGGGGATGGCGGCGATGGGCTGGAGGGTGAAGGTGCGTTCATGGGGGGTGGCGTCGTCGACGAACATGGCGGCGTAGGCGGAGCCGGGCTGCAGGTGGGCAAGCTCGCCGCCGATGACCTCGTCGACGCGTTCGGTCATGGTGGGCCAGCCTTCGCCCCGGTGGACGCGGTCGGCTCGGGCGTCGACGAACGCGGCCCAGTCGGCCATGTCGGTGGCCAGTGAGTCCCGGGCCGCCGTCCAGGCGGCGTGGATCTCGGGTCGTCCGGTCGGTTGGGAGTCGGGGTCGTGGTTGTTGACCGCCCAGTAGTCGGCCGGCCCGCCGATGGTCATGGCTCGGGCGGCTCCCGTCTCCACGAGGGTGGCGGCGAGGGTCTCGGCCCGTTGGTCCATCCGCTCAGCCAGCTGCCGGGCGTAGACCAGCAGCTGCTCCTCCTGAGGCGCCCGAGCGTGGGCCGGGGTGGCTTCAACGAAGCTTCGCCGCTCACCAGCCTCGGTCGGCGCGTCGTCGGCCGGTTCGGTTGGGTGATCGGCCAGCTGGTCGGGGACGGTCGTGTCGAGCCGCCACTGGACGACGGCGGCGGCGTCCACCGCGCTGGTCAGCTCGCGCCCGGCGGCAGCTTGGGCGATGGCGGCTTCGGCGTCGAGGCCGGCGTCCTCGATGCTCTGGAGGCGGGCGACCAGGGTCGGCCAGGCCGGTTCGTCGCGCATCCGGACTGCCAGTTCAGGGCCGACGGCCCGGGCGGTGGCGTCGGCCCATCGGTTTTCGGTGTGCTGGTCGAGGGCGTCTTTCCATTGGGGGTAGAGGGTGTGGAGCGACTCGGCCCGGTGGTGCTCGTCGCGTAGGACCTGGGTGGCCGCCAGCGCCGGCTCATCGGTGGTCATGACCCCGACGAGGACGGCCACCGGGTCGCCGGTGACGGGGGCCTCGTCGGGCCGGTCGTGCTGTTCGCAGGCGACGTAGGCCCAGTTCCCTTCCCGGCCTCGGGTCATGGCCACGTAGAGGCCGTCGCGTCCTGTCCGTTGGCTCATGACGGCGTGGGAGGTGTCGACCGTGCGGCCTTGGGCGCCGTGCACGGTGGAGGCGTAGGCCAGCTGCACGTGCTCAGCGACGTAGCCCGCGGGCAGGTCCTGCAGCCGACCGACGCCGGCAGCCTGGTCGTGGCGGCGGACGGTGAGGGATCCGTCGGCGCCGACCGCCTCAACGGTCCACTCGTCGCGGTTGGCGACGATCGTGCCGTTCTCGGCGATCTTGCGGTCGTTGCGGCGGGTCACGATCTGGTCGCCGACCCCGGCCCGGTTCGCATCCGCGAGCCGCACCCCGTCGTCTTCGACTCGGCCGGCCCGGACCAGGTCAACCCGGGCTCGGCTGGCCAGCTGGGCGGCATGTTCGTTGGTGTCGGCCATGAGGAGGCTGGTCCGGCCGCCCAGGGTGTCGGCCAGCCAGGCGGTGTAGGCGGCGTCCTGCATCACCTCCGCGGTGCCGCCGACGATCCGGGCCCGCCGGTCGTACTCGATCAGCGCATCCGGGTCGCCGCCGCGCAGGCCGAGGCTGGCGTTGGCTTCCCACGGCGAGTCGAAGCGGCGGACCTCATCGAGGTGGGTGGCGCCGACATCGGCGACGATCAGGCGCATCCCGCCGCCGGCTCCGGGGGCGGCCAGCTGCTCCGGGTCTCCGATCAGCAGGACCTTCCCGCCGCCGGCGATGACACGGCCGGCGACCTGGTCGAGCTGGCCGGTGGGGACCATGCCGGCCTCGTCGACGATCACCAGCTGACCGGGCGTGACCTGCCAACCCGGGGTGCCCCGCCCGTTCTCGAAGAGCCACTTGGCGATGTTCTCGGCCCGGTTCCCTGACGCCTCAGCGAGGACCTGGGCGGCGTTCTGCGACAGGGCCAGGCCGAGCACCGCCCCGGCCCGGTCGGCTTTCCAGGCCTCGGCGATCGCCGCGGTGGTGTGGGTCTTGCCTGTCCCTGCCGGCCCGACCACAACGTCGAGCCGACGGCCTGACCCGAGGACGTGACGGGCGGCGGCCGCCTGGTCGAGACCGAGCCCACCCCTGCGGATGTGCTCGTCGATGACGGCGGCGGGAACGACCGGACCGCCGCCGGTCCGGGCTGCGTTGACCAGCCGGCCCTCCGCTCGGAGGGCGTCGATGCTGGCGTAGCGGACAGCGGTGTGCCGCTCGTGCTCGTTGCGGCCGTCGCTGGCCCGGCGGAGCTCCGGTGGCGTCGCCGCCACCGCCGGCGCGGTGAGCGGCACAGCGGCACCGCCGGGCCGCAGGGCCAGCTCGACGAGGCGGTCGACCCGGTCCTGCAGCTCCCCGGCCCCGAGGGCCGGCTGACGCCGGTCGAGCCGTTCGACCTGACGGGCCAGGTCGCTGCGGGTCCACGTCGCCTTCTTCTCCGACACCCGACGAACCGCAGCATCAGCCAGAACCTGCCGGTCGAACAGACCCAGCGCCCCGCCGTTCACGGCCCGTTCCACACCGGCGGCGGCCACCTCACCCGCCTCCCTCCCGCTCAGCCCAGCCCCGTGGAGGGTGCGCCGTACCTCGTCGACGAGAAGCTCCCGGTCGACGGGCCCGACACCTGGCCCCTCCCCCACCAGGTGCCGTTCGGTGGCCACGACGATGTCGCTGAGCGACATCTGCGCGTCGCCGACCCGGTACCGCTGGTCAAGGGCGGCATCCCACTGCCGGGCCAGCCCTTGCGTTCCGAAGCCCCGTTCCCGGGCCTCCCAACGGGCCAGGGCCTCACCGACCGTCTCCCCGTGACCCTTGGGCGGCCGGGTGTCGAGGGTGGCCCACTCGCTCATCTGGGCCCGGACGAACGGGGATGCCTCCCGGCCGTCTTGGCCTCATACTCCTCGAGCATCGGTGCCAGGCGGGCCTCCACCGCCCGCCGCCGGCTGGAGAACTTGCCGATCACCTCATCGGAGATCCCCTCGATCTCCCGCACTTCATCCCCGGGCCGGCGGAACTCGTGCACCACGCCGAGGGACCGCTCGAGGGCGGTTTCCCGGGCCAGGTCGTACATGCCGCCGGCGGCGGCCGCCGCCGCGTACAGCTCCCGCCCGTCAATGCTCCGCCACTGACCGTCCTTCGAACAGCGCACCCGGTTCAGCACAGCCACGTGGGTGTGCATCTGCGGGTCCCCGTCGCGGCTCTGCCGGTGATCGAAGGCGGCCGCTACGAACCCGTCAGCATCAACCTGGCGGACCCCGGCGTGCCCGGTCCTCGAGAAGCAGGCGTCCCGCTCCAGGAAGGCCATCGCCGCGTTCACCCCTTCATGATGGGCGGCCCAGATCGTCTCCCGAGCCGCCTCATCCGGCGCCGGCTGATCTCGTCAGCGGCGTCGCTGCGTCGCCGATCGAGACCTGGCTGCCATCGTCGGGGTCGAGCCGCCGCGGTGACCGGCGCCTCAGGTCGGTGGGCCGTCGATGCGGGCGGCGAGGGTGGGTCGGCGGCGCCGGGCTCGGACAGCATCCATGCGGTCGGGGCGCCGACCAGCTCCTCGACCTTGGCCTTCCAGGTCAGGATCGCGGTCACCGTCCCGGCGTCGAGGAGGACGCTTCGGTCACGCCCGGTCTTGGTCCGGTCACGAAGGAGGACCTGTCCGTCCATGGAGTGGCGCTGACGGCCGATGCGGAGCACGGCACCGGTCAGGTCGCTCCAGGCCAGAGCGACGATCTCGGCCTCCCTGGCACCAGGGACCGCAGCGATGCGCAGGCCGAGGCCGGCGCGGGCGTCTTCTGCCGCGGCTGCCTGGAGGAGGGCGACGACCTGCTCGGGCGTCGGGGTGACGGAGCGGCGGCCTGTCGAGAGCCGGGGCGCAGCATCGGCGACCGGGTTTGACCTGAGCATCCGGCGGGAGACGCCCCACGAGCACGCCGCCTTGAGGGCGGACACCCGGCAACGGATGGCACCGTCACCGACACCCCGCCGGCGCATCTGAGCGAGCCAGGCGTGACCGCAGATCTCGGCTTCCCAGACCGCCACCGCGAGCCTGACCACCTTCTTGGGCCCGCGGAAGATCTTCCCGCCTGTTGAGGCCGAGTATCCCGCCTGTTTGCTACTCGATTCGCATCCCCGACAGCGACCGGGCGATGACCAGCTGCTGGATCTGCTCGGTGCCCTCGAAGATGTCGTAGATCTTGGCGTCGCGGTGCATGCGCTCCACGGGGTACTCCCTGGTGTAGCCGTAGCCGGCCAGGATCTGCATGGCTCGTTCGGTGACCCAGACGGCGGTGCGGCCCGCCTTCAGCTTGGACTGGCTGCCTTCGGCGTTGGTGTAGCCGCCGTTGCGGGCCATCCACGCCGCCCGCCACACCAGCAGGCGGGAGGCGTCGATCTCGGTGATCATGTCGGCGAGCATGAAGGCGATGGCCTGGTTCTGGATGATCGGCTTGCCGAAGGCTTTGCGCTCCTTGGCGTAGTCACGGGCCTCCTCCCATGCGGCGCGGGCAATGCCCACGGCCATGGCGCCGACCGATGGGCGGGTGGCCTCGAAGGTGGCCATGGCCGGCTGCTTGGCACCGGTGACGCCGGCCTCGCGGGCCCGGGCCAGCTTCAAGTCCAGCTTGTCCTTGCCCCCCAGGAGGCAGGCTCCGGGGACCCGGACGTCGTCGAGGACGACCTCGGCGGTGTGGCTGGCGCGGATGCCGTGCTTTTTGTACTTCTGGCCCTGGCTGAGGCCCGGGGTGTCCGGCCCGATGACGAAGGTGGCCTGGCCCCGGCTCTTCAGGGCGGGCTCGACGGTTGCCACCACCACGTGGACGTCGGCGATGCCGCCGTTGGTGATCCAGGCCTTGGTGCCGTTCAGCACCCACTCGTCGGTGGCCTGGTCGTACACAGCCCGGGTGCGCAGGCTCGACACGTCGGAGCCGGCGTCGGGCTCGCTGACGCAGAAGGCGGCCAGGCGCAGCTTGTCGCCGCCGCCGCCGCCGAAGCACTGCGGGGCCCACTCCATCGTCTGCTCGGGCGTGCCGGCGGCGGCGATGCCGGCGGCGGCCAGGCCCGAGCCGAAGATCGACAGGCCGATGCCGGCGTCGCCCCAGAACAGCTCCTCCAGGGCGATGGGCAGGGTCAGGCCGGTCTCATCCGCCATGGCGTTGGCGAAGAAGTCGAAGGAGTACAGGCCGATCTCGGCGGCCTGCTCGACGATCGGGTACGGGTACTCCTCCCGCTCGTCCCACTCGTGGGCGGCGGGACGCACCACCTCCTCGGCGAAGTCGTGCACCCACTTCTGGATGGTCTGCTGGTCCTCGCTGAGCGAGAGGGAGAAGTCGGTCACCGGGCCACCTCGCTGCTCGTCACGCCGCCGGGCGGCTGAGCTACCGAACGGTAACAGCGATGGTGGGCCTTGCGGTTCAGCGCCGCAGCCGGGTGCCCTGGGGGGTGTCCTCCACCGTCCAGCCTCGCTCCACCAGCTCGGCCCGCAGGCGGTCGGCGGCCGCCCAGTCCCTGTCGGCCCGGGCCTGGTCGCGGGCGGCAGCCAGGACAACCGCCGCGGGGTCGACCTCCTCGGGCTTGGCCGACAGGTCGAGGCCTACGGCACGGGTCGCCTCCCGCACCAGGCGCACCAGCCGGGCGGCGTCGTCGGGGCGGCCGGCGTCGAGGGCGGCGTTGGCCTCGCGCGCCCAGTCGAATACCAGGGCCAGGGCCCGGACGGTGTTCAGGTCGTCCTCCATGGCCGCCACCCACGGCTCGAGCGCGGGCCGGTCGAGCGGCGCCTCCGGGTCGAGGTCGGCCTCGATGGCCCGGCGGTCGAGACGGTCCAGGGTGCCCAGGCTGCGCTCGGCGGCGCCGATCGAGGCGGTGTCGACCAGCAGGGGCGAGCGGTAGTGGGCCTGGAGGAGGAGCAGGCGGTAGGCCCGGTGGTCGACCCGCTCCAGCAGGTCGGTCAGCGAGGTGAAGTTGCCCAGGCTCTTCGACATCTTCTCGCCAGCGGCGTCGACCACAAAGGCGTGATGCATCCAGTGCCGGGCAAAGGCGCGCCCGAGGACCAGGGCGTGGGCCCGCTCGTTCTCGTGGTGGGGGAATTTGAGGTCGAGGCCGCCGGCGTGCAGGTCGAAGCCGTCACCCAGCAGGTCGAGGCTCATGGCCACGCACTCGGTGTGCCACCCCGGCCGGCCGTCGCCCCACGGCGAGGGCCACGTGGGCTCGCCCGGCTTGGCCAGCTTCCACAGCACGAAGTCGAGCGGGCTGCGCTTCTCCTCCTGGCGCCCCTCGTCGACCCGCTCGGTGGTGCGCAGCTGGCGCAGGTCCTGCTGGGCCAGCAGGCCGTAGCCCTCCACCTCCTCGACGGCGAGGTACACCCCGTCGGAGGTCGGGTAGGCGGCGCCGCGCTCGACCAGCTCGGCGATCACCTCGATCATCCGCGCCACGAAGTCGGTGGCCCGGGGGGCATCGGTGGGGCGCAGGGCACCGAGGCGGTCGACCGCCGCCCACCACTCGGCCTCGTAGCGCCGGGCTACCTCGGCCGGGTCCTCGCCCAGGGCCTGGCCCCGCTTGATGATGTTGTCGTCGATGTCGGTGACGTTGGAGACGTGGCGCACCTCCAGGCCCGACCACTCGAGGAAGCGGCGCAGGATGTCGTAGGTCAGGATCGAGCGGCCGTGCCCAATGTGGGGCAGGTCGTAGACGGTGGGGCCGCACACGTACAGCGACACTTGCCCGGGGTCGCGCTGGGCCAGCTGGCGCACCATCCCGGTGGCCGTGTCGTGCAGCCGGAGCATGGCCGCAGGATAGAGGTGGCGGTACGGCAGCCCGGTAGGGGTTCAGCGGCTGCTAGGGTCGCTCCTCGGCCAGGCGTGCCTCAGCCTGGCCATTCCCCCCGGTGCATCGTGCGTTGAGGCTCGCAGCGACCCGCTCTGTGAAGCGGGACCGCCACCTCGTCGCAACAGATCCTGGAGATCAACGTGCCTTCCTTCGCCGACCTTGGCGTGCCGTCCGACTTGCTCGCCGCGCTCACCGCCGCCGGTGTCACCGAGCCCTTCCCCATCCAGGCCGCCACGCTGCCCGACGCCCTTGCCGGTCGCGACGTCTGCGGCCGGGCCCCCACCGGCTCGGGCAAGACCCTGGCCTACGGCCTGGCCGCCATCGCCCGCATCAGCTCGTCCTCCCCTCGCCGGCCCACCGGCCTGGTGCTGGTGCCCACCCGCGAGCTGGCCGCCCAGGTCCAAAAGGCGCTGATGCCCTTCGCCCAGGCCCGGCGCCGCTGGGTGTCGGCCTTCTACGGCGGCATGCCCTTTGGGCCCCAGTTCAAGGCCCTCGAGCGCGGCGTCGACATCGCCGTGGCCTGCCCCGGCCGGCTGCGTGACCTGGTCGAGCGGGGCGCCATCGACCTGTCCGGCGTCGAGGTTGCCGTGGTCGACGAGGCCGACCGCATGGCCGACCTCGGCTTCCTGGGCGAGGTGCAGTGGCTGCTCGACCAGTGCGGCCCTAAGCGCCAGGTGCTGCTGTTCTCGGCCACCCTCGACGGCGCCGTCGCCGTGCTGGTGAAGGGCTACCAGAACAACCCGGCCCGCCACGAGCTGCCCGAGGAGCAGACGGTGCCCGCCACC
>Ga0136633_1001216_pt1 | contig 19116 bp, 23 predicted proteins | sample AntDrymeUQ832206_2_FD_105494 | JGI IMG/M metagenome (GOLD analysis project Ga0136633, IMG submission 105494) | Polar desert sand microbial communities from Dry Valleys, Antarctica - metaG UQ83 (22.06) | ecosystem: Environmental > Terrestrial > Soil > Desert | place: Antarctica: Dry Valley...
CCGGCGAAGTTCCCGAACATCGTGGAGGCGCTGCGCACTGCGGGCCTCGACCCGGCAACGGAGCGCATCCCCGTCTCGCCCGCCTCCCACTACACGATGGGCGGCATCGCCACCGACCTCGAGGGGCGCACTGGCGTGCCCGGCCTGTATGCCGTCGGCGAGAGCGCCTGCACCGGCCTGCACGGCGCCAACCGGCTCGCCTCGAACTCGCTCACGGAGTGCTTCGTGTTCGGCCGCCGGGCCGCGGTCGCTGCCGAGGCCGACCCGGAGCCCTCCGCGGATGCGCAGCCCGCCGGGGAGCCGCCCGTCCCCCCGTCGCGCGAGACCCGGGAGGCGGTCTGGCGCCACGCCGGCCTGGAGCGCGACCCCGTCACGCTGGCCCCGCTGGCCGACGATCCGCACCCGCTCGCGCGGCTCGTCGCGGCGTGCGCGACGCACCGTTCCGAGACGCGCGGCGCACACTCGCGCTCCGATCATCTTCAGACCCTCCCGGAGCTCGACGGCATGCATTCCGTCGTGTCACCGCAAGTGTCGGCGCCCGCCTTCGTTTCCTGGACTTGACGGGGAGCGCCGGGTGAGGCGCGCCGGGGACAGCGCGGGGAGGAACGACACCACCGATGTACCGCTTCAGCCGCACGATCTACCGCGAGCTCGCACACGAGATTCTCGAGGAGCCCGGAGCCGGGTCCGGCAAGCACGAGGCCGTGCTGCACGAGTGCGAGGCCGCCGTTCTGCGCCTCGCGACCGACCGCCACTACTTCGCCCGCCCGACGCGCACGCTGTTCAACAACATCCGGATGCACTTCCCGATGTCCGCACAGCACCGCGTATATCGAGTCGTCGACCACTATCTGACCCTCTGCCACCACTGGCTCGCGACGCAGCCGCCGTCCGGCTTCGACCTGCTCGGCAACAAGCTCGAGTGCCGCGCGACCACTCGCAAGGGTCAGCCGTGCCAGCGCATGCCGCTTCCGCACAACGGCTACTGCCCGTCCCACCAGCACCTCGCCACGGAGGAACTCGCGCCTGAGGAAGCGCAACCCGTCGCGGCCTGATCGTCCGTAGGGCCCCTCTGGGGGCGTGGACGTCCACGCGAGACTCAAGGCCTAGCCTCGCAGCCATGGACATCGGCTTCATCGGCCTCGGCATCATGGGCTCCCGGCAGGCGGCCAACCTGCGCCGTGCGGGCCACGACCTCACCGTCTTCAACCGCACGCGGGCGACCGCCGATGCGTGGGCGGCCGAGCACGGCGCGCGCGTCGCGGAGAGCCCGAGTGAGGTGGCCGCGCACAGCGACGTCGTCGTGAGCATGGTGATCGACGGATCCCAGGTGGCCGAGGTGCTGCTGGACGCGCCCGGCGGAGCCGTCCACGGGGCGCGCAAAGGCGCCCTCTTCATCGACATGTCGACGATCGCCCCCGCCGATTCCGTGCGCATCGGCGCCGCGCTGGCGGAGCACGGTGTCCGTTTCATGGACGCCCCCGTGACGGGATCGGCCCCCAAGGCGCAGGACGGGACGCTCACGATCATGGCCGGCGGCGACGCGAGCGACTTCGAACGCGCCAAACCGCTGTTCGAGGCGATGGGCCGCCTCGTCGTCCACGTCGGGCCGCTGGGGCACGGGGAGATGGCCAAGCTGATCAACAACGCCGTCGCCGCGGTCAACGCGCTGACGGTCGCGCAGGCGCTGACGGTGGGCCGCCGCACGGGCTTGGACCTCGACCGGCTCGTGCAGGTCATGTCGGCCGGATCGGGCGGGTCGACGATGCTCGAGCTGAAGGCGCCGGCGATGCTCGCGCACGACTACGCCACGTTGTTCAAGCTCGAGCACATGCTCAAGGACGTGCGCCTGTGCCTCGAGGAGGCCCAGGCCGCCGGCGCGCCCTTCCCGGCCGCCGCCGCCGCGCGCGACTTCTACGCTGGAGCGGCCGGCCGCGGTCTCGGTGAGGCCGACTTCGCCGCCGTGCTCGAGGTCGTCGAGTCGCTTTCCGACGTTCGCCTCTAGACGCGGCGTCAGCTCCCTAACCCTCCGACACCAGGGACATTTGGCGAATCCAGAAGCTTGTGCATAGTATGTAACTCCCCGGCCGAGACTCCCCTTTCGTCGCCGGATCACACTGTGTCGCTTCCCTAGCCGCTCCTCCTCTCCTAGGTCTCTCTCTATGCCGATCGCTTTCAAGGAATGGGCTGTCACCGTGCGCGCACTCGCCGAGGGTGAGCAGCTGATCACGCTACGCAAGGGTGGCGTCCAGGAGCCCTCGAAGGGCTTCGCGCTCGACCATCAGCGCTTCTTTCTCTACCCCACCTTCGACCACCAGCGGGCTGATCTGGTGCGCGAGTCACATCAGCCCGAGATGCGCCGCGCCCTCGAGGAGGGCGTGTGGGCCGACGGCGAGCCACCCGCGTGGTCGCTGACCATGGACGGGGGGATCTCGCAGCCCGACCGGGTGCGCATCCGCGCCTGGGCCGAGGTCGCGGGCGTGTGGGAGGTCACCGACCGCCGCGCGGTCGACGCGCTGTCCCCCTACTACGTGTGGACGCCCGACTACGCCGAGAAGCGACTGGCGTGGAAGCGCCGCCACCCGCTCCACGTGCTGCTGCTGCGCACCTACCGGATCCCGCGGCCCGTGACCGTCAAGGTCCGAGACGACTTCGGCGGGTGCCGCTCGTTCCTCGAGATCACCCGCGACCTCCCGTTCGAGGGCACGCCCGTGCTCAGCGACGAGGAGTTCGAGCGGGCGTCCGTTGAGATCCAGACGATCGTCGAGTCCAACGGGGCCGAGGTCCCGGCGGGCGCCGTCGACGTCTACGCGTTCGCCGGCGCCTAGCGCCAACCCGGCGGACAACTCCGATGGTCTTCGACGGCGCCGGTGCCGTCCTGTCGATCGGCATCGGAGGGGGCGGCGACGTGGTCGGCGCCCTCGCGGTGGCCGAAGCCGCGCGCGAGGCCGGCCTCCCGGCCCGTGTGGGCGGCGTCACCTGGGAGCGCAGGGTCGTGGACCCCCTCCCGGGACCGCGCCGGATCGACGAGCTCGAGCACATCCACGAGGCGCTCAGCGCCGCGGCCGTACTCGCAGGTCCCGACACGAGCGGTCCCGGCGGCTTTCGGTTCGCCGAGTCGGGCATGGCGCGCGTGCTCGGAGAGCCCGTCCTGCTCGTCGACCCCAACCCGGGCCCCCGCGCCGTGGCCGAGGCGATCGACGACGCCGCGGAGCGGCTGGGCTGCGACCTCGTGGTGCTCCTCGACGTCGGCGGCGACGTGCTCGGGCACGGCGACGAGCCGGGGCTGGCCAGCCCACTGTGTGACGCCGTGCTCCTCGCCGCGGCCGCGCACATGCGAACGCGCTGCATCGGCGGCGTCTTCGGTACGGGCTGCGACGGCGAGCTCACGCCTGAGGAGGTGCTCGAGCGGCTCGCCGAGGTCGCCGCGGCAGGCGGTGGCCTCGGCGCCTGGGGACTGACACCGGCGGCCCAGGAGCGGCTGGCGGCCGCCGTCGAGGTCGTCCACACGGAGGCGAGCGCGATGGCGCTGGCCTGCGCCCGGGGCGCGTACGGGCGCCGAGAGATCCGCGGTGGCCGGCGCACGGTCCCGCTCTCCCCACTCGGCGGGATCACCTTCTTCTTCGACCCCGCGGCCGCGATGGCGAGCGCCGCGCGGCTCGCGCAGGCGGTCGTCGACTGCGAGTCGCTCGAGGCGGCGCAAGAGGTGCTGTCGGACCTCGGCGTCCGCACGGAGCTCGACTGGGAGCGCGAGGCGGTCCGCTGAGCTGGGAGGAAACGCCCTCGGAGACCTTCCGGGCCCGCCACGACGCCCGCGACACGGCCGAGGCCGAGCAGGTCCTGCGTCAGCTCGAGGCGGCGCGGGCGCGGCTCGAGCGGCGCTTTCACGCGCGCCTGCCGGTGCTCGACGTCGTCCTTCACGGAAGCGCCTGGCAGCTCGACGCCGCCGCGCCGTGGCTGCCGATTCAGCGACGACTGACCGCCCCGGCCGGACGGCGCTACCTGGTGGGCTGGGCCGGCGAGTCCGCCATGCACGTCCTCACCCCCCGGGTGCTAGCCCGCCGCGCCTCCAACGTCGAAGGGTCGCTCGAGATGCTCATGCTCGCACCCAGTGCGCTCTTCACCCGGCGTCTCGTGGCCGCGGAGAACCCGGCGTTCCCCGAGAGCGCGGGCGTGCGCGGCTTCCGCCGCACGCTTCAGTGGGCGTGGCTGCTGGAGGGAGCCGGCCAGTACTTCTCGGGGCAGGCCAACCACGTGCGCCCGGCGGTGGCCCGGCGGCTGCGCGAGGGGCCCCCGCCGAAGTTCCCGCCCGGCCGCCGTGACGCCCCTCTGCTGGGCGGGACGGTGTTCGACCTGCTGGCCCGCGAGCAGGACGAGAGCGCGTGCGTCGCGCTGGCGCGGGCGCCGCTCGACGCCGGAGCGAACGCGCTGCTCGAGTCCGCCTTCGGGGGCCGCCGCGCCGAGGAGACTGAGGCCGTGTGGCGGCGGCACCTCGCGCGGCTGGCGGAGCCGGGCCAGGTGATCAGACGAGCATCGCGGCGGCCACGGCGATCACCACCGAGGCAGTGACGATCACGAGCATCGCGAGGGCGACGCCCCGGAGCGTCGGCGTCACGGTGGCGGCGGGCGGTGCGGCCTTCCCGGCGAGCATCTGAGAGGCGACCTCGGCACCTCCCGCGGCCACGAGCACGTCGCGCGGGCCCGCCGCAAGGAAGTCGGGGACGTCGAAGCCGCGCGCACGCCGGATCACGCTGGGGACGCCCTCTTCGAGCAACAGCCCGGCGATCAGCTCCGCCTCGGACTGGTTGGGCGCCCACGCAACCTTCACGAGCTGCCCCTCCGCGTAGGCCGGGTGGACCTTGCGGGCGCGCTCGCGCGTCTCCGTGACCTCCAGCGCCTCGCCCGCGGGCACGAACGGCATCCCGCAGACCGGGCAGAAGCGGTCGCCGTGCTGCTCGCTCGTGGCGCCGCAGCGGCGGCACGCGAGCGCGGGCGACATCAGACGACCTCGAGCGGGACCTGCTCCACCCGTCCCTCGACGATCCGCCAGGAGCGGACGTCGGGTTCTTCGCTGGAGACACCGACGATCACGTAGAGCGACTCGGGGTAGAACGCGAGGTTGATGTCGGTCTGCGAGGGCACCGGATCCGACCGGGTGTGAGAGTGGTAGATGGCTCCGAGGTCGAAGCCGGCGTCCTCGATCGCCGCCTGGATGCGGTACTGCTCCATCCCGTCCAGCTCGTAGCGGAACGGGCTCGCCGCGGCGTTGACGGCGCGGTGCACGGCGACCGCTTCGCCATCGCGGGCGGCGATCATGCCGCAGCACTCGTTCGGGGCCTCCTCGCGCGCGTGGGCGACGATCTCGTCGAGCAGGGCGCGCGGGACCCGCACGCTACTTCGCGGCGTGCGCCGCTTCGTCCGTGCGCGGCTCGCCGAACGCGTGCGCCGCTTCGTCCTTGCCCGGCTCGCCGAACGCGTGCGCCGCGTCGTCCGTGCGCGGCTTGCTGCGCAAGAGGTTCGCGTTCAGGTCGTCGTCTTCGTCCTTGCCGCCGAGCCCGGAAATGGAGTCCTTGAACTCGCGCATGCCGTTGCCGAGCGAGCGACCGACCTCCGGCAGCTTCTTCGGGCCCAGCACGATCAGGGCGATCACGAGGACGATGAGCAGCTCGGGTACGCCGATTCCGGAGAACATCAGACTCGATTCCAGTTGAAGGAGAGACTCGCCTGGAGTGTAGAGATCATGCTCCACCCGGCTCCAGGGGTGTGGGAACTGTTGCGCGTCCCAGCGCCGCGCGGATCACCACGAGGTGCTGGCCCTCCGCGGCGACGATGCTCGCCACGGTCTGGATCAGCCGGACGTCCTCGAGCTCGCCGGCGGCGCGCGTGTAGAGCTCGACCTGCCGGAGCCCGAGCGCGAGCAGCAGCTCGAGTGCCGCGTCGCCGGTCGCGTCGAGCCCGTACGGGATGCCGAGCTCCTCCAGGGCGGCGTCGGCCTGCTCGCCGGTCTCCGGCGCCGCGGGACGGGGCCCGCCGAGAGCCTCGAGCGCCGCGGCCAGCGCGTCGGCGTGGGCCTGCTCGTGGTCGCGCAGCGTGCCGAGAGTCTCTGCGAGATCCCCGTCGAAGCCGCCGCCGCGCAGCAGGGCGTCGTAGGCGAAGACGCTCGTCTGCTCGAGCCGCACCGCCGCCTCGAGAACCAGCGCGTCCCCCCGCACCTCGGCGCGCGCCGTCCCGGGCCGCTTGGCGACCACCGCCAGCGCCGCGCCGGCCACGAACGCGCGGCGGGTGCTCACGAGCGGAACCCGTAGACGAAGGGTCCGGTGGCCGGCGCCTGGCCCTCACGCGCGCGCAGCACTGCCAGCTGTTCGGCCTCCACGGTGAGGATGGTGGTGAGCACCGACCGCAGACGCGGGTCGTAGATCTTCGGAAGGAGGTCGAGGTAGAAGGCGATCGCGCGCCCCTCGGCAAGCTGCGCGTCGGTCTCGTCGAGCGAGAGCGGCAGCGCCTTCGGGGCGGTGTCTCGCGCCCGCAGCGCCGTGGCGATGCGCCGGGCGTGCGCCCGCTCGACGCCCTCGAAGCGGCGCAGGAGCGCGTCCCGCGACCCACCGGCCCGCGAGGCTAGGAGCGCGTAGAGCTCGGCGGACGCCAGCTCCTCGCTGTAGGCGCGCTGCAGCAGCTCAATGTCCCCCTGCTCCGACGTGGTCGCCCGTGCCGGCGGCGCTCCGCCCGGAGCGTCCTCGGTCGCCGCGCGCCCGCAGCCCGCGAGCGTCAGCACAGCGGCTCCCGCCAGGAAGCCGCGACGGTCGAGGCCTACCACCAGACGGTGGAGTCCAGGTTCGCGACCTCGTCGACCGGCAGCGTGTAGATGCCGGAGGAGAGGTACTTCCAGCCGTCGTCACAGACGATGAAGACGACGTTGCCCTCGTCCATCTCGTTCGCGATGCGGACGGCGATGGAGGCGATGGCGCCCGAGGAGACGCCCGCGAAGATCCCCTCTTCGTCGAGCAGTCGCCGGGTCCATACGATCGCGTCGCGATTGGTGACGAAGATCTTCCGGTCGAGCAGTGAGATGTCGATGATCGGCGGGATGAAGCCATCATCGAGTGACCGCAACCCCTGCACCGGCTCGCCCTGCTTGGGCTCGGCCGCCACGATCTTGATCGCATCACCGAAGGCCTCCTTGAGGCGCCGGCCCGTTCCCATCAGGGTGCCGCCCGTGCCGAGACCGGCGACGAACGCGCTGATCTCGTCGAGCTCCTCGAGGATCTCGGGCCCGGTGCCCTCGTAGTGCGCGCGGGGATTGGCCTCGTTGCCGTATTGGTAGGGCATGAAGTAGCGCGGATCGGCGGCCGCCATCTCGCCCGCGAGGGCGACCGCGCCGTTGGACCCCTGGTCGCCGGGGGAGTAGACGATCTCGGCTCCGTACATCTTCAGCAGCTGCGTTCGCTCGGGCGTGACGTTGTCGGGCATCACGACCTTGAGCGGGTAGCCCTTGCGCGAGCAGATCATGGCGAGGCTGATGCCCGTGTTCCCGGACGTCGGCTCGAGGATCGTCTGCCCAGGGGCGATCGCCCCGCGCTCCTCGGCGTCCTCGATCATCGCGCGGGCGACGCGGTCCTTGATCGAGCCGGTCGGGTTGCGGCTCTCCAGCTTGGCCCAGATGCGCACGCCAGGCTTCGGCGAGAGCCGCTTGAGCTCCACCAGGGGCGTGTTGCCGATGGACTGCACGACATCGCCGTAGCGGCCCCCGCACGGCCGATTCTGAAGGCGGTCAGCCATTGCTTCACGAACTGTAGTGACGTTTCTCAGCGGGAGCCGACGTGCCGGAGACCGCCACCGCGGGTGACGCGCAGGCCGCCAACGCGGCGCAGCGTCGTGCCGCCCGAGGCGCCGACGGAGTAGCGGCCGGCGGCACCCGCGCGCCCGCGCGTGGAGGCGACGGCGTTGCGCAGCGCCCGGCGGATCTGCATAGGCGGGGCGGTGGGGAGCTCGGCCAGCGTGTCGAGGACGAGGTCAGCGGATTCGTAGCCGTAGATCGCGAGCGGATGCGGGGCGTGGCCAGTGCGCCGCTCGAACGCGCGGGCGAACCGGGAGGGAGCGGGAACGAGCGTCGTGACCAGTCGGGTGCGCCGCCGGGCACCCGCGAACAGGTCGCGGGTGAAGAGCCGGTCGGCCAGCAGCTCCGTCCCCATCAGCCGCATCTGCGGGGCCGCCCGGTGGAAGCGGTTGAAGGTGACGGCGCCGCGGTTCTGCCACAAGCCGGTGTAGAGCATGGTGTCGGCACGCCTCGCCAGCGCCCGCTTCGCCGCCCGCCGCACCGTTGCCAGCCGGTGCGGGTCGAGGCTGGCGCGATCCACCACCGCGATGCCGGCGCGGCCGGCGCCGCGCGAGACGGCGCGCGCGATCGCTCGACCGGACTGCTCTCCGTCCTCGAGCACGACGAGGCGGCGCGTCCCGAGGCGGCGCATCCAGCGCAGCAGCGCCTCTCCCTGGCGCACCTCCCCGGGGAGCACGCGGACCAGGCCCCGGGAGCCTGTTCCTCCCCCGGCGGCGGGCGAGACGGTCAGCACCCCGGCGCGCTCGAGCAGCGGCGCGCTGATGGCCGAGGCGCCGGTGAAGATGTCGCCCAGGTACGCCACGGCGCGCGAGTCCGCGGCCGCCCGCCGCGCGTTGGCCTGCACCCGCCCGACCTCCCACGGGATGCCGATCTCGACGGACGCCGAGTCGAGCGGCACGTGCTCGATCCGATGTACGCCCGCCCGGCCTGCGCGCTCGGCCACCGCCATCCGCACGGCGAGGTCCAGATCGCGCAGCCCCGCGCCCTCGCTCACGGGCAGGCTCGAGTAGATCCGCACCGCGGGCGCCGCCGGCTGCGGCGGCGGGTCCTCCCCCGGCCGCGCGACGATCAGAGCCACGACGGCGGCCAGGACGACCACACCGATCAACGTGCTGCGCCTCACGGCGCCATCATCGCCGCCTCAGCGCCGCGTGGCAACCGGGCGGCTGCGGCCGCTCTTGTGCCCGGCCGCGTCGGCGCCGCTGACCGCGCGGAGCGTCACCTTGCCGCGCAGCCGCAGCGACTTCGCGAACGTCGAGCGCTTCGTGAGTTTCACCCTGGCGACAGTCTTCCAACGCTTGCCGGCACGCTTCTGGATGCGGACGACGTGGCCCGGGTGGCGCGGGAGCACCTCGCCCGTCGCGATGATCCGCGCGCCCCTGCGGCGCAGCTTGAGCGTGACGCGGTGCGGGCGGCCGCCGGGTCCGGCCGTGTCCGTCGCTCCGCCGTTGGCGCCCGTCGGCGCGACCGGTCCCGCGAGCGGGCCGGGCGCCGGGGTCGCGCTTGCGGAGAAGCCGGCCGGTAGCGGCTCGCCCGTCTCGACGGCAATCGCGGGCTGGCCGTTGGTTGCCGAGTCGACGAACGAAACGGCGAAGCGCCCGTCGGGGAACAGGGCGAGCGACGAGAAGTCGAAGCGGCCGTTGGTGGACGCGACGCCCGACCCGATGGTGAGGTCGTTCAGGCCGATGGAGTAGGTGCGCAGCAGCGCGGGCTGCGGCCCGCGGACGTCCATCTTGTAGACGACGTCGCGATCCGGCCCGTCCTGCTGGCTGTGGTGAACGCTGATGGCGGCGAGACCGAGCGCGCCGCTGACGCGGAAGTCGATCTCCTCGATTTCCGAGGCCCCCGCGAGCGACCACTTGGTCGAGCGGAACGTGGCCCCGCCGTCCTCGGAGATGCGGTACTCGATCGAACTGCCCGTCTGCCCGTCGCCGTTCGGGACGCTGTCGGCAATGACGTTGTGCAGCCGCCCGCGCGAGTCCGTGTGGAACTGCCCGGCCGTGCCCCCCGGAAGGTCGAAGGACTGCCAGCTCACGTCGGGCGAGAGCAGCGCGTAGTCGCCGGCGAACAGCGAGTCCGGCTCGGCGAGCGCGCGTCCCCCGCCGAGCGGCGTGAGGCCCATGCCGCCGTTGGCCTGGATGACGTCGAACTCGGGGTTCGGGGCAATCGTCAGCGGGCCGTCCGCCGTCCCGCCCAGGGTCGCGCCGAGGTTCTTCTGGGTGACGGAGGTGTAGGTCAGCCCGTCCGTCGAGTAGAGCCACTCCTCCTTTGACGGGTAGCCGCCCTTGACGAAGCTCACCCACGGAAACGTGTCGCCGTTGATCTCGATCGGCCCGGGTACCACGGAGATCCACTCGCGGTCGTAGAACGGGGCGTGCAGCGGCATGATCGCCGTCTGCCACTTCGCTGTCGCGGCCTGGTAGCGGAAGGCCAGCAGCGTGTCGCCCGTGTACGGGTCCCAGCCAACGCCGAGGACGTCCCCGCCCGGCGCGACGACGATGGCGCCCTCGCCGCCGATGAAGTTCTGCACGGGCTTGACCTCACTCCAGGTCAGGCCGCGGTCGTCGGAGTAGTTGACGTAGTTGCCGCCGAAGTCGAACAGGCGGCCTTTGCCGTCCGTCGCGACGTAGGTCTCACAGCAGTTGCCGGTGTTCTCGACGACGCGGAAGGCGGTCGGGGTGAGGGTGCCATCGGCCTCGCGCACCTCGAAGGTCTTGTCCTCCACCGGGAACTCGATGTCGCGCACCTGGGCGTCGGTGGCGGGAATGACCTGTGCGGCCGCGGGAGCCACAAGGGTGAGGAGCGCGAGCGCGGCGGCGAGGAGGATCCGTGTCATTGATGGCACCAACGCGCGCCGCGCCCGGAACTGGCGGCGCGAGCGTCTACGCGCCGCCGGCCATGGCCGGCAGGATCACGAGCGTGTCGGACTCGCCCACGGGGGTGTCGAGGCCGTCGAGGACGCGGACGTCCTCGTCGTTGAGATACACGTTGACGTAACGGTTGAGGTTGCCGTCTGCCCCGAAGAGCTGCGACTGCGTCGCGGGGTGCTGCTCGGCCAGTCCGTGCAGCAGCTCGCCGACGGAGGCGCCGGTCGCGGCGACCTCGCGCTCGCCGCCGACGGAGGGGCGCAGGACGGGTGGGATCTTGATGGTCGCCATGATGGAGAAGGGCCTCGTGTCTCGGGGAATCGGGGGAAAAGGACCGGCCTACCCGGCCGCGGCGCAGAACGCCTCATAGTCGGGAAACACGCCCATCTCGTCGTCGGAGATGTCCTCTGGCGGCCGCGAGCAGATCGGGCACTCCGGGTCGCGGCGCACCTTGAGCTCGGTGAAGGACGTCGACAGCGCCTCGTAGAGCAGCAGCCGCCCGACGAGCGGGTCGCCTGCGCCCGTCACGAGCTTGATGACCTCGACCGCCTGGAGCAGCCCCATCACGCCCGGCAGGACGCCGAGCACGCCGTTGGCCCCGCACGACGGCGCGAGCTCGGCCGGCGGCGGTACGGGGTAGAGGCAGCGATAGCACGGCCCGTCGTAGGGCTTGAAGACCGAGATCTGCCCGTCGAACCCGAGGATGGACGCGCTCACCACGGGAATGCCGAGCCGCACGGTGGCGTCGTTGAGCAGGTAGCGCGTCGGGAAGTTGTCGACCCCGTCGACGATGACGTCGTAGCCCTCGATGATTTCCATGATGTTGGAGGCGCCGAGGCGGACGGGGTACTTGACCACCTTCACGTCCGGATTGAGGTCGCCGATCGCCTGCTCGGCCGAGTCGACCTTCGGCGTGCCGACGCGCCCCGTGGTGTGGAGAACCTGGCGCTGGAGGTTGGAGAGGTCGACGACGTCGTCGTCGACGAGGCCGAGCGTCCCCACGCCCGCCGCGGCGAGATAGAGCCCGACGGGGGAGCCGAGGCCGCCCGCGCCGAGCAGCAGCACCTTCGCGTCGAGCAGGGCGAGCTGCCCCTCCGTGCCGATCTCGGGAAGAAGCAGGTGACGCCCGTAGCGCTCGCGCTGCTCGCGGGTGAGGGCGCGCGGGGTGCGCACGTCGTAGCCGCGGTCCTTCCACAGCGTGATGCCGCCGCGCATGGACGCGACGTCCTCGTAACCGAGCATCTCGGTCAGGGTGTGCGCGGCGAGCGCGGAGCGGTTGCCCGAAGCGCAGTACAGGACGACCCGCCTCGAGCGGTCGGGCGCGGCGGACTCGATGCGCGACTCGAGGAAGCCGCGGGCCACGTGGGTGGCGCCGGGAACGTGGCCGGCTTCCCACTCGTCGCTCTCGCGCACGTCGACGAGGATCGGCGCGTCGCCGTTGTCCGACGCCAGCGCCGCCTGCACGTCGGCTGGGTCGACCTCCTGGATCTGCCCCTTGATGCTCCTGATGACCTCGGCGCCCGACGGCGACATCGCTAAAGGCCTCTTTCCTGACCGGGTTTCAATGCTTCACCGAGTGTAGCGACGTGCCGATACCCGGAGTGATGCGCTCGCGGACCCTCCTCACCCAGGTTCTGGCGATCAACGCGGTGCTCGTGGGAGTCACCGCGTTCGTCGCGACCGTTCTCGCGCGCGAGCGCTTCGACGGCGCGATCACGGGACGCGGAATCACCCTGCTCGCCCTCGCCGTGCTCGCCGTCGTTCTGCTCAACTCGCTTCTGCTGCGCCGGCGGCTCGACCCGCTGGAGAAGCTGCTCGACACGATGGACGCGATCGACCTGGCAAATCCGGGGAGGCGCGCCCACGCGCCCAACTCGGCGGCCAGCGAGATCAAGCGAATCACCGGCAGCTTCAACCGCATGCTCCACCGCGTCGAGGAGGAGCGGCGCGCCGCCGGCCGCTCGGTGCTGCACGCGCAGGAGGCCGAACGGCAGCGAATCGCGCAGGACCTCCATGACGAGGTCAACCAGGCGCTGACCGCGATCAAGCTGCGCCTCTCGGCCACGATGGGCGACGCCCCGCCCGCCCTGCGCGCCGAGCTGAGCGAGACGAAGGACCTCGTCGATCAGGCGATGGACGAGCTCCTGCATCTGGCGCGCGAGCTGCGTCCCACGGCCCTCGACGACCACGGCCTCGTGGCCGCGCTGCGCTCCCAGGTGGAGAACTTCGGCGACCGCACCGGCATGCGGGCGAGCTTCGCCAAGCACGGTGAGGCGATGCTCCTGTCGGATGAGGAGCAACTCGTGATCTACCGGGTGACGCAGGAGTCGCTCTCGAACATCGCCCAGCACGCGCACGCGGAAAGCGTCCGCGTCGAGCTCAACTTCATCGGCCGCACGGTCCTCAAGGTCCGCGACGACGGCCGCGGCTTCGCCCCGCATCGGGGCTCGAAGCGCCTCGGGGTGACCGGGATGAAGGAGCGCGCCATGCTCGTGGGCGGGAACCTGACGATCTTCAGCGAAGAAGGAGCGGGCACGACCGTGGAGCTGACGATGGGTGAACGACGATGAGGATCATGATTGCCGACGATCACGGGATCGTCCGGGCCGGAATGAAGCTGTTGATCGACCGCCAGCCCGACATGGATGTCGTAGCGGAGGCCGAGGACGGCGTCGAGGCGGTGGAGACCGCCCAGCGCGTGCGGCCCGATCTCGCGGTCCTCGATGTCTCGATGCCGCGGCTCACGGGTCTGCAGGCCGCGCGGCAGATCAAGGCGCACGTGCCGGGGTGCCAGGTCCTCATGCTCTCCATGCACGACGACCAGCGCTATGTCTTCGAGGCTCTGAAGGCCGGCGCCTCGGGCTACGTGCTCAAGCGCGAGGTCGACCAGTCGCTGCTCGACGCCATCCGCTCCGTGCACCGCGGAGAGGCCTTTCTCACCAACGCGGTCGAGCGGTCGCTGATCCGCGAGTGGATGTCCGACTCGGCCGCGGGTCCGGAGGAGCCGCTGTCGCCGCGCGAGCAGGAGGTCCTCAAGCTGATCGCCGAGGCCTACACGAACCGTTCGATCGCGGAGACCCTGCACCTGGCGGAGAAGACGGTCGAGTCCCATCGCGCCAACATCCTGCGCAAGCTCGGCATGCGCGACCGCGTCGAGCTCGTCCGCTACGCCGTCCGGCGAGGGCTCATCGAGGCCTGAGCCTGAGCGCTACGTTCCGGGGCGTGCCTCCGCGCGTGCGCCTCGTCCTCACCGGCCTGATGGCCTGCGGCTTTGCAGCGGTGGCCGGCCTCTGGGTGGCGACGCTCAGCTCGAGCGGCGGCGCGACGACGTCGCAGGTCTCGGGAGGCTGGGCCGGGGCGCTGCGGCCACCGGGCGCGCGGGTCCCGTCGTTCGCCCTGCGCGACCAGGACGGCAGGGTCGTGCGGCCGGCCTCCGGGACCGCCGTCTACACCTTCCTCTACTCCACCTGCGAGGACACCTGCCCGCTGCAGGTCCAGCAGATCCGCGGAGCACTCGACGACCTCGGGCGCGACGTGCCGGTGATCGGCATCTCCGTCGACCCCGCCAACGACACCCCCGCCCGGGCGCGCCGTTTCCTGCTCGAGCAGTCCATGACGGGGCGCATGCGCTTCGCCCTCGGCACGCGCGAGGAGCTCGAGCCCGTGTGGCGCGCCTTCGGCATCCGCCCGCAGGAGGACGACCTCGAGCACTCGGCCTACGTGGTGCTCGCGGACGCGTCGCGCGCGCAGCGCATCGGCTTCCCCGTGGGTGGTCTCACTTCCGACGGGCTGCGGCAGGACCTGGCGCGTTTGCTCGGCTGAAGCGACGAACGATGCCGTTCAGACGGTCTACTCTGGGTCTCGTGAACCTCCGCGCACTCCTCCTCCCCCTCCTTGCCGCCGCGAGCCTCGCCGCACCCGCCGGCGCCGCCGCCGACGTCCGGATCGTCGGGGGTACGGACGCGCCGGAGGGCACCTACGACGCCGTGGCGAACGTGAGCATCGCGAACCTGTTCGGATGCACCGGCACGTTGATCGCGCCGGAGTGGGTGCTCACCGCGGGCCACTGCGGCTCCGTGACCGGCGTCGGCGTCGCGACGCCCGTCGGGTGGCCCCCGGGCTCGATCCAGGTGACGCTCGGCACCACGGCGGCGAACGGCAGCGGCGGCGAGACGATCATCGCCGACCGGGTCATCCCCGCGCCGGACTACCTCTTCACGCAGGGCTACGACATCGCCCTGCTCCACCTCCTCACGCCCTCCGTCCAGGTGCCGGTCAAGATCGCCGGCCGGGGCGCCGAGTCCCTGTGGGCCGCCGGCGTCGTGCAGACGATCGCCGGCTTCGGCCTCACCGAGGAGGACGGTTCCTCGCCGCAGACGATGCAGGTCGCGCAGGTCCCGGTCGTCGACGATGCCACCTGCGCGGCGACCTACGAATCCTTCGAGAACGCAACGCAGCTCTGCGCGGGCTACAAGGAGGGCGGCATCGACAGCTGTCAGGGCGACTCGGGCGGGCCGCTCTTCGGCCATGACGCCAACGGCGCCCTGAAGGTGACGGGGGCGACCAGTTACGGCAATGGCTGCGCGCGCCCCAACTTCTACGGCGTGTACGCGCGCGTCGCGGACGCGACGCTGCGCGAGTGGATCCGCGAGGTCGTTCCCGAGGCGATCGACGACCAGGTCGTCACGTCGAGCGGTGGGACAGGCACTCCAACGGGCACGACCACCACCGGCACCACGGGCGGCAGCGGCACCGGGACGTCGTCACCCACCACGGCTCCGGGCGCGTCGCCGGCAGCCCTCGACGCCTCGCTGGCGGTCACGCGCGCCTCGCGTAGTGCGCTGCCGAAGCGCGGCGTGCAAATCCGGCTCGGCTGCGGCAGCTCCTGCGTCGGCGTGATGGACCTGCGGGTCGACGCGAGAACCGCGAAGCGATTGGGGCTGAAATCCACGCGCGTCGGCCGGATGACGGTCCGCCTCAACTCGGCAGGCCGCGTCACACGGCGCTTTGCCATCGGCCGCAAGGTCGCGGTGCGGATCGCCAAGCAGCGCAAGGCGAAGTTGTCGGTCATCGCCCGCGTCTCGGGCGACTCCGGCGGCGTCACCCTGCAGCGCCGCGTCAGCCTGAAGCGCTAGGCCGACGCGAAGGTGAGCGTGTCCTGCGCGGCGTCCTCGCGGTCGGCGGCGGCGCGGTAGCGCGTGTAGCGACCGCCGCCTCCACAGGTGCGCCAGTCCGAGTAGGCGTCCTCGGCCTCCTCATGGGCGTCGCTCCACGCGTCGTAGAGCGCGTTCCACTCGTGCCCTTGCGAGGCGGAGCGGCGGAACACGAGCTCTCGCGTGTCCTCGACCTGGTCGAGGAGTGCCTTGAGGTCCTGGGCGCTCATTGGAAGGGTTAACGCAGCCCGAGGGCTTTTGGTTTGCCACTGGGCGAAATAAACCGGTGCGGGTACGACCGCACGCCGGTTGCGGCGGCGCGGACGCCCCAGGCGGTTCAGGCAGCGGCGACGAGCGGCATGCCGTCGGCCAGCGCGTCCTGCGCGGCGTCGGCACGGTCTTCGGCGGCGCGGTAAATCGCGTACGCCTCGAGGGACCCGGGCGACTCGCGCCACCCGTCGTAGGCAAGATTGGCCTCGGCGCGAGCGACGCTCCAGATGGCGTAGGCCTCGTCGTGGAGTTGCGCGGGAGTCATCGTCATGAGCGCTACCCGCCCCTCCCCGGCATCAGTCCTTCAACGGCGCGACGGCTCCGCCGCCCGGGCGCACGAACACCCTCGTGCCCACCGCGTAGAGCTCAACGGACGGGCGCTGGACGAGAACGACGCCACCCGTCTCGTGGCGCAGGCGGTAGAGCACATCGTGCCCACGGAACTCGCGGTCGTCGATGGTCGCGTTGCCATTCTCGTCCGGTTGCAGCTCGAGCTGCTCGGGCCGCACCGCCACCCGGACGACGCCCGGGCCCGCCTCGCCGGCGAGGTCGAAGAAGCCGAGCTCGGTGGCGACACCGGCCGGGTCGGCAACGCCGTGCAGGAGGTTGACCTCGCCGACGAACTGAGCCGTCCAGCGATCGGCGGGGCGGTAGTAGACGTCCTCGGGCGTGCCCACTTGAACGACGTTTCCTTCGCGCATCACCGCCACGCGGTCGGCGAGCGAGAGCGCCTCCTCCTGGTCGTGCGTGACGAACACGGCGCTCGCCTCCGCCTCACGCAGGATCAGCTCGACCTCGCGGCGCAGGCCCGCGCGCAGCGTTGCGTCGAGAGAGGAGAACGGCTCGTCGAGCAGGACGACCGCCGGACCCGGCGCCAGCGCCCGCGCGAGCGCCACCCGCTGGCGCTCGCCGCCCGAGAGCTCGTGCGGATAGCGGCCGGCCTTGTGCTGGAGGCCGACGAGCTCGAGCGCGAACAGCGCGCGGCCCTCCGGAGCGGCGCCCCGGCGCGTCCGGCGCCTGCCGCGTTCGAGGCCGAAGCCCACGTTCTGCGCGACGGTCAGATGCGGGAAGAGCGCGTAGTCCTGGAAGACCATGCCGATGCGCCGTCGCTCGGGCGGCACCCAGCAGCCCGGCGCCGCCATCACGGTCCCGCCCACGGTGACAGACCCCTGGTCAGGCCGCTCGAACCCGGCGATCAGGCGCAGCAGCGTCGTCTTGCCGCACCCGCTCGGGCCGAGCACGGCGAACAGCTCGCCCGGGGCGACCTCGAGGCGGCATGGCCGGACGGCCTGGACGGAGCCGAAGGCCTTGGCGGCGTCCTCGATGGCAATCGACGCCGTCATGGCAGGAAGGTGGCGCCCTCTCCGCGCCGCCGCATGAGGACAAGGGCGAGCGGGACGATCGAGATCAGCACGAGCAGCAGCCCGGCGAGCCCGGCCTCGGCGTAGAGGCCGTCGCGAGCGGGCGTCCACACGCGCACCGGAAGCGTGTCGAAGCCGATGGGACGCAAGATCAGGGTCGCGGGCAGCTCCTTCACCGCGGTGAGGAAGACGACGATCCACCCCGCCGTCATCGACGGGCGCAGCAGCGGCAGCGTGACCCGGGCGAACGCCCGCCCGCGCCGCGCGCCGAGGGAGCGGGCGGCGTCGAGGAGATTGCCCCCGATCTGCTGGAGCCCGGTCTCCTCGGCCTGGATGGCCTGCGGGAGGAAGCGCACGACGAACGCCGCCACGAGCAGGCCGAGCGTCCCGTAGAGCGGTGCGAGGTAGCGCGAAGCGATGGCCACGGCGGCGAGCGCGACGATCACGCCGGGAAGCGCGTAGCCGGACTGCGCGAGCGTCCCGAGAGCCTGGCCGAGACGCGTCCCTCGGGCGATGGTGAGCGCCACCGGCAGCGCCGCGAGAACCGCGACGGTGGCGGCCACGCCCGAGACGAGCATCGAGTTGGCCGCCCAGCCGGCGAAGTCGGCGAAGTCGGCGGCGTCCGCGGTCTGGAGCGTCCAGGTCCCCAGCCGCGCCAGCGGGATGCCGAGGGTGAGGACGAGCACGGCGGCCACCCCGGCGAGCGCCGGGCGCCGCCAGCGCCCGAGCGGGCGGATGGTGCGGCGGCCCAGACCGGCGCCGGTCTGCGTATAGCGGCCGCCGCCGCGCAGGCGCTGCCCGGCCACGAGCACTCCGAGCGTGAGGACCACGAGGACGCTCGAGAGCGCCGCCGCCGCGGGCGGGTCGAAGCGCCCGCCGAGTTCGGAGTAGATGACGGTGGTGAAGGTGTCGAAGCGCATGAGCGACACCGCGCCGAAGTCGCTGAGCACGTAGAGGCCGACGAGCAGCGTCCCGCCCGCGAGCGCCGGCAGGATCAGCCGGGCGGTGGTCGCGACGAGTCGCAGCGGCCCGCTGCCCAGCGCGCGCGCCGCCTCGTCGTAGTGCGGGTTGAGCCCGCTGAGCGCGGCGGTGGCGAGCAGGAACACGTAGGGATAAGTGAAGAGCACGAGCACGAGCACCGCGCCGTCGAACCCGAAGATGCTCGGCAACCGCTCGACCCCGAGCGGCTCGAGCCAGCCCTGCAGGACGCCGCGCGGGCCGATCAGGTCGGCGTAGATGACGGCGCCGACGTACGGGGGGACGGCGAGCGGCAGCGCGCAGCCGACCGCCAGCAGCCGCCGCCCCGGCAGGTCGGTGAGCGTCGTCAGGTACGCAAGCCCCGCGCCGAGGACGCCCGCGAGCAGGCAGACCACGGTCGCGAGCCCGACTGTGTTGGCGAACAGGCCGGGGATCCGCCGGTCCAGAAGCAGCGACCAGGTGTCCGCGCCGGCGCCCGCGGCGCGCACCAGGACGTACAGCAGCGGCAGCCCGGCCACGGCGGCGACTACGGCGGCCAGCGCGAACGCCAGTGCGCCCTCGCGCTCGCGGACCCGGGCCGCGCGCCCCGGGACGGCGGCGGCCGCCTGGCTCACTCTCCGAGCCCCACCTCGCGCAGCATGGCCACGGTCGAG
>Ga0136633_1001217_pt1 | contig 19113 bp, 12 predicted proteins | sample AntDrymeUQ832206_2_FD_105494 | JGI IMG/M metagenome (GOLD analysis project Ga0136633, IMG submission 105494) | Polar desert sand microbial communities from Dry Valleys, Antarctica - metaG UQ83 (22.06) | ecosystem: Environmental > Terrestrial > Soil > Desert | place: Antarctica: Dry Valley...
CACGCTCGGCACCGCCGACGATCAGCAGAAGATCGAGACGATGGATGGCGAGACCTACAAGCGGTTCATGCTGCACTACAACTTCCCGCCGTTCTCGGTCGGCGAGACCGGGTTCATGCGCGGGCCGGGTCGACGCGAGATCGGTCACGGCGCACTGGCCGAGCGCGCGCTCCAACCGGTGATGCCCACCGAAGAGCAGTTTCCCTACACCGTACGCGTGGTGTCGGACATCCTCGAGAGCAATGGCTCATCGTCGATGGCCAGCGTGTGCGGCGGCTCGATGGCGATGATGGATGCCGGCGTGCCGCTCCGGGCGCCGGTGGCTGGCGTGGCCATGGGCTTGATCCTGGACGAGGAGACCGGCAAGTTCGCCGTGCTCACCGACATCGCCGGCGCCGAGGATCACTACGGCGACATGGACTTCAAGGTCGCCGGTACCAGCCAGGGCATCACCGCCCTGCAGATGGACATCAAGGTCAGCGGCATCACCATGGAGATCATGCGTCAGGCGCTGGCGCAGGCCCGCGAAGGGCGGCTGTTCATCCTTGGCAAGATGGCTGAGACCTTGTCGGAGCCGCGCACCCAGACCTCGCGTTGGGCCCCGCGGATCGTCACCATCCGTATTCCGGTCGACAAGATCCGCGACGTCATCGGACCGGGCGGCAAGATGATTCGCAGCATCATCGAGCGCACCGGCGTCAAGATCGACGTCGAGGACGATGGCCGGATCAATGTGGCCAGCAACGACGAGGCGTCGGCGGCACGTGCCCTGGCGATCATCCAGGAGCTGACGGCCACGCCGGAAATCGGCAAGACCTACATGGGCAAGGTCCAGCGCATCGCGGACTTCGGCGCCTTTGTCGAGATCATGCCGGGCGTGGACGGCCTCCTGCACGTCTCCGAGATTGCCCTGCACCGCGTCAAGGACGTGCGCGACGAGATCAAGGAAGGCGAACAGCTCCTCGTGAAGGTGCTCAACGTCGATCCTTCGGGCAAGATTCGTCTCAGCCGCAAGGCGCTGCTGCAGGAAGAGCAGCCCAAGGCCGAAGCGTAAGCCTCGATGTCTGCAGGCGGTGCGAGTCGGGTGGTCGAGACCACCCGACGGCAATGGTTGGCGAGCGTCCTCGGGCTGTGCGGCATGGTGCCGCTGGCCCAACCCGAGGGCGACCTCGCCGGCCGGCCCGCGTTCTCGATCGTCGTGCGCACGTACGCGTTCGAGCCCGAGGTCATCGACGTCCGCCGCAACGACATCGTGCGCCTCACCATCACCTCGCCCGATATCGCCCACAGCTTCACCGTCGACGCGTACCGGATCCAGAAGCGCATCGCTCCCGGCGGCAGCGTGACCTTCGAGTTCAGGGCCGATGAGGTCGGGCGTTTCCCCTTCTACTGCAGCCTGCGGGCCGATCCCGGGTGTGAGGCCACGCGCGGCGAACTCATCGTCAGATGACCGGCTGTGCGCCTGACGACGGGAGTTGCGCGTTGACCGTCCTCAGGTAATGCAACCAGTCGTAGCGGGTGATGTCGTGGCCCCCGGTCCGGACGTGGTATCGCACCCGCTGCCCCACCGGATGGTCCACCGCCGGCATCGACGTCACGCCGAGCCCGGCACTCTGGTGCCACCGCCAGACCTGGTCGGCCGCCAGCGTCGCCATGAATTCGCCGCGCGGGTCCGCCCAGCGATCCTCGACGGCGCTTGCTACATGGAGCACCCGCGGCGCGACAAGCGCGAGCAGCTGGTGCTGGTCCACCGGCATGGCGGCTTCCCTTCGCCCATACGATGACAACGTCGGGCAGAACCAGTGCGGGAACGCGCGGGTGATGTGCGCGATCGTCTCCCCGTAGACGCGCCGGCTGAGCGCTGCGCCGGCGCAGCCCGAGTCGTTGGACACGACCATCGCGAAGCCCTCATCCTGGGCCCCGGCCCAGAGCGCGGCCTTGCCCAGCCGACTGTGCCCGATCACGATGGCCCGTTGGGCGTCCAGGCCAGCGAGATCCTCTGCCGCCCGGCGCATCTGCGACAGCCCCCACGCCCACATCCCGATGGCGCCCCACCGTTGGGCCTCGGCGATCGTCTCTTGCGACGTTGCCGCGAGCGGCGCGATGCCCTGCATGACCACCGATGGATCGTCGGGCGCGAGATCGCCGCAGTAGGCCGTCATCACTGCGCAGTCGTGCTCGATGATCAGGTCGAGTGGCCAACGGCGGGCCATCGTGCCGCGCGAGAGCTCGGTCGCACGGTGGCCGACGATGGCGCTGGCTTGGCTGGAGCGCATCCATCTCGGCGACAGTCGGACGCGAGGGTCGGGATCCACCGCGTGGTTGCCGAAGTAGTTGAGCCCGATGAAGACCGGGACTGGACGCCCGTGCCGCGGTCGATACACCATCACGTCCATCGAGGCGCGGCCCTGCCAGTCCAGGCGCAGCTGTTGCCGCCAGGCGCGCGAGCTGAGCACCGGGACCGGCTCGTCGATCGGCAACACCGTGCACGGCGGCAGCCCAGTCGGCGTCCGTCCGTACATGCTGCGGGCAAACAGGTCCAGCAGCTCGACGCGCCGCGCCGCCCAGTCAGCCCGGTCGCGGATCGGTGCCCCGTCAGCTCGGACCAGCACCGGCGGCAACGTGTAGGCCGGCACCAGCGCCTCATCGTAGTTGGCGTCGTCGGGCTGAGCGCGCAGGCGTGTGCCGGCACCGACCATCGCCGAGAGTGCGGAGGCGGCAAAACCGCGACGAGAGAGCATGGTGCGGCCTATGTGGGCACGGTCGATGCGGCGTCAGCGGCGCGCCGGGCCGCGGCGATCCGTGCCGGAATCGGCGGGTGGGTCAGGAAGAATGCCCGCGTCAGCAGCGAGTCGTCCTCGCTCGACAGGTTACGGGCGCCAATGCGGGTGAGAACCTTCTCGAGCACGTCCGGACGGCCAGTGAGTTCCAGAGCGAATGCATCCGCTTCGGCCTCGTGGGCCCGCGACAGCGCGAGGTGCCACGGCCTCGACGCGAGCCACACCGCGCCCGCACCAAGGATCATCCACGGAATCGACGCGGGATCGAGCTGGCCACCCGTGCCACCAAGCCAGCGGGCCGGACCGGCGGCGCACGCCTGTGCGCCCAGCACGGCAAGCACGAGACTCGTCGCCTGACTCCTCACCCGCTGCCAGGTGTGCCCATGCGAATGATGGCCGAGCTCGTGGGCGACGACGGCGTCCATCTCCTCTGGCGGGCAGCCGGCGATGAGCGTGTCCGAAATCAACAGGCGGCGCGGACCGACGACGCCGACCAGGGCCGCGTTGGCATGATCGCCCTGTGGACCGAACACCCACTCGTGCAAGCCGGCCAGCCGCAGCTGGGCGCGCGCGGCCAGGGCATGCAGCCGCCCGGTCACGGCCTCGTCACGCAACGGGCGAACGCGGGGCGAGAGCAGGATGACCCAGGGGGCCAGCAGCATCACGATGCCGGCGATGCCGAGAATCGAGGCGGCCAGCCCGAGGCCGGCCAGCCACGGCACGCGCAACGAGATCCCGGCAAACACCCACCACGCGGCGGCCCCCGCCGCCACCAGGACGACGCTGCGGCGACTCGTACCGTACACGTAGACGCGAGCGCTCCCGGCGGGCAGGTTGTAGCGCCGGGCCAGCGCGCCCTGTCGGCGCACCGCAAAGGGCGCTGCGGCAGCAGCCGCCACTGCCAGGCTGACGGCCAGGATGACGGCGGCGATCAGCGCGTCGGCCAGCAGCAGGTACGCTGCCGGCAGGCCTGGCGACACCATCCGATGCCCACCGTTGCGCAGCCAGCCGGCGACGGGGCTGAGTGCAAGGAGAGCAAGGGCCGCCGTGGCAGCGCTCACCTCCAGGACGCGCAGGGTCCGTTCGGCTCGGCGATAACGAGTGCCCTTGTCTTCGTTCACGGGACGTCGAGTGTGCCTGCCGACCAGTTCCAGCCGCTGCACGGGTACGCCGGCGGCACGAGACGGCAGGCGGTCAGTGTGTCAGATCGAGCCGAAGCACCTTGGACACGCCGGGTTCCTCCATGGTCACGCCATACAGGCGATCGGCGATTTCCATGGTCTTGCGGTGATGCGTGATCAGGACGAACTGCGTGTGGTTCTGCATGCTGCGCAGCATCTCCACGAAGCGCCCGATGTTGGCGTCGTCCAGCGGCGCATCGATCTCGTCGAGCAGACAAAACGGGCTCGGGCGGTACTTGAAGATCCCGAACATCAAGGCCATGGCCGTCAGCGCCTTCTCGCCACCCGACAGCAGCTGCACGTTCTGGAGGCGCTTGCCGGGCGGCTGCGCGACGATGTCGATGCCGCTCTCGAGGACGTCGTCCTGATCGAGCATGACCAGGCCGGCGCGGCCGCCGCCGAACAGCGTGGTGAACATCTCCTCGAAGTTGGTGTTGACCGCCGCGAACGCCTCCGCGAAGCGCTCCCGCGTCGTCTTGTCGATGCGGGAGATGGCCTCGCCGGTGGATGCGATGGCGTCGATGAGATCCCGACGTTGGACGGTCAGGAACGTGTGCCGCTGCTCGAGCTCGTCGAACTGCTCGATGGCCATCATGTTGACTGCGCCAAGCGCCGAGATGCGCGCCTTGAGGCGGGTGATCGCCTGCTCTGCACTCAACACCGGGGGCGCGACGTCGAGCGCGCCGTCATCGACGGGGCCGTCCTCGCCTGGACTCGCGGCCTCTGCACCCTCTTCGTCGACGCCAGCCCGTTCGGCTGCGGCCACCGATGCGGCACTCGGCAATCCCTGCTCGTTGGCGAGCATCTCGGCCATGGCCTCGGCGACTTCCTCGAGACTCTGATCGAGTGCCTCTCGACAGGTTTCGGCAAGGTGCCCCAGGTCGGCTTCGGCGGTGGCGCGAGCGATCTCCAGGGCGGTCGCGAGCGACCGGACGTCGTCCAGCCCGCGTCGGGCCTCGCGAGCACCTGTCTCGTGCTGGGCGAACGCGCCCTGCACGTGAACCACCCGCTCGTCGGCTTCGACGACGAGACGCTTCAGGTCGTCGAGCGCCGCGAGATCATCATCGATGGCTGCGCGCAGCGCGCCGACGGAGGACTCGAGGTGCGTGCGGCGGGCGATCGAGCCGTCCGCCTCGCTCCGGCGGGCGTTGACGCGCTGTCGCAAGTCGGCTGAGGCATCCTCGAGGCGGCCCACGTCCTGCGCGAGTGCGGACGCGCGCTCGACCAGTGCGGCGTGCGTGGCTCGAGACTCGGCCGCGCGGCGACCGATCGAGGCCTGCCGCTCGCGGCCGTCGAGCAACCGACGCTGTGCATCGGCGAGGTCGTCAGACAGCGACTGCTGTTCGACCTCGAGGTCCTCGATCGAGCGACGGGCTTCGGCCTCGCGCGATTCGAGCGTGCGTCGCTCTTCCTGGGCGCGCCGTCGCTCGTTGTCGATCAGCTCCATCCGTCGGGCGACCCGGTCGCGTTCGTCGGAGGCGCGGTTGACCTGGAGGTCGAAGCCGACGATGGCCTTCTCGTGCGCCACCTGCTCGGAGGTCAGGGCCGCGATTTCTGAGGCGATCCGCGCGATGACCGATTCGGCCGTGCCGAGGTCGCCGGCGTCACGCTCGATGTCCTGGTTGGCCTTCTGGATCTGGGTGCGCAGGCCCTTGATCTCGGCTTTGGTGTGCAGGATCTGGCGCGCATCGGCCTTGCCGCCACCCGAGACCAGCTTGGCGCCGCGGAAGACGTCGCCCTGCACCGTCACCACCGGGCCTGAGACATGGACGGCGACTGCGCGGGCCTGGGCCGGCGAATCGGCCAGCCAGGCGTCTCGCAGCACAGCGCGCACGTGAGGCGCCGCCGGGCCACTGACACGCACCACGTCGAGCAGCGAGCGCACGCCTGCCGGTAGCGGCGTCTCCATCTCGAGCGGCATCACATCGTCGGCCACCAGGAACCCGACGCGGCCGGCGTCGCGGTCGCGCACGAAGGCCAGGCCGGCCTGCACGGTGCCCATGTCGGGCACGACCACGTGCTGGACGAGTTCGCCCAGGCAGGCCGCGACCGCAGTCTCGTAGTCGGCGTCGACTTCCAGCGCGTCGGCAACCGAGCCGAGATGAGCGATGCCGCTCTCGGGCGACGCCAGCAGCAGTCGCGCGCCCTCGCCGTACTCTGCGCGAGCGGCATCGAGTTCTTCAAGCGACTGCAGCCGCGCCTGCAGTCCCGACACCTCACGCTCCCGCGAACGCAGATCGCGTTCGCGCCACTCGCGCTCGATGCGCGCCGTGCCCAGCGCGGCCTCGCTCGCAGTCCGCGCGCCGCGCACCTGCTCGAGCTCCGCGTGCGCCTGGCGCAACGCACCGCTGGCGCGCTCGCGTTCGGTGAGCGCGGCCTCCTGTTCGACACGGAGATCGTCACTCTCGACTTCGAACCGCCCGAGCTCCTGGGCGATGCGGTCGCGCGCCTCGATTGCCCGCTCGATGGCGTTGCGCAGCGTGTTGACCTGCGTCATGCCGGCATAGAGTTCGCCGCGCGCCTTCTCGACGGCCTGTTCGAGGACGGCGATCTCCGCCGCGGCACGCTGGACGGCCACGTCCTCGTCCCTGGCCCGCGCCGCGGCCTCGTCGCGCTCCGCGTCACCCTGCCGGCTGCTGGCACGACGGCTGTCGAGTTCCTGCTGCGCCGGGCCGATCCGCTCCTGCAGGCGGCCAATCTCCTCCTGCATGCCGACCAGCGCGAGGCCGATCGCCTGCACCTGCTGCAGGTCGAACTCCAGTTGCTGCTGGCGCAGGCCGCTCTCGAGTTCCTTGGCGTGCGCCGACTGGCGCGCGCCATTGGCAGCCGCATCAGCCTCGACCAGCTCGATCCGCAACCGCTCGAGTGCGGCTTCGACCTCGGCGACCCGACCGGCAAGGCCGGCTTCGTTGGCGCGCGCCTTCCCCAGGCGTTCCACGGCCGAGGCCATCGAGGACTGCAACGCCTGGTACTTCTGGCCGAACAGCAGCTTCTCCCACTGCCGGAGTTCCTCGCGCAGGGTGCGATACCGACGCGCCTTGGCCGCCTGCCGCTTCAGCGATCCACGCTGCTTCTCGAGCTCGAAGACGATGTCATCGACGCGCGTCAGGTTCTGCTGGGCCGCTTCGAGCTTCAACTCGGCCTGGCGACGCCGGGTCTTGTACTTGGTGACGCCAGCCGCCTCTTCGATCAGCTGCCGACGCTCGGTCGGCTTGGCGGCCAGGATCTGGCCGATCTTGCCCTGCTCGATGACGGCGTATCCCTTGACGCCGAGCCCCGCATCCATCAACAGGTCCTGCACGTCGCGCAGGCGCACGACGTGGCCGTCGATGAGGTACTCGCTCTCGCCCGATCGATAGAGCCGGCGCGACACTTCCACGTCGCGCGCAATCACGAGGTCGGCGGTGAGCGTCTCGACCGAATCCTCGAGCTCCTGGGCCACTGTCTTGCGCTGCGGGTGGTCCTCGAGTCCGACCCGAGAGATCACACCGCTCATCTTGAGCTTCACCTCGGCGGTATGGGTGGGCTTGCGGGCATCGCTGCCGGCGAAGATGACGTCTTCCATGCGCTCGCCGCGCAGACTCTTGGCGCTCTGCTCGCCGAGCACCCAGGTGATGGCGTCGACCACATTGCTCTTGCCGCAGCCATTGGGACCGACGATGGCCGTGACGCCGAGGTCGAAGGCCAGGTCGGCGCGGTCAGGGAAGCTCTTGAAGCCGTTGATTTCGATTCGATTGAGACGCATGTCGGAGCACGGTTCAGCCCGCCGCCTGGTCCACGAGGCGGAAGGGGCGGGACAGGGGGCGGAGTCTAGCAGGCAACTACTAATTGCGGCAAGCGACCCAGGCACCCACTAGATCCTGCGCAATGGGGCCCGGACGACGCTCGGTGACGAGAAGAGCCACCGGCGGGAACAGCCGGGGCCTCAGGGAGCCTGACGAGAGGCGGTCGTGCCGGCCTTCATGTGCGGCAGGCGAGCTGCCTCGCCGAACTGCTGCAGCGCGAACTGCGCCTGCGGGTCGCGGGCCACCAGGTTGCGGCGGGCCTCTTCCACGCCGAACAGGGCAAGGTCGATGTCGTACTGGATCATCGCGCGCACGAACTGGTTGTCGGCGGCGAAGGCCACGTCGTCCATCCGCACCTTGCGGGACTTGAGATAGGTCCGGAAGTCGGTCACCATCGCGTCGTCGACGCTGAAGCCGCGACTGACCGCCCGGGTCTGGCCGTTGCCTTTGATGCGGGTATCGCCCTCGGCGGTGTAGCGCGCCGCAAAGTCGGCGAAGACCTGCCGGGCCCACAGCGCGCGCCCGAAGCGACTCGGGTTGAACCCTTCGACCGGGCCGGCGATGTACTTGTCGGGCTGAATGCCGCCGCCGCCGTAGACCTTGCGACCGCCGTCGGTGAGCTTCAGGTTGGCCGGGTCGTGTGGTTCGTCCGCCTTCTGCTCGCGCAGCGAGTAGGTCAGATACTCGTCGAAGGTGCCATCCCACGGACGCTGGATGAGTCGACCGCTGGGCGTGAAATACCGCGCGGTGGTCAAGGCAAGTCCGGCGCCCTCGCTGACGCGGTACACCGACTGCACGAGCGCCTTGCCAAACGTCTTCTCGCCGACGATGAGGGCGCGATCGTGGTCCTGCAGCGCCCCGGCGACGATCTCGGACGCGCTGGCGCTGTTGCGGTTGACGAGTACCACGACCGGCATGGCGCCGAAGTCACCCGGCTCGGAAGCCCGGTAGTCCTGGTCGGAGTTGCGCGTGCGGCCTCGCGTGTACACGACCATGTCGCCCTTGGGCAGGAAGCGATCCGACACCTTGATGGCCTGGTCGAGCGGGCCGCCCGGATTGTCGCGCAGGTCGAGCAGCAGTCGCTTCATGCCCTTGGCGGTGAGGGTCTCGAGCGCCTCGCCGAGGTCACGATCGGTGGTTTCGGAGAAATCGTTCAGGCGGACGTAGCCCGTGTCGTCGCCGATCATGAACACGCCCTTGAGCGTGGGGATGTTCACTTCGTCGCGCTCGACCGACAGTTCGATTGGTTCGGTGTAGCCCTCGCGACGCAGGCTCACCTTGACCTGGGTGCCGCGCGGGCCGCGCAGCACTTTGACCGCCTGATCGCTGGTCCAGCCCTTGGTGTCCTGCCCTTCAATCCGCGCGATGACATCGCCCCGACGGATGCCCTTCTTGTATGCGGGCGAGCCTTCGAACAGCGACATGACGGTGATGTCGCCATCGATGGGCGAGATGCTGATGCCGAGGCCGTAGTAGCGGCCTTCCTGGCGCTCGCGCATCTGCGCATACGCGCGCGGGTCGAGGAAGCTCGAGTGCGGGTCCAGTGTCTGGAGCATGCCCGAGATAGCGCTGTAGACGAGCCGGTCAGCCTCGACGTCCTCGACATACTCCTGCTCGACGGCGGCCAGCGCGGCAGTGAAGACGCGGTAGCGATCGGTGAGCGGATCGGAGGTGGCCTGGGCGCGGCGGCCGAGCACGCCACCCACCAGCGCGGAGACGGCGACAGCGAACAGGACCGCCGGCAGCGCGCGGTTTTTCGGCATGTTCGCAGCGTACCACGCAGATTGGAGCGCACCAACCCAGCGACGGCGCCTCGCGTATGGTGATTGACCCTGCACCGACCGCGTCACATAATCGAAGACGGTCCAAGCACTACCCGGCTGATCAGGCTCGCTCTTCGGACCCTTTCAGGAGCACACGATGTTCGGTTCCCTCGGCATGCCGGAGTTGGTCATCATCTTCGTCATCGCCCTCATCGTCTTCGGCCCGCGCAAGCTGCCCGAACTCGGCAAGTCCCTTGGCAAGAGCCTGGCGGAGTTCAAGCGCGCCTCCGCTGAATTGCGCAACTCCCTCGAAGAAGAGATCCGCGTCGAAGAGGAGCGCGAGCGGCCAAGAGTCACGCCAACGCCCGTAGTCGCTGCGCCCGCCGCCGAGGCCACCCCGGTGGCCGGCCCTGTGGCAGACACCAGCGATCTGCAGGTCGAGGCACACGACTCCTGGGTCGATGAGCCGTATGACCGCGCGCAGGACGAAGCTCGGCCCGCCGTGGCCGAGACCACGCCGCGCGGCGCGGACCTGTAAGCGATCGCCCGGTCACCATCGCATGTCTCTCTCCCCGGTTCCCGCAGCACCGCAGCCCCGCCCGTTCGACGACGACGACGACGACGACGAGCACGAGGGGGTTGGCGGGAAGATGTCGTTTCTGGAGCACCTCGACGAGCTGAGGCAGCGCCTCATCAAGGCTCTGCTGGCCGTCTTGGTGGGTTTCATCGTCGGGGTGATTTTCATCGGCCCGATTTTCGACTTCATCATGAAACCGTTGCAGGCCATCCTGCCGGCCGGCGGCAAGCTCATCTATACCGACCCCACCGAGGCCTTCATGATCCAGATGAAGATGGCCGCGCTCGTGGGTCTGATGATCGCGCTGCCAGTGCTGCTCTGGCAGATCTGGGCGTTCATCGCGCCGGGCCTGTACGCGCACGAGAAGCGGTTCGCCATCCCCTTCGTGCTGATGTCGACGGTGTTCTTCGTCGGCGGCACGCTCTTCTCGCACTACGTGATCTTCCCGGCGATGTGGCGGTTTTTCGCCAGCTTCTCCACCGACACCGTGGAGTTTGCACCGCGAATCGAACCGGTCTTCTCGCTCTATGTCCGCATGGCCCTGGGGCTCGGAGCGGTGTTCGAAATGCCGACGCTCGTCATGTTCCTCGCCAGAGTCGGTATGGTCACCCCCCGCTTCCTGATCAAGCACACCAAGTACGCCATTCTCCTCATCTTCGTCGTCGCGGCCATCGTGACTCCCAGCCCGGACGTCGTCTCACAATTCCTGCTCGCGATGCCGATGTTCGTCTTGTACGCGTTCAGCATCTTCGTGGCATGGGTGTTCCAGAAGCGCACGCCGAAAGCCGTCGCGTAGACGGAATCGGGGTTGCGGACCGGCCCACGGCAGCGATGGCGACACTCTTGCAAGCGCTCGAGTGACAGATGACGTGCCGTATCGGGGCCGTCGCCATCGTCCGTAGATGCTTACGGATATGTTTGACGGACGCGGATCTGGCCGCTACCATGCGCACTAGCGCATTTTTAAGCAAGAGTTCAAGATTGTTCAGCTCACAGAATTTGAGGACATGCTCATGACACGCCTCTTCAGGGTAGGTCTCGCCGCCACGATGGGTCTGGCGATGGCCGCGCCTGCAGGGTTCGCCCAGCAGTCGGCGGCCGCCACATCCGCCCCCGACCCTGCCGCGAACCTGATGGTGACCGAAACCAGGCCAGCCGCAGCGACGTTCCAGGGCGACAGCGGTCTCTGGTTCGTGCCGCTCGGTGAAGTCCTGCCAGCGGGTCGCTGGTCGGCCAGCGCCTACTACACGAACTTCAACCGCCAGGAGGGATTCACCAATATCGCGTTCTTCCCGGTGACCTTCGGTTACGGCATCGGCGGTCGCGCGGAGTTGTTCGCGGCCCTCTCGACCGTCACCCGGATCGACCGTGACGTTCGGCCGATTTTCCTGCCAGGGAGTGAAGCGGGCGGTCCGGTCAACGGGTACCCGCTCGCGCGGCAGCCGTGGTCGGGCACCACGTTCGGCGACCTGTACGTCGGTGGCAAGGTGAACCTGCTCTCGCAGGCCAAGAATGCCCCGGTGGCGATGGCCTTGAAGGCGGTGGTCAAGCTGCCAACGGGATCGGCCGACAAGGGCACGAGCTCGGGTCAGGCTGACTTCTTCATCGACTACATCGTCAGCAAGGAAGTCAACGAGAAGTTCGACATCTCGGGCTATGCGGGCTACGCGGCACGCGCCGATGCCGAGCGCACGGACCAGAGCAACGGCATTCGCTACGGCGTCGGCCTCGGTGTGCCGTCACGCAGCCGGATCAAGCTCACGGCCGAGCTGTTTGGCGAGTCGTATTTCGACGACACGCTGACATCGAGCGGCCTCACCGCCTTCGACCTGTCCAGCAGTACCGGGACCTGGCCCATCCGCAGCCCGCTCGACGTCGCGCTCGGAGCCACGTACTTCAGCTCGAAAGGCTTCTTCATCGGTGGCGGCGCGGTCTACGCGCTCAAGCACGATTCGCGCAGCTCGCTCAACCCCCGCCAGACCGACGAGAGCTGGGATCGCGCGAGCCTTCAGTTCCGTATCGGCTACCACCCGGGTGTAGCGACAGCCTACATTGCGCCGCCTCCCCCACCGCCACCGCCGCCACCGGCGCCAGTGGCCGAGAACCGCCCACCGACCGTCAAGGCACGTTGCAACCCCTGCACGGTCGAGGTCGGCAAGAGCTCGACCATCACGGCCGACGCCATGGATCCGGACGGCGACCAGTTGAACTACAAGTGGTCATGCCCGGCAGGGACCATTGCGCAGCCGTCCAACCGCGAGACGCTGTGGACCGCGCCCGCCCAGGAAGGTCCCGTCCCGTGCACGGTGACGGTCACCGACGGCAAGGGTGGTTCGGTGAGCGACACCGTGACCATTCAGGTGGTCAAGCCGGCCATCAAGGACTACACGTTCGAGGACGTGCACTTCGACTTCGACCGCTACACGCTGCGTCCCGAAGCCACGCGCATCCTGGACGAGGCCATCAAGGCGCTGCAGGACAACCCGGAGCTGAAGCTCGAGGTCGAGGGCCACACCTGCAACATCGGCACGGCCGAGTACAACCTCGCACTCGGCGAGCGCCGCGCCTACTCCGTGCGTGACTACCTGGGTTCGCGCAACGTCGGCGCCGACCGGATCCGCACCGTGAGCTACGGTGAGGAACGGCCCAAGCACGACAACAGCCGCGAAGAAACGCGCCGGCTCAACCGTCGCGCGGCTCTCACGGTTCGCGTCACGCAGTAGCACCGCAACCGGCAAGACTCCAAAGGGCCCGACTGGCAACCGCCGGTCGGGCCCTTTGGCTTTTCGCGTCACTCCTCGAGGCCAAGTGGCTGAGCTGTCCCGGAGGCGCGATAGAATCGGCGCGCTCGTGCCTACCCGCCCAGGTCAGTCCAAGACGCTGCTCGATGACTTGTTGTCCGACCGGGATCCGGTCGCGGTCGAGGCGGCGATTGCTCGCCTCGCAATCATCGGCCGCCCAGCCTTGCGCCAGGTCCTCCTGCGGGTCCCCGCCACCGAGGTGCGACACCTGCCGTTGTTGCTGCGGGTGCTCGAGCGTATCGGGGACCCGGCGGCGATGCCGACCGTGCGTCCCTTACTGGGGCACGCCGCGCCAGACGTGGCTGGGGCCGCCGTCGATGCGATGGGAGCGCTGCTGGACGCACGCGACCCGGCGGTGGCCGCATCGGCGCTCGATGCGCTGACCGACACACTGCTTGATACCGCCCGGCACGCGCTCGTCCGCCTGCGTGCGTTCGAGGCCATCTCCACTGCCGGTGACCACTCCGCCACCTACGATGCCGACGTCGTCGAGCCCCTGCGGGCGCAGCTTCGGCGCGATGCGTCCCCCGCCATCCGGGCTGCGATGGCGCCCGTGGACAGCACCCCGGTCGAGCCGAGTCCGCTGTCGGGCGAGGCGCAGCTCGAAGCCGCGACCGACGACGCGCTGCCTGCCGATCCGGAGCAGATGCGGCACCTGCTGGCCGAGCACGGGCATGCTGCGCCCCTGACACAGCTGCATCGGGTCATTGAGCGCGTGCGGTCACACGAGTCGACGTTGCGGGATGGGCGGGCAGACGCCTGGCGGCTGATCCGAGCTGCCGCGCACCTCGCCCTGGCCAATCGGGGCAGCCGGGTGGCGGTGTACGACCTGCGCGAGACCCTCGCGGCGCTTGGCGCCCGGACGCCGGTGGGCATGCTCTCGGCGTTGCAACAGGTGGGCGATGCCTCGGTGCTCGAGGGCGTGGCGGATGCCTGGACCAGCGCCACCGACACCTGGTTCCGCGATCAGCTGGTCATCATCTTCCGCGACGTCGTGGCCCGGGAGGGGATTGGCAGGCGGCACGCCGCGATCAAGAAGATCGCGGCGCGTGCGCCGGCGACGTTTGCCGCGCTATGGCCCTAGCGGGGACGTCGGCGGCCGTCAGTACGCTTTGGCGAAGCAGGCCATCACCGTCGCGGGTCGGCCGGTGACAAAACAGGCTTTCCCTTCGGCTGACGGCGCCACGAACGGGTAGTTGCGGATGGTCGCCTGGGTCTCGGCCTTGACCTGGGCCTCGACGGTCGCGTCGTCACACCACGGCGCGTAGACGAGCCCGGGGCGTGCGCCCGCCATCAGCGTCTTGAACTCCTCGTAGTTCTCGGTGTAGTGCGAGCGCTCCTCGCGCACCTGCGTCGCCTTCTCGAACAACGACGCCTGGATGTCGGTGAGCCACCCCTGCACGTGCGCCACCAGGCCGTCCATCGCGACAAACGCCTTCTCGCGGGTGTCGCGGCGGGCGAGCACGACCTGCTGCTTCTCGATGTCCTTGGGCCCGATCTCGAGCCGTATCGGGACGCCACGCATTTCCCAGTCGGCGAACTTCCAGCCAGGCGTATACGCGTCGCGGTCGTCGAGCATCACGCGCACCCCGGCGGCCACGAGATCCCGCTTGATTGCCTGCGCGTGGGGCAGCACCGTCTCGCGCCAGTCGCCACGCGGGATGGGAACGATGACCACCTGGTACGGGGCGATGTTGGGCGGCAGGACCAGGCCGCTGTCGTCACCGTGCACCATGATCAGCCCGCCGATCAGCCGGGTGGATACGCCCCACGACGTGGTCCACGCATGCTGCTCGATCTTGTCCCGCCCCTGGAACTTGATCTCGAAGGCCTTGGCGAAATTCTGCCCGAGATTATGAGAGGTACCGGCCTGCAGCGCGCGGCCATCACCCATCAATGCCTCGATGGAGTAGGTCTTGGCGGCGCCGGCGAACTTCTCGGCGTCACTCTTCTGTCCTTCGATCACCGGCATGGCAAGCTCGGTCTCGACAAACTCCTTGTAGACGCCGAGGATCTTCAGCGTCTCCTCCTCGGCCTCGGCTTCGGTCTCGTGGACCGTGTGGCCTTCCTGCCAGAGGAATTCGGTGGTGCGCAGGAACGGGCGCGTGACCTTCTCCCAGCGCACGACGTTGGCCCACTGATTGATCAGAATGGGCAGGTCGCGCCAGGACTGTAGCCACTTGGCGTACATCGTCCCGATGATCACCTCCGAGGTCGGCCGAATCGCCAGCCGCTCCTCGAGCTTCTCTTTGCCACCGTGCGTGACCCACGCCACCTCCGGCGCGAAGCCCTCGACGTGCTCGGCCTCCTTCATCAGGAGGCTTTCGGGGATGAAGAGCGGGAAGTAGGCGTTGACGTGGCCGGTGGCCTTCAGGCGCGCGTCCAGCAGGAGCTGGATGCGCTCCCAGATCGCGTAGCCGTACGGGCGTATCGTCATGCAGCCCTTCAGGCCCGGCGTGTAGTCGGCCAGTTCCGCGCGCAACACGACGTCGAGGTACCACCGCGAGTAGTCCTCGGCCTGTGACGTGATGGCGGTGACAAACGCGTCACCCTTGCCGCCGCCCTTGCCCTGTTGCTGCCCCTTGCCCTGTTGCTGCTCGCTCATTGTCGTTTGTCAGTCCGCTGTGTGCTGCAGCGCGTCGCTGCAGTGATGGCCCCACGTCTGGTCGTGGCGCTCGGGGAAATCGGTTCGGAAATGGCCGCCACGGCTCTCTTCGCGGCGGAGCGCGGCGCGGCTCATCAGGTAGGCCACCGTCACGAGGCTGCGCAGCTGGGCTTGGACCAGCGACGTCGCCGGCGCCGTGGCATAGGATGCACGGGCGCGTGTGAACCATGCATCGGCCGCGCGCAATCCCTCCGGCGTCCGCACGAGCCCGAGATCGCGCCAGGCCCGCTCGCGGACGGTCTGCACATCGAGGTCGGGCGGAGCGGAGACACGGGCGACCGCGACGACAGGATCGCACGCGCGCAAGCGGGCCGGTCCCCATGCATCCCGTGCGCGCGGCGCTTCGCCGATGACGGCACCGGCCCGGGCGCCGAACACCAGCCCCTCGAGCAGCGAGTTGCTGGCAAGCCGGTTGGCCCCGTGCACGCCCGTGCAGGCGACTTCGCCGGCGGCATACAGGCCAGGCACCGACGTGCGGCCATCGAGGTCGGTGACCACGCCGCCCATGACGTAGTGGACCGCCGGACTGACCGGGACCGGGTCGTGCGCGAGGTCGAGCCCTGCCTCGCGGCAGGCTTCCGAGATCTGCGGAAACCGCAGGTGCACGTCGAGGTCGGTGAGGTGAGCCAGCGACAGGTAGACCGGCGCGCCGGTCCGCTGTCGCTCCCTGACGATGGCCCGAGCGACGCGGTCGCGCGGGGCGAGTTCAGCGGCCGGCTCGTAGCGGCTCATGAATGCCTCGCCCGACGCGTTGAGCAGCCACGCGCCTTCGCCCCGCAGGGCCTCCGAGAGCAGGAATCGTGGCCGCCCCGGCACGTCGAGCACCGTCGGGTGGAACTGGACGAACTCGAGGTCGGTTACCTCCGCGCCGACCTCGAACGCCATCGATATGCCGTCGCCTGTCGTGACGGTCGGGTTGGTGGTTTGCGCAAAGACCTGTCCGGCGCCGCCCGTGGCCAGCAGCGTGGCGTGGGCGTGCACCTCGTGCCGCCGATCCTGTCCGTCCCGGTACGCCGCGCCGACGCACCGGCCGTCGCCATGGAGCAATTCGGTGGCAATCGCATGGTCGATGATGGTGATCGCCGACAGCGCCGCCACCTGTTCGTGCAGCACCCGGCTGATCTCACGCCCGGTGGCATCTTCGGCGTGCAGGACCCGACGCACGCTGTGGGCCGCCTCACGGGTCGGCGAGGGCCGGCCGTCGGCCTGGCGCTCGAAGCGGGCACCCCAGTCCAGCAGCTCGGAGACGTAGGCAGGTCCTTGCTCGACGAGCGCGCGCACCGCGGCAGGCTCGCACAAGCCATCGCCAGCCGCCATCGTGTCCTGGAAGTGCAGGTTGGGCGAGTCGTCCTCGCCCATCGCCACGGCGATACCGCCCTGCGCCCAGCCGGTGCTGCCTTGTTCGGGCTCGCCCTTGGTGAGAATGCAGACACGCCCCCGATGTGCGAGCGACAGGGCCGCGCGGAGCGCAGCAATGCCGCTGCCGAGTACCAGGAAATCGGGCTGCGTGGTCACCAGTACGGAGTCGGCTCCTGCCCGCCGGATCGGTCGGGCACGTTCGAGTAGCAAGCGCGAGGCGGCCGCAACGCGGACGCGACCCGTAGGCCCCCGGGACCCTGCTATCCTACCACCCGCTTTGCGCCGATTTGTTCGGCCCTTTCCACACATGACCCCTCACGCTCTCGAGGTCCATACCCGGTCCGCCCTCGTCTCGCGCATCCTGATCGCGCCCGGCCTGCTCTCGTCACTCGGCACCGCCATCGATGACGCGTGTCCCGATGCTTCGAGGCTGGTGGTGGTGTCGAGCCCGGCAGTCTGGTCTCTGCATGGGGCGACGGTGCTCCGTGGCATGGGGCTGAACGCCGGACATCAACACGAGCCGATTCTGGTCAACGATGGCGAGAAGGCCAAGACCATGGCCACGCTCGGGAAGGTGCATGACGGGCTGGTCGCGCGCGGCATCGACCGCAAAGCGGTGCTGGTGGCCGTGGGCGGCGGGGTCATCGGCGACATGGCCGGTTTTGCCGCTGCCAGTTACCTGCGCGGCATCCGCCTGGTCCACGTCCCCACCACCGTGGTCGCCCAGACCGATAGTGCGATTGGCGGCAAGGTGGGCGTCAATCACCGTCTCGGCAAGAACCTGCTCGGGGCGTTCCACCAGCCGGCGCTGGTGGCCGTGGATCCAACCGTGCTCGCCACGCTTAGTCGCCGTGAACTCAGAGCGGGCTTGTACGAAGTGGTCAAGTACGGCGTGATCGCGTCGGCGCCGCTGTTTGAGCGCTGCGCCAGCCAGATGGACGCGCTGCTGCAGGGGACGCCGGCAGCGCTCCTGCCGGTGATCGCCGAATGCTGCGCCATCAAGGCCGACGTGGTGACCAAGGACGAGCGCGAGGACGGGCTGCGACGGATCCTGAACTTCGGGCACACCATCGGGCATGCCCTCGAGGCCGTGACCAACTACCGGTTGCTACGGCATGGGGAAGCGGTGGCCTACGGCATGAAGGCCGCGTCGGCCATTGCGGTGGCGCGCGGCACCTTCCCCGCGGCAGACCATGCAGCCCTGATCCGTGTGCTCGACCACATGGGCCCGCTGCCGTCGATCGCCTCGCTCGACGCTGACGCGATTCTCGCCGCGACGCGTCGCGACAAGAAGGTGGTCGCAGGCACACTGCACTTCGTCCTGCCCACCCGTATCGGCGAGACCACCATCGCCACCGACGTGGACGAGACTCAGGTGCGGCTCGGGATGGCCGAGATCGGGATTGGCTAGCTCGCCTTCGGGGACAGCTTGAAATCGCGGATGCGCGCGAGCAGGAAACGCGACGGAATCTGCAGGGCGGCGGCGGCCCTGCCGTAATCCCAACGCGCATCGTCGAGCGCCTGCTGAATCTTGCGGCGCTCCACTTCCATCAACACCCGACGCGAGACCTCCGCGAGTGGACCGGAGAGGTCGACCGCTTCCCACGGGTCTGGCGGTGGCGCGGGCGGGCGGGCGATGTCGGCGCCAAGATGCAGGTGTTGCGGATGGACCGTGTCGCCCTCGGCGAGAATCACCGCACGCTCGATGCAGTTCTGCAGTTCGCGGACGTTCCCTGGCCAGGCGTGCCCCGCCAGCGCCGCTGCGGCCGAGGACGAGAGATGAGGCGGCCGCTTGTTCTGCTCGCGGGCGAAGCGCTCGACGAAATGGCTGGTCAGCAATGCCACGTCCGACGCGCGATGCCGCAGGGGCGGGATGGTGATCGGGAACACCGACAGGCGGAAGAACAGGTCCTCGCGGAACGTGCGCGCGGCCACCGCCGCCCGCAGGTCGCGATTGCTGGCCGCGACAAGGCGGATGTCCACGTGCAGGGTGGTGTTACTGCCGACGCGCTCGAAGCTGCGCTCCTCGATCACCCGCAGCACCTTGGCCTGCAGATTGACCGGCATCTCGCCGATCTCGTCGAGAAACAGCGTGCCGCCATGCGCGATCTCGAACTTGCCCGGCTTGCGCGCGTTGGCGCCGGTGAACGCGCCCTTCTCATGACCGAACAGCTCGGTCTCGAGCAGGGTCTCGGGGATGGC
>Ga0136633_1001218_pt1 | contig 19113 bp, 15 predicted proteins | sample AntDrymeUQ832206_2_FD_105494 | JGI IMG/M metagenome (GOLD analysis project Ga0136633, IMG submission 105494) | Polar desert sand microbial communities from Dry Valleys, Antarctica - metaG UQ83 (22.06) | ecosystem: Environmental > Terrestrial > Soil > Desert | place: Antarctica: Dry Valley...
AGCAGGGCCAGTTGCGGTTCGCCTTCGCGCTCGACGCGATCAAGCGTTCGCGTTTGCACATCAGCGCCAGGCTGCTGATCCTCGCGAGGCGGGTATGACACTCATGCCATTCCGTCGATCGCACCTACGTCAGCCCTCGTGGTTTACCTCGGTGCCTCTCAACTGCATGTCTCAACTCTTCTCGCAGCACCGTGCGCTGTGGATGGTGCTGGCACTCGCCGTGCCAACCGCCGCGTCGGCCCAGGCACCGCTTCCCGACCTGAGTCTGGAAGAACTGATGGCGCTGGACGCGGGCCAGGTGTTCGGCGCGTCGGAACGCCTGCAGCCGGTCACCGAAGCGCCGGCCTCGGTGTCGTTCATCACCGCCGACGAGATCGCCCGTTACGGCTATCGCACGCTGGCCGACATCCTGCGCGGGGTGCGCGGCATGTACGTCAGTGACGACCGCAACTTCAGTCTGGTGGGCGTCCGCGGCTTCGGTACGCCAGGCGATTACAACAGCCGGATCCTGCTGCTGGTCAACGGCCATCGCGTCAACGACAACGTCTTCGGCCAGGCCGAGGTGGGCGCCGAGTTCGGCATGGATCCGGCCACCTTCGAGCGCGTCGAGATCATCCGCGGGCCCGCCTCCTCGATCTACGGCGACAGCGCCTTCTTCGCGGTCGTCAACGTGATCACCAAGACCGGCGCCTCCATGGACGGGAGCACGCTGATGGTGGAGGCCGGCACGCTCGGCACGCGCAGAGCGCGCGGGACGTTCGGCCGGGTATTTGCCAACGGCATCGATGCCGCCGCCAGCGCGACCTATGAGCAGAGCACCGGTGTGGGGCGCCTGTACTTCCCGGTCTTCGACGCCCCGCAGACCAACTTCGGCGTCGCCGAGAATCTCGACGGCGAACGCCTGAGCCAGTTCTACGGTAAGCTCGGCTACAAATCCTTGACTCTGACGGCTGCCTACGGAACCCGCCGGCGCACCGTGCCGACTGCCTCGTTCGAAACCGTCTTCAACGAGCAGGACAACCCGGAGCAGACCACCGACCGGCACACGCTGCTGGACGCCGAATACGTACGCATGATCGGCGAGACGCGTCTGGCGCTGCGGGCCTCCTTCGATCGCTTCACCTACGACGGCCGGTTCCCGTTCGCTGCCGAGGTGCCGGGCGATCCCTCCCGCATCGGTGCACCCAGCGTCAACGGGGTCCGCTGGACCGGCGGGGTCCGTGCGACACGCCCCCTCGGCAGGCGGCAGACGCTGACGGCCGGCGTCGAGTTCATCGACAACGTGCACCAGGATCAGCTCTCGCAGTACCTCAATCCGCCGGAAGTATTCCTCGACCTGGATCGGCGCTCGCAGCAGACCGCGCTCTACCTGCAGGACGAAGTGAAGTTCACGCATTGGCTGATCGGCACCTTCGGCGTGCGCTACGACGGCTACGAGCAGTTCAACCGGGTGACGCCGAGGGCTGCGCTGATTGCCATGCCGTCGCCAACGCAGTCATACAAGTACCTGTACGGCAAAGCCTTCCGTGCTCCGAACGCGTACGAGCTGAACGAGCCCTACTTCGGCTCGAGCGTCCGGTCTCTCGAGCCAGAGACGATCGATACCCACGAGGTGGTCTGGGAGCGCTATACCGGTGACTGGTTGCGGACGTCGGCCTCGGCCTACTGGTATCGCGCCGACCGGCTGATCGTCCTGGCACCGAGCAGCTCGACGGAGGGTTTCTACCCGGTCACTTTCGTGAACCAGGGGGAAGTGCGCGCCCGCGGACTCGAGTTCGAGGCGCAGGCGCGACTGTGGCGCGGCTGGCAGGCCGCAGGCAGCTACGCGCTGCAGCAGGCCGTCGACCAGGACACCGACGCCGATTTGCCCAACTCGCCGCGCAACATGATCAAGGGACGGCTCAGCCTGCCCGCCTTCACGGCCAAGTCGTATCTGGCCATCGAGGGGCTCTTCATCGGCCAGCGACGCACGCTCTACGGCGACCCCACCGGAGCGGCGTTCACGACCAACGTGACACTCACGCAGCCGCTCGGCACTTCCTGGGAAGTGGTCGGCACGGTTCGCAACCTCTTCGACGTCGATTACAGTGACCCCGCGAGTTCGCAGCATCTGCAGGACACGATTCCTCAGAACGGTCGCACCGCACGCATCGGGCTGCGATGGACGTTCCGGGGCAAGTAGTCGCCGCGGACTCCGCTGTCGTTGCGCCCGCGGGCGCGACGACGGCGTTCCGCGCACTCGAGATCGACCACGACGAGTCCCTGCTGGATCAGAGCTACCGCCTGCGATACCAGGTGTATTGCATCGAGCGCGGCTTCCTCTCGCCGACGTTCTTTCCCGACGGCCGGGAGGTGGACGTCTTCGACAAGCACGCGGTGCACCTCGGCGTGCTCGACGCCAGAAATCGGCTCGTTGCGACCGCGCGCCTCGTGCGCCGCACCGACGACGGTCTGCCGATGTACGGCCACTGCAGCCTGCTCGTGCGCGAGCCGGTGCTCGCGGACTTCCTGGCCCCGCTGGTCGAGATCTCGCGACTGGCCGTGAGCCGGCAATACAACCGCCGCAAACGCGATCAGCATTACAGCCTCGAGGGCGGCCACTGCCGTGACGTCGGCAGGGAGCGGCGCGAAGGCGGCGAGATCGTGATGACGCTTTATCGGGCGATCTACCAGGCATCCAAGCGGCATGGCTTCACCCACTGGCTCGCCGCCACGGAGCTATCGTTGCAGCGCCTGTTGGCCCGCTATCGACTCCCGTTCACGCAGGTCGGGCCAGCGACCGACTACTACGGCATGGTGGCGCCGTACCTGCTCGACCTGTCGGTCCTGGACCGCGAGGTGCTCGCCGGCCAGGTCCCGGCCATCCGCGACTGGCTCGTCGGCCTCGAGCCCCAGTTTCACCCGAGTCACAACGATGAGTGAGCGCACGATCCCCGCCCCACCAGCCGGCGACGCTGCGGTCGAGTCAGACCTGCTCGCCACCTTCCGCACGGTGGCGGCCACCATGCCGTGGTACCGCGCCCTCCTCGCCGAGCAGGGCGTGGCGGCCGAGTCCATTCAGGACATGGCCGACTTCAGCCGGTATTGCCCGCTGCTCACCAAACGCAACACGTTCGACCGTTTCACGATCGCCGAGCTGGCCGCCACCACCTCGCTGCAACAGCTGGCCAGTGTCCTCACCAGTTCCGGCCACGGCGGCAGGTTCTCGTTCGGCCTCAACACCCGCGAGCAGGAGCAGGCTGGGGCCGGGGCCATCGATGCCGCGCTGGACGCCGCCTTTGCAGTCGGCCAGCGACCCACGCTCGCGCTCAACTGCCTGCCGATGGGGGTCACGTTCGGCTCGCGCTGCATGACCGTGGCGACCACCAGCGTGCGCGAGGACATGGCCGTGGCCCTGCTCGAGGCGTTCGGCCACGCGTACGACCAGGTGCTGATCGTCGCCGATCCGCTATTCCTGAAACGGCTGGTCGACTACGCGCGCGCTCGTGGCCTCGACTGGCGTCGGCATCGGCTACAGGTGGTGGTCGGCGAGGAAGTGTTCGGCGAACATTTCCGTAGCTACATCGCGCAGCGACTCGGACTGGACCTGGCCGCGCCCGACGGCTCGTGGTTGATGTCATCGTTTGGCGTGGGCGAGCTGGGCCTGCACCTGTGCTACGAGACGCGGGCCACCGTGGCGCTGCGCCGGATGATGCGCGCGGACCCGACGCTGGCCGGCACCCTGGCGTGCACCGCGTCGTCGGCCGACGGCATCCCCATGCTGTTCACCTATGACCCTCGCCGGATCCATCTGGAGATCGAGGCGCCCGCTGCCGACGGCTACGGACGGCTGACCGTGTCGATGCTCGATGCCGGGTTGCCCATCCCACTGCTGCGCTATCAGACCGGCGACATCGCCCGCGTGCTCGACACGGAGGCCGTCGCCGACGCCCTGCACGACAGACGACTCGCGCTGCCGTCCGACCTGCCGCGCCACCTGATCGCCCTGCGCGGCCGCGAGCGCGAGGCGCTGCCCAACGGCGCGCATGTGTCCACGTACAAGGACGCCGTGTATGCCGATCATGACGTCGCCGACCGACTGACGGGAGCCGTGCGGCTGACCTTCGAGGCCGACGCGTGCACGATGCACGTGCAGCTCGTCCCTGGTACCCGTGACGACCTGGCCATCAGCGCCACGTTGCGCGACCACCTGCCGGCCGCGGCGCGGCCGGTCCGCGTCGAGGTCTGGCCGTACGAGCAGTTCCCGTTCGGGATGACCCTGGACTACGAGCGCAAGTTCGTCGGTTACCAGCCGCGCTGACCGACGTCGCCCGCCCATCGTCGGCGGGCGGCGGCACCCTGGCGTGGCGCCTCGAGCCACCGCAGGGGTTACTCTCTTACCCATGAATCGGGTCCTGGTGCTGGGCGCCAGCGTGGTCTGGCTGGCGACGGCTCTGCTTCGCGCGCAATCGTCCACGGGCCCCGCACCGCCGCCGGACCGTCCCCCTGTCGCAGCCAGGCAGGCCGGGGCCACAGGCCGTATCGACTACGCCTCGCAGATCGAGCCCGTCCTGGCCCAGTTCTGCCAGGACTGCCACGACGGCGAAACGCGCAAGGGTGGACTCTCGCTGGCCACCTACGACGACCTCCTCGAAGGTGGGCGCAGCGGCGCGGCGATCCGTCCCGGCCAGAGCGCCAGGAGCCTGATCGTCGACAGACTGACAGGCGTGGTCGAGCCCTCGATGCCCAAGGACGAGGACGCCCTCGACCCCGCGCGCATCGCCCTCATCCGCGCCTGGATCGACGAGGGCGCGCGGGCCACCCCGACCTCGCCGCCCGCCCCCCAACCGTGGGACGCGCCCTTCACACTGACGCGCACCGCGATGCCCGCGACGACCTGGAGGACGTGGGCGGCCCCTGCCGATCGGATCGTCGCGCAGTACCTGGCGCGCCTCGACCGGAAAGCGACACCGCCCGGCCTCGTCTCCGATGCCATCTTCGCGCGCCGCGCCTACCTGGATGTCTGGGGTCTGCTGCCGCAACCGGCTGCCCTGCACGCCTTCGTGGCCGACCGGCGGCCGGACAAGCGGGCCCGCCTGGTGCAGACGCTGCTTGCCGACCGCGGCGCCTACGCCGAACACTGGATGACGCTGTGGAACGACCTGCTGCGCAACGAGGACGGCGTCAGCTACTTCTCCGAGACCGACGGCCGCAAGAGCATCACGCCGTGGCTGCTCGACTCGTTGCAGCAGAACCGCCCGTACGACGAGTTCGTCACGGCGCTGTTGAATCCTTCTCGACCTGACGACCCGGTGGGGTTCCTGACCGGTGTCAACTGGCGCGGCGAGACGAGTGCCGCGGTGACGCCGTGGATGCAAGCCTCGCAGAACACGGCGCAGGTCTTCCTCGGCGTGAACATGAAGTGCAATGCCTGCCACGACAGCTTCGTCAGCCGCTGGAAGCTGAAGGACGCGTACGGCCTGGCCGCCTTCTTCTCTCCCGAGCCGACGCTGCAGCTGTATCGCTGCGACGTCGCGCGCGACGAGCACACCGGGCCGTTGTTCCCCTTCCCCGACCTGCAGGCGGCGCCACGCAGCGACGCCGTCGAGGATCGACGGGCCGCCGCGGCCCGTCTGTTCACCGACCCTCGCAACGGACGGATGCCCAGGACCATCGTCAATCGGGTCTGGGAGCGGTTGCTGGGCCGAGGCATCGTCGCCAGCTCCGATGAGATGGACACCCGCCCCTGGAGTCCCGAGCTGCTGGACTGGCTGGCCGCCGACTTCGTGGACCACGGCTACGACCTGCAGCACCTGATTGCCACGATCATGACGTCGCGTCCCTATCAGATGCCGGCGGTGTCTCGCACCGCAGAGCCGTCAGCACGCGGTTACGTGTTTGCCGGCCCGGAGGTGCGACGCCTGACCGCCGAGCAGTTCGCCGACGCGGTTGGCTCGATCACCGGCGAGTGGAACACCTGGCCCGGTCCGCCGGCGCCGCGCCCCGCTGCCGGGGCCGCGCCGGGCGGCACGGCGGCGTCGGTCTCCTCGGCGGCACCTGCGATGCGACTGGATTCCGATCCCGTCTCGGTGGGCGTCCCTGCCCGGGAGTGGCGCACGGCGTCGAGCACCCTGACGCGCGCCCTGGGCCGCCCGATCCGCGACCAGGTGATATCGGTGCGACCCGATGATGCGACGACGCCGCAGGCACTGGAGCTGGTCAACGGCGAGCTGCTGACGCAGCGGCTGGCGCGCGGCGCGCGCCGCTTGACCGGTGACGCGCCCGCCGACGTGTACAGCCGCTTCAACGCGGCCATCGCCGGCCGCGCCCCCAAGGCTCGCGGCTTCGACCTGGACATCACATCGTCGACCACGCTGTGGCTGGTCGTGCGCGACACCGGGTCCAACGCACCCGATCGCGTGCGCCCGGTGTGGGTCGATGCCGTGCTCATCGATGCGGCGGGGGTCGAGACGCCACTGTCCTCGCTGGTGCCAGAGGCCGGGAGTCAGCCGCCGGGCCACGCCGAGGCGGGCGTCATGCCGGTCGCCAATCCGTCGGTGGTGCGCTACGACCTGGCCGGCAAGACATTTGTTCGCTTCAAGGGCGCCGTCGACATCGCCAACCCACGGAGCGAGGTCGGATCGACGCTGAATCCGGCGGTCCGCTTCTTCGTCTTCGACACGGCGCCCGACCTGGACCGCCTGGTGCCACCGGGCCGTGACGTGCCGTTGCCGGCGTTAGCCCGCCCAGCCGGCCCCGCGGCGCTGGTCGACCGGATATTCTGGCAGGCGTTGGCCCGTGCGCCCTCGCCGGCCGAGCGAGCCATCGCCCTCCGCGCGGTGGCCGACCCGTCCCGCCCCGGCGGGCTGGCGGCGAGCGGCGTGGCCGACCTGCTGTGGTCGCTGCTGATGAAACCTGAATTTCAGCTGATCTACTGACGCACCATGGCCGACCACGCCCACGACCACCCCACTCGTGACACCGACGCCGCCCTCGATCCCACGCTGCAGACACTGACGCGCGACGAGAGGCGCATCTACGGACGGGTGCACCGCAGGGGATTTCTCGGGGCCACCGCTGCCGCAACGCTGGCGGCGCTGCACGGCCGCGAACCCGTGCTGGCCAGCGCGCAGGCCGCGCCGTCGACGCGCCGCGGCAGCGCCGACGCGGTCATCGTGCTGTGGATGGCCGGCGGCATGGCACAGACCGAGACCTTCGACCCCAAGCGCTACACGCCGTACGCGCCGGGGGTGCCGATCAGCGACGTGCTGAGTTCGTTTCCGACGATCGACACCGCCGTCGATCACATCAAGTTCACCAAGGGACTCGAGCAGATCGGCAGCGTCATCGACCGCGGCACGGTGATTCGGACCTTCCAGGCCGCCGACCTCGGCTTCATCCTGCACTCCCGGCACCAGTACCACTGGCACACCGGCTACGTGCCGCCGCAGCCGATGGCGATGCCGCACATCGGCGCCATCGTCTCGCGGACGCTGGGCCCGCGCGTCCCGGACATGCCGGCCTTCATCGCGATCGGCCAGACCGTCGAGGGCGCGGGCGAGATCGGCACGCTCAAGGCCTTTCACACCGCGGGGTTCCTCGGGACCGAGCACGGACCCTTCCTCATCGTCGATCCGCAAGAGGCGGCCTCGGCCGTGCGCCCACCGAAGGACATGGGCACGGCGCGCTTCCACAGTCGGCGACAGCTGTTCGAGCAGCTGCTGGCACAGGAGCCGGTCCACCAGTACGGCAGCGACTTCCAGCGCCAGTCCCTGGTGCGCGCGCTCGAGGGTGCCGACCGCCTGCTGCGCTCGCCCTCGGCCCGCGCCTTCGACCTCGCCCTGGAGCCGGAGGCCTCCTACCGGACCTACGACACCGGCCGCTTCGGGCGGGGCTGCCTGCTGGCGCGGCGCCTCGTCGAGGCCGGCGCGCGCTACGTGGAGGTGACCTCGGAGTACATCCCCTTTGTCAACTGGGACAGCCACGAGCATGGACACTCGCGCGCCGAGGCGATGAAGGCGCTGATCGATGCGCCGATCGCCCAGTTGATCCGAGACCTCGAGGCACGCGGCCTGCTCGATCGCACGCTGGTGGTGCTAGCCAGCGAGTTCGGCCGCGACGCCGTCACCGAAGGCAAGGTCGGCAAGGAAGTGAAGGACCAGGCGATCAACATCCCGAACGTGATGACCGATCCGCGCCACTACGGGATGCATCGCCACTTCACCGCAGCCGGCTCGGTGCTGATGTTCGGCGGCGGCGTCAAGAAGGGCTTCCTCTACGGCAAGACGGCCGAGGAGCGCCCCTGCACGACCCTGGAGCACCCCGTGCCAGTCGAGCACCTGCACGCCTCGATCTTCCACGCGCTCGGCATCCCGCCAGACACGGCCTACACGGTCGAGCGACGGCCGGTGTACGTCACCAAGGACGGGATCGGCAAACCGATACGCGCGCTGTTTGCATAGGCGGTGACGCTCGCGCGGCGGAGACCTGTGGCAGGTCTGGCGACCCGGCGACCACTGCCTGCTGACGCTGGCCAGAGAGCCCGGCGCCGATCTGAGGGCCGTGCCGCATCGAAACTCAAGGCTCAGATCGACATGACCTCAGACCCGCGGTTGGTATCCGAATTCTTCCCACGCGCGTCGCGCTACCACCCAGACTGGATGGCCGCGACCGCCAGCGGTGGCGCGAACGCCTTGTGGCTCACTGAATGGCTGGCATCCGCCCTGCAGTTGCGGCCCGGCATGCGCGTGCTCGATCTCGGCTGCGGCTTGGCCGCCTCGTCGATCTTCCTGCACCGGGAATACGGCGTGCAGGTGTGGGCGACGGACCTCTGGTTCGATGCCGCGCAGAACCTGCAGCGCGTTCGGGATGCCGGCGTGGAGGGCGGCGTCACACCAGTCCACGCCGATGCGAGAGCCTTGCCGTTCGAGCTCGACTTCTTCGACGCGATCGTGTCAATCGATGCGTTCGTCTACTTCGGCACCGACGATCTCTATCTGAGTTACCTTGCGCGCTTCGTCAAACCGCGAGGGCAGCTCGCCATCGCCGGTGCGGCCCTGATGCACGAGATCGATGACGCCATTCCGCAGCATCTTCGCGCCTGGTGGACGCCTGACGTCTGGTGCCTGCACTCAGCGGCGTGGTGGCGGCGGCACTGGCAGCGCACCGGCATCGTCGACGTCGAGGTCGCTGACAGCATGCCGGACGGCTGGCAGCGATGGCTCGAGTGGCACCGCGTCGTCGCGCCCGACAACGCGATCGAAATAGCGGCCCTCGAAGCGGACCGCGGTCGTCACCTCGGCTACGTCCGTGTCGTCGGCCGCCGCAACGGCGACGTGGCGTTGGGTGATCACACTGTCTCGGTGCACACCGAATACACGCGCCAGCCCCTGCTACGAGGTGAGCCCTGAGCTGACGTCCGTGGGTCTGGACGGTCCGCCAGCGCCAACGGGCCGGTCGCCGACGCCTGTCATCGTCCCGTCATGTAGTGGCGGGCATCGTAGGGAGCAGTCCCTTCCGGACCGCACATCTCATGACCCGACTCAACGTCTGCGTTGCCTTCCTCCTCCTGCTGGCGTCCTCGGCCGCGGCGCAACCCTCTCCTGCCACGTCAGGGGTGGCCGCGGTTGCGCCAGCGCCGGTACTCGGGCCTGCGGTTGCCGGTGTCCCAGGGACATCAGCGCCCGAGACGCCGCTGCCTTCGTTCGGCTCGCTGTTCCGGGACCTCGGCTCCGACGTCCGGCATCTGCCCACGTGGCAGCACGGGGCCATCCTGGGGATTGCCGGCGCAGCAAGCCTGGCCGTGCATGGCGAGGACGGCGACATCACCCGCCGCGCCGCGCACGCGCCCGCCCTCGACATGGTGTTCGAGTCGGGCGATGTGCTCGGCTCCGGGGCCCTGCACGGCGGCCTGGCGGCGGCCACGTTTGCTCTCGGACACGCGCTCGGCAACATCGAACTGGCGACCGTCGGCGCAGACCTGGCGCGCGCCCAGTTGCTGACCGCCGTCATGACGCAGGGCCTCAAGTTGTCGGTCAATCGCCATCGCCCTGATGGCACGCGCTTCTCCTTCCCCTCGGGTCATGCCTCGGCGACCTTTGCCACCGCCACCGTGCTGCAACGGCACTACGGCTGGAAGGTTGGCGTGCCGGCGTACGGCATGGCCGCCTATGTTGGGGCGTCGCGCCTGCAGGAGAACCGGCACTACATGAGCGACGTGATCTTCGGGGCGGCACTGGGTGCGATCGGCGGACGCGCGGTCACCGTCGGACACGGCACATCGACATTCGCGCTCACGCCGATTGCCGGTCCGCACGGCAGCGGTGTGGGGCTCACGCTCATCGGCGCACGATAGGCGGATGAGGAGGCCGTGCCGAGGCCATCACGCCAGCGTCAGCAGGGCGCCGACCACCATCAGGACCACTCCCACCACCGCCGGCCACCGCACCGGCTCGCCGAGGACGATGACGGCCAGGAGCACGGTCAGCGGCAGGCTGAGCTTGTCGATCGGCGCAACCCAGGCCGCAGGTGCCATCTTCAGCGCATGGAAGTAGGCCAGCCACGAGATGCCGGTCGCGACGCCCGAGAGTGCCAGGAACGTGATCGACCGCGGTGACAGCGTCGCGATCGCCGACTGTTGCCCCTGCGCGACCACGATGGCCCATGCAAAGACGACCACGACCACGGTGCGCAACGCCGTGGCCAGGGTCGAGGGCACCTGCTCGACACCGAGCTTGGCCAGGATGGCCGTGGCAGCCGCGGCCACGGCGGACAACAACGCGTAAGCAATCCAGGACATCACGGCTCCGTCCCGGGTCGCCCGGGTGAGTGGGGCGTTGTGCGCTACGTCGTCCAGCCGCCGTCGATGACGTGGATGGCGCCGGTGGTGAAGGCCGACTCATCGGAGCCGAGAAAGACGGCCAGCTGGGCGATCTCGGCCGGTGTTCCCAGCCGCCCCATCGGCTGCCTGGCCTGGAACGCGGCCAGTACCTCGGCTTCATCCTGGCCACTGGCTGCCGCCTGCGCGCGGATCCGGTCGCGCAGCGAGGGCGACTCCACCGTTCCCGGGCAAATCGCGTTGCAGCGGATGCCCCTGCCGACAAAATCGGCGGCCACCGACTTGGTGAGGCCGACCACCGATGCCTTGCTGGCACCGTACGCACAACGATTGGGCACGCCGGTGACACTGGAGGCCACCGACGACATGTTGATGATCGACCCGCGCCCCTGCGCGAGCATGCCGGGGATGAAGGCGCGGATCATGCGGAACTGCGCCTTGGCATTGACCTCGAACGCGCGCTCCCAGTCAGCGTCGGAACACTCCAGGATGGTGCCCGCATGCACGGTGCCCGCGCAGTTGAAGAGCACGTCGATGGCGCCCACTGCCTCGACCAGCGAGGCGATCTGTGCGCCGTCGGTGACGTCCAGCGTGCGCAGGTCGCACCCAGCGAGGCCGTTCAGCGCCTCGCCGTTGACGTCGGTGGCGATGACGTGCGCACCTTCACGGATATAGGCCTCCGCGCTCGCCCGTCCGATGCCCTGTGCCGCCGCAGTGATCAGGGCCCGCTTCCCAGCCAGTCGTCCCGCCACGATTGCCTCTTCTGCCGGCCGGCGTGGCCGCACAGCGCATTATCGCAAGCCGGCGCACGATGTCACGGCTTGGGGATTCGCAGCGTGGCGCTGATCATCGCGCTGCCGCTCGCCGCATAGAGCAGGGAGAGCGGATGCCACCAGGCCGGGCCGATGCGGTACACCCCGAGCCACAGGGACTGATCGGTGCGGCCGGTCCAGAGCGCCACGGCGAGGATGGCGACGATCACGACGCTGGTGGGAATCGGCGTGCCTTCGAAGTACTTCACCTTGCCGGTGTGCGCATCGGCGAGTGCGTCGGACGTGACGTTGAACCGCGCCAGACGGCTGACGCCACAGACGACGAAGTAGGTGAGGATGAGGATGTCCCATCCACCGCGCAGGCCGAGCGTGTACCCGAGCACGGCAGGCGCGACACCGAAGGAGATGACGTCGGCCAGCGAGTCGAGGTCGGCGCCGAGCCTGGACTGCCGCGACCGGTCGAGACGCGCGACGTAGCCATCGAGCACGTCGCACACCAGCGCCAGCGGCAGGAGCAGGATGGCGGTCCACAGGTGGCGTACCTGTTGTGCGGCCAGGTGCTCCAGGCACAGGAAGATGGCGATGGTGCCGCACGCGGCGTTGCCGATCGTCAGCAGATCCGCGGGGGTGTACGACCGCAGCAACGACATGTGGCGCGGGGCGGCGGCAGGCATGGCGTGCATGGTACACAACGTGACGCACGCGAGCTCGGCCATTCCGCTATAGTGGCGCCGGAGACTCACGGTGCACGCGTTCCCCCTGCTCGCGCTCTCGATCCTGTTGCTGTCTGCCGGCTGCACCGGGGTTGTGGCACCACCATCGGCAGCACAGAGCGCGGGCCGGGACTGGCCTGCCTATCTCGGCGACTCCGGCAGCACGCACTACTCCACCCTCGATCAGATCACGGCCGCCAACGTCAGCCGCCTCGAGGTGGCGTGGACGTTCGACACCCTGAGCCCGGCCGCTGCGGGAGAGACCGCCGGCAGCGGCCGCGGCGACTTCCAGACCAACAACCTGATCGTCGACGGGGTGCTCTACACGGCATCGCCAGCACGCCACGTCATCGCACTCGACGCCGCCACCGGACAGCCGCGCTGGCGCTTCGATCCGCGCAGCGAGCACGACGACGCGGTCGGCAATCGGCAGCGTGGCCTGGCGTACTGGGCAGAAGGCCGGGATCGACGCGTGTTCACCTCCGCTGGCACCTGGCTGTACGCACTCGACGCCGTCACCGGTACGCCCGTACGCACGTTCGGCGACAACGGTTCGATTCATCTCGGTCGCGGGCTGGGGCTTGGTGGCACCCCCTCGGTGCGGCTCAACACGCCAGGCGTGGTCTACAAGGACCTGATCATCGTCGGCGGACTGATTCCGGAGCACGTGGCCGGTGGGATTCGCGCCTTCGACGTCCGCAGCGGCGAACTCAAATGGACGTTCCGCACGATCCCGCGGCCGGGTGAGTACGGATACGAGACGTGGCCCCCAGAGGCGTGGAAGACCGCTGGCGGCGCCTCGGACTGGTCGGGACATTCGGTGGACCAGGCACGCGGTATCGTGTACGTCTCCACCGAGACGGCGGGGCCGGATTTCTGGGGTGGTGACCGCTACGGCGAGAACCTCTTCGCCAACTCGCTGATCGCATTGGACGCCACCACCGGCCGGCGGCTGTGGCACTACCAGATCGTGCATCACGACCTGTGGGACCTGGACCTGCCAGCGCCGCCGACGCTGCTCACCGTGACCCACCAGGGCAAGCGCATCGACGCCGTCGCGCAGGGCACCAAGCACGGGCTGTTGTTTGCCTTCGACCGGGTCACGGGCGCGCCGCTCTGGCCCATTCGCGAGCAGCCCACCGTGCCCTCACGCCTCCCGGGTGTGAAGGTCTGGCCGACGCAGCCGGTGCCCGAGAAGCCCGCGCCCTTGATGCGTCAGCGCTACACGGCCGACGACGTGTCGACGATCTCGCCGATGGCGCAGTTGCTCACACAGGACCGGCTGGCGCGCAGTGGCAACGCCGGTGCGATGCCGCCGCCAAGCCTCGAGGAGACCATCCTGTTTCCGGGTCCGGATGGCGGCTTCGAATGGGGTGGCGCCGCGGCGGATCCCGGTGGCGTACTCTACGCCAACGTCAACGAGATCCCGTGGTTCTATCGTCTGGTGCCGACCCGCGGCCCCGATGGCGCCGCGCTGTCGTTCGGACACCGCCAGTACCTGGTCCATTGCGCGGCCTGCCACGGCGCGGATCGGCGCGGCGACGTCCGCGGCGGTATGCCCGACCTGCAGGCGATCAAGGGTCGACGCACGGTCGAGCAGGTGATGCAGGTGATGCAGCAGGGCGGCGGTCGGATGCCGCCGTTCGACCGCCTCGGCATCCGGCAACGCACCGCCATCGCCGGCTTCCTGTTCGGCACCGAGGCACCTGCCCCACCTGCGCCTCCCTCGACCGAGCCCATCCGGCAGGCCGAGCCGCCGTATGCCTTCGGGGGCTTCCAGCGCTGGTTCGATCGCGAGGGCTACCCCGCGATCAAGCCCCCCTGGGGCACGCTCAACGCCGTGGACATGAACACGGGCGCGCTGCTCTGGAAGGTGCCGCTCGGCGAGTATCGCGAGCTCACCGCGCGAGGCATCGCCCCGACCGGCACCGAGAACTATGGCGGACCGGTGGTCACCGCGGGCGGGCTGATCTTCATCGGCGCCAGCGCCGACGAGACGTTCCGTGCCTTCGACACCAGGACCGGCACGGTGCTGTGGCAGGCCACGCTGCCCTTCAGCGGCACGGCCACGCCGAGCACGTACATGGTTGGCGACCGGCAGTTCGTGGTCATCTCGGCCGGTGGCGGCAAGTCGAACCGCCCCGCGGGTGGCACGATCGTCGCCTTCGCGCTGCCCCGCTGAAACACAGCACCAACCCCGCGACGCGCCCGCCACGCCGCCAGCGCGCGCATGACCTGGGCGCGCCGCTCGGCTTGACACGACCACCACCAGCGATGAACGCTGCGCCATGCTCCCGTCTGCTGTTCGTCGCGCATTCCTGACCCGCGCCGCCGGGCTCATGGCCCTGGCCGCCGCGGGCCCGGCCATGGCACGCCAGTCACCGCAGCCGCGCCTGGACCGCCTCGACCTGCTTCGGTACCGCGGCCAGGACGGTCGCGTCCAGGCCGTCAGGACACCCGCGCAGTGGATGTACAGGAAGCGCGAGATCCTGCGCGGCATGCAAGAGGTGATGGGCCCCCTGCCCGGCCCAGAACGGCGCGTGCCCCTGCAGATGCAGGTGACCAGCGAGACCGACTGCGGCAGCTACGTGCGCCGCGCGGTCACCTATGCGACAGGCGTCTCGGAACGCACACCGGCCTGGCTGCTGATTCCCAAGCGGGCCCTGGCGCCCGGTGCGTCCGCCCGTGCGGTCCTCTGCCTGCACCCGACCGACGCCACCATCGGCCACGACGTCGTCGTCGGACTTGGCGGACGACCCAATCGGGCCTACGCCGCCGAACTTGCCGAGCGCGGGTTCGTGACGCTCGCGCCGTCGTATCCGCTGCTGGCTCAGTACCAGCCCGACGTGCTCGGCCTGGGCTACGCCAGCGGCACGATGAAGGCGGTCTGGGACAACATCCGCGGCCTCGACCTGCTGGAGTCGCTGCCGTGTGTCGCCGCAGGCGGCTTTGGCGCGATCGGTCATTCCCTGGGTGGCCACAACGCCGTCTACACCGCGGCCTTCGACCAGCGGGTCCAGGTCATCGTCTCCAGCTGCGGCCTCGACCTCTACACCGATTACTACGGCGGTGACCCCGGGGTGTGGCAGCCCGAGCGAGGGTGGTGCCAGGTGCGCTACATGCCGCGTCTGCTCGCCTACGCGGGCCGGTTGGTGGACATCCCGTTCGACTTCGCGGAACTGATCGGCGCGCTCGCGCCGCGCCCCTGCCTGATCAGCGCACCGCGCCGAGACGCGAACTTCCGCTGGCAGAGCGTGGACAGGATTGCCGCCGCGGCGCGTCCGGTGTACGCGCTGCTCGGAGCCGCCGACGCGCTCGTGGTCGAACATCCGGACAGCGATCACGACTTCCCCGACGCCACGCGGGAGCAGGCCTACGCGTTGTTCGAGCGACACCTGCGATGACCGACCGCCTGCCGACGGGTCAGCGGGTCCTGGTCCGCGCGTTCAAGCGCGAGGGCGTGGTGCTCGACACGCTCGGTCCGCAGTACCGCGTCACGGTAGGGTCGCTGACGATGACGTGTCGTCGCGATGAGCTCGACCTGGTGCGGACCAAGGCGCCGCGCAGGCCGACCGTCGCAGCGCCGACTGCGTACCCCGGTGCCGACCCCGGTGCGGCCCCGTCGGTGGTCGACCTGCACGGCCACACGACCGAGGAGGCACGCACCGCACTCCTGTCCCATCTCGATGCGGCATTGCGCGCGGGCCGCGCGCGCGTCGAGGTGGTGCATGGCATCGGCACCGGCCGCGTCCGCGCCGCGGTGCTGGAGGCGCTGCGTGGCCTTCCCTCCATCCGTGCCGTACGGGCGCACCCGACCAATCGCGGCGTCACGATCGTCGAGCTCTAGCTCACCTCGCGGCAGCGCACCGAATCTCGACGCGTGAGGGTGCGCGGAGTGAATGGCGTCGGTTGTGGCGGTGGCATCGTGGCTACCTGACACAACGCGCGGCGGAGCCCGAACGTACACGCCGATGCGGGCGCAGCGGAACGGGTCAGTGCCCGCGCGAGATACGGATGTGGCGATACTCCATCTGACCACGGTCGGCTTCCAGGCCGATGCCGCCCGAGGCCGGCACCTTGAACGCCGCCTCGATCACTACCCCGTTGCAGGTCACCTCTGCGGTCTCGCCCTTCACCGTGATCTCGAGTTGATTCCAGTCCTGCGGCCGATAGCTGGCAAGCGTGGTGTAGGGTCCCGCCAGCCGGTAGTCCCGCACCTGCAGTTGCGGTCCACGCAGGAAGACGCCGCCATCGGCATTGGGGGTGGCGCGGAACTCGAGCCTCAGCACGAAATCCCCGTTAAAGGTCCGGGTCGTCCAGAGCTGCGAGATCTTGCGTCCCTCCGGCGGCGTGACAGCGGCGATATGGTCGCCGACCACGCGCCAACGGCCATCCACACTGGCCTGCCGGCCGTCGAAGCTGACCGGCTCGGTCACAAACGGCCAGGCGGCGGCGTTCGGGTCGGAGGCTTGCCACTTCGCAGCAGCGGCCTTCTCCTGTTCGGTGGTCGCGCGGTAGCCCCAGCCGGTGAGATCGCGCCCGTTGAAGAGCGGCTCGAAGCCGGGCTCGACGGGCGTCGGCGCGATCACGGGCGCCAGCACGCCGATCGACTCCAGCACTGGACGCAGTGAGGCGGCCCACCGCGCATAGCCGGCGTCGTTGAGGTGCAGCAGGTCCGGGAATTCGGCAATCGGTGCGTCGCCGTCGGCATCGGCCCACAGCCGCCAGGTGTCCACGGGCGTGACCTGCGGGTCGTTCTTGGCCAGGGTCAGCAGGCGTGCGTTGAGCTCCTTGATGATCGGCGTGGGGCGCTTCATCTTTGCCGAACTCGGCAACACCTGGCACAGCACGATCGGCATGCGCGGGTTGTGGTCGCGCAGCGCGGCCAGGATCAGCCGCATGTTGGTCTCGACCACGTCCGGGCGCGCACCTTCTTCGATGTCGTTGGTGCCGATCAGCAGCACGACGGCACTCGGGTTGAGGGCCAGGACGTCTTGCTCCAGGCGGAGCAGCACCCCTCGCGAGGTGTCGCCGCTGATGCCGCGGTTGGCCACCTTCATCCCTGGAAACGCCGCCGCCAGACGCTCGTTCCACCCCTGGGTGATCGAATCGCCGAGCAGCACCACGGCGCCCTGATCCTGCTGGACCTCGGTGGCCCACCTGGTCCGCTTGTCGTGCCACAGCGTGCGGAACCACGCGTAGCGGCGCAGCGGCCCGACACCCGGCAGGCCATCGTCATTGGCCGGAATGTCGAGGCGATCGACGGCGACCGGCGCGAGTGCGGCTTGCTCGTCCAACCGCGCCAGGAGGGTCGGCGTCGGCGACAGGGTCGCAAGCAGAAGGGCCAACGTGAGACGACGCGAAAGCATGCGGGTCATGGGTCGAGAGCATAGCCGAGGACAAGGCCCATGGCAGCGTTTCGGTATGATCGCGCCTCGTCTTGGCGGAGACCGTGCGCCATGCGCGAGCCTCTGCCTGGCCGCGAAACCTGCGATGACCCGACGGGCGAATACGACGATGAGCGGGGTGGGACTGGCGGTGTCGCTGCTGATGCCCGTGGTCGGGCACACCCAGGCGACGCAGCAGTTCGCGCAGCCCGGCAAGGATGTCGTGTGGGTGCCGACGCCGGGGGTGATGGTCGACGTCATGCTCGACCTGGCGCGCGTCACCGCGGAGGACGTCGTGGTGGATCTCGGGTCGGGTGACGGCCGACTGGTGATTGCCGCGGCACGACGAGGGGCGCGAGCCCGCGGTGTCGAGTACAACCCCGACATGGTGCGGCTGTCGCAGCAGCGAGCACGCGAGACAGGTGTTCACGACCGCGCCACGTTCGTGGAAGGCGACATGTTCGAGGCCGACATCACCGATGCGACGGTGGTGGCCGTGTTCCTGTTGACCGAAAACATGCGGCGGCTGCAGACCACGTTCCTGGCGCTGCCTCCGGGCACCCGCATCGTCTCCAACACGTTCGGGATGCCGGAGTGGCCGGCCGATGCGCGCGTCACGCGCCCCGACTGCAGCTCCTGGTGCACGGCGCTGCTGTGGGTCGTGCCGGCACGGGTTGGCGGCGAATGGCAGGTGACCGACGGCGCCGTCCTCCGCCTGGATCAGCACTTCCAGAAGGTCACGGGCGTCCTGACCGGCCCGGACGCCGGACTGACGATTCAGGGCGGCAGCGTCACCGGGCCAGCAGTCGCGTTGACGATTGGCGCCGCGTCGATCACGGCGCGCCTCGAGGGCGACAGGCTGGTTGGCACCTGGACCGAGCGCGGCCGCACCGGCCCGTGGAGCGCCACGCGTCTGTCGCGATGACGCCCGGGACCGGTGACCGACCGACCGGCTTACTTCACGTCCAGTGAGTTCAGGCCACGCACGTAGTTCGGATCCAGCGCGGCCAGGTCGGTGCGGTAGCTGACCGTTTTGGCCGTCGGGAACGAGGCCGGCACCTTCTGCGTGACCACGCCGGTCGCGACCCACTCGGTCGCGCGCTGCAGCGTCACCACGAACCCCACGCAGCTCATCGCAACGATGTCGTGCCCGAAGATGGTGTGGAAGACACGCCCCTTGCCGAACGTGCTCGTCATCAGCACCGGCTCATCCCGGCCAGTGCCGCTGTTGGCGGGGTCGGCGTAGGCCGTCGCCAGAATCGTCATGTTGGTGCCGGGGCCGCGCAGGTGCGCGTAGAGTTCGTCGCCCTGGTGCATCCACGCCGATGGCAGACCACGGGTGATGGGGTGGTCGGCAACGCGGGTCCTCACCGCATAGGGCGTGCGCCGGCCGTGCGACGCCCCGGGACCATCACTCGGGTCCT
>Ga0136633_1001219_pt1 | contig 19093 bp, 22 predicted proteins | sample AntDrymeUQ832206_2_FD_105494 | JGI IMG/M metagenome (GOLD analysis project Ga0136633, IMG submission 105494) | Polar desert sand microbial communities from Dry Valleys, Antarctica - metaG UQ83 (22.06) | ecosystem: Environmental > Terrestrial > Soil > Desert | place: Antarctica: Dry Valley...
GGCCTTGGCGCCAATCTCGCGGATCTCTATGGACCGCTCATTGGGGCCGGCCAGCAGATCAATCATGGCTCGCGCCAAGTCGTCAATCTTCAGAACCGACATCTTCGTGACAAACACTTCCCCGCCCCTGGCCAGCTCAGCGGCACGCAGGACCAGTCGTGCGCTGTCCTCAATGGTCATTACGAAGCGGGTCATGCGCGGATCGGTAAGCGTGATCGGGCCGCCAGCCAGGATCTGCTTGTAGAAAAGTGGCACAACCGATCCGCGCGAGCCGATAACGTTACCAAAGCGCGTCGAGGAAAAGATCGTGCGCTGGGATCCCTTTAGACTGTTGGCGGCGCTCACGAGGCGTTCGCTCATGAGCTTGGAGGTACCCATCACGCTGGTCGGGTTTACAGCCTTGTCAGAACTGGTGAAGATGACACGCTCCACGTCATGCGCGAGCGCAGCGTTCACAACGTTTTTTACGCCGAGGATGTTGGTTTGCACAGCATCGAAAGGCGAGCGTTCGCACAACAACACGTGCTTGAGCGCCGCGGCGTGGAGAACAACATCGACCCCCTGCATCATACTGTCCATCTTATCCGGATCGCGCACATCGCCCACGTATGCGTGAAAACTACTGCGCTCGGCATCGCTCCCGCGCGCGTAGGCGCGGTACGCCACGCCGAACTCCTCTTCCAGGTTGAATACCTCGGACTCGTTGCTGTCGACGACGCGTAGCCCCGCGGGCCGTTGCCGCAAGGTGTGACGGATAAGCTCGCGCCCCACCGTGCCTGCTCCCCCCGTTAGCAGGACCGTCTTGCCGGTTAGCAGGTTCATGTTACCGCGTCCCGTACCCAGGTGATGATACAGTCTTGGGTATCCGCATCTAGATACGGATGCATCGGTAAGCTCAGTACTTCGGCCGCGAGCTTTGCGGATGTCGGCAAACCGCCCGGACTCGTGGGGTAATGCAAATATGCCGTCTGGCAGTGGAGCGGTTTGGGATAGTAAATAGCGGTCGGAACTTTGTGCTCCTTCAATCGCTCCGCTAGCCGATCCCGCTGTTCAGTACGGACCGTATATTGCGCCCAAGCACTGAACGCGCCGCTGGCAACCTTTGGTGTGGCGACCACATCACCCAGTGCCTCGTTATATCGCCGGGCCACGCGCTGCCGGGCCTCGATTTCCTCTTCGAAAATACTTAGTTTTTCAATGAGTATCGCCGCTTGCAAGGTATCGAGGCGGCCATTGACGCCGATGCGTACATTGTCATATTTGTCTTTTCCTTGACCGTGAGCCCGCAGTGATCGAAACACATCAGCCGTGTCAGTGTCATCGGTGAACAATGCCCCGCCGTCGCCGTAGCATCCGAGCGGCTTGGCGGGGAAGAAGCTCGTGGCTGTGATCGGCGCCATGGTGCCTACGCGCCGGCCTGCCCGTGCACCGCCAAAGCTTTGTGCCGCATCGGCAATGATATATAGATCGTATTCCCGTGCGATCCGGCGTACCTCATCGTAATCAACAGGTTGCCCAAAGAGATCGACCGGGATAACCACCCGTGGTATAAGACCTAGCTTTTTTGCGACATCTATGGCTGCTCTAAGACTAGCCATACTGATCAAATAATTACCTTCGTTGATATCCACAAAAACGGGGGTAGCGCCTAAAAGCACGACGACCTCGGCTGTGGCAACAAACGTGAATGAGGGCACAAAGACAGCATCGCCTGCTTTCACACCGAGGGCCATTAATGCTATCAGCAGTGCATCGGTACCGCTGGCGCAGCTTACGACGTGCTTAGCTCCACTGAAAGCTGCCAACGCCTGTTCTAGTTCTTCAACCTCGGGGCCAAGAATATAGTTCCCATGTGCCAGCACCCGTTTTAATGCCTCGTCAATCCGGTGCTGAAGCCGGTTGTGCTGTGTTTTTAGATCGATAAATTGAATCGAATCGATGATGATCATGTAATTCGTTTAGCTATATTTTTCTTCCCCGCGGCAAAATCTTATCGGCGCCCTTAGGCGCTAGCCCTCGGCGTCCCGGGCGCCATGACCGCGCACCGTGACGCGATGAGCCCGTATCTCTAGGCTTGCGGATGGCGGCGCTACCTTCAATAGCGCCGGTGTCAGAATTCGCTCTCGTGGGACCGCATTACCTAAAGCTTCCACAAATTCCGTGATGCCATCAAGCTGGGTTACCACGTAGAAATCGCACGGGGGCAGGTCTTCAACCCGTTGCCACACGGGCAAATCGAGGAACCGCATCTCGGCGTGGCGGGGGTCATAAGTGCCTAGCAAGGTGATACCGTGCTCACGCGCCCGTAACGATGCAATCTCGGCGAGCTCTGAGACGCCGCATAGCAGGACCCGCGTACGGCCGTTCGCCGCGCAGGTCTGAAACACCTCAACACAGGAGAGCGCCGCCTGACGGTAAAACTCGAATGAGTGCGATAGGTATTTCGCCGTGAGCCGGCTTTTCTCGGCAAAACCTTTACGGGTCAAGTAATAGAAATACCGGTTCGCCGGCGCCAGCTTGATCTTGATCAGGCCTTTGCGAACGCAACGCTTGACATAGAGGTTCGCAAGGCCCAGGGCGACCCCTAGCCGTTGCGCGAGATGCCGTTGCGTGAGGGAATCGCCTCCATCGACAGCAGTAAGCAATTCTAGAGTCAACGCCTCTTCTCGATCTTTATCGTTCACTTTGTGAACACTATAATTCCAGGTGAGCTCGAGCGTCAATCACTTCCGATCAGAGAGTCTGATACAATTTTGGTAAACGCCGCGCCAACTCCTCCGTGGAAACGCTTCTCTATTGGATCGCCGAGCAACGGACGACTTGCGGGTTTCCCGCTGCGGAACAGGCCCTGGAGGAGCCGGACGGCCTCCTCGCCATCGGCGGCGATCTCGGCAGCCGCCGCTTGCTCGAGGCCTATCGCCATGGGATATTTCCCTGGTACGATAGCACCCAGCCGATCCTGTGGTGGTCGCCGAACCCGCGCAGCGTATTATTCCCGGAGGGTTTGGTGATTTCGCGCAGCCTGCGGCGTAGCCTCAATCGATGCGCGTACGAAATTACCATCGACCGGAGTTTTCCAGAGGTCATCCAGGCCTGCGCGGAGCCCCGCAAGGATGGCCAAGGAACTTGGTTAACGCCGGCGATGATCGACGCGTATACTGCCTTGCACCGAGAGGGTCATGCGCATTCCATCGAGGCATGGAATGACGATCGATTGATCGGCGGGCTCTACGGCATTTGCATTGGCCGCGTTTTTTTTGCTGAATCGATGTTCAGCCGCAGGCCCGATGCCTCTAAGATCTGCTTGGTGCGGCTCGCGAAGCATTTACTTACATGGGATTTCAAACTAATTGACTGTCAGGTGCATTCCCAACATATCGAGCGTTTGGGGGCTCTTCGGATCCCCCGTAGCCAATTCATCGCAATGCTCGATCGTTGGTGCCCAGCGACGATAAGCGAAAACGCATGGCAGAGCAATCCGCAAGACCGGCCTCCCGTACGGCGTTCTATATAACGCCGCCGCATCCGTGCAGCTACTTGCCGGAGCAACGGGCGGCCACGCTGTTTGCCGATCCGGTTGTCCCCATGAACAATGGCCTCTATGCGGCCTTGCTTGCCTACGGATTCCGGCGCAGCGGAGAGTACCTGTATCGGCCGCAATGCCCGGCTTGCCGCGCCTGTGTTCCGGTACGGGTAGCGATCGACTCATTCCGCCCGAACCGTAACCAAAGGCGGACCTGGTTGCATAACCAAGACTTGGAAGTCCGTCCGGTCGCACCCGTTTTTACCATGGACCATTATTCTCTCTATCGTCGCTATGTGTCGGTCCGGCACCCCGGCGGCGACATGGAAGACCTCACGCCCGAGCGGTTTATCAACTTTCTGGCCGCGCGCTGGGCGAACACGTTATTCTACGAATTTCGGCGCGGTATCCATTTAGTTGCGGTGGCGGCGGTCGATCGTATCGATGATGCGCTGTCCGCCGTCTACACTTTTTTCGACACCGATGAGGAACGCCGTAGCCTCGGACGTTACGCCGTACTGTATGAAATCGAGAAGGCCAGGACAGAAGGCTTACGTTGGCTTTACCTTGGATACTGGATCGATGCCTGCCAAAAAATGCGCTATAAGGCCGAGTTTCAACCCCTAGAGTACTATTGCAACGGACGCTGGACTCCAAGCGCCAAGAGCATTTAGGGAAGCTCTGCAAAAGTTACTGCGCAGCCCATCTGCATTGTCGCGTGCTCGCTCGCCGCTCGCCTATCTACCTGATATGTCTCGCGACTCGCTCCGCGGCTTCGCGCATCTGGGCTTGCTCGCGACACTCTTGCAGAGCTTCCTTAGATAAGAACGCTATCCTTGTGCTCGGCGTTTTGCGCTATGCCCCTAATTGGGCCACAATGCGCCGTTCCCCACCGCGAGGACTTACAACCGGAGAACATGGCAAAAGAAGAACAAATTGAAATGGAGGGCAAGGTCGTTGAAACCCTACCCAATACCATGTTTCGCGTGCAACTCGCCAACGGGCATGTTGTGACCGCTCACATTTCCGGCAAGATGCGAAAAAATTACATCCGCATCCTCACCGGCGACACCGTGACCGTCGAACTGACACCCTACGACTTATCCAAAGGGCGTATTATTTATCGCGCTCGATAATTGGAGGTCAAACGGGCGCGCGGGCGCGGATCGAGCACTATCCGCTCAACGCTCAACCTCTCAGGCCATCACGGCGACATCTTCTGCGTGCAGACCCTTCTGACCTTCGCTGACGGAAAACTCCACACGTTGGCCATCCTGTAAAGAACGATAGCCGTCTCCCCGGATCGCACGAAAATGCACGAAGACATCATCACCCTTATCACGCTGAATAAAACCGTAACCCTTAGAGTTATTAAACCACTTAACCGTACCGTGTTCACGATCGGACATACTCAATCAACCTCATACATCAGAATAAAAAACACTTTAACGAACGGTTAAGATCCCGTTGACCCCTGGAATCGGTGAGCCCTATCCGCGGGCCCAACGAAATCAGTTCGTTAAACACACCTAACGCCTTAGAAGCGCACCCGCCGTCGCTACGGCGAGCCATATTGAAAAGCTTACAACATATACGCTCAACTGCAAATATTCCTCCACAGGCGGGTTACGGAAGAAACGTGGTTCGAGCTAGGCGTCGGAGTGACGTCACACCGCACCGCGAGCGCGGTGCTCCCGATCGAATACGCGGCGCATGTATTCCAGGTCCGAAGGAGTGTCGACGCCAGGTTCTATCTCGCGCTGTACGACGGCTACCGCGACGCGATAGCCATAATATAAGGCGCGCAACTGCTCAAGCGCTTCGAGGTGTTCTAAAACGCAGGGTTCTAGCCGCGCTAAGCGCTTAAGGGTTTTAACGCGATAGGCGTACAAACCCAGGTGCCGCAAATAAGCGCGGTCCGCCAAGGACACCTCACTCGCCGCCGATTCGGCGCCGAAATGCTCGCGATCCCAAGGGATCGGCGCGCGGCTAAAATATAGCGCGTAACCTTCGCGGTCCACCACGGCTTTGACGATATTAGGATCACGCAACGCAATCGCGCTGCCGAGAGGCGCGCATAGGGTCGCCAATTCAGCGCCTGGCTGGTCATCGAGCAGGCCGGCGACCTGGGCCAGCAGCGCGGGCGCCACGCGCGGTTCGTCACCCTGCAGATTAACGATAATGGCATCTTCGTCTTCTTTCAAAGCCGCCGCCGCTTCCGCCAGCCGTTCCGTCCCGGAACGATGATGCGCAGAGGTCATGCAAACCCTTGCTCCGAAACCGAGCGCGCACGCACGAATGCGTTCATCGTCGGTGGCAATGATCACCGCCGAGGCGCCGCTTTCTAGCGCGCGCTCATGAACGTGCTGGATGAGGGGCTTGCCTGCGATGTCCGCGAGAGGTTTGCCCGGCAAACGAGTGGACCCGTAGCGCACGGGGATGTAGACGCGAAAATCCAACTAGAGTTTCTCGTCCGGTGGAATACGGCGTGCTTCGTCCTCCAGCATCACCGGAATATCATCTTGAATCGGATAAGCTAGGCGGCAGGCGCGGCAGATAAGCTCGGCTTCTGCACGCTTGTACAGTAGCGGGCCCTTGCATGAAGGGCACACTAGGATCTCAAGAAGACGCTTGTCCATTGATCTTACTTTTCAACAGTGCAATAAAGGTTTTTTCGAAGGCCGATGACAGCTCGGCTTGTATGGGAATATACCAAACATCGGCTGATGCGAAGTGCCGGCATTTTACCGCATCCTTCTCGGTCATGATGACAGGAAGCCCATCGGTGAACGCGAGATCGCGACGAGAAAAGCCGTAATGATCCGGAAACGGGTGCTCGATCGTCTCGATACCGAAGCCTCTTAAAAGTGAAAAAAAACAATCCGGGTGTCCGATCCCCGCGACGGCATGGACGCGCCGCCCGCGCAGTTCATCCAAGGTGCGCACCGCCGTATCGTCGGCCACGGCGTTGGCTACCGAGGCGCGGTAGCTCATCGCATACTCGTTATCGAGGGCTTCACCACGGGTAACAATCATGTCGATGCGCGTTAATCGATCGATCGGCTCGCGCAAAGGTCCGGCGGGTAATAGGCGGCCGTTGCCGAAGCGGCGAACCCCGTCAACGACCGCGATTTCAACGTCTCTTGCAAGCGCATAATCCTGCAACCCATCGTCACACACGATCACATCGCATTTATCGTCGAATAGCAACTGATCAACGGCTTGTGCGCGCCGCCGGCCGGCGGCCACCACAGGGCCCTTGCAATGCCTTGCTACGAGCACCGACTCGTCGCCGACCTGGTGTGGATCGCTATCGGGCGCTACTCGCCGCGGCCAATTTGTCGACTGTCCCCCGTACCCGCGGGTCACGATCCCGGGGCGGTAGCCCTGGCGTCTGAGGCAGTGCGCAAGCCAGATGACGAGCGGCGTTTTGCCCGCGCCGCCGACCGTGATGTTTCCGACGATAACGACAGGCGTCGCGCAGGTGTACGGGCGCACCAGTGGGGTCGAATAAAGCAACCGTCTCGCGGAGGCCGCGCCGCGATACGCCCAGCTCAACGGCGACAGCAAGGCGCACCAGCGATGCTGTCCGTACCAGGCGTTTTGTAGCCGTTGTTCAAGAAACACTGCCCCCGCTTTTAGCAGGAACTCGCATGAAGGTAAAGGCGCCGGCCACAGGGAGGTCCGGATGGGTATATACTTGCGAGCTAATCCGCGCAATACGGCCATGAATTTAATAAAGTAACTCCGCGCTTTGAAGCCATCTTTACGGACCGCCGCCATGGCAACGCAACCGAGGGCGCCTCTGGAAACCTTTCCGAACCCGAGCCCTGCCCGCGACTACGTGATCAGGATAGAAATCCCTGAATTCACCTGCCTATGTCCCAAGACCGGGCAGCCCGATTTCGCCACCTTAGAGCTGCTCTACGTCCCCGATCGAGAGTGCGTCGAACTGAAGTCGCTCAAGCTCTACATCTGGTCGTTCCGCGATCAAGGCGCTTTTCACGAGGATGTCACAAACAAGATATTGAATGAGATCGTGTCAACGTGCCGGCCGCGATTTGCGAGACTGACGTCACGTTTCAATGTGCGCGGGGGCTTATGCACGAGCGTCACCGTGCATTATCAGGCGCCTGGCTGGGAGCCCGTCGAGCAGCTCGGTTTGACGCGAGCCCTTTAGTGCTTAAAAGCGTTGCGTCGCTCCCGGGTTTTTGGTACAACTGCGCGCTCATTTTTCTGCACATGAGGTAAGGGCAGTGCCCGCCAAGAAGAAGGTCGCCAAAGCTAGCGCGGCGAAAGTGGCGCGTGTCGGGGCCGCGACCACGTCGTGGTACGACGGTTTCGCGCCGTACAAGGAGAAGCGGGGCGAGGAATACATGAATCCGGCGCAGATCGAGCATTTCCGGAAGATCCTCATGAGCTGGCGCCGCGATCTGATCGAGGAGATCGATCGCACCGTTCAGCATTTACAGGACGACGCGGGGAGTTTTGCGGATCCGAATGATCGGGCAACTCAAGAAGAGGAATTCGCACTGGAGTTGCGCACCCGCGATCGGGAGCGCAAATTAATCAAGAAAATCGGAGAATCGCTCGCGAGTCTCGACACGGGCGACTACGGATACTGTGAATACTGCGGAGTCGAGATCGGGATCCGGCGTCTCGAGGCCCGGCCCACGGCGACGCTTTGTATCGACTGCAAGACCTTGGACGAAATCAGAGAAAAGCAGGTCATTTAGTGCGTCAGAAGTGCTCGGACGGCGCCGCACCTATCTCATCCCGCTTGAAGAACGCCGGCGCCGTTAATCGCTGAATCCTTCCAGCCACCGGCAATAAAACCGCTCGGCGATGCGCCGCAGCGCTTTTACGCGTTGGGAGAGCCGACGGGTGATTTCATCGGGGGCCTGCACGCTCGTAGAAAGCGCAGCCAGTTGCTCCTGGTACACCTTCACCCACTGGGTGACCATCTTCGCCGTGACTTCAATATGACATTGCATGGCGAGCGTATTGCCGATCGCAAACGCCTGATTCTCGCAAAGATCGCTCTTTAGCAGCCGAGCGGCGCCGGGGGGAATACTGAAGGTCTCGGTGTGCCAATGTAAGACCTCGAACCGAGGTGGTAAACCATCAAGCCATCTCGCCGCTTCCTCGCCACCCACGCACTCGACCGGCCGCCAGCCGATTTCCGGGACTCGACTGGGGGTGATCGCGCCACCCAATGCTTTGCTGATCAACTGGCCACCGAGGCAATGGCCTAATATCGGCAAACCGCGGGCGTGGGCCGCCCGAATCAGCGCTAGCTCTTGTTCCAGCCACGGTAAGGGATCATTGACGGACATCGGACCGCCCATAAATACGAGCGCCGAACACCTGTCGATTTCACACGCCCGTTCCTCGCCTTCATCAATCCGTATGAGATCGAACGAGATACCTCGCAAGGCCAAGAACTCCGCCAAATAACCCGGCCCTTCGCAGCTAACATGCCGAAAGATCAGTACCGGTTTCATCACCCCATCGGCTTTGACTCGCGCGGATTTGGAAGAATAGGTGGTCGTCCCGCCCAGGCTCGCCAAGGCATGCTAGCCGTTCACCGTTTCTTCGGCGCGGTGCATCCCAAATTTTTTCATCTTCTCGACCAAGGTCGTACGCCCCATATTCAATCGCCTAGCCGCATTAGCAACCACCCAGTGGGCCTCGTCGAGGGCCTGTTTGATCATCGTGTACTCGATATTATTCAGATGTTCCTTGAGATCGATCCCCCCGCGCGGCAACCGCGGCAAGGACGAAACCTCTTCGGCGTGCGGCACGCTCACGAGAATCGGCGCTCGCTCCGCTAACTCTACCGCCTGATATTTCTCCGGGAGATCATGTAAGTCCACTACCCCGCCGGGGTAGAGGATCGCCAGCCGTTCCATCAGGTTCGCTAGCTCCCGGATGTTACCGGCCCAACGATAGCCGGTCAGTGATTCGAGGCACAGGTCGGTTAATCGTAGCCTTCCCCGGCCCTCGTGCTCCAAACGCGCAAGGAGGTCATTCACGAGCAAAGGCAGATCCTCGATACGTTCCCGCAGTGGTGGCATCTCAATCGGGAAAACATTCAAGCGGTAATAAAGATCTTCCCGGAACGTGCCCTTGACGATGGCTTCTTCCAGATTGACATGGGTCGCGGCGACGATGCGTACGTCCGCGGTGATGCTCTTGTTACTGCCGACGCGCTCGAAGGTGCGGTCCTGCAGCACGCGCAACAGCTTCACTTGCATCGCCAGGCTCATGTCGCCGATCTCATCCAAAAACAGCGTTCCGCCCTCGGCCATCTCGAAGCGCCCTTGCCGCGCGGTGATCGCCCCGGTAAACGCTCCTTTTTCGTGCCCGAACAACTCGCTCTCCAAGAGATCGGCGGGAATGGCGCCGCAATTCACCGGGACGAAAGGCTTACTCCGCCGTTTTGAATTGTAGTGGAGGTGCCTTGCCACGACTTCCTTGCCCGTGCCCGATTCGCCGGTGATCAACACATTCGCATCGGTGGCGGCCACCATCCCGATCATTTTGCGTATGCGCTTAATACCGGCACTGGTGCCGACCAGGCTACGAAAAAGCTCCACGGACCTGGGCGTGCCGTCCTCATGGCGGTTTTGCCGATAAAGATCGACCTTCTGCAACACGCCCGTGAATTGCTTATAACGGAGCGGCAGTTCGATCTCGCCGAGGATCCCGGCCTCGATCTCCTGGTTGCTTTTCGGAGATCCGCCCGCTTCCGAGACGAGCAAGACCGGGCGATAAGGATCGGAGGTCTTAAGCGCACGGAACACTTCGATCAATGTTCGCGCCGAGCTACAACTCCCCAACAAAACCAGCTCAACGGTCGCCGCCTCCCGAAGCCGGGGCTCCCACTCACCGTGGCCGCAGGCGATGATGTGCCGATGCTCCAGGAATTCCATCACGGTTGCGAGCTTTAGCCGCAGGTCGAGGTTATCCTCAATGATTAGAACGCTGCAGTTCATGATGCGTTGTTCATCGCTTAATCGTCCGGGCGAGCGGATTTTAGTAAACCACTGCTGTTCGCGAATGTCAAAATCTTGGCGTTTCCACCACGGTCTCGGTGGCTGGCAACCAGCGCGGATCGCTGTTGGCCGGCGCGTATGGCGCCGGATTAGCGTAAGATAATTGTGAACAAAGGGGGGCCTATGACGACTGAGAACATTGCGGTCACGCTGATCCGAGGCGATGGCATCGGGCCCGAGATCATCGATTGCACGCTCGCGGTCTTAGACGCACTGGGCGTCGCTTTTAATTGGGACGTGCAACAGGCCGGCATGGAGGCCGTGAAGGAGGGCGGGGATCCCTTGCCGGCGGCGACGATCGATAGCATCCGGCGCACGAAATTGGCGCTCAAGGGGCCGCTGACGACACCCGTCGGCGGCGGTTACCGGTCGGTAAACGTCAGCCTGCGCAAGGAATTTAAGCTTTTTGCGAACGTGCGGCCGGCCCGCTCTTTATTTCGCGGTGGAAGATTCGAGGATGTAGACCTGATTCTCATCCGTGAAAACACCGAAGGCTTCTACGTCGGCGTTGAGCATTTCATCCCCATCGATGACGATCCGAAGGCGGTTGCCGAAGGCTCAGGGATCATCACGCGTTCGGGGTGCCGGCGGATCGCTCATTTCGCCTTCGAGTACGCGCTGCGCCACGGGCGGAAAAAGGTCACCATCGTGCACAAGGCCAACATATTGAAGGCCTTGACCGGGCTGTTCCTCGAGACGGCGCTCGACATCGGACGCCAATACGAAGGCAGATTGCGAATCGACGAACGCATCGTCGATAACACCGCCATGCAGCTCGTGATCAATCCGAATCAGTTTGACATGTTACTTACGACCAATATGTTTGGAGATATATTATCGGATGAGATCGCGGGACTCGTCGGTGGCCTGGGTGTCGCACCCGGGGCCAATATCGGTACCGATACTGCCCTCTTTGAAGGGGTGCACGGTTCAGCGCCGGACATCGCGGGCCAAGGGATCGCCAACCCGACGGCGATCATGCTGGCCGCGGCGATGATGTTGGATCACCTGGGCATCATCGCTCCCGCTATCCGCCTGCGACAGGCCATCCAGACCGTGCTCGATAAGGAGGGCATCAGGACTCGCGACTTGGGCGGACAGGCCTCAAGCGGCGAGTATACGCGCGCCGTCATACGCCAGATTGAGGTGCTGCCCGATCACACAGCCTAAGGCAAACCGTGTCTAGGCACGTGCGTAAAGTGGTCGGCGTCACCGCTAGCGCACGATCTTGCGCTTGGATATGTTGTTACTCATACTGCTTTTGATCGCTTGGCTCCCCGTGATTCAGCGCAGCATCAGCTAGCGACAACCTGCGAACATCTAACTCGTTTCGAAAGAAGGCGACGCCGTCGATGAAGCTGGTGGCAAGAAAAATCCAGAGGATACCGCGCCCGGGCCTCACTTCTGGTCCCGAGCCGGCGTTGCCCCGCGATGCCGGGGCCGCACCGGCGTTCACCTTGCAGGTGATGACCTACAATATCCACAAAGGGTTTAGCACCGGCAACGCGCGTTTCGTCTTGCATCAGATGCGCGATGCATTGGAGCGAGCCGATGTCGACTTGATCTTTTTGCAAGAGATCCAAGGCGCCCACGCGTACCGGCAATGGTTGATCGACGATTGGCCGAACGCGCCGCAATCGGACTTCTTGGCCGACCGGAGATGGCCGCACCGCGCCTACGGGAAAAACGCGATCTATGATGCCGGGCATCATGGAAACGCCATCCTCAGCAAGTATCCCATCCGCTTCTGGGAAAACATCAACGTATCGGGAAGTCCCATCGCCAGCCGCAGCGTGCTGCATGCCGAGATCGCGCTCCCGCAAGTCGATCAGCCGCTGCACGTGATCTGCATACATTTCGGGCTCATCGCCGCGGAACGCCGGCACCAGCTTTCGGTGCTCGCGAGACGCATCCGGTCCCACGTCCCTGGTCATGCGCCGTTGATTATCGCCGGGGACTTCAATGATTGGGCCCGGCAGGCGGAATACCAAATGCGGACTCACCTTGGGCTCATGGATGTGTTCGTGACCCTAAACAACCGGCCGGCGAAAACCTTTCCCGTCTGGTACCCGGTATTGGCCGTGGACCGCATCTTTTATCGCGGCGCGACCCCGATCACTTGCCGCTGCTTGAAAGACATGCCCTGGCGGCGCCTGTCCGACCACGCGGCCCTGTACGCGGCGTTTTCCCTGGCGCTGGAACCGGCGGCTAGGGATCGCCTCATCGAGCAACCGCTCTAGAGCCGGCCGGATCGAGGGACGTCTTATGAAATCTCGCGGTGATGCACTGGCCCGGCGGCTCGTGGGCGTGATGCTCGGAGCCACGACACTCATCGCAATCGTCGCGATCATCGTGCTACCGGGTCCGGCATTCATCGTCATCCCCGCCGGAATCGCGATCCTTGTTCTCGAATACATCTGGACCCGTTGGTGGTTACGCACGCGCGGGAAGGAAGACTGATCGAGAGGCTGCGGCGCATATTGACATTACGCTGCCGCGACTGTGATATTTAGGGCTACCGAAATGGCACTTCAGGAGAACATCAACGGCGTGCTCACTTGGCCGAATTTGCTGAGCTGCTTTCGGTTCATCGCGGCGCCCGTGCTCGGCCTGCTCGCTTGGCATGGATTGCCGAGGACCTATTTGGCGGTCCTCGTACTATCGTTCCTGAGCGATGTACTCGACGGTTTCATCGCGCGGGTATTGAAGCAGGAATCCGCACTCGGGACCCGATTGGACACCGCCGGCGACGTGGTGATGTACGCCACGATCCCGGTGACGGCGTGGTGGTTATGGCCTGACATCATGCGCCAAGAGGCGCCGTTCATCATGGCGGTCATCGCGAGCTCCGCCCTGTCTGCCATCATCGGTATGTTGAAATTCAGAGTCTTTCCCACCTATCACACCTGGGGCGTTAAGTTGGCGGCCGCGGTGGCTGCTAGCACCGCCTTCCTCATGTTCGCCGGCGGTCCGACATGGCCGTTTCGGCTGGCCACGCTGATCTGTTTGCTCGCGGCGATCGAGCAAATCGCCATCACGATCGTGCTGCACGAGAGCCGCTCTAACGTGCGGTCGCTCTGGCATGTGTTAACGGACAAATCCAAAAGTAGTCAGCGCGCGCTATAATTTATTGTGAAGGCAACCGATCGGCGTGTCGCCAGGAGAACGGGTTTACCAGAAGGCGTGGACAAGAGAACCGTGAGCTTAGAGCTTGCCTGAGAGGGTAAGCCGCCTAAGGGGGATCACCAATGCAGTACCTAAAAATTAAAAATCGCACGGCTTTTCTACTAGTTACAATGGTGCTTCCGTGGTTAGGGGCTTGCAATGCACGGTTGCAAGAGAATGCCGAAGGACCGCGTGGAGCCCATGGCGCCCTCGATATGGATCAGCAAAAAACCCTCCTCGAGAGCTTACTTCCAGAGCGCGACGTAACCCAGTCCCCGCCTGGCGTCGATCCAGGGATCTGGCAACAGCTTGTGATCCCGGAGGACAACAAGATGACCCCCGAACGGGTGGCGCTCGGGAAGAAGCTCTACTTCGAAACCCGGCTGTCCAAGGACGGCACCGTGGCCTGCGCCACCTGCCATGACGTCAGCCGAGGCTTTACCGACCAGCGCCCCGTGTCGGAGGGTATCAATGGCGCCCTGGGCAAGCGCAATGCCCCCACCACCATGAATGCCTTTTTGCTGCAAACCATGTTTCTTGACGGCCGCGCCCCGAGCCTCGAGGAACAGGCGAAACTGCCCATCGTCAACCCGATCGAGATGGGCCACGCCAACGAGGGGGCGGCGCTGGCGGCGATCGCTGATGATCCCGAATACCAGCGCATGTTCTCCTTCGCCTATGGGCGGGCTCCGAACTACGACGATTTGGGGCGGGCCATCGCTGCCTTTGAGCGTACCTTCGTGTTTCTCGATGCGCCCTTCGATCGCTACCTCGCGGGCAGTCCGGAGGCCATCTCGGAGGAGGCCAAGCGCGGCTGGAATTTATTCAATGGTAAGGGGCGCTGCATGAGCTGTCACCAGATGAACCCTTCCATTCCCATTGGCAGCGACAATCGATTTCACAATATCGGGGTGGCGGCGCGCAAGCAAAATTTCGAACAATTGGCGCGCCGGGCGCTCGAGGCCCTGGCGCAGGAAGGGGATATGAAAGCGGTGGATCGTCTGGCGATCGAGACCGATCTGTCGGAGCTTGGCCGGTTCATGGTCACGAAGGATCGTGCCGACATCGGGGCGTTCAAGACCATGCAATTGCGCAATATCGCACTGACGGGCCCCTACATGCATGACGGGTCCATGGAGACGCTGTGGGACGTGATGGATCACTATAACAAAGGCGGCGAGCCCAATCCGTTTCTGGACGGCGGCATCGAACCGCTGGCCTTGAGCGAAGACGAAATCGATGCCGTCGTGGAGTTCATGTTTACTCTGAGCGACGCGCGCTTGGCGGAGCAAAATCAGCGCGCCCTTACACAACAGCGCAAGCTGGCCGCGGCGAAGCGCCCCTTCCGCGACACGGCGATGGCCGAGCGTCGCGTACTGCCGTTTGAAGAGCGGGTCATGGGCGGGACCAGATAAGTTTGGAGGCACAAAGATGAAACGAACAATCGTTAAGAGCGTTGAGACGAGATACTACGAAGAACGCGAGGCATTGTTCCGTGGCTTGAAAAACCTCGACCGCCGGAGCTTTCTCAAGCTCTCCGCCGCCGCTGCTGCGGCCGCGCTCGCGCGCGGCGTGGAATTCAACTTGCACAGTTTCCAGCCGGTGCAGGTGGCCCACGCCGCGACCGGAGAGGCGGGCCCGGTGGAATTCACCTTCGCCTATATTTCCGACTCGCACCTCTATAAACGCCAGCTCAATGACCGCTTCGTTCGGCAGTTGCTGCGCGCCGTCGACGACATCAACCACCTGGCCCCGCAGCCGGATTTCGTGCTCTATGGGGGTGATCTCGCGCAACTGGGGCAGCCCTTGGAGCTCGAGCTCGGCGCGCAGATCCTGAAAAACCTCAAGGCGCCGGTCAAGATGATGGTGGGCGAGCACGACTGGTTTCTGGACATGGGCGAGAAATGGCGCACGCTGTTTGGGGAACCTACCTATTCGTTTGATCACAAGGGCGTCCACTTTGTCGTGCTCCACAGTGTGATGGAGGATGACTTCTGGAGCGAGCGGGGCATGACGGGGATGGAGCGGATGCAGACGGTGGCGGGGCTCGACAATGGCATCCAGAGCCGCTTCAAGGTCGGGACGGAGCAGCAGGTCTGGCTCAAGAACAACCTCGCTGCCTATTCCGATGACACGCCGCTCATCGTGTTCTCGCACTCCCCGCTGTATAAATATTATCGCCCGTGGAACTTCTGGACCGACGACGCCGAGGAGGTACAGGCACTATTGCAGCGCTTCAAGCAGGTAGTAGTCGTGCACGGGCACACCCACCAGATACTCACCCATCGGATCGGTAACATCCATTTCCATGGGATGCTGTCAACCGCCTGGCCGTGGCCCTATGCGCCCGAGGGCTTGCCGGCCCTCACGGTGCAGATGAACCGCGCCGATCCCTTCAATCCCAACGACGCGCTCGGGGATGGATCGGTCGGCGTCAAAGCGGGCGGCCTCGTCGATAAACTTTACAATCTTTGGAACCGCAACCCAATCCAGGTCACTAGCGCTTATCTCACAAGCGGGGGAAAAAGCGCCGTGCCGCTTACGCCTAATCTTCAAAGTTATTGAGAAGTCACCCAAAGAGGATAAGAAAATGCGCACGTTCAAACTTCTCCTAGGCGCCACCCTCACGCTCGTGTCGCTGATGTGGTCCCCAGGGCGGGCGGAGCAGTCAGGCGGCGATTACCCGGCCGCCGCCAAGCAAGACCCGGGGACCGATGACGCGGCCATGGCGCAATGGAAACGCCGCGGCCAAGAACCCGACTGGATGGCCGAAGAGCTGGCCAAGCACAAGGTGCTGATTCCGGCCGACAACAAGGGTCTTGTTGGCAAGGGCCAGGGATCGACCTACGGTAGCGTTACCCCCGAGGATGTGAAGGTCTGGCAACAAGAGACGTACAAGTTGGCCGTGGAAGGCTCGCGCATCTTTCACAGCGGCGATCGACTGAAGAGCACTATTGCCGTCTCCTGCGATATGTGCCATCCGGATGGAGCGAATACCCACCCCGAGACTTACCCGAAGTTTCAGGCCCAACTCGGGCGGGTCGCACTGTTGCGCGACGCGATCAACTGGTGCATCGAAAATCCGGTGCGGGGCAAAAAGCTTGCTCCGGATTCCCCTGAGATGCGGGCGCTGGAGACCTATATCTATGCCCAGCGCACGGGCACGCCTCTGCAGTACGGAAAGCGCTAGGAACTGCCACGCCATTCTTCACCTTGCTCCCCCGATGGTCCATGGAAGAAGCCGCTTTGACCGCGATTGCAATGCCGGCCCTGCGCGTGTGATCCGAGATGAATGAACCGCTCTTCGCTTCCATGCAGCAGCACATGATCTCCGACATTGAGGCGCACACCGGCATGTGTGTCGATTTCATCGGAAAATCCACGCTCGACCCGCGTGTGATGCAGGTCATGGCCGAGATCCCGCGGCATGAATTTGTGCCGGTGGAATTCCAAGACTACGCCTACGCCGACACGCCCTTGCCCATCGGTTATAACAAAACCATTTCCCAGCCGTTTATCGTTGCATTGATGACCGATCTCCTGGCCTTGAACGCTACCGACAAGGTGCTCGAGATCGGCACCGGCCTAGGGTACCAAGCGGCCGTCCTCGCGAAGCTTTCAGCCAAGGTCTACACCGTGGACATTATCGAAGAGTTATCGGAGCAAGCTCAGCGCCGATTCGGACAGTTGGGCTACCGCAACATCGAAACACGCATCAGTGATGGCTATTTCGGCTGGCCCGAAATCGCGCCGTTCGACAAAATCATCGTCACCGCGGCGCCCGATCTGATCCCCCCGCCCCTGCTACACCAGCTCAAGCCCGGCGGTAGGATGGTGATCCCCGCTGGGCTCGCCGATGCGCAAAAACTCATCGTCGTGGTAAGAGATTCCGCGGGTAGCTTGTCCACCAAGGAAATGCTGCCGGTGCGCTTCTCCGAGCTCGAAAGCGACGCATCCGCGACTCATTGTTGACCCGCGCGAAACGTTCGCTTGCCCGGCCGCGGTACCCTCGCAGCCCGGCGTTGACCTAAGCTTTTTCCGATTAAGATGAGGCGCATCACCCGCTCACCCGCGTTCTCCAAGTGCTGCCTCGAGAGGCGCAAGGCCTCCGCGAGATCCATGTCGCGCGCGGCCACCGCTTCGAGGGCATCAATACCGTGGGAATAGACCCCCCGAGCATCGTCCGCGAGCCCCCCGCCGATGGCCACAACAGGCACCCTGAATTTCTTGGCCGCCTTCGCGACTCCAGCCGGCGTCTTACCGAACGCGGTCTGAAAATCGACCCGCCCCTCGCCGGTAATGACCAGATCCGCGTCTCGCAAGTAGCGCTTTAGTTGCGTCGCTTCGATCACCAGATCCACGCCGCGTTTCATCCGCGCCCGGGCGAAAGCAACGAGCCCCGCCCCTAATCCTCCGGCGGCCCCGCCGCCCTTGAGCTTGGCGACGTCGATGCCGCAATCCCGCTTAATCACCACCGCCGCGCGCCGGAGATTGCTATCGAGCAGCTTCACCATCTCCGGGGTCGCGCCTTTTTGCGGACCGAAGACATAGGCCGCGCCGCGCCGGCCATACAAGGGATTATCCACGTCGCTGGCGATAATGATTCGGGCTTTTCTCACCCTCGGATCGAGACCGCTCATATCGATCTTGGCGATCTGACCGAGCATACCGCCGCTGCATAGCGTGGTGATCTCCTTACCGTTGGCGCCTATGAATTTCACCCCGAGCGCTTGCGCCATGCCCGTTCCGCAATCGACCGTCGCCGAACCGCCGATGCCGATAATTATGGACTTGATCCCCCTTGACATGGCATCAACAATGAGCTCCCCGGTACCGTAGGTGGTCGTCTCGAGCGGGTTTCGCTCTGCTCTCGGGATTAACGGCAGCCCGGACGCCTCGGCCATTTCGATGACCGCGGTCTCGCCGTCACCGACAATGCCGTAACGAGCGCTCACAGGTTCGCCACGGGGACCGCGCACCCGCTTTCGCAGCAGGCTGCCCGCCGTGGCATCGACCAGTGACTGCACCGTGCCCTCGCCACCGTCGGCCATCGGGATCTTGACGCATCGCGCCTTGGGCAGGACACGGCGGATCCCGCGCTCGATGGCGGTCGCAACCTCTAGGGAGGTAAGATTCTCTTTGAAGGAGTCGGGGGCAATCACGATTTTCATTATTTTTCCCTGCGATCGGTCGATGCTCACGGTCCGGACGTTACGCTCAGAGCTTCAGGTTCATGCATGAACGATTTAAGGAACCTCTGCAAAAGTCCGCGATCTGATCGGTAGGCGCACCGAATACAGCCGAGGATGATAATGAGCAGACAGATGACACTGGGTACGGGCTTCGA